>JACXTT010001116.1_pt1 | contig 45525 bp, 42 predicted proteins | sample 9270951 | NCBI WGS metagenome assembly JACXTT01 (sample SAMN15532306, study PRJNA645909) | rock metagenome | isolation source: weathered quartz diorite | place: Puerto Rico | collected 2017-06-21 | reverse complement strand
TTCTTGGTGCCGACGGCGAGACTCGAACTCGCACAGGATTTCTCCCACTACCCCCTCAAGATAGCGTGTCTACCAATTTCACCACGTCGGCATTGAGACCGCTATTCTAACCTGCGCTACCACCTTTTTTCAATGGCAAACTTGCGCTAGCGCAGCTAAAACACGGTATAAGTTTAAAACATTTTGCTGCACTGCGCCGTACTCGTGCCGCGCTGCTTAATTGCTAAGCAGAATACTTATTTCGTCAATACAGCAATTCAGGCCGGGGTCTGGCTTAGAGTCCGAACGCGGCCCGGCCCGACCCCGCTTTACAACTTGAACCTTACTTCGACGCAGCAGGAGCAGCCGCCGCAGGGGCTGCCGCCGCTGGCGCCGTCGCCGGCACGGCAGCCGACCCCGTCGCAGGCACCGTCGACACCGGCGCAGGCGCCACCGTCGTCGTCGCCGGCACAGCCGCACCACCCGTCACCGGCTTGACCACCGCCGGCGCCGTACGCTCCATCAGACCGCCGCCAACCGCAGGCGCGCGGTTGGTACCGAAGTACGCCAGCGCCAGGGTCGATGCAAAGAACACGGCAGCGGCCACGCCGGTCGACTTCGACATGAAGTTCGACGAGCCGGTGGCGCCGAACAGGCTGCCCGAGGCGCCCGAACCGAAGGCGGCGCCCATGTCGGCGCCCTTGCCGTGTTGCAGCAGCACCAGGCCGATGATGATCAGGGCGGACAGCACCTGGATGACGACGACGAGATTGAACAAGGTGTTCATGGCATTTCCATTTCTAGTTTGACTGCGAGTTTTAAATTTGGTTCTGGCGCCGGACCTGCCCGCGCCTGCGAAAAAATTACTTGGCGGCGGCGATGATGGCGAGGAAATCCGCCGCTTTCAGTGCTGCACCACCGATCAGGCCGCCATCGATATCGGCCTGGGCCATCAATTCTTTGGCATTGTCCGGCTTCATGCTGCCGCCGTACAGAATCTGCACGCCGCCACCGTTTTGCGCCGTCAGCTGGGCACGCAGCTGCGCGTGCACTTCCTGCGCCATGGCCGGCGTGGCCGTTTTGCCGGTGCCGATCGCCCACACCGGCTCGTAGGCGACGACGATGCGCGCCACATCCGCGCCCACTGCATTCAATACCGCACCCAGCTGCTCGCCGACCACTGCAAAGGTCTGCTCCGCTTCGCGCTCGGCCAGGGTTTCGCCCACGCAGACGATGGGAACCAGGCCGGCCGCCAGGGCGGCAACCGTCTTCTTCGCCACCAGTTCGCTGCTCTCGCCGTGATAGGCGCGCCGCTCGGAGTGGCCGACGATGACGTATTTGCAGCCCAGATCGGCCAGCATCGCAGCGGCAACTTCGCCCGTAAAAGCGCCGGCGGCGTTGGCGGACACATCCTGGGCGCCCCATGCGACCGGCGCGCCGGCCAACGCGGCCTGGCACTGGGCCAGGTAAGACGCGGGCGGGCAGACCGCACTGTCAGCAGCCGCATCTTGCCCGATGCCCGCTTTCAGGCCCTCGAGCAAGGCTGCGTTGGCAGCCAGGCTGCCATTCATTTTCCAGTTACCGACGACGAGTTTGCGACGCATGGGGCGGGGTCCAGGGTTGGTATAACCCGCTATTTTAACCGCCGCCGAGGAAACTGGTCAAACCTTGTGACTTGCATGGATAGAAATAAACGGCCCGGACGAAACTGACTGTCAGGCCGCAGCCGACGCGCTGTCGTCGGTATCAACCCTCAAAAAGTCGAACGAGCAACGAAATTCTCTAAAGCAAGCTAATTCGAGAGCTCCTTGGACATAGCTCAACGATTCCGTCTGACACCTGCTAGTCGCGCGTGTAGGCCAGCCTTACATTAAACCTGTGCCGGTTTTATGCAAACCGCATCAACCGGCACAGGGAACCGGCGCCATCTGGCGCCGGCGTACGGCTACATCGCCGGCCTTGCCGGCAGCGGAGATTGCAATGACTTCCATCACCTCTGCCCTGCGCAGAGTGCCCGGGCGCGGCGCCCTCTTGACCCTCGCCGCCATCCTTTTTTCCTTCTTTCTGCCGCTGGCGCCGACCAACGCCCAGACCGTCCCGGACTGGCGCAGCGATCAATGGGCCGGCACCTGGGGCGCCGGCCCCGCCGGCCCGCCGCTCGACGCCAACACCACCGTCTACACCAACCAGACACTGCGCCTGATCGTCCACTCCAGCATCAGCGGCACCCGCGTGCGGGTGCGCCTGTCGAATGAAATGGGCAGCGGCACCCTGCGCATCGGCGGCGCCCACGTCGCCTTGCGGCCCGGCAGCGCATCCGCCATCTCCGCCGCCAGCGACCGCGCCCTCACCTTCAGCGGCGCCGCCACTGTTTCGATTCCGCCGGGCGCCGCCACCCTGTCCGATCCGGTCGCACTCAACGTGCCGGCGCTGTCCGATCTGGCCGTCAGCGTGTACTTGCCGGGCGCGGCGCGCGTCACCACCCTGCACGCCACTGCGACGCAAAACAGTTACGTGTCGACCAGCGGCAATTTCACCGCCAGCACCACCTTCCCCGTCCAGGGCACCATCGAGCAATGGCCGTTTTTGACGGAAGTCGATGTCAGCAACGGCGGCGCCGTCATCGCCATCGGCGACTCCATCACCGACGGCTTGCGCAGCTGGGGCAATTACAATTACCGCTGGCCCGACTGGCTGGCCCGGCGCCTGCAAGCCGCCGGCGGGGCGACGGCCCGCCTGGGCGTGGTCAACCGCGGCATCTCCGGCAACAATTTATTGAGCAATCTGCAGACCGGCTCGCTGGGCGGGCGCAGTGCGCTGGAACGCTTCGACCGCGACGTGCTGGCCACCGCCGGCGCCAAGTTCCTGTTCGTGTTGTGCGGTACCAACGACATATTGAACAGCACAACTTCCTCTCCCGTCAGCGCCGACGACCTGGTCGCCGGCTACCGCCAGCTGATCGCCCGCGCCCACGCGCGCGGCATCGCCGTCTTTGCCGGCACCCTGCCGCCGTTCGAAGGGGCGAGTTATTACACGCCCGAAAAAGACCTGGTGCGCCAGGCGGCCAACAACTGGCTACGCTCGAGCGGCGAATTCGATGCCGTCATCGATTTCGACCAGATCCTGCGCGATCCGTCGAATCCGCGGGCGTTCAATCCCTCCTACGATGGCGGGGATCACTTGCATCCGAATAATCTGGGGTATCAGATGATGGGGAATGCGGTGCCGTTGGAGTTGTTTAACTCTCCCTGAGCAAAAGGCGGACTCAGCAGCAAGGGGAGCTTTAGGCCTGGGGGGCCTAAAGCTCCCCTTGCTAACCCAGCCAACTAGTTTGCCACCACCGCGCCCGTCCGCGACGTCGTCGGCAACGCCATCCCCGGCTTCCAGTTCCGCGACAGCGACTGTGCCTCCTCGATCTGCTCCGGCGTCATCAAGCGCGCAATCGTCGCTCGCTGTTCGGTGGCATTGTTGTTGCCGCCCGCCGAGGACAAATTCCACAGCATGTAAGCAATCACCATATCCTGCGGCATGCCGGCCACGTGATAGCGGTACATCAGCCCCAGCGCCTGCTGGGCGTCGGCGTGGCCCTGCTCGGCGGCGCGGCGGAACCATTGCACGGCCGCCTTGTGGTCCTGCGGCACGGTGTTGCCGGTGTAATACATCGCGCCGACCACGTACTGGGCGTCGGCCTTGCCTTGCATGGCCGCCTTGCGATGCCATTCGAGGGCCAGCTTGTAGTCGCGCTTGACGCCGCGGCCCATGTAATACATCAAGCCCAGCAAATGCTGGGCATCGGCGTTGCCGGCCTTGGCCAGGGGCGTGATTTCGCGCAGCGCGACGTCGTAGCGCTGGGCGTTGTAGGCGCTGGCGCCCTCGGCGAAGCCAGCCATCGCGGCGGCCTGCACGCCAATGCTGAGGCCGAACGCCAAAACGACGGCATATATGTGTTTTTTCATGTCCCTCGGTACGCCGGTGGCGTCGTCGTTCTATTTGTTGTTCTGTTCGTGTTTCCGATGCATGCGTCGCGTCGCGGCGCGCCCGCCCTGCCTACTTCCAGCTGACCTTGCCCAGGCCATCCACGCTGACTGTTCGGTTTTGCGGCTTGCCGTACACCGTCACCGAGCCCATGCCCGACAAATTGAGCACGGCGTTCTGGCGCGCCAGCACGCTCGCGCTGCCCAGGCCGCTCATATCGAGATCGACCGTGTCGGCCTGGAATTTCTCGGCTTCCAGCCCTCCCAGTCCGCCCAGCGATGCCTTCAAAAATTTGGTGCGGCCGATCAGGGTGACGTAGCCGGCGCCATGCAGATTCAGGTCGATGCGTTCGCTGCTGCCGCACTGGATATTCATGCTGCCGATGCCGCCCAGCGAGGCGTTGACTACGCGGTAGTCGGCCACCACTTTCATGGCGCCGGCGCCGTCCAGGGTCAGGTCGATCTCGTCGCCCGCAAAGCCGAACACCTCGGTCGAGCCAACGCTGTCGGAACGCAGCTCGCGCAGGCGTGGCAAGGTCAGCTCGGCGTGCAGCATGTGGCGGCGGCCGATCTTGATGTTGCGGTCGTCGGTGTCGATGGTGAGGGTGTCGCCGCTCTGCACCGTGGTGGTTTTCAGCAAGAATTTTCGTTCGCCCGTCAGCACCAGCTGGGCCACCGCGCCCTGGCGCAGTTTGAGGTCGATCACACCGTCGAGTTTGACGCGCACCACGCGGGCGTCGATGGGCCGCATTTCGCTGGCGCTACTGTCGCGCTCGCTATTGCTGCCATTGCTGCCGGTGCGGTCGTCGGCGCCGAAGACGCTGCCGGTGACGAGGCAGAGGGCGAGGCCGGCGGTGATCAAATGGTTCATGCGTGGTTCCGTAAGCTGTTATCGATTGTTGGTTTTAGTGGAGCGTGGCGCCGGCCGCTGCGGCACAAGCATTGTGCATAACACTAACATCGCCGCGTGCGCGCTTCCAGTATTTCATCGCCCTCAGGCGCGCGGCAGGCGTTTGCCGACGATCACGACGGTTTGCATGGGGCCGGACACGGGTGCGGCGGCAACCGTAGCGGACGCTGTAAATGCCGGCACGGCGGCGGTGGCGATGCTGGTGGCGGCCACGATGGCGATGGCGGCGACAAAAACGGCTTCCATGTGCTTGGCGATGTTCATGATGCGCTCCTTCAGAGTGGGTTCGGTATGGTGTGACTGTAGCCATACGGGTGCCGCCACTCCACCGGAATGCGATGGACTGCTTAAATCGCGGGTTCAATTACAGAAATGCAGGCATGGCGCATGATGGGATCACGAATTTGCGCGCCCAAACGCAAAACCGGCCCAGGGGGCCGGTTTCAGCACTGCACGAGCAGGTACGGCAGCACTTATTGCGCGAGCGCGCTGGTCAATGCGGCGCGCACCAGCTCGTCGAGCTCGGTGGTCACCGTCGTCATGGTGCTGGCGACCGCCGCAAAATCCTTGCCCTCGCGGCCGGCGCGGGCGGCGACCACCTGGGCATTGAACGCCACCATGCGCGCCTGGCGGGCGATGGTCTTGACGTCGGCCATCATCTCCTGCACCTGGCGGCGCTGCGACTGGGCATGGCGCTTGGCCTGCTCTTCATAGACCATGGTCAGACCGTTCAGCAGGCTGAGCAGCGGCGTCGCGCTTTTCACCAGCTGATCGAGCAGCACCGGGGCGCCGACGCCGTTGCCGACGATGGCGTCCAGGGTGGATTCCGCCAGGGAGATAAACCCGCGGATGGTCTTGTCGCCGTGCAGGGTGCCAAAGTATGCGTCGCGCAACTGGCCGCCGAACACGCCGGGCAGACTGCCCTTGCCGTCGATCAAAGTCGTGTGCGCGTCGCGGAAGAGCGCCAGCGTTTCACGCGCGGTCGCGGCGGCGCCTTCATGACCGAGCGAAGCCAGTACGGCATACAGCACCACCCGTTGCGAGGTAAAGCGGCGACGGCCCGACAAGTTGATCAGGGCGCCGAACACATCGCCCGACAGCTGCACCTGCTCGTCGTCGGCCGGGGTCGTTGCAAGGGGTGCGGCGCTGTTGAGCGTGAGCTGATCGGACATGATGTTTCTCCTTCGGGGTTGCCGATCAAGATGCATATTTCGTGCCACGTACGTGATAGCCGGCAACTGGCAAATTCGCGGTTTTCCTCACCAAGATGGCGCGCGGCCCGCTCGTCCAGGCACCGCGACGGCGCACAACGAGCCGTTTCGGCGCGCCCGCAGCCATTCAAGATCGCGCCGATATGCATATCAATCTGTTACCGCAGGGCGAGGTTTATTCGTTAAGATAATGCGCTCGGTGGCGCTCGCGCCGCCGCAAGAGGCCATGCAAACCGGGTCGAGTTTCGACCGCCGTATCGAAGGTTTTTTGAGGTCGGTTCACTTTTTTTGAGGACATCATGCGCAAACGCACCATCCCGGCCATGCTCGGGGCACTTTCCCTCTCGCTGACGGCCTACGCTGCCACGCCCGACCAGTGGACCTTGCCGGTCTCTGTTCAGAAACTCGACAATGGCCTGACCGTCATCGTTTCCGAAGACCACAGCTCTCCCACCGTCGGCGTCTCCGTCGTGTACCACGTCGGCATGCGCCTGGAGCCGAAAAACCGCACCGGCTTCGCCCACCTGTTCGAACACCTGATGTTCCAGGGCACGCCGAACGCACCCAAGGGCGTGTTCGACAAGGCGATCACCGGCGGCGGCGGCCGCAACAACGGCTCGACCCGCGCCGACTTTACCAATTACATAGAAACGGCGCCCGTGTCGGCGCTCGACTCCATCATGTGGCTGGAAGCGGACCGCATGAAAACCCTGGATTTCAATCCGGCCACGCTGAAGAACCAGCAGGATGTGGTCAAGGAAGAGATCCGCGTCAACGTGAAGAATCAGCCGTATGGCGGCTTCATGTGGATCGACATCAGCCAGCAAGCTTTCCAGAAATGGGAAAACAACCACGACGGCTACGGCAGCTTCGAAGACCTCGAAGGCGCCAGCCTGGACGACGTGCGCGCCTTCCACCGCGATTACTACGGTCCGAACAACGCCGTGCTGGCGATCGCCGGCGACGTCACGCCCGCGCAGGGTTTTGCGCTGGCCAAAAAATATTTTGCAGGTATTCCGAAGCGGCCGATTCCGGCCGGCAGCGATTTCACGGAAGGCTTGAATACCAAGGAAAAACGCATCGAGCAGAGCGATGCGCTGGCGCAGGCGCCGGCGATTGCCGCCGCCTGGAAGATGCCGGCGCGCGGCAGCAAAGACCAGGCCGCCATGGCGGTGCTGGGCGAAGTGCTGGCCGGCGGCGATGCCTCCATGTTTTACCAGGGTCTGGTCAAGGGGAAGGAGATCGCTCTCAATCTCGACAATCTGTACGGCTTGACGGGGCCATGGGAATTCGACGGTCCGACGCTGTTCACCGTGTTCGCGGTCTACAAGCCGACCAGCAGCGCCGACGCCATGCTGGCGGCGATGGACGAGGAAATCGCCAAGGTGGTCAAGAACGGTGTCGACGCCGCCACCCTGCAGCGCACCAAGACGCGCATGCTGGCCGACTGGAACAACAAGCTGGAAAGTTTTATCAACCGCGCCGACACCCTGGCCAAGCTGCAAACCCTGTGGGGCGATGCGAAAGTGGTCAACCAGATCCCCGGCTGGATCGAAGGGGTGACGTCCGCCGACGTCCAGCGCGCCGCCGCCACTTACCTGACGACCGCCAACCGCACCGTCATCGACCGCAAGCCGGCCCCGAAAGTCGCCGCCGCTGCTCCCGCAGCCACCCCGGCCGCCGCCGCCCCAGCCGCCGCCAAGAAATAAGGAGAACGCGATGAACAAACTGACTCTGGCAATCGCCATCGGCCTGGCCCTGTCCCCTATCGCCCAAGCGGCCGACGTCAAGCTGCCCGCCGCCATGCCCGCCTACGGCAAGGACAAGCCGATCCCGGCCCCCAAAATCGCCAAGAAGACCCTGGCCAACGGCCTGCAGGTGTGGGTAGTCGAACGCAGCGGCGTGCCGCGCGTCGACTACGTGCTGGCCGTGCGCGGTGCCGGCTACGCCGCCGACGACAAGGACCACCCGGGCTTCGCCAACCTGATGGCAGGCCTGCTCAACGAAGGCACCGCGACGCGCGATTCGCGCGCCATCGCCGAAGCGGCCCAGGGCATGGGCGGCTCGGTGGCCGCATCGACCACGGTGGACGGCATGCTGGTCTCGGCCAACGCCGTCACCTCGCGCGCCGGCGACATGATGGGATTGCTGGCCGAAGTGGCCCGCCAACCATCCTTTCCCGCGAATGAAGTGGCGCTGGCCAAGGCCAACGCCCTGCAATCGCTGAAGGTGCAGGAAGCCACGCCGGGCTTCCGCGCCGAGCGCGCCATCTCGAAAGCCGTCTATGGCGACCATCCGTACGGCCGCGTGCAGCCGACCGCCGAATCGATCAACTCCAGCACCGACGCCATGCTGCGCGCCGAACACGCGCGCCGCTTCCGTCCGGACGCCGCCCTGCTGGTGATCACCGGCCGCATCAAGTCCGCCGACGCCATGGCGCTGGCCGAAAAAGCCTTCGGCAACTGGAAAGCGGAAGGCCCCGCCCTGCCGGCCACGCCGGCAGCGCCGGCCAACGCCAAGCCCCAGCGCATTCTGCTCGAGCGCAACGGCAGCGTGCAATCGACCATCCGCCTGGGCAGCCCCGGCATCGCCGCCACCACGGCCGATTTCGTGCCGATGCGCCTGGCCAGCACCATCGTCGGCGGCGGCTTCAGCAGCCGGGTCAACCTCAACCTGCGCGAAGAGAAGGGCTACACCTACGGCGCCTCGGCCGGCGCGCGCGTCAACCGCGACGGCGGCTCCATCATCGGCGGCGCCGATGTGCGCAACGCCGTCTCCGGCGCCGCGCTGACCGAATTCTTCAGCGAATACAAGCGCCTGGGTGCCGACCTCGTGCCCGAGGAAGAAATGGCGATGAACAAGCGCTACGTCGCCGGCGGCTACCTGATCAGCAACCAGATGCAGCGCGCCGTCGCCAGCACCCTTGCCACCAACTGGCTGATCGGCCTGCCGCCCGAATTCCTCGGCCAGTACGTCCCGCTGATCCAGAAGGTGACGCCGGAACAGGTGCGCGCCATCGGTAAAAAATACTTCGCGCCGGAGAACCAGTCGATCGTCGTCGTCGGAGACAAGGCGCAGGTGGGCGAGCAGTTGAAGGCGTTCGGCGAGTTTACGGTGAGTGACAAGTAAGCCCTTCTCTGTCTGTTTCAAAGCCGGCTTCGCGCCGGCTTTTTCAATTTCGTCGCACACGCGCCTCGGCGGCCCCGACTGTCCCCCTCTTCACACGCCGCGGGCCCTGCTACACTCCCCCCATGACCACCACCACCCATGACGCCATCATCGTCGGCAGCGGCCCCGGCGGCGCCACGGTCGCGCGCGAGCTGGCGCGCAAAGGGTGGCGCGTGCTGATCCTCGAACAGGGCAGCGCCGCCCCTTTGAAAGGCACGGTGACGCAGATGGCCGGCATGGCCGCCATTCCCGGCCGCGGCATGTTCATCCACCGCGACGCCTCCCTGCTCGTGCAAGGCGTTACCGTGGGCGGCAGCTCGGCCGTCAATTTCGCCACTGCTGCCCCGCCGCCTGCCGCCATGTTCGCCGCCCACGGCGTCGACCTGAGCGAAGAACTACGACAGCTGCGCGCCGAATTGCCGATGTCTCCTCTGCCCGATCAGCTGGTCGGCCCGATGGCCCGCCGCATCATGGCCGGCGCCCGTGCCGCCGGCATCGACTGGCAAAAGCTCGACAAGATGATCCGTCAGGAATCCTGCCGCGCCGGCTGCTGGCGCTGCGTCTACGGCTGCCCTTTCGGCGCCAAGTGGACGGCACGCGATTTTATCGAGGAAGCGATCGAACTTGGCGCGCAGCTGCTCGACAAGGCCCAGGTCCGGCGCGTGCTGATCGAAAACGGCCGCGCCACCGGAGTCGGATATGTACGAGAGGGTAAGGCGCAAACAGCACACGCGACGGTTGTCGTGCTGGCCGGCGGCGGCATCGGCAGCCCGCGTCTCTTGCATGCCTCCGGCCTGCGCGCCGCCAGCAGCGGCTTTTTCAGCGATCCGGTGGTGGCGTTGATGGGCACTGTCGACGATCTCGACGTCGCTCCCGACGAAGTCCCCGGCGCCGAGGTGCCGATGGCGGCCGGCGTGCGTTACGATGAAGACGGCATCTCGCTGGCCGACCTTGCCCTGCCCGCCACCATGGTCCAAGGCTTCACGCTGCAGGCCGGCAGGATCGACCGCCTGTTCGCGCACGCCCGCACCTTGTCGGTGATGGTGAAGATCCGCGATGAAATCGGCGGGTCCGTCGGCCCGCGCTGGGTCAGCAAACCCCTGCATGCGAACGACCGGATCAAATTACAACGCGGCGTCGAACTGGCGCGCGAAGTACTGCGCCACGCCGGCGCCTCGCACGTTTTCGAGAGCCACCACTTCGCCGCGCATCCGGGCGGCAGTGTGCGCATCGGCGATGGCGTCGACAGCGATTTAAAGGCGGGTGCGAAGAATTTATATGTGTGCGATGCGTCGGTGCTACCGGGGCCGTGGGGCTTGCCGCCGACCTTGACCTTGATGTGTTTGGGCGTGCGCCTGGCTGCGCAATTAGCAGTATCGGGGACTGGCACTCGTTGCCTGTCCCCATTTTGAAAAAACCTCCACTTCAAAGCCTCACGGAAGTTTTTGCGCCGTCGCCCTTACTGTGGCTGCAGATCCAATGGGGACAGGCACCGCGCAAGCGCGTGCCAGTCCCCGATACTTTTTAGATCAACACTTCTCATATTTCCAGTTCCTCGCCTTCCCCTCCGCCAGCCACTCCACCGCCTGCGCCATTCGCTTCTCGCGCGTCGCCTCGGTCTTGGCCTCGGTGATCCACTCCACATACTCGCGCTTGAAACTCGGGCTGCCGGCATTGAAAGTTTTCTCCCCCGCCGCATTGGCCGCCAGCGCCGCCTCAAAAAACGCCGGCACTTCGAGCGGCGGCTTGACCGCTTTGACGCGCGCCGGCGCCGCGCCTTCCGCATTGAGTTTGACGGCGGTGCGCACGTGCGCCATCAACTCTTTTTGAGACGGCAAATCCGCCACCGACGTAATCCGCCCAAAATGGTTCATTCCATCGCTCTCGGCGGAATGGGGAAACATCAGCGCCCCCTTCCAGAAGCCGAACGAACAATGCGCCTTGAAGGCCGACATGCCGCACAACAGCCCGTTGTGCTCGAAGTGCGGCCGGCTCCATTTCATGGTCTCGACGACGTCGGGGCACGCCGCGTGGATCGTCTCGCGCAAGTAGCTGAGGATAGGCTGCGAGAATTCAGGCGCGGAAGCGATGTAAGCGTCGATGCGGGGATCTAAAGTCGGCATGGCGATGCAAGATGGGCTGAAAACGCCAGTGTCATCGAAAGCGCGGTGCTTGTCCATATGGCCTGCAGCGACGCTTTGCTGTCTTTACACGTCCGGCCTATTCGCATGCAAGCGTCTGTGCCACGAAAAAATGGGATAAGCTTGTCGAGAAGGAGTCGTATGAATCCAACGTTCACCATGTGCGCCGCTGCCGGCTTGTTCCTTTTATTCCTGGCGAACAGCGTACGACAGAACCGTCGCCGCAAATCCAGGCAGGAAGAAATTTCCTTGGCACCTTTGCCGGCCCTACCGCTTTTCTTCCGATGGAATTGGTCGATACTCGCCTTCTTCATCGCGCTTTCCGTATTTGCATTTGCACTCGCCTCGTTCGTCTGCATCGATGCATACCTGCCGCGGCCGATGGTCATTCCCATGCTGCCGGCAATTATTGGATTGGCCTATTACGTCTGCAGCTACCTGCGTTTCGCCGTCAAAGGCCCTTGCTTCGTTCTCGACGCCACCGGCATCGCGTTCGCGGGCCACTATCTGCATTGGCGCGACGTATCGTCCATCGATTACGAACCATCCGGCCGCACGCCGATGGTGCGGTTTCGCCACACTGATAGCGATGTCGGCGGCTTCAACGCTTTCGACCAGTTCTACGGAAAGACCTCCGTCGCAGCCTTGTTCATTGACGACCCGGACGCCTTGGTTGGTTGGTCGAGGCGCTTGAAGGAAGCGGATTTCAAGCGACTGGTTGCCGCCCCGGCCATTGAGTGAGCTTTGCAATGGGAAAGCGAGACGAAAAAAAACCGCCGGCACTTTCGCACCGGCGGTTTTAAATAAAGCAGCTACACCTTAAGCAGCAGGCGCCGCTTCATTACCTTCAGCAGCCTTCATCGACAGCTTCAAACGGCCGCGGTCATCGGTCTCGAGCACCTTGACGCGCACTTGCTGGCCTTCTTTCAGATAGTCGGCCACGGCGTTGACACGCTCGTTGGCGATCTGCGAGATGTGCAGCAGGCCGTCTTTACCAGGCATGACCTGGACGATGGCGCCGAAGTCCAGCAGTTTGAGCACGGTGCCGTCGTAGGTTTTACCGACTTCGACCGATGCCGTCAGCTCTTCGATGCGACGCTTGGCTTCCTGGCCGGCGGCGGCGTCCACCGATGCGATGGTGACCACGCCTTCGTCGCTGATGTCGATCTGCGTACCGGTTTCTTCGGTCAGCGCGCGGATCACCGCGCCGCCCTTGCCGATGACGTCACGGATTTTCTCGGGGTTGATCTTGATGGTGATCAGGCGTGGCGCGAAGTCCGACAGCTCGGTTTTCACGTGCGGCATGGCCTTCTGCATTTCGCCCAGGATGTGCTCGCGGCCTTCCTTGGCTTGCGCCAGGGCGACCTTCATGATCTCCTTGGTGATGCCCATGATCTTGATGTCCATCTGCAGCGCGGTAATACCATTCGCAGTGCCGGCAACCTTGAAGTCCATGTCGCCCAGGTGATCTTCGTCGCCCAGGATGTCGGACAGCACGGCAAACTTGCCGCCTTCCTTGATCAGGCCCATGGCGATACCGGCCACGTGGGCTTTCATCGGCACGCCGGCGTCCATCAGTGCCAGGCAGCCGCCGCAGACGGAGGCCATCGACGAGGAACCGTTCGATTCGGTGATTTCCGACACCAGGCGCACCGAGTAGCTGAAGTCCGCAGCGTCAGGCAGCGCGGCGATCAGCGCGCGCTTGGCCAGGCGGCCGTGGCCGATTTCGCGGCGCTTCGGGGTGCCGACACGGCCGGTTTCGCCGGTGGCGAACGGAGGCATGTTGTAGTGCATCATGAACGAGTCGGTGTACTCGCCCATCAGCGCGTCGATCTTCTGGCTGTCGCGGGCGGTGCCGAGGGTGGCCACCACCAGCGCCTGGGTTTCGCCGCGGGTGAACAGGGCGGAACCGTGGGTGCGCGGCAGGATGCTGGTGCGGATCGAAATCGGGCGCACGGTGCGGGTGTCGCGGCCGTCGATGCGCGGCTCGCCGTTCAGGATCTGCGAACGCACGACCTTGGCTTCGATGTCGAACAACATGTTGCCGACTTCAGCGGTATCGACCGGTGCGTCAGGGGTTTCGTTGTTCAGGTCGGAGATCACTTCGTTGAACGCCGACTTCAGCTTGGCGGTACGGGCCTGCTTGTCCTTGGTCTGATAAGCATCGTTGATTTTCGCATCGGCAAACTTGGCAACGCGGGCGATCAGCGCTTCGTTTTTCGCTGGCGGGGTCCAGACGATTTCGTCCTTGCCACCGTCGCGCACAAGCTCGTGGATCGCATCGATGACGGCTTTCATCTGCTCGTGGCCGAACACGACGGCGCCAAGCATGATTTCTTCCGACAGCTGCTGGGCTTCCGACTCGACCATCAGCACGGCGGTTTCGGTACCGGCCACGACCAGGTCCATCTGCGAAGTCTTCAGTTCGGTGGTGGTCGGGTTGAGGATGTACTGGCCGTTGGCGTAGCCGACGCGGGCTGCACCGACCGGGCCGTTGAACGGCACGCCGGAAACCGACAGGGCGGCGGAGGCGCCGATCATGGCGGCGATGTCCGGATCGATTTCAGGATTGACCGACAGCACGTGGATGATGACCTGGACTTCGTTCAGATAGCCTTCAGGGAACAGCGGGCGGATCGGACGGTCGATCAGGCGCGAGGTCAACGTTTCCTTCTCGGAAGGACGGCCTTCGCGCTTGAAGAAGCCGCCGGGGATCTTGCCGGCAGCATAGGTCTTCTCGACATAATCGACGGTCAGCGGGAAGAAATCCTGGCCGGGCTTGGCATCCTTGCGGGCGACAACCGTTGCCAGAACGACGGTGTCTTCGATCGACACCATGACGGCGCCGGACGCTTGACGGGCGATTTCGCCGGTCTCGAGGGTGACCTGGTGCTGGCCGTACTGGAAGGTTTTCGTGACTTTGTTAAACATGGGTAATCCCTTTCTATTTGCCGACAGATTTTCAGGGGCTGTCGTTCACCTCACCGCAGACGGCCATCGGCCGTCTTTACTACAAATCGATAACGCTAAAATGCAAAATGCCCGCGACAGTCAGACTGGCGCAGGCATTTTTGGTCAGAACGCAGCAGGCAAAAATTACTTGCGCAGGCCGAGTTTGGCGATCAGATCGCGATAACGGGTCGCGTCTTTCGACTTCAGGTAGGACAGCAGGCTCTTACGACGGTTGACCATCATGATCAGACCGCGGCGCGAGTGGTGATCCTTGGCGTGGGCCTTGAAGTGACCATTGAGTTCGTTGATGCGGGCGGTCAGCAGTGCGACCTGAACTTCCGGCGAGCCGGTGTCGTTTTGGCCACGTGCGTTGTCGGCGATGATAGCCGACTTGTTGATGTTTTCTACGGACATGATATTACCTTTCACATGCGGTGCAAGAGTCGTAACCCAGCGCACCGTGAACTTCGATTGAACCCGGCCAAATGGCCAGACCGGCGATTATAGCGGAATCCTGCGCGTGCGGCCAGTGAAGTTGTTGGACAATTCAAGCATGATGGAGCAAAACGCCCAGGAGACCGCCATGAAAACCCGTATCGCCGCAATATGCTTGACTGCGCAAGTATTAATCACGGGCTGCGCCGGCCCGCTAGGCGGACCGCCCCCCTTGCCGGGCGAGCCGCTGGCGGCGGTAACGGCCAAGCTGGGCCAACCGACCGCCGTCTACCCCCTGCCCGACGGCCAGGAGCTCGAATATGCCAAGGGTCCGTACGGCCAGCAGACTTATATGGCGCAATTTGGCCCCGATGGGCGCCTGCGCAGCTTCGAGCAGGTGTTGACGGGCGAGAAGTTCGCCACCATCAAATTGAACAGCGCCACGCATCAGGACGTGCTGCGCATCGTCGGCCGACCCGCCGAAACCTCGCGCGTGCACCTGAACAATTATGAAGTCTGGTCCTACCGCTATAAAGAAGCCGGTGTGTGGAATTCGATGATGCATGTGCACTTCGACGAGGCCGGCATCGTGCGGCTGATGCAGAACGGCCCCGATCCCATGTATGACGAGCGGCGCTTTTTCCGCTAGAAGAATGGAGCGTGCCTTCCATCGGGTGCCATCAGCGGCAGTCCTCGATTTCGTCGAGGTAGTAATGCCAAAACCTGAGCCGCATATTGACAATAAGATCAGTTGAATCGTTGTATTGCAATACCAAAAGTTTGCTTTCCCTTAAATAATTTCGTTGACTCAATATTTCATCGCATGAAATGATTTGATGTTGTCAATTATAAATAGTGCAATACCGCGAAAACGTATTGCCATTACAGGGAAAGCGCTTCATGTCCAAAACCAGTCCAGTCCTGTTGATCGCACTCGCGCTCAGCGGATGCGGCGGCGGGGATTCGTCCTCCACCGCTGTCCCCACCGTGCCAGTAGTCGATGTTCCCGCCGTCCCCGCCGCGGCCAGCCCTGCGCTGAGCTTCGCGCCGGTGACCCTGGCGGCCACCTTCAGCGCTGGCACCTCCCAGGCGCTCAGCGCCGCCGCGGTGGTGACGCGCCCCGCCGATTTTGCCGGCGTCGCCAACGTGTATGCCTATGTTGTCGACGACAGCGGCGTGATCCTGCCGACCGCGCTGGTGACGCAGAACAGCGCCACCAGCTTCAGCGTGCGCATGAGCACCGTGCCGACCCTGTCGCTGGGCGCGCACAAAGGCAGTTTCAGCATCAAACTGTGCAAGGACAGTGCCTGCGCCACGCAATTTGCCGGGTCGCCCGTGGCGCTGCCCTATGAATTGACGGTCACTCCGCCGGCTTTGCCGCAAATAACCGCGACGGCCAGCGCGCCGCTGGCGATGACCGCCCGCGCCGGCGCCGACGCCACCACCACCGATTCAGTGGTGACACTCACCGCTGCCGGTCGCAACTGGACCCTGGCCAGCGGCGCCGCCTGGCTCAAGCCGGCCGTGACCAGCGGTAGCGGCAACACTGCGGTGGCCGTCAAACTCGATCCGAGCGGCATGACGGCCGGCACCTATACCTCCGATCTCAGCTTCAAATCCGACGACGGCCAGAGCGCCACCGTGCCGGCCAGCCTGACCGTGCTGCCAAGTGCATTCTCCATCAGCGGCAGCGGGCTCAGCTTTTACGCCGTGAATGGCGCACCGATACCGTCGCAGGCGCTGAAATTTGCGCTCAACAACAATGCGGCGAGCCCATGGAGCGTAAGCGCGGACGCCAACTGGCTCAACGTCGACCCGACCTCGGGGACGACGCCGGCCACTGCCAACCTGTCGATCAAGGCGAATGCCGGCCTGGCCAGTGGCAACTACACCAGCACCATGACCTTCACCTCGCCGTTCAGCAACCCGGCGCCGTTCAACGTCTATCTGAACCTGGTGGCGCCGACCCTGGCATTGTCGACCAACAGCCTGGTCGTCGGCGGCGCCAACGGCCGCAATACCGAAAACGTGCCCGTCAAGCTGACGCTCAACACGGAAACCAATCTGTGGCCGTGGACCTTGAGCGAGCGGCCAGCCTGGCTGCAGGCCTACACCAGCTCGGGCAGCATCGGCCAGGCTGGCGCCACTGTCCTGTTCAACAAGATGCAAACGGCACCCGTGGGCACCAGCAGCACCACCCTCACCTTCACCTCGAAGGTGAACGGCGACACCGTCACCGCCGCCTTGCCGGTCACCGTCAACCGCGACGAACGCAAGCTGGTACTCGATGAAACCGCCGTCTCTCTGGTGTCGACGCCAGGCTGGTCGCGCCTGGCCCGTACCATCAAGCTGCACGACAATTTCCGTTTCGATGGCGCCTGGAGCGCCAGCAGCGACCAGCCATGGCTGAGCGTGACCGCCAGCGGCAGCAGCGCCGGCGCCAATGCCCTCAACATCAGCGCCGACCCGGCCAGCCTGCCGACGGACCGCATCAGCTACGCCACCATCACCTTGACCGCCTCGGCCGGCGTGACGGCGCCGGAAGTGATCAAGGTCGCCCTGTGGAAAGGCTCGACCACCCCGGCCAGCCCGATCCGCATCGCCACCAAGTACAGCAACATGGTGATCGATCCCCTGCGTCCGCTGGTCTACGTCAACAACGGTTCCGTCGTCGACGTCTACAACGTCTACACGGGCGTGCGTGTCAACAGCCTGGCGGCAGTCGGCGCGGCGCTGGGCGCCATGGCGGTCAGCCCGAACGGCGACTTCCTGTACACCTTCGACACCGCCAACCGCGCCATCACGGTGGTCAACCTGGCCAACTACGGCAAGGTCGCCACCTGGGCCATGCCGGGAACATCGGGACCGGCGACCGCCGACTCCCGCATGGTGGTGATGCGTCCGAACGGCGTCGAAGTGGTGATCACCAATAACCATGGCAGCTATCTGGCCAGCAGCGGCGCCCAGATCGGTACCCTGGCGATCGGCGGCGACCTCGCTGCCAGCGGCGACAGCCAGCGCCTGTTCAACAGCGGCGCGGGCGCGTATTCGGTCGATTACGCAGCGGTCAACGGCGGCAGCCTGTTGCTGACGAAGTATGCGAACGGCTCGGGCTCTTATTACGGGACCAATACCGTGGCGGCCAACTTCACCGGCAGCAAAGTCTACATTCCGGGCGGCTCGACTTCGCGCTGCACCGCCTACTCGGGCGACGACGGCACCGAAATCGGCGCTCTGCCCGGTCCCGACAGTTCGCCGAACAACGTCAAGGTCGCCAGCGACGGCCGGATTTTCTGCGGTATCGGCTACAACTACTACGGCACCGCCGATGTCTGGATCAACCGCCCCGACGGCACGGTGCAGACCAGCCTCAAGTTCACCAACAGCGGCCGCAGCCTGCAGCCGCGCCTGATGGCGGTGTCGGCCGATGCGATGATGCTGATCGGCGTTACCGATGATCCGTCACTGGTGTTTGTGCCGGTGGGACCGTAATCAAACAAAAGTGAAAACCTACTTTTGTTTGGGTTGAAGTGACAAAAAAGACCGGCGGAGCCGGATCTTTTTAGAGGGGAGGGAAACCCGATTCAGATCGGGGTTCGCCTCGGGGAATAAAGTCTGAAGAGCGATTGCTGTTACGGCGATTGGTTTTGGACAGTGTAAGAAAAAAGGGGCAGTCGATTTCGACTGCCCCTTTTTTATTTTCCGGTTGTTTGTTTGTTTATAAGCGTTCGTTCGCTTGCACCGATTCTTCGTCGGTCTGAATGATGCTGACCGGTTTGCCCTTGACCAGCCGGTACAGGTAAATCGCATAGCCGGAGAAGCCGTACAGGACGAAAATCGGCCACAGCACTTTGGCGGTATCGATGGCGATCAGGGCCAGTACCAGGGCGATCAGGAATACCGTGATGAAGGGGACGGTCTTGCGGAAATTGACGTCTTTAAAACTGTAGAAGGGCACGTTGGTGACCATGGTCAGGCCCGCGAACAGGGCGACGATGAAGGAGTACCACGACACTTCCAGACCGGGCACGTCGAAGTCGGTCATCATCATGATGAAGCCGGCCACCAGGGCCGCGGCGGCCGGGCTGGGCAAGCCTTGAAAGTAGCGCTTGTCGACCACTTCGATGTTGGTGTTGAAGCGGGCCAGGCGGCAGGCGGCGCCCGCGCAGTAGATGAAGGCGGCGATCCAGCCGGCTTTGCCAAGGCCGCGCAGCGACCATTCGTAGATCACCAGGGCCGGCGCGGCGCCGAAGGAGACCATGTCGGACAGGCTGTCGTACTGGGCGCCGAATTCGGACTGGGTGTTGGTCAGGCGCGCCACCCGGCCGTCGAGGGCGTCGAGCACCATGGCGATGAAGATGGCCCAGACGGCGTACTCGAATTTCTGGTTCATCGCCTGCACGATGGCATAGAAGCCGCAGAACAAGGCGGCGGTGGTGAACGCGTTCGGCAGCAGATAAATGCCGCGGCGGCGCACCGGGTTGCCGGCGGCGTCGAGCTTGCGGCGGCCGAAACGGGCCGGTTTCTTGGCGCCGGCTTTTTTGCGCGGGATAAATGTGGGCATCGTGGTTCCGTTTTTGTTGAAGCGCTGTAAACACTGATGCGCTCATTATAGTGGGCAAAGCGGCAACTGCCAGACCCGGTATGAGCGCCGCCCCGCCCGCCCCCTTTATTTGAAGCGGACTTTGCCGACCACTTTCATTTGCAGGGTGGTTTCGCCCGGCTCGAAGGAGGGTTCGGCCACCTCGGCGTCGCTGCGCGCGCGCCGCCCAAACACCGTCACATTCTGGGAATACTGTGCATCGACGCGATTGGCGTAGTTGCCGGAACCCTCGAAGTCCACTGTATCGATGACGGCATCGGCACGGGTTCTTCCCATTGCAGTGGCAATCGAGCCGATCCGCTCGTTCAAGTTGGCGTAGGTGGCGGCGATGCGCGCTTCATCGACTTGCTTGAGTGTGGCCGGCTGCAGACCGAAATTGATGCTGTTAAGGGAAAGAATCGCCTGGGCCGCCGCGGCCGTCTTCGGCAGCGCCGCCAGATTGACGGTTTTCACTTGCACGTATTGACCGACCCGCCAGCCGATCACGACCGGTTTTGGCGCCGCCACGCCGGCGAGTGTTTTCGGCGGCTCCGGATAAATTGGGTAGGTGTAGTAGCCCTGCGTTTTCAACACGGCTTGCGGATCGGCGGCGCGCAGGATCGCAACGCCTTGTTTCATTTTTTGGTTCACTTTCAAAGCCGCAACATCCTTGTCCTTGTCCTGCTCCTCGACGCCGAAGGTGGCGATGGCGAGATCGTTGGCGCGCACCACTTCGCCGTTGGCAGGCACGATGATCAAGGCGCCGCTGGTGGACTGGGCGTCTGCTTGCGCGGTGATCAGCAAGGCGGCGGCAACGAGAATTTTGGACAGGGTCATGCGGATCGCTCCGAAGTTGTGTGAGGACCTCGACGATAACCGTCAAATGACAAAGGGGCAAGCTTGACAGAACGCTTGCCCCTGGCGCGACTTACTTGAAGCGCACTTTGCCGACCAGGTGCATCTGCAAGGTGGTTTCGCCCGGCTCGAAGGACGGCTCGGCCACTGCCTGCGCGTCGTTCATGCGCATCGCCTTCATCGCCATCGGCGGCGCTGCGAGCGGCCCCTGCCCGGAGTAATTGCCGGAACCCTCGAAGTCGACCGTGTCGAGCGTCGCCTCGGCGCGGTTGCGGCCCATGGCGGCGGCGATCGAGGCGATTCTCTCGTTGAGGTTTTTATAGGTGGCGGCGATGCGCTCTTCGTCGAGTTTTTTGAGGGTGGCCGGAGACAGGCCGAAATTCAGATTCGACAGCGCCAGCACTTTCTGAGCGGCGGCAGCAGTCTTCGGCAGGCCGGCCAGATTCAGTGTTTTCACTTCCAGGTTCTGGCCGACGCGCCAGCCGATGATCTGCGGCGTCGGCGGCGTCATGGTGCCGTTCGGCAGTGGGCGCTGTTCGGCATAGACGGGATAGGTGTAGTAGCCCTCGGTTTTCAGGGCGGCCTGGGCATCCTCCCTGCGGATGATTTCCATGCCCTGCTTCATTTTCTGATTCACCTTCGAGGCCGCAACGGCCTTGTCCTTGTCCTGCTCCTCGATCGTAAAGTTGGCGACAGCCTGGTCGTTGGCGCGCACCACTTCGCCAAAGGCCGGCACGATGACCATGGTGCCGCTGGTCGACTGGGCGTAGGCGGACGTTGCGGCCAACAGGGTGGCGGCGAGGACGAACTTGGGAATGGACATGGCGGCTGGCTCCTTATGAAATATCGATAAGGGAACAATAACCGGGATGGGGCGTCTTTACGAGGGATGTAAAGGAAAGTTGCAATTTGGAGGCGTTCGCAGCAGCGGAGACAGGCTCTGCGAGCCTGTCGCCAGCTTCAAGACTTCGGCAGCATCCAAAGCTGGGGACAGGCCCGTTGGGCCTGCCCCCCCTGCTGCTTAATTCTTCGACTGGTCCACCAGCTTGTTTTTCGCAATCCACGGCATCATCGCGCGCAGCTTGCCACCCACCTGCTCGATCTGGTGCTCGGCATTGAGGCGGCGGCGCGAAATCAGGGTGGGGGCGCCAGCCTTGTTTTCGAGGATGAAGCTCTTGGCATATTCACCGGTCTGGATGTCCTTCAAACACTGGCGCATGGCGTTCTTGGTGTCTTCGGTAACGATCTTCGGACCCGTCACATACTCGCCGTATTCCGCATTGTTCGAAATCGAGTAATTCATGTTGGCGATGCCGCCTTCATAGATCAGGTCGACGATCAGTTTCAGCTCGTGCAGGCATTCGAAATATGCCATTTCAGGGGCGTAGCCTGCTTCCGTCAGGGTTTCGAAACCTGCCTTGATCAGTTCGACGGCGCCGCCGCACAGCACGGCTTGCTCGCCGAACAGGTCGGTTTCAGTTTCTTCGCGGAAGTTGGTTTCGATGATGCCGGCGCGGCCGCCGCCGTTGGCCATGGCGTAGGACAGGGCGACGTCACGGGCCGAGCCCGACTTGTCCTGGTAGACGGCGATCAGGTGCGGCACGCCGCCACCGTTGGCATAGGTGCCGCGCACGGTGTGGCCCGGCGCTTTCGGGGCGATCATGATGACATCGAGATCGGCGCGCGGCACGACCTGGCCGTAGTGGACGTTGAAGCCGTGGGCGAAGGCCAGCACCGCGCCCTGCTTGGCGTTCGGCTCGACGTTTTCCTTGTAGACCTGGGCGATGTTTTCGTCCGGCAGCAGGATCATGATGATGTCGGCGGCCTTGATGGCCTCGTCGACTTCCGCCACTTTGAGGCCGGCCTGTTCCACCTTGTTCCACGAAGCGCCACCCTTGCGCAGGCCGACTGTCACCTTGACGCCCGAATCGTTCAGATTCTGCGCGTGGGCGTGGCCTTGCGAACCGTAGCCGATGATGGCAACGTTTTTGCCTTTGACGAGGGAGAGGTCGCAATCTTTGTCGTAGAAAACTTTCATGTTCATTCCTTGGTAAATTCGTTATAAATTATTTAAATCAAACTTTGAGGATGCGTTCGCCTCTGCCGATGCCCGAGCCGCCAGTGCGGACTGTCTCGAGAATCGAAGCGCGGTCGATCGAATCGATAAACGCATCCAGCTTCGGCTTGTTGCCGGTCAGCTCGATCGTGTAGGTCTTCTCGGTGACGTCGATGATGCGCCCGCGGAAAATGTCCGCGGTCCGCTTCATCTCTTCCCTCTCCTTGCCGACGGCGCGCACCTTGATCAGCATCAGCTCTCTCTCGATGTGCTGGCCCTCGGTGAGATCGACCACCTTGATCACCTCGATCAGGCGATTCAGATGCTTGGTGATCTGTTCGATGATGTCGTCGGAACCGGTGGTGACGATGGTCATGCGCGACAAGGTCGCGTCCTCCGTCGGCGCCACCGTCAGGGTTTCGATGTTGTAGCCGCGGGCCGAGAACAGGCCGACCACGCGGGACAAGGCGCCGGCTTCGTTTTCCAGCAATACAGAAATAATATGGCGCATTACAGGTCCTCCGATCCGAGCAGCATTTCGGACAGGCCCTTGCCCGCTTTCACCATCGGCCAGACGTTCTCGCTTTGGTCGGTGATGAAATTCATGAACACCAGGCGGTCCTTCATGGCGAAGGCTTCGCGCAGCGCGCCCTCGACGTCGCCCGGTTTGTCGATGTTCATGCCGACGTGACCGTAGGCTTCCGCCATCATCTTGAAGTCAGGAAGCGAATCCATGTAGGACTCGGAATAGCGTCCGCCGTAATCGATCTGCTGCCATTGACGGACCATGCCCAGTGCACGGTTGTTCAGCAGGATGATTTTCGGCGTCAGGTGATATTGCTTGCAGGTGGCCAGCTCCTGGATATTCATCTGGATCGAGCCTTCGCCGGTGATGCAGGCGACGTCGATGCCCGGGTTGGCCAGTTGGGCACCCATGGCATACGGCAAGCCGACGCCCATGGTGCCGAGGCCGCCGGAATTGAGCCAGCGGCGGGGCTTGTCGAAGGGATAGTACTGGGCCGCCCACATCTGGTGCTGGCCGACATCGGAGGTAATGAAGGCGTCGCCTTTCGTCACATCCCACAAGCTCTGCACCACCGCCTGCGGTTTGATGACGGAGTCCGACAACTGGTAGGCCAGGCAGTCGCGGCCGCGCCATTCGGCGATCTGCTTCCACCATGCCTGCAGGGCGGCCGGGTTCGGCCTGGCTTCGGCAGCATCGAGCTGGGCAAGGAATTCCACCAGCACATCCCTGACGTTGCCGACGATGGGAATATCGACCTTGACCCGCTTCGAGATCGAGGACGGGTCGATATCGATGTGGATGATCTTGCGGGGGTGCGAGGCGAAATGTTTCGGGTTGCCGATGACGCGGTCGTCGAAACGGGCGCCGATGGCGATCAGCACATCGCAGTTCTGCATGCCCAGGTTGGCTTCGTAGGTGCCATGCATGCCGGGCATGCCGACGAAGTTGCTGGACGAGGAGCGGTAGCCGCCCAGGCCCATCAAGGTATTCGTCACCGGGAAGCCGAGCTTGTCGACCAGCTTGTTCAGCTCGGGAGAAGCGTTGGCCAGGATCACGCCGCCGCCGGCGTAGATCATCGGCCGTTCGGCTTGCAGCAGCAACTGCACCGCTTTGCGGATCTGCCCGGAGTGGCCCTTGTCGACCGGTTTGTAGCTGCGCATTTCGATGTCCTTCGGATACGCATACACGCACTTGTGCATGCTGATGTCCTTGGGAATATCGACCAGCACGGGGCCGGGACGGCCGGTGCGGGCGATATAAAACGCCTTTTTGATGGTTTCGGCAAGATCGCGCACATCTTTCACGAGGAAATTGTGTTTGACCACAGGCCGGGTGATGCCGACGGTGTCGCATTCCTGGAAGGCATCCTGGCCGATGGCGTGGCTGGGCACCTGGCCGGAGATGACCACCATGGGAATCGAATCCATGTAGGCGGTCGACAGGCCGGTGACCGCATTGGTGACGCCGGGACCGGAGGTGACCAGGGCAACGCCGACGGTGTTCGAGCTGCGCGAGTAAGCATCGGCGGCGTGGACGGCGGCTTGCTCGTGGCGCACGAGGATATGCTGGAATTTGTCCTGATTGAAAATCGCGTCGTAGATATACAGGACTGCCCCACCGGGGTAGCCGAAGACGTGCTTGACGCCTTCTTCCGCCAGACAGCGGACGACAATCTCGGCGCCCGTGATGGGAGCCGCTGCTTCGTTATTCATAAACCATTCCTTTCAAGACCCATTGGGAGGTGATCGGATGCTCATTCCTGACGATGCTTGCATGGCGCGACAGTGCTCAGGCGTCCCTTCTTTCTGCGGTCGCGGCGGTCGTCCACGTCAACCAGTGACGTATCGAATCGGCGCTCAACGCAACTCGTTCGGCGTGAGTTTCTGTAGCGATTGTGCAAACCTCTCGTGCTTGTGGCACGGGTCAGAGCAAACTGCCTACATATGAAAGCGCGTCTCGTCGATGCGTGGCCTTGTGTGCCGGTCATGACGGGACCATAAAGCTTCGGGATGGCAAAGCGTCATTCACATTACTGCGTTGCACCAATCTGGTCAAGAAAAACTGTGGATTATTCAGCAATTGCACTGTACCGGTGCGTCCTCGTTGTATGAGCTGTGCGTTAAATACAAGCAAGCGAGGCGCTTTTTTGCTAGGATGCCTCAGTTTTCGCGCCAAGATGTCTAACTACTAATTCCTGTCCTCGCGACAGCCCCCTCCTTTCGCATGGCCACAGACAAAGAACTGAACGACTTCCTTGAGCACGTCGAACGGCGCGCTTTCAAGCAGGCCGTGTATGCCGTGCGCAAGGACGAGGCGGCACTCGACATCGTGCAGGACGCGATGATCAAGCTGGCCGAAAAATACGGCGACAAGCCGGCCGCCGAGCTGCCCATGCTGTTCCAGCGAATATTGCAGACCACCATACTCGACTTTTTCCGGCGCGAAAAAGTGCGAAATACCTGGGTCAGCCTGTTTTCCGGCATGGGCACGCGCTCGGAAGGCAACGACGATTTTGATATACTTGAGACGCACGAGGCGGAAGAAGGTTCCAGCGCGGCAGAAAGCGCTGCCGACGAGGTTGAGCGTTCGCAAACCCTGGCCATCATCGAGGCCGAGGTACAAAAACTGCCGGCGCGTCAACGGGAAGCCTTCCTCATGCGTTATTGGCAGGACATGGACGTGGCTGAAACAGCCGAAGCGATGGGGTGCTCCGAAGGTAGCGTCAAGACACATTGCTCACGGGCGACCCATACCCTCGCCGAATCGCTGAAAGCCAAGGGACTTAAATTATGAACACCGACGATCTCAATTTTGCGTACAAGGTACGCCACGCGCTCAACGAGCAGCTCGACGACATGCCCGCGTCCACCACCGACCGCCTGAAGGCGGCGCGCCTGGCTGCCATGTCGCGCAAGAAAGCGGATGCGCCTGCCCGCCTGGCCCAGCGCACCGCGCGTCCCGGTTTCGCCGGCGCCGTCGGCAGTTTCTTTTCGTCCTCGTCCTTCAATTTTTCGGCCATGGGCCGCGCCGGCGCCATCATCCCCCTGCTGGCCCTGGTGGCAGGCCTGGCGGGCGTTTATCAATACGAAGAAGAACGCCGCATCGCCGAGTTGGCCGAACTGGATGCCGCCGTGCTGTCGGACGAGTTGCCGCTGACGGCCTATCTCGACCATGGCTTCAATCAATATCTTGCCCAGCGCGGGCAATAAGGTGGGCCGGCCAATATTGATGGGCGCCGCCACAGCGGCGTTCGCCATGATCGTTGCCGGCGCCGTGACGGCGCAGACGGCCCCTGCCACGCCTGCGGCCATATCCGCCAAGCCCGCCGCCGTTCCCGCAGTCAAACCGCCCGCAGTGGCCAAGCCGCTGTGGGCCAGCCTCACTCCCGCGCAAAAAACCGCGCTCGAGCCCCTGTCCGGCGAGTGGGACCGCATGGAAGCGCCCCGCAAGCAAAAATGGCTGGAAATCGCCAACCGCTTTGCGTCCATGAAACCGGACGAGCAGGCGCGCGTGCACGAGAAAATGCGCGAGTGGGTCAAGATGACGCCGGACGAGCGCCGCCTGGTGCGCGAAAATTACACCAAGGCGAAAAAGCTCGACGTCACGCAAAAGTCGGCACAGTGGGAAAAATATCAGCAATTGCCTGAAGAGCAAAAGCAAAAGCTGGCCGCCGAAGCCGCCAGCAGCAAGAAGCAACTGACCAATCTGCCGCCGCCGGCCCAGGCCAATCTGAAAACCGTCGCGCCGATCAAGCAACATCCGCAGCCAGCCACCGCCTGCCCGGCCGGCAGCGTGAAAAATCCGGCGCTGGCCAATCCGGCTGCGCCCGGCGCGGCGCTGGTGCCGGCTTGCGTTGCGGTAGCTGCCACGGTGCCGACAGCCGCCACCCCGGCAGTGATCGCCAATTCCCCCGCCAGTTCGCCCACCAATGCCAAATAAGGCGGTGCCGCGGGCGAACGAGGCAGTGGCCACATCCTGCTTCGACATGGCGCCGGCTACGCCGACCGTCAAGCGGCGCCTGATTTCCATGCTGTACGAAGCCTTCCTGATCACGGCGGTCGAAGCGCTGGCCATCTTCATTTATATCTTCGCCACCCGTAACCAGCACAGCCCGGCGATCGACCACGGCCGCAACGCCGTGTTCTTCCTGGTCGCGGCCCTGTATTTCATTCACGCCTGGTCGGGCAGCGGCCACACCCTGGCCATGAAAACCTGGCGCATCAAAGTCGTCATGCCCGGCCGCGCCACCGTGCCGCTGCGGCCCGCTTGCGTGCGTTATCTGCTGGCCTGGGGCTGGTTTTTGCCGGCCTTGCTGGTCTGCTATTTTTTCAACCTGCGCAGCGCGGCGCAGGTGAGCACCGCGGTCGGGATCGGCATCGCCGCCTGGGCGCTGACGGCCTGGTTCGACAAGGACCGCCAGTTCCTGCACGATAAAATCGCCGGCACCCGCTTGATTTCGCTGCCGAAACCTGGCAAGGCGGCAAAGCGCTAGCGCGTGTCCAGGCTGCAGTACTTTTCCCTCTGTCTACTTTTTACTTCTGCGCTCTTCCAACAGGTAAATCACCCGCTTGGCCAGCAAATTGAGCATCTCGATCTGCCCCGCGTCGAGGGTGCGCGCCACCGAATCGATCACGCACAGCGTACCGATTGCCTTGCCGTTCGACGTGACCAGCGGCGCACCGGCATAAAAACGGATGTTCGGATCGCCCGTCACCAGCGGGTTGTCGGCAAAGCGCACATCGGCCGTCGCATCGTGCACGATCAGCGTTTCGTTCGGTACCCGGATTGCGTGATCGCAGAAGGCGTATTCGCGCGGCGTTTGTTGCGCCTGCAGTCCCACGCGCGATTTGAACCACTGGCGGTCGGCATCGATCAGCGAAATCAGCGCGATCGGCACACCGCAATATTCGGCAGCCATGCGGGTGATTTCGTCGAACACCGCTTCGTCGCCGGTATCGAGGATTTGCAGGGAATCCAGTTCGGCCTGCCTGAACAATTCGGCATCGCCATCATTGACGTTGTGATGGGCTGCCAGCGACTGTTCGGCAGCGTAGGCGAGCGGGGCCGGCGCGGCCGCCACCCTGCCGGCGATGGCGTCGCTCAAGGTGCGCGCCAGTTCAGCCAGCGCGTAGGGCTTGGGCAACAGCGTAAAGCCATGGTCGGGATTGGTCGCCAGAACGTAGCTGTAGCCACTCGACAGCACGATCGGCAGCGCGGGATAGAGGCGGCGGACATGATTGCCCAGCTCGATGCCATTCATTCCGCCGAGCACGACGTCGGAGAAAACGACGGCAAAGCCGGTGGCATCGTTCGCCAGAATCTGCAAAGCCTGCTCGGCGCTCAGCGCGACGACCGTGCTGTACCCCAGTTCTTCCAGGGTCATTTCGACGGAACCGGCCAGTTCCGGATTGTCTTCCACCACCAGCACGCAGCCGCCGTTGCCGCGCGCAATCCTGGTCAGGGGGGATTCCGCGTCCGGGGCGCTCACTTGTGTGCTGCGCGGCAAAAACAAGGTAAATGTCGCGCCGGCGCCGGGTTCGCTTTGCACGGTAATTTCACCACCCGATTGCTTGGCGAAGCCGAACACCTGCGACAAGCCGAGGCCGGTGCCATGACCGACGCCCTTGGTGGTGAAAAACGGTTCAAAGATTTGCACCAGGTTGTCGGCGGAAATGCCGAAACCGGTGTCCGCCACGGAAATGGCGACGAAGCGGCCGGCGACGGCATCGTGGCCGAGGACGGCGGGGATTTCGGCGACCGGACGTACCGCGATCGTCAGGCGGCCGTTGCCGTTCATGGCGTCGCGCGCATTCACGGCCAGGTTGACGATGGCGGTATCGAACTGGTTCGGATCGGCATCGACAAAACACGGCGTTGCCGCCAGATCGACCGTCATCGTCACCCGCGCGCCCGTCAGACTGCCGACCATGGCGCTGACCTGCTGGATGTTGCGGTTCACATCGAACACGACAGGTTGCAATGCCTGCCGGCGCGCGAAAGCAAGCAGTTGCGCCGTCAGCTTGGTGGCGCGCGTGACGGCGTCGGATATCGCGGTGACGTAGCGCACGCGCCGCTCTTCGGTCAATTTCACCAGGCGCATCATGTCGACCGCCGTGCGTATTACGGCCAGCACATTGTTGAAGTCATGGGCCACGCCGCCCGTCAACTGCCCGATCGCTTCCAGCTTTTGCGACTGGCGCAGCGCCGCCTCGGTGGCACGCTCGCGGGTGACGTCGCGGCCGATGGCGTGGATCATGCCGCCATCCGGCACGGCGGTCCAGTCGAAAACACGGAAAGCGCCGTCCTTGCCCCGGTAACGGTTTTCAAATGCCAGGGTGGTGATTCCATGGTTGAGTTTGTCCACCTCGGCGGCGCTGGCCGCGATGTCGTCCGCGTGCAGAAAGTCGCTCAGGTGCCGGCCGACCATGTCCGACTCGCTCCAGCCGAGCAGTCGCGTGGCGGAAGGGTTGACCGCCGCGATCTTGCCCTCGAAGGTGTAGATCAGCATCAGCTCCTGCGACAAGGTCCAGATGCGGTTGCGGTCGCGCTTGGTTTGTTCTTCCAGCAGCTTGTTGGCGTGAATGTCGGTCGAGGTGCCGATCCAGCGGCTGATCGCCCCGTCAGGTGTACGCAGCGGCAGCGCCCGGCTCAGGTGCCAGCGGTATTGCCCATCGTGGCGCTGCAGGCGGAACTCGGTTTCATACGGCTCACCCGTGGCGACGCTGCGTTCCCACAGCATCCGGGTATTTGCCAGATCGTCCGCATGCAAAAAATCCAGCCAGCTCTGCGTGCCGCCAACGATGCGGTCGGCGCCGATGTAGTCGGTCAAGCGCCTGTTTATCCAGTCCAGCTTGCCCTCCGCGCTGGTGGTCCATACCTGATTGGGCAAGGCCTGCGCCAAAGTCTTGAACTGGGCGCTGCTTTCCTCGACGGCCATTTCTTGCGCCTTGCGTTCAGTGATGTCCTGCACCACCCCCACCATGCGCACAGGCAGGCCGTCAGCATCGCGCTCGAATTCCGCCTGGCGCGCGATCCAGCGCTCGGCGCCGTCATCGGCGCGGCGGATGCGATATTGCACGTCCAGTGGAGCCGACTGATCGAGGCGGGAAGACGCGCTGGAGCGAACCAGGGCATCGTCCGGCACCACCAGCGCCTCGATCGCGGCGGCATCGATCCGCTCCTGGCCGGGCAGACCGAAAATACGGAAGAATCCACGCGTACCTTGCAGTTCGCCGCTTTCCAGATCGACCGTGTAGGTGCCAAGGGCGCCAATTTCCTGGGCCACATCGAGGCGGCGCACGGAATCATCGAGCGCCTTGGCGGCCCGATGCCGTTCGGTCTGATCGCGCAGCACTTTTACGAAGCCGACCGGGCGATCCTGCTCATCGAGCAAGGGCGTCATTTCGCCCGATGCCCAGAAGCGTTCGCCGGATTTGCGCAGATGCCAGCGCTCGTCGTTGCCAACGCCGCTTTCGAGGGCGCAGCGCATTTCGGTCCTCATGCGGTCCGCCGCGCGATCCTCGGGCGTGAAGAAACGCGAACCATCCTGTCCCAGCATTTCCTGCTCGCTCCAGCCCAGCACGCGAAACGCGCCCTGATTCCACTGCGTCACTTTGCCGTCGAGATCGAAAGCGACGATGGCGTAATCGATTGCGCTGTCGAGAATCTGCCGGTTGCGCACCTCCGCGCGCCGGATCTCCGCGCTGATCAATTCGCGTTCGGTAACGTCGACGCCTTCCACGAAAATACTGGTGACCGCACCGTTAAAATCGCGGATCGGCTGGTAGACGAAATCGAGATAGCGCAGATCCGCACGGCCTCCCGGCACGGACTGTACGGCGAATTCCACCGCGTTGCCGGAAAACGCCACACCCGTCTGGAACACACGATCGAGCAAGTCGACAAAGCCCTGTTCGACCGCCTCCGGCAGGGCCTGCGCGACGGTCTTGCCGACCACATCGCGGTGGCCGACCAGCTTTGCGTAGCCGGGATTGACGCGGTCGAAAACATGCTGCGGTCCCCGCAGCAGCGCCATGAAAGTAGGCGCCTGCTCGAACAGGTCGGCGAACGTCGCCCTTTCCTGTTCCAGCTGCTTGACGGCGAGAATGGTTCTGGTTTTTTCCACCACCAGCGCAAGCGCGCCGAGGACGATACCCTGGTCGTCAAGCAAAGGCGAATAATCGAGGTCGAACCATGCCGGCCGCTGTTCGCCATCGCGCTGCAGTAAAAATTCCACATCCCGCAAGCTGACAGATTCGCCCTCGCCGACCCGCCTCACCACATCGCGATTGAAACTTTCCGCTTCGGGCCATACGGAAAATGCGGAAGCGCCAAGCGCAGCAGGATGGCGCTCGCCGACGATTTCCCGGTAGCCCTGGTTATAGATCAGCAGTCCTTCAGGCCCCCACAGCAAGGCCATCGATGCCGGCGCGCGGCACACCATCCGTACTGCCGAGCGCAGATCAGGGCTCCATCCATTCATGGGACCAAGGCCGGTGGCGGACCAATCGTGCAGCAGAATGGCTCTCGCGGTCTCGGAGTCACCCAGCATGCGCTTGAAAATCAAGGGCGCGTTCATCGAGCAAATGTATTAATGGAATTAAACAAGTATCGTTTCGGATCGCCTTCAACGGCCAGCGTCAAGCAGCGAAATGTGGAATTAAAAGGCGAAATAATTGACGAGTTTAACTCATGCATTTTTCTGTGCGCGTTCTTCTTGGTCTGACAATTGTTTCTGCGGAAATGAACGCAAGAAATCGCCCGGCTTGCAAGGTCGGGCGACTCGCGCGCTGCACCCGCTGGCGCCCGCCTGATTTCGCCGCCGGCGCCAGGCCAGCGGCCACGAAAGCGGAAGTACGAGCCTCAGGCCGCGGACGCCTTGCGCATTTTCGCCAAAGTCAGCGTCTCATCGGCCCTCCCCAGCCCCGGTCGGCCACTTTTTGCCAGCGTTACAGTTTCAGCAGCGCTTTCAGGGAAGAAGATCGTCGTCGAAGTCCTCGGCGTCGAATCGATCGTAGGCGAGCGCGCTGTTGCTGGCGTCCGTAGTGCAACGCCGCACTGCGGCGGCCTTGCCCGTTTGTCGCGTGACGACACCGGCGTCGAACACCGGATCGTTGGTGCCACCTGGCCTGAAATTGGTTCGGATCGTGCTGTCGAACAGGTAATAGTCGATGTCGGCGATCTTGAAACGCACTCTGCTCGCACCGCCGCCGGAGTACGCCGTCCGGCTGATGTAGAAGGTCCCCTTGGGCAAGTGCTGCTCCTTGGGATATTCGAGTTCGATTGCCGCCGCGCTTCCATAGCGATACTGCACGTAGCCCGCCGTCGCACTGAGGTTTTTCGACGCGCACAGAGAGACCGATTTCTTGTTGTTGAGCTGACATGCGAAGACGATCTGTTCGTCCGGCTTGCACAGAAAACGCGGTTCAGCGGCAGTCGCGGAAAGCGCCACTAGGCCAAGTATTAGGGGAGAAAAATGCATTGCGGGGAATTCCTCGGGTGGCAGGGCTGCGGATCGATGGGCAATAGGGCGAAGCGCGGCGATGCCAGGCTGGTCAAGACCGCGCCGCAGCGCCAGCATATCTCATGCGCCCGCGAGCAAGCGCCGCCTTATCGATCGACCGAGCGCCACCACGCCGTCGCCGCCGCCGGCTGGCGCGCATCGAGCTGTTCTCCCATCTGCGGCGTGGTGATGGCGATGCCCTTGTCGCTCGCGAGCGCCATGATGCGGTTGAACGGCTCCTGCCACGGGTGCAGGCCCAGGTCGAAGGTGCCGTTGTGCACCGGCATCAAGGTCTTGCCCTTGAGGTCGATGAAGGCTTGCAAAGTCTGCTCGGGCTGCATGTGCACATCGGGCCACATGGCGTCGTAGGCGCCCGTTTCCACCATGGCCAGATCGAACGGTCCATAAGTGTCGCCGATCTTTTTGAAACCATCAAAATAGCCGCTGTCGCCGCTGAAAAACACTTTCAAGTCCGCGTGCTGAATGACCCACGAGGCCCACAAGGTCGAGTTGCCGTCGCTGAGAGAGCGGCCCGAGAAATGCTGGGCCGGCGTCGCCACCAGTTTGACGTCGTTCACCTGCGTCGATTGCCACCAGTCCAGCTGGCGCACTTTCGCCGCCGGGATGCCCCACTCGATCAGGCGCTCGCCCACGCCCAGCGGCGTGATGAAAAATCTGGTCTTGGCGGCCAGCGCCAGCACGGCGGCGTGGTCGAGGTGGTCGTAATGGTCGTGCGACAAGATGATCGCCTCGATCGGCGGCAAGTCGGCAATCGAAATCGGCGGCTTGTGAAAACGCGCCGGACCGGCCCATTGCACCGGCGACGCCCGCTCCGAAAACACCGGATCGGTCATATAAAACGCCCCGCCCAGCTTGATCAGCATGGTGGAGTGGCCGAGACGGAACACGGTGTCGCCAGGCGCCGCCAGCAGTTGCTCGCGGCTCAAGGCGTGCACGGGAATGGTCCCGGTCGGCACGGTGCCCTTCGGCTTGTGAAACATAAACTTCCAGAACAGATCGACATTGTCGGCGAACCCCAGCTTGCGCATGTTGGCGACGTTGCGGAATTTGCCATCCTTGAATTGCGGCGAACGCTCGATGGCGGCGGCAACGCTGGCCGAGGTCGTCGCGCCGGCGGGGGCGGTGGCGGAGATGGCGGTGGTGGATTCGGTCATGGTGATCAGTCCAAAAGTCAGGGCAAGCAGGGTCGAATAGTTCATGTCGCTCACGGGTGCGCTTCGATGCGATAAATTACACTACACAGTGTAGTTTCCTTTTTCCGAAAAGTATACTGTGCGGTGTAAAATACTCGCATGACAACGCCGACCCGCCTCACCGACCGCAAGCGCCTGGCCATCGTGCAAGCCGCTGCCGCCCAGTTCCGCGCCTTTGGCTTCGAATCGACCAGCATGGACAAGATCGCCCTCGAGGCGGGGGTCTCGAAGCGCACCGTCTACAACCATTTCCCCAGCAAGGAAGAGCTGTTTGCCGAGACGCTGATGGCGCTGTTTCACACGGCGGCGAGCGAGGCGGACAGCCGTTACGATCCTGCGACGCCCTTGCGTCCCCAGCTCGAAGCCATGCTGCGTCACAAGTTGCGCGTGCAAGGCACCCAGGATTTCATCGACCTGGCGCGGGTGGCGGTGGCCGAAGCCATCCACTCCCCCGAGCGCGCCAAGCCCATCATCGCCCGCATCGGCGAGCGCGAGGAGGGATTGACGACCTGGATCCGCGCCGCCCAGGCCGATGGCAAGTTGACGGGCGACCCGCTGTTCGCCTCGACCATGTTGCAGGGTCAATTAAAAGCGGTGGCGTTCTGGCCACAGATCACCATGGGGGCGCCGCCGCTGGACGCAGCGCAGCAGGCGCAGTTGGTGGATGCGGCGGTGACGATGTTTTTGGCGTATTTTGCGAAGCCGTAGCCGGCCCGCACGGTAGTCATGCGACACTGGCGTTTTCGCCTGAGGGCCGCATCCATGACACTGCGCAACGCCGTTTTGCTACCTCTGTGCCTTTGCGCGCTGGCCGCACAGGCACAAACCGCCGACAACGATGACGGCTACAACGAAGTGACTATCCGCCCCGGCGACATTCCCCGCGGCGCGCCCCGTTTCGCGCAGTTTGCCGCCCCGCCTTTCAAGGGAAAGAACGCCCGCCCGATTCTGAACGGCGATCCCGAAACGAAGATGTACCGCACCCGCATCAGGCAATGGTCGCTCGAGAAGCCCAACTTCGCCGGTCACTTCATTCTCGCCACCTGGGGCTGCGGCACCGATTGCGTTCAATTTGCCGTTATCGATGCGGCGACCGGCAAAGTGTTCCATCCCGCCGGCCTGTCGACCAATGTATCGACCAATGTCCACGCCGATTTGCTCGACGAGGGCGGTCCCTTCCATCAAGATGGTTCGCTCAAATTCCGGGCCGACAGCAAATTGCTGATCTTGATCGGCATGCCCAACGAAGACAAAAAACGGCGGGGCATTTCGTATTACACGTGGAATGGCACGCAACTCGCCTTGATCCGTTTCGTACCGAAGGCGTGGTACGCGGACGAAAAGTGAATCGGGCTACATGGCGCGCACCGCACTGTCCTTAAAACAAGTGTGAGACGTTGACCGCCAGATGCGACACCGAAGCCTCCTGCGCCGCTCCCGCCGATTTCGGCTTGTATTTTTCCGAGCTCAGGCGCAGATTGGTCCAGGTGTTCGGGGCGATTTCGTAACCGATCTCGAAGGATTTGCCGGTGGCGTTTTTCATCTTGATGGTTTGCTCATTGCCGTCGACCGTGGCTTTCACGGTGGGCGACAGGATATAGCTCAGTCCCACGCCGAAACGCAGCGTGTGCATGCCGGTGTAATACACCATCGCATCGATCGGCACACGGGTGAACTTGGCGCTGGCATTGCTGCCCGCGCGCGGATCGTACTGTACGTTCGCCAGCAACGAGGCCATCACCGGCATGGTCTCCGATTGCCAGGCGACGCCGCCGCCCGCTTCGAAGCGGCCGCCGCCGTGGATGCGCACCGGGTCGCCTTTGACCGATTGTGCGACTTGCCAATCGTCGCCGCCGTAGGTCAGGCCGGCGGTGGCGACCGGGTGGAATGGTTCGGCGGCGTTGGCGGTGGAGATGATTGCCAGGGCGCCGGCGATCAACAAGGGGAGTTGCAAAAACAGTTTTTTCAAAATCGGCCTCTATGGTGATATGCGGTAGTCGAGCGCTGTCCAGCGGCAGCACCCCGGGCGCATGATACTAGCAATCGATGCTGCATAGAGGCGAACGTTTTGGGAGGTTTCAGCTGTAGACGTGGGAGGCAGGCTTCGATCCATGCCGTAAAGCGGGGGTCAGGCGCGGGCGCCTGACCCCGATGCTAAATATTCTCGCTGGTCGCCAGCTTCACCGGCTCGCTCTTCATCACCTTCTCCGGCGTCATCGGCAGCTCCCGTAATCGCTTGCCGGTGGCGTGATAAATCGCGTTCGAGATGGCTGCGGCCACGCCCAGCTGGCCGATCTCGCCGACGCCTTTCGAGCCCATCTTGCTGACGATGCGGTCGTCCTCGTTCACGAAAATTACATCGATGTCGTGGATGTCGGCGTTCACCGCGACGTGGTACTCGGCCAGGGAATGGTTCATGAAGCGGCCCAGCACGTGGTCGGTCAAGGTTTCCTCGTGCAGGCCCTGGCTGATGCCCCAGACCACGCCGCCGATGATCTGGCTTTTGGCCGCCTTGGCATTGATGATGCGCCCGGCCGCCACGGCGCTGACGACGCGGGTGACACGGACGGTGCCCAGCTCCTCGTCCACGCGCACTTCGACGAACACCGCCGAGTGGGTGGCGCGCACGAACTTTCTCTGCTTGAGCACCGCCGGCAGCATCATGTATTTTTCTTCCAGCTGCATTTCGCCCGAGGCGGCCAGAATCTCCGTGATGGCCAGCGCGGTGCCCTGCCCTTTCATCTCCAGCATGCCGTCGGCAAAGTGAATGTCGGCGAATTTGGCTTTCGCGAAGGCCGACCTCGGCATACGCTTGGCGATCTTGAATAAGGACTGCTGCAGTTTTTCGCAAACGCCCTGCACCGCCGAACCGACCGTGGCGATGTGCGAGGAGCCGCCTTCGATGGGGGCTACCGGCAGGGTCGAGTCGCCCAGCTGAAATTTGATTCTCTCCAGCGGCAGGCCCATGGCATCGGAGGCGATCATGCACATCGCCGTGTAGGTGCCGGTGCCGATGTCGCTGGCGGCGCTGCTGATCACCAGGCTGCCGTCGGCCTTGAGGATCGCTTCGGCGCGGGCGAACATCTGCATGGCGTCCCACATGCCGGTTGCCATGCCCCATCCCACCAGTTCGCGGCCTTCCTTGCGGGCGCGCACCTCGAGCGGACGCTTGTCCCAGCCGAAGCGGCTGGCGCCCTGCATGTAGCAGGCGCGCAGTTCCTTGGTCGAATACGGCATGCCGGAAGTCGGGTCCATGTCGGCGTAGTTCTTCAAGCGCAGGGCCAGCGGGTCCATGCCGATGGCGTAGGACAGCTCGTCCATCGCGATTTCCAGCGCGTGGTTGCCGCTGGCGGCGCCGGGCGCGCGCATGTCCATCGGGCTGAAATGATCGACCTCGATGACCTTGTAGCCAAGGCGGATATGCTCGCACTTATACATCATGCCGGAGAAATTGACGACGCCTTCGACGTAGTCTTCCAGGCGCGAGGTCTCGTGCACGGCTTCGTGAATAATCGATGTCAGCGTGCCGTCCAGGCTGGCCGACAGGCGCACGCGCTGGATGGTGTCGGGGCGGTGGCCGAAGGTGAACATCTGCTGGCGCGTCAGCACCACCCGCACCGAGCGCTCCAGTTTCAAGGCCGCCATCACCGCCAGCGGCAGCTGGTACTGCGGGCGCAGGCCGGAGCCGAAGGCGCCGCCCACATAGGGATTGCGCACCGTGACCTTCTCCTTCGGGATGCCGAACACGTGGTACACATACCAGCGGCTGTTCTGCGAGCTCTGGGTCTTGTCGTAGATCGTCAAGTGGCCGTCGGCGGCGCGCAGCACGGTGGAGGCGAACATCTCCAGCGGATTGTGGTGCTCGACGCCTTCATGAAATTCGCTGTCGACGCGCACCGCCGATTTTTCCCACACCTCGTCGGGATGGCCCTTCGGTTTCGGCGGCGGCGTGTATCCCGCTTTTAAATGACTGGGCGTACGCGCCCTGTCGATATGGGCGCGGATATCGGTCTGGTGGTTGTCGATGTCGTAGTCGATCCTGACCAGCCCCGCTGCATGGCGGGCCGCCTCGAATGTCTCGGCCACCACCAGCGCCAGCGGCTGGCCGCTGTATCGCACCTTGTTGTCGTACAGGGGCCGGAAGGGCGAGCCGCCCGGCGCCGTCATATCCTTGTGCATCAGGTCGAAACGGCTCATCGATGGCCGGTTCTCGTGGGTGATCACATCGACCACGCCGGGCACCGACTTGGCCGCGCCGACGTCGATGGATTTGATTTTGCCGCGCGCGATGGTGCTGTTGACGACGACGCCGTACAACAGTGGCTGCCCGACTACCTCGTTCACATGTTCGGCGGCGTACTTCGCCCGGCCCATCACCTTGTCGTGGCCGTCCACGCGCGAGACGGGCATGCCGATGGAAACGGCGCCGGTGCCCGGTTCGGCGACCGGGGTGCGCAATGCGGGGATCAGTTCACTCACTTGGCTTCCTCTTGTTCATGGTCCAACGCATCGTGCGCATTGTCGACGGTGCCGGCGACGGCGTATTCGAGCGCGCGGATCAGCGCGCGGCGCGCCAGCGGAATCTTGAAATCGTTGTCGCCATGGCCCATGGCGCCGTGCAGCAAAATGTCGGTCGCATCCTCGAACAGCCTGGCCGACGGCTTTTCGCCTTCCAGCGCCTTTTCCGCCTCGCGCATCTTCCACGGTTTATGCGCCACGCTGCCCAAGGCGACGCGGGCCGCCTTGATCACGCCGTGCTTGTCGATGTCGAGCGCCACCGCGGCCGACACCAGGGCGAAGGCGTAAGAAGCGCGGTCGCGCACCTTGACGTAGGCGGAGTGCGCGGCAAACCTCGCGCCAGGCGGCAGTTCGATATGGGTGATGACGTCGCCCGGTTCGAGCACCGTGTCGAACTGCGGCGTGTCGCCCGGCAGACGGTGGAAATCGGCGAAGTCGATGCGCCGCTTGCCCCTGCTGGACTGGACGTGGACGACGGCGTCGAGCGCGGCCAGCGCCACGCACATGTCGGAGGGATGGGTGGCGATGCAGCGCGAGCTGGCGCCGAGAATGGCGTGCTGGCGCGTGAGCCCCATCAGGGCCCCGCAGCTGGTGCCGGGCTCGCGCTTGTTGCAGGGCGTGCCGGTGTCATAAAAATAGTGGCAGCGGGTGCGCTGCAGCAGGTTGCCGCCGTTACTGGCCATATTGCGGATCTGCGGAGAAGCGCCCGCCAGGATGGCCGCACGCAGCAGCGGATAGTGTTTGCCGACCAGCGGGTGGTAGGCCGTGTCGGCGTTTTTTACCAAAGCGCCCAGCATCAGGCCGCCGCCGCTGGTTTCCGTGATCTCCTGGAACGGCAGCTGGTTGATGTCGGCCAGCGCGGTGGGCAGTTCGACCCGCTCTTTCATCAGGTCGATCAGATTGGTGCCGCCGGCGATCAGTTTGGCGCCGCTGGCGGACAGCCGCGATGCGCTGTCGGCGTCCGCGGGCGAGAAGAAGGAGATGGGCGTCATGCCGGCACCGTGCCGGGCAGGTAGGGACGCTCTGGATCGTCCTTGTGCTCCTTGAACCCCATCACCTGGGTGATGGCGGCGACGATTTGCGGGTAAGCCCCGCAGCGGCAGATATTCCCGCTCATCAGCTCGCGCACTTCGGCGACCGTTCTCGCCTGCCCTTCCGCCATCAAGCCCTTGGCCGAACACAGTTGGCCCGGCGTGCAGTAGCCACATTGAAAAGCGTCGTGATCGATGAAGGCCTGCTGCAGCGGATCGAGCTGCTCGCCCTCGGCCAGCCCTTCGACGGTGGTGATCTCTTTCCCGTTTTGCATCACCGCCAGGGTCAGGCAGCTGTTGATGCGCTTGCCATCCACCAGCACGGTGCAGGCGCCGCACTGGCCGTGGTCGCAGCCTTTCTTGGTGCCGGTCAGTTCGAGCTTGTCGCGCAACAGGTCGAGCAGGCTGACCCAGGCTTCGACCTGGGTGTCGACCTGTTCGCCGTTGAGGCGGAACTGCAAGGGGTAGGAAGGAATTGCTGTGGGCGGAGAATACTGCGCGCGCGTGGTGTCCATGGCGTTTTTTTAAATGGTGAGGAAGTCAATCTTGACTGTATTGCAGCGACCTCCCCCACTCTGTACGCGACTTAACCGAAAGTGGCGAACACCCTAAAAACGCTCGTACTCGTGCAGGTAGCGCCAGTGTCCGGAAGGCAAGCTCGCCATCGGCACCCGTCCCACCCGGATGCGGCGGGTCGATACCACCGTCAAGCCGACCATGCGGCACATGTGTACCAGCTGGCCCGGGCGGATGCCCTTGCCGGCGAAGCGCAGCCGGGTTTCGTTCTGCCAGCTCGCTTTCATCGGCATCAAGGGCTTGCCGTTGAAGGACAGGCCGTGATTCAAAAGCGCCAGGCCGCCTTCGCGGATGTCTCCCGCCACTTCCACCACGAATTCCTGTTCGACCCGGTTGGCTTCATCGAGCAGCTTGCGGGTGACGCGGAAATCCTGGGTATAGACCACCAGGCCGGTCGCGCGCGCGTCGAGCGGCGTGGTCACGGTGAGGTTGGCGAGGTGGCGTTTCAGAAAACGCTGCTTGCCGTGGTCGGCCAGCACCAGGTTCGTTTCCGTCAGCAGCTTGATGGCGGCTTCCGCATCGACGCCGGCCGGCTTGTGCAGCAGGATGGTGACGGGCAGGATCTCGGCCAGGGTGGCATCTTCGTGCAGCTGCACTTCCTGTTCGTCGGCGACGCGGGCGCCCGCCTCTTCGACGACGACGCCATCGACCAGAACCCAGCCGCCGGCGATGTATTTGTCGGCTTCCGCGCGCGAACACGGCACCATTTCGGCGACCCGCTTGGCCAGGCGGATGGTGCCGTCGGCTTCAGTCGATTTCTTGTAGTCGGTGTCGCTCATCGTGCCGCCCGCCAGTCCTTGAAAAACGCGGTGAAAACGGCGATGACGCGATCGACGTCGGCCTCGCTGATGTTAATGTGAGTAACCAGGCGCGTATGCTGGCCGACGGTGGCGCGGATGCGTTCGCGCAGCAGCGCTTCACGCAGGCCGTCCACCGCTTCCAGGGGCACCTCGACATAAAAAATATTCGTCTGCGGCGTGGCGACCTTCAAACCTTCGATGGCGGCCAGGCCGCTCGACAAGCGCGCTGCGTTGGCGTGATCGTCGGCCAGGCGTTCGACATTGTGCTCGAGCGCGTACAGCCCGGCGGCGGCAAGGATGCCGGCCTGGCGCATGCCGCCGCCCAGCATTTTGCGCCAGCGCTTGCCCCGCTCGATGAATTCCTTTGGTCCCAGCAGCACCGAGCCGACCGGCGCGCCAAGGCCTTTCGACAGGCACACCGAGATCGAATCGAAGCCGCGTGCCGCCTCCTTGAGGCTGATGCCCTGCTTGACGGCGGCGTTGCAGATGCGCGCGCCGTCCAGGTGGGTGGCCAGGCCCTTTTCGTGGGCGAAGGCGGTGGCTTGCGCCAGGTAGTCCTGCCCCAGCACCTTGCCGCCGATGGTGTTCTCCAGCGCCAGCAGGCGGGAGCGGGCGAAGTGCATGTCGTCCGGCTTGATGTAGTGGGCGATGTCGCCGATGGCGATGCTGCCGTCCGGCTGGTTGGCGATCGGCTGCGGCTGGATGCTGCCCAATACGGCCGCACCGCCGCCTTCGTATTTGTAGGTGTGGGCGTCCTGCCCCACCAGGTATTCGTCGCCGCGCGCGCAATGGAGCATCAGGGCGATCAGATTGCTCTGGGTGCCGGACGGCGCGAACAGGCCGGCCTCGAAGCCGAACAAATCCGCCGTGGTCTGCTGCAGCAGGTTGACGGTGGGGTCGTCGCCATAAACGTCGTCGCCCACAGGCGCTGCCGCCATGGCGGCGCGCATCGCTTCATCGGGTTGGGTGACGGTGTCGCTGCGCAGGTCGATCCAGTGTTCGCTCATGTTCTTATTCAGCCCTTGCCAATTGTTTGGTATAAAAACGCTCGCCCATCTCCTCCAGGCCGAGCGTGCTCAATACTTCCTGCAAGCGTTCGCTGGGGCGCTTGCGCGGCAGGTCCTTGTAGCTGGCGACGATCAACTCGTTCTTCATCGAGTGCTCCCAGCCGACCAGCTCCGTGACGTTGACCTGGTAACCGTGCGCCTCGAGCTGCAGGCAGCGCAGCACATTGGTCACCTGGCTGCCGAATTCGCGCGTGTGCAGCGGGTGGCGCCAGATTTCCGTGAGCGCGCTCTTGCCCAGATCCTTGCCCTTGTTTTTCTTCAGGACGCTGGCCACTTCGGCCTGGCAGCACGGCACCAGCACCATGAACTTCGCCTTTTTCTTCAGGGCGAAATCGATGGCGTCGTCGGTGGCGGTGTTGCAGGCGTGGAGCGCGGTGACGATGTCGATCCGTTCCGGCAGCTTCGACGATTCCGTCGACTCGGCCACCGACAAATTCAAAAAGCGCATGCCGGGAAACTCCAGTTTCGCGGCCAGCTCTTCCGATTTTTTGACCAGCTCTTCGCGCGTTTCGATGCCGTAGATGCGCGAGCCGTCGGCCAGGTGCTTGAAGAACAGGTCGTAAAGAATAAAACCGAGGTAGGACTTGCCGGCGCCGTGATCGACCAGGGAGACTTGCTGGTGGCTCTGCTGCACTTCACGGATCAGCGGCTCGATGAACTGCACCAGGTGATACACCTGCTTGAGTTTGCGGCGGCTGTCCTGATTCAGTTTGCCATCGCGCGTCAGGATGTGCAGCTCCTGCAGCAGCGCGACCGACTGGCCGGGGCGTACTTCGGGCGGCAGTTCGATGGCTTTTAAGGGTTTGCTCACGTTGTCAGTCCGCTTCATCGATCCATGCCTGTTGTATCGCTTCGAGTATCTTTTCGCCGCCGCGGCCATGGTCATCGTCGAAGCCGGGCAGATCGACCACGAAGTTATGCAGGTCGACGAAGCGCACTGTACGGGGATCGACCTCGGGATGGGCGTCGGACAGGGCTTCGGCGATGGTGGTGATGTCGGTCCACTTCATGGCAAGCTCCATGTTCAATGGTTTTTCTCGGCCGCGTGATTGATGGTGTATTTCGGGATTTCGACGACCAGGTCGGTGTCGGCAATGATGGCCTGGCACGACAGGCGCGACACGGCTTCCAGGCCCCAGGCCTTGTCGAGCATGTCCTCTTCCTTCTCTTCCGGCTCGTTCAGCGAGGCGTACCCTTCGCGCACCAGCACGTGGCAGGTGGTGCAAGCACAGACGCGGTCGCAGGCGTGTTCGATCTCGATGTCATTCTCTAACAGAAGATCGCAAACGGATTTACCGGCGGGCGACTCGAGCACGGCGCCTTCAGGGCAATACACAGGATGGGGCAGGATGACGATTTGTGGCACGAAATTCTCGATTCAATAAATTTAGATTTGGTCCAGCGACTTGCCGGAGAGTGCAGTGCGAACGCTTTGGTCCATGCGGCGCGAGGCGAATTCTTCGGTGCCGTGGGCAAGCGCATCGACAGCGGAATGCAGCGCCGCCTGAACAGCCGGCACATTTTCGGGGGTGCCTTGCGTAGCCGCGGCGGCAGTTCGAACGCTCTCCATCAATTTCAGGATATCGGTACGCTCTTCTTCGCTCAACAAACCGCTGTCGCCATCGAGCGCCGATTGGGTCGCCAATAAAATCCGCTCGGCCTCGACCTGTTCTTCGCGCAGCGCGCGCATGACCATGTCGTGCGAGGCTTCCGTGTACGAATCCTGCAGCATGCGCGCCACTTCATCATCGGCCAGGCCGTACGACGGTTTGACGGTGATATGCGCTTCGACCCCCGAGCGCGTTTCGCGCGCGGCCACCGACAGCAGGCCGTCGGCGTCGACCTGATAGGTGATGCGGATGCGGGCAGCGCCGGCCACCATCGGCGGGATGCCGCGCAACTCGAAACGGGCCAGCGAACGGCAATCGGACACCAGTTCGCGCTCGCCCTGCAGCACGTGCACGGCCAACGCCGTCTGGCCGTCCTTGAAGGTGGTGAACTCCTGCGCACGCGCGCAGGGAATCGTCGAATTGCGGGGGATGATTTTTTCGACCAGGCCGCCCATGGTCTCGATCCCCAGCGACAGCGGGATCACGTCCAGCAGCAACCAGTCGTCGCCGGCGGCGCGGTTGCCGGCCAGCAGATTGGCCTGGATGGCCGCCCCCAGCGCCACCACTTTGTCCGGGTCGATGTTCGCGTGCGGGATGGTTTTAAAATATTCGCTGACGGCGCGGCGCACGTGCGGCATGCGGGTGGCGCCACCGACCATGACGACGCCGTCGATGTCGTCCACCGACACCTGCGCATCGCGCATGGCCTTCTTGATCGCGTTCATGGTCTTGCCGACCAGGTGGCGCGTCATCTCGGTGAACTCTTCCGCCGACACTTTCAGATGGACGATCTCGCCCGAGTCGAGGATGGCGTCGATGGTGGTCGAGGCGTTGGTCGACAACAGTTCCTTGGCCTGGCGCGATTTGACCATCAATGTCGCGGTGTCCTCGTCGGACAGGGGCGACAGCTTGGCGTGCTCCATGATCCAGCAGAACAGGCGGTGGTCGAAATCGTCGCCGCCCAACGCCGAGTCGCCGCCGGTGGCCAGCACTTCGAACACGCCTTTCGACAGTTTGAGGATCGAGATGTCGAAGGTGCCGCCGCCCAGGTCGTAGACGGCGAACACGCCTTCACTGCCTTGATCGAGGCCGTAGGCAATCGCCGCGGCGGTCGGCTCGGACAACAGGCGCAGCACATTCAGGCCCGCCAACTGGGCGGCATCCCTGGTGGCTTGGCGCTGGGCGTCGTCGAAGTAGGCCGGGACGGTGATCACCGCGCCCACCAGGTCGTCGCCCAGCGAATCCTCGGCGCGCTGGCGCAGAGTGGCCAGGATCTGCGCGGAGATTTCGACGGGGCTTTTGACACCGGCGACGGTGCGGATCTGCACCATGCCGGGCGACTCCTGAAAATCGTAGGGCAGATTTTCGGCGTGGGCGATGTCGGCGAGACCGCGGCCCATGAAGCGTTTGACTGAGACCACGGTGTTTTTCGGGTCGGTGGTTTGCTGGGCCTGGGCTTTGAAGCCGATGTGGGCGTGGCCGTTCGGCAGGTAGCGCACCACCGAGGGCAGCAAGGGGCGGCCGTCTTCGTCGCTCAATACTTCAGGGATGCCGCTGCGGACGGTGGCGACCAGCGAGTTGGTGGTGCCAAGGTCGATGCCCACGGCCAGACGGTGCTGGTGGGGGGCGGTGGACATGCCGGGTTCGGAGATTTGCAGGAGGGCCATGGGGTGTTGTCTTGTTATTTTGGTGATGCTGGAAAAGCGAAAGGCAAAATGGGGTCAGGCACCTGCGGCGCCAGACCCCGACTACGCTTCAATAGCCGAAAAAGCGTGGTGGAGCTCTTCGCCGAATTTGTCGAGGAACATCAGGGCGCGCACGGTCTGGCCGGCGGCGGCGTAGTCGAGAGCATCGAGCTGGCGGCCGACGTCGAGCAGCTGGGCTTTGCGGGCTGATTTCACCTGTTCGTCGAGAGCCTCGAGGGCGGCTTCGTCTTTCGCTGCGCGGGCGTCGCCAAGCTCCTCTCGCCACTCCATCTGCTGCATCAGGAAGTCCATCGGCATCGCCGTGTTCGATTCCGTTTGCAGGTCGACGCCATTGAGTTCGACCAGGTAGCGGGCGCGCTTTTGCGGGTTTTTCAGGGTTTGATAGGCTTCGTTGGCACGCGTGGCCCACTGCATGGCGACCCGTTTTTCGGCGTCGCCGGCGTTCACAAACCTGTCCGGGTGCACTTGGCCCTGGACGTCGCGGTAGGCGGCGTCCAGCGCTTTGAGGTCGACGTCGAAACGCGCCGGCAGGTGGAACAGCTCGAAGTGGTTCTGCATACCGGTGCTAGTGTCCTGAATCGGAAATTTGTTGATCAATAAATGTGTCGAAATCGCTTCGAGACACGAAGCAAAGCGCAGACAGGCCGAGGCCTGGCGAGCATTTGTGACACAGTATCGGAGCGATTCTCGGCATATTTATTCAACGAATTTC
>JACXTT010001115.1_pt1 | contig 45610 bp, 41 predicted proteins | sample 9270951 | NCBI WGS metagenome assembly JACXTT01 (sample SAMN15532306, study PRJNA645909) | rock metagenome | isolation source: weathered quartz diorite | place: Puerto Rico | collected 2017-06-21 | reverse complement strand
CAAAAGCTTTTCACCACAATTCATTTTCGACTCGGCACAGTTATTCACCGCCACCTCCGGGGAGCTTTTGCGGGCACTCCTCGGTGGCGGCTGAATAACTGTGGGAAGCGTATCAGGTAACGAGGCTCTGATCTGTCGCAAAACCGTCGATGTACAAAGGAAATTTGAGCCTGGTTACCTCGGCTCCTACAATGCAAACCGATTTTCCAAACGCGCTCTGAGTCGCCAAGGTTACCAAGGACCGGCACAACACCTGAATCGATTCTCCGAACACGCTCTTAGCCTGCCGTCTCGAGGGCGAAATCGCGGCCCTCCCATCGATCCGGCCATCGGAAGGTGAACCGGATCTTCGTGCCGGACGGAAGTGCCGCCGTGGCCAGATCGGCATAATGACAACTCAAGCTACTGGCTTGGGATTCGGAATCGTGGACACTTTGCCAGTCGTCTGCACTCCATCGGACCATAGCTGGTGAGGCAACGATGATCCGCAGTACTTTGCCTTTGCGAATGAACGGCGGCTGATGAGCAAAAGTCCAGATTTCGAGTCGGCTTTCGGCTTTCGACAGGGCATAGCGCTCGCGTACCGGTGGAATGGATTCGAAACCGATGCCGTCCTTGCGGCTGCGCACAAGCGTCAGATATTCCGCATGGGTCCAGCAGAGCGGCATGGCGGAGCCGGTAGGAGCGCCACGGCTCATCCGCGCTTCGGGCAAGTTATCGGCGTCCCACACTTGCTCGGGCAACATCCCGCCTTCATTGGTCAACTTTTCCATTGCATGAATGAACGGGAGGGGATCGTGCCCGGCGGCCAGCTCGTAGTGTCCACGCTCCCCGGTCAACAGCGGCCAGCAACGGCCCGTCCCCGTGCCGTCGTAGGCGCTCCCATCCTCCTTTTGGCCGTAGCCATCGTGATTGTACCGTCGCCAGCATGGACCTTGAGCCAATTCGAATTTCAACACCCGATCAATCACGCTGATGGAATCGAGGATTAGAGGGTCATGAGCGTCGCGGACGCCCAGACGGACCAGTTCGAGAAAATCAGTGCTGACGATGTTGCGGGCTGGATGCAGTCCACCGCCATTCGCAATCTGGATCATTGCCCCGTCGGGATCCGGCGCCTGCTCCGGCCTGGCAGGATTCGCCGGAGTGATTCGGATATAATGCCGCGGCTTGGTGGGGACTAATTCGCCGCGACTCGTCACCAGCCACTCCTCCAGGTGCGCCGAGAGCCAGTCGGCATAGTCCAACATAAGTACTGCGGCGAGTTCATCGGCGCGGGCCAAGGCAAACTCTGCCGCGCAGACCAAAGCGGCGATAATCGAGGCCAGCGTCGAGGGCGAATAGCCTGAGTTCTCCTCCCACCGCTCCTGGCCGGTTACAGGCCCGTTCAGGAGCAGATAGCCGGCAGCGCGAGAGATCAATGTCCATGGATCGAATCGTTCTAGTGCTTTGGCCCGGTGGAGGCGCCAGGCCAGCAGGACTGGCGCCGCGACCTCGTCGAGTTGCTTGCCGTGCCAGTAGGCTTCGCCATTGATCCAGCTATTTTGAGGCATGGAGCCGTCGGCGCGTTGCATGCCGGCGAGCCAAATCAACGAGCGCAAGGGCGTGGCGGTTTGGCCGGTCGCCAGTAGAGCGGAGGCGCTCTTGACCATGTCGCGGGTCCAGACAAGGTGATAGCCACCCAGATCATCGTCGCCCTTGGTTTCACCCCACGGAATGCTCATCGAAGCGACCAGCGCGCCGGGGTAGATTTTGTCCTCGTGAGCCAGCAGGATCAGGCGGCTCAAGCGATAGATGCTGCCCTGGTCTCCCGTGTGCGCGCTCAGGTCAATTTCAGGTGTCGGCAGCGTCCGTTTCCATTGGCGCACATATTGGGTCCGATGTTCTTGAAACGGCGTGGCCAGCGATTGCAACAACTTGGTCGCGGAGCTCTGCGAGCTGTGTCCAAAAGCCACGCCGAGCACAACTTCACCCCCCTGCGTCAGATCGAGCTCCGCCGTCAAGGCTACGTTCCCGTCGATGGCCTGGCGAAATTCCCAGCTCATCCGGAAATCGCCGGTTAAATCCTGCCAACCGTCGCTGGCGCCAACGTAGCCAACCGAACGGCGCTTGAAATCAGGCATGCCGCCAAAAACCATGTGAATATCCTCGCGCTGTGCATGGAGGAAGGCGCGCCCTCCAACGTCGTCCCAGGCCGCTGAATTATGCCACCCGAGTCCTTTCATGTGAGGCGACAGCAGAGCGTAAACTTGCAGCTTCTGGCGCAAGCTCTCGTCCATCACTTCCACACGCGCAGACATCAGAAATACTGACAAATGGGGATCTGTGATCACCTCCTTGATGATGCGATAGCGACCATCGGGATCGGAGTTGGTGAGCCGATAATAGAGAGTGCTTTTTTCCGGATAGTCGATTTGGTGGACTAAGTCCCGCCGTTCCTCGTGGCAAAAGGTTTCACCATCCGTGATCAGAAACTGCAAATCGCGTGTGTTCGGGCAATCCACGTTCGGATAGTAAATCTCGTTGATGATGCCGTGGCTGAGCGTGAACCAGACGCGGCAACTGGTATGGTAGGCGGTGCCAATGCCCTCCTTGGCGCTTCGCGTCCACCGCGGTTCGATGCCCGGCGCGCCGAACGCCACGGCCTGGTTGGCTGGATTCACTCGCCAACCATAAAGTGGTTCGTCTGCTTTGGGAAGCGTGTGCTAAATGGGCGCAGTGTGAGCTGCGCCGCTCAGAACTTCCGCTGCGGGAAGTCCATCACCGAGGGCGGTCGCGCCACTTTGGGCGTCGGTGGAGCGGCCGGGGGGCTCAAAGGCTCCAGTCCTTTGACGCTGAAATCCGGCAGCCCGCCCGCGCCCGCCGAGGGATTGATTGTTCCCAGGGTGGCTTCGAAGCCGCTCAGGCGGCTGGCTCCAGGAAGGTTCTCCAAACCGCTGCTCAGTGGTAAGTTCCGCGCACCAGTGAGACCGCTGAGCGAGTTGGGCAGCTCAGCCCCCGACAGAGGATTCGGACTGGAACTGAAAAACTGCTCAAATTGCTTCATGATGAGCTTGTGGGCTTCCAGCTGGTCTGGCGTCTGCACAGTGTTCCCCAGACCGAAGACATCGGAAAAACTGTTTCGGCTCGAACCCGGGGCAACGGTAGCGTCGCGGGGCTGCAAATCAAACCGGCGCCGTAATTCGCGTTCCTGTTCAGTCATTTCACTCGGCAAGGTGGAATCATCCTCCTTCTTCAGATCGTCCAGTGAATCGGCGCGCTTGTAGGAGTCGAGCAGCTCTTCTTTTGTTGGCTTCTGGCCATCGGTTCGGCGTTCCCGGTCCAGGCGCTCGTAATACCTTTCGATTGAGGACTTCTCTTTCTTTTCTTTGCCGTCCTTTTCATACTCCGGCAGGTTGAAAATATCTTCCGCAGTCGGGCCCGTTGTGAGATCTTCGGGACTATTCAAAAACCAGTTGCGGTTCCGTTCGAGGAGTTCTCGAGCCTTTTTGCTCTGAATCCTGGGCGGAGGCGACGTGCGCACTGGCGGCGCCACAACGCCGTCGAGTGAACTACTGGGCGAGAAATTTAGCAGCGGCTTGTAAAGATCCTCTTCCAACTCGCGCAGACCTCCGCGCTTGATGCTGAGCTGGTTCAGGTTTGTGACAATCTGCTTGCTGCCGGGATCGGAGAATTCGATCGGACGACCGCGTTGCGGTTCGGCCGCGCGGCCGCTGCACCACCACACCAACGTCATCCCCAGAACCGCCCGGGTCGAAACGCTGTACAAGCTCGAAAACCGACCGCTCATCTCAGCCGGAACAGTATCTGAAGCGGGCCAATTAGTCAAAGCTGTTATTTGCCCTGCGACCTGCGTGGACTGGCCTCAGTCCACTGGCGCGGACTCCTCGATCTCATCCGCCCCCGTGTCGGCGCATACCCCGCGGCGGGCGGTTGCCACGAACTCGAGCATGGCTCTGGCCGGCGCGCTGGAAAATTCCTGCTGTGCCTCTGCCAGCGCCATTCGGAGATTCACCCCACTCCGGAACAGCGCGTGGTAGAGACGCTTCAGTTCCATTCGTTCGGAGGCGGTGATCCCCGCGCGTCGCAAACCGACGGTGTTCAACCCGCAGATGCTGTTCGTGCGGCCCGCGACCGTGTAGGGTGGAAGGTCTTTGCTGATGGCCGAACCGCCTTGCATCATCGACAGCGTCCCCACCCGCACGAACTGGTGAACGAGGCAGTTGCCAGAAATGAAAGCTCGCTCCGCAATTGCAGCATGCCCGGCGAGCAGAGAGCCCCCTGCCAAAATCACATTATTTTCCAGGACCACGTTGTGAGCGATGTGGCTATGTTGCATCAAGAAATTATGCGACCCGATAATCGTGTCCTCCGAGGCTCTATTCGAACGGTGCACCGTCACATGTTCGCGAAATACGTTATCATCGCCGATCCGCAACCGCGTCGGCTCGTTCCTGTATTTCAAATCCTGCGGCGCTTCTCCGATCACGCAGCCCGCGAAAAAACGATTGCGGGCGCCGATGGTCGTAAGGCCCGTCAGATAGACATGCGGACCAATGATGCACTCCGGCCCAAGCTCGACGCCTTCATCAATGACAGCATAGGGTCCGACCTGGACGTTTGAGTCGAGTCGGGCCTTCGTGTGAACGATGGCACTCGGGTGAATCATGAGTAGAAATAACCCAACTCTCTCAAGGACACATAGTCCTTCGGCCGTTCCGGGGTCGCGCGGCCGATAATGACGTGGTCGAGAATCTCGATCTTCAACAGTTGCCCGGCGCGGATCAAGTCGCGCGTTACTTTGATATCTGCTTCCGAGGGTGTCGGGTCGCCGCTGGGGTGATTGTGGACCAGGACGATGGCGGCGGCATTGGCGGCGATAGCGGACTGGAACACTTCTCGCGGATGGACCAGAATCGTGTCCAGGGTCCCGTCCGAAATCTTCACTGGTTTTCCGATCAGGCGCCGGCGGGTGTTCAGCAAGAGCACCTGGAAGACCTCCGCTTTGCGGAGCCGGGCATCTTCGCGCAGCAAATTTCCTACTGCGTCCGGGGTGTCGAGCAGCGGTGATTCGCCGTGCAGCTCCTCGACGAGACGCCGCGCCAGACTGAATGCGGCCACGAGCGTCACGGCTTTATCAGGCCCGATGCCGTTCTCTTTTGCCAACTGTTCCCACGACGCGCCTGCCAGGGCGTGTAGCGAGCCATATCGCTGAACCAGGTTTCTCCCGATCTCAAGGACATTCGTTCCTTTCAAACCGGTCCTCAACAGGATAGCGACCAATTCTCCATGACTCAGCGAGTCGGGTCCTTTCTCTCTGAGACGCTCGCGCGGTCGCTCGCTGGCGGGCTGGTCCTTCAGCTTCATGCCTTGCACGCTGCGACATTAGCCGCAAACCCGGCTCCGGCGACAGAAAAACCTTGCCAGGAAAAGACCCGTTCAACACGCCATGAACGGCTGGGAAAGGGGACGCGCCAATCAACCGCCTGCGTCAGCGATTACCGAACCGCAATTATGCCGTCTGCAATTCGCGCACCAGGAAGGGCGCGAACTCATCATGGAAGTGGGGCGGGATGCGGGCTTTGAATCGGGCTGTGTCGCCAGCATAATTGCGTTCGATCACCTGGCCGGCTTCGTGGAGGCGCGCGATGACGTCCGTGCGTTCATGAGGCACGGACAGCTCCATGAACTCCCGCAATGGCCGCACTTGGCTGCTTAATTCTGCCAGCATCGCTGGGATGCCTTCGCCCGTTTCGGCGGAAATTGCCACGCCGTGAGGATGACGCTCCAGAAAACGAGTCAAACCGTCCCGGCTGCCATTAAGTCTGTCAATCTTGTTGAACACCATCAGTGTCGGCTTGCCTTCGGCCCCGATTTCCCGCAGGACGGCATCCACGGAATGAATCTGCTCCTCGGCTTGTGGATGGCTCACATCAACCACGTGCACCAGTAAGTCAGCCTGGACGACCTCTTCCAAAGTCGCCTTGAAGGCTTCGACAAGGCCGTGCGGCAGCTTGCGGATAAACCCCACCGTGTCGGTCAGCAATACCTGTTGGTTCGTCGGCAGGCGCAAGCGGCGCGTCGTCGGATCGAGCGTGGCGAACAATTTGTCTTCGGCCAGAACATTGGCACCCGTGAGCACGTTGAGCAAAGTGGATTTGCCCGCGTTGGTGTAACCGACGATCGAAGCCAGCGCCCAATGATTGCGCTGGCGGCCGTTGCGTTGGATGGCGCGCTGACGGCGCACGACCTCCAGGTCGCGCGTGATGCGGGCGATGCGGTCCTGCACGCGCCGGCGGTCGGTTTCCAACTGTGTTTCGCCTTCGCCGCCTCTCATGCCAATGCCGCCCTTCTGCCGGGACAAGTGGCCCCAAAAACGCGTCAGACGCGGCAGCAAATGCTGCAGCTGCGCCAGTTCGATCTGGAGCTTTCCTTCCCGCGTGCGCGCCCGCTGGGCAAAAATATCGAGGATGAGGGACGTGCGATCGAGGATCTTGCAATTGAAGACACGCTCGAGATTCCGGCTCTGGGCGGGGGAAAGTTCATCGTCGAAAATGACCGTATCAACATCTGCCTGCCTGCAGCGAAAGGCAAATTCATCCGCCTTGCCCTTGCCGATGAAAGTGCTGGCGCAGCGTCCTGCCATTTTTTGAACGCCATCGCCTACTACCTGGCCACCGGCCGTTGTCGCCAATTCCGCAAGCTCCTCCAATGAGCCGTCTGAATCCTGATGGTTGCGGGACTTGAGCTCCACGCCGATTAGAAAAACCCGCTCCGTCCTTCGGTCCCTCGTCTCGATGAGTGCTTTCAATTCTGTGCGTCAGGCGTTCTCTCTATCTCTAAGTCACCGTAGAAGATACCACGCTTTGACCACCCAAAAAAGAAGATTTTCCGCTGGTTGTCATTCGTGCACACCAATTGCCACTGCCAGATATCTGGTCAATCGTTCGGCGATATCCACCGCCGTTTCGGCGGGTTCGATCTTAATCCACATCAACCGCAACTGCCGCCGAAACCAGGTCAATTGCCGCTTCGCGAATTGGCGTGTGCGAATTTTTACCAGCTCGATCGTCTCGGCCAGCGTCCGCTGCCCGCGCAAATGTTCCACCACCTGACGATAGCCCAGCGCCTGCATCGCCGTCTTGTTTTCGGCCAAACCGCGCGCCAGCAACGCCTCTGTCTCCGCGACCAGACCCGCCTGAAACATCTGCTCGACCCGCGCGTCGATGCGCCGGTGCAAATCCGCCGAAGCACGTGTCAAACCGAATCCCACGGGCTGATGAGGACTGCTGGCGGGCATTTGCCAGGTGGCACGCTGGTCGGAAAACGGTTTACCAGTCAGGCGAATCACCTCCACCGCACGGATGATTCGTCGCGGATTTCGTCGATCAATTCTTTCGTAGGTTACTGGATCTCGTGCGGCCAATTCACGAAGCAGGTCAGGGAGTGGGGTGGCCTCTAACTCCGAGCGCAAGGAAACATCGCTGGACGGAGCTTCTCCCAATCCTTCGAGGAAGGCTTTGAAATAAAGCCCTGTCCCCCCGCAGAGGATCGGCACTCGGTTCCGTTCCTGAATTTCGGCCACTGCGCGGCGAGCGAGGCGCGTGAACTGCGCGGCATCGAACGGCGCCGTCAGCTCCACCACATCCACCAGGTGATGCCGCACGCGGGCCCGCTCGGCCGGCGAAGGCTTGGCAGTGCCAATATCCAGCCCGCGATACACCTGCATCGAATCCACGCAGAGGATTTCGCCGTCCAGCGCCTCGGCCAGCCTCAAGGCGACATCCGATTTGCCAACTGCCGTCGGCCCAGCCAGGACAAAAGGACGACGCAGCACCGGGGACGAGAAAAGTTCCTTTTGCGGAGCGGCGGCCAATTCACACCTTCCTCTTACCCAGTGCTATCCTCGCTGCCGCGGCGGACGCGGCAACACCAGTAGCAGCACCGCACCTGCTGCCAGCGTGGCAATACTGACCAGATGCGCGGGCGTGGCCCATCCTCCGAGGTAATGCTGATACGAGGGATAATCTCCACGAAACATTTCCACGAACGATCGAAGCACCGCGTAGCTCACCAAGTAGGTGGCGAAAACCTGCCCATCAAATTTCTTCCGCCGATACAGCCACGCCAACACAGCATAAAGGACGAGGTTCAGGAGCGCCTCATAGACTTGGGTCGGATGCACCGGAAGGGAGGGTTCGGAAGTGCCCACGAGTCCAAGCGCATTTTGTTGCTTCCAGGCGAAGGACTGGTTGGGGAAACGCACTGCCCAGGGCAGCTCACACGTACGCCCAAAGCAGCAGCCGTTCATCAAACATCCGATCCGTCCGAAAACGTAACCCAAAGCAATACTGGGCGTAAGAATGTCAGCGCCTTTCCAAAGCGGCAGCTTTTTCAACCGCGCATAGAGAATAAAAGCCAGCGATGCGCCAATGAGCCCGCCGTAATAGACCAGTCCACCACGCCAGACCATGAGCATCTCCAGTGGAGGCCGGCCCGAAAATTCTTCGCGCCAGAACGTGATGACGTAGAGAATGCGGGCGCCGAGGATGGCGCCCAGGATCAGCCACGGACCGAGGTCGAGGATGCGTTCGGACGGAACTCCCTCGCGCCGGCCGCGCCGGCTCGCCGTCCACAGTCCCGCCAAGAAACCCAGCGCGACGAACACCCCATACCAATGGATGGAGAGCGAGCCGAGTTGAAAGGCGATCGGATGCACAAGTTAGAGTTTGAATCGAGCCTCGATTCAGGCATGGAAACTGCCCTAATTCGCCAGGGCAGTCAAAGAGTTAGGGGACCACCGCGGCAGACTAATATGTGGCACGACAGTTCCCGTCCGGGGTTCAAGGCTTCGCAGATTGAAAAGGAAAGTGGCTCTAGGGCGGCAACGGCGGCAGGTTAAGGTCCGGTGGCATCGGAGGCATGTTCTCGAGATTTTCGATAAGGCTCCTCCACTCCTGCCTCTCGGCGGGAGTCATCACTTTCCAGCGTTCGGCATTTTTCAGAAATTGGTAGCGCTCCCCGGGGTTCAGAATTTCGAATTTACCGAACCACTGGACGCATTGGCCGCGCTGTGCGGGAGAAAACTGCTCGAACCGTTTGAGGGTTTTGTCTATCTGCAGGCGCTCCGGCTCGGAGAGCGTGTGCAAAATCCTCTCCCGCTCGGCGGTCGTAAACTCGAAAAAGCGGTGGAAGCTGGCCAGCATTTTCTGTCGCTGCTCCTCTGGCATGAGCCACAATGGATCCGTGGGCATCGGAGGAGCGTCCAGATTCTTTTGGTCCGCCGGCAGGCTGAAGTATCTGCGCGCCGCTTCGTTGGTCTGCAACTGCCTCTGTACGTCAACCGGCAAACTCTCCAAATAGTGCAGTCGAACCTCAACCAGCTTGCGATCCTTTTCCGGCACGCTGGCCAGCACCGCCGGCCGGTCGGCGGCAGGAGTCTCCATCAGTCGCTGAAGGTACCAGCGCAATTCTGTAGCCTCGAGCCTGAGCTGGCCCTGATTCGGTTCGAGGCCACGATACTCGGCAATTTTTGCCATCAGCTCCGTCCGGTTAGTGCGGCCGGCGAGGAACTGCTCCAGCTTCTCGGGTTCCATCGACAGCATCTCGCGGAACAGGTCCACGGGGCACCTTAGTGTAACGGGCCGGGAAGAGCTTTCCGCCACGGGCGCACGATTCGTTGGGCTCTGTCCCAGAGCAGGTGGCTTCAACGAGAGCAACTGTCCAATGCCAAGGACAAGGGCTAAACCAAATCGTCCATTCAGCACCACACTCATTGCAATAATGCCAGCAAATCCTCGTCGGCGTATAGCTGGGGCATAATCCGAATCACGTTGAAATCCTCGAAATCCTCGGGAGCAGGCGGCAGTTCGGCCTTCGAGACGAACACCAGCCCCTTCGCCACCTCTGACCGTATCCGCGCGGCCTGAATCTGCTGGTACGAAAAAACACCGACCACCAGAAGTACTGCAGCAAAGGCGATTTTGGTCACCAGCCGCCGCCACCACGTCACTTGCAGCCTTCGCCCGCGTCGCAGTTCTGCGGCCTCATCAAGCTTGACCGCCCGCAAAACCCGGGCGGTGAAATTGCTCGGCACGACCGCCTCGGGAAGCAAGCCCAACGCGTCGTTCAGCGAAGCCTCCGCGTCCCAATCCAATTGCGCTTCGGGATGTGCGGCCAGCCATGCGCGCAGCTCAGCCTCCTCACCCTCAGTTAATTTGCGCCGCCAGATTAGCTCTCGGAGGCGGCGGTATGTCGAGTCGTCGATCATAGCAAATCAGATAATTAAAAACCGGTTCCGGGACAAAGTTTCGCTCAATTCGGGCCCTCCCAAACGCCCGTCCGTAGATAAGGCTTCAGCTTCTGTTTTAGAGTCTCTCGCCCCCGGTGGATGAGCGATTTGGTAGCGGAAAGTGAGCAGCCAAGTACCTTGGCAATTTCCTCATAACTCAACTCATCCTGGCGACACAAAAGTATAGCAACCCGTTGGTTTTCGGGCAGTTGCATCAATGCCATCTGAATTCTTTCCTCCAGTTCTACCTGGAGCAACTGCTCTGGCGGGGAAGCTGTCCTTGTATCCTGGAATTGGCGTAAGGCCTGGTCATCATGTTCAGGATGAGGCAAGTCCATGGATTCGGATTGGTGCCGTGAGCGGCGGCGGATTTCATTGAGACTCAGATTTCGGGCGATGGTAAACAGCCAGGTCGAGAATTTCGACGCGACCTCGTAGCGATGGGCGGAGCGGTGGACTTGGACGAATACATTTTGCGCCACATCTTCGGCTTCTGTCGCGTCACGCAACATACGATAAACCAGGTTCATGACCGGCCGCTTATATTTGTCCACAAGCTCCACAAAGGCGTCGGTGTCACCCTCTTTGACACGCAGCATCAGGGCGGCATCCGGGTCGTGCTCGGCGGCCATATCGGTCACCAATCTAATCAACACCGCACTGGCCAAAAAGCTTCAAGTTACCCTCTGCCACGGTGAGGAGCATCGATCTCCGCGAAAATATGCGCTTGGCGGGCCGAGTTCCGCCCGTTCAACCGCTTTGCTCATCAGCGCATTTTTGCATTGACAGATGATTTCAATGTAATATCATACTGATAGCGTCACAGTTGACGCCTAAGAAAGCGAAATTCTATATGAACACTGAACCACTCACTTTGAGTCGTGAACGACTCGTGAAAGCCCGCAACGGCTGGATCATGTTGCCCATCGTCCTTGCCTTGTTCTTTGGCGGCCTGGCCCTATTCATCTATTCGATTGTGGCCGGCGTCAGGGGCGAGGGACACCCAGTCTGGGGTCTTTTCGTGGTTGCGATATTGTCCGTGATCCTGAGCGTAATCCTCCTGGCCGGCTTCTTCACGTTGCAGCCCAATGAAGCGCGCGTTTTGATACTGTTCGGCGCCTACCGAGGAACGGTGCGCGACGCGGGGTTCCACTGGGGCAATCCCTTTTACTCAAACGGACCGGGCCAAGTCAGTGCTGTGTCCCGGGGGACTGAATTGGAACGGAGCGCCGTCACTGGCAAGCAGGCCGTAAACATCGGCTTTAAGAAGCCCTCACGTCACAAGCTCTCCCTGAGGGCGCGGAACTTCAATAGCGACAAACTAAAAGTGAACGACAAACGAGGCAACCCCATCGAGATCGGGGCCGTTGTGGTGTGGCGGGTGCAGGACACCGCCCAGGCCACTTTCGACGTTGACGATTTCGAAAACTATGTCCGTGTCCAGAGTGAATCGGCGCTTCGGCACCTGGCCAGCGCATACGCCTATGATCACGGTGAAGAAAACGAGGTCACCTTGCGCAGCAGCATGGAAGAGGTTGCGCAAGCCTTGAAACAGGAGTTGCAGGCGCGGCTGGACAAAGCAGGCGTGCTGATCGAAGAAGCGCGTTTGACGCATTTGGCGTATGCACCGGAGATTGCGCAGGCGATGCTGCGCCGGCAACAGGCTGAGGCGGTTATCGCGGCGCGTCAGAAGATCGTGCACGGCGCGGTGAGCATGGTGGACATGGCGCTGAAGGAACTGGCCGAGAAGCACGTGGTTCAACTGGACGACGAGCGGCGGGCCGCAATGGTCAGCAATCTGATGGTCGTCCTATGTGGCGAAGCCGAGGTGCATCCGGTGGTCAACACCGGCACGCTCTACACGTAAGCTGCCGGCATGGCGTCGCGGAAACCGTTCTTGCTGCGGATCGATTCTGAGCTTTGGACCGAGCTCGAAAGTTGGGCCATGGACGAGCTTCGCAGCGTCAACGGTCAGATTGAATACCTCCTCAAGCAAGCGGTTACAAAGCGCAAAGGCCTTCGCGCCAAGCCGATGACACCGGGTTCGGAGAAGACTCGCTAAAGCCTGTTTGAAGGCTTCAAACTGCGGGATGTTTCCAAGGCTTGCGGTATTCGCGGCGGAGGCGCTTCGTCGCCTCTGTGTCGCCCACGACTACGCGCTTTTTCGGGTCATAGACAACCGGCCGGCCGATGTCCATGGCGATGTTTGCCAGGATGCAACTCGCCGTCGAGATGTGGCCCTCCTCGATGTCAGCTACGGGCTGGCCGCGTTTCTCGATGGCGGCCAGAAAATCGAGCATGTGCCGCCGCGTGGCGGGCGCAGCGTTTAGCTCGATATCTTTTTCGGTCAAGTCCTCCGGGTAATGCTCGCGTTCATAGACACATTCGAAGTGCAGCGGTTTGGCGTTGCTATCGAGCGGGATGAACTCGGCGCGCATGGTACTGGCTTTAAGCGTGCCCTTCTCGCCGTAAATAAAAAGCGCCCAGGGGTAATCCGGATCACTCGGGGTTCCCCAAGTGCGGTGCTGCCACACGGCATTGAAATTGTCGAATTCGAACGTTGCCGTCTGCGTGTCGGCAATGTTCGATTTGCCCTCTTTCTGGACGTAAATGCCGCCAGCTGAGGTGATGCGTTTGGGCCAACCGAGCCTGAGCATCCATCGGACGGTGTCGAGCATGTGCACGCACATGTCGCCCATGATGCCGTTGCCATATTCCATAAACGTCCGCCACCAGCGCACGTGCGGCAGGCCGTCGTACGGCCGCAGTGGCGCCGGCCCGGTCCACATCTCGTAATCGAGGAAATCCGGCACCGGCTCCAGCGGCGGGTTGCCGTTGGCGCGCATATGGAAGTAACAACACATCTCGACGGCGCCGACTTTCCCAAGCAGGCCGCCCTCCACCACTTGCTTTTTGACATCGATGAGATGCGGCGTGCTCTTGCGCTGCGTGCCGATTTGCACCACGCGCTTGAGTTTTCGCGCGGCATCCAGCATCGCCTCGCCCTCGCGCACGTCCCGGCTGATGGGTTTCTGGCAATAGACATCGGCCCCCGACTCCATTGCGGCGATAGCATGCAGCGCGTGCCAATGGTCCGGCGAGCCGACCAAGACCATATCGAGATCCTTTTCCTTGAGCATCGCGCGATAGTCGTTGTAAGCGCGCGGTTGCTTCCTGGACGTTTGGCGCTGGCTGGCAATTTCCACCGCCTCGGCGAGCATATGTTTGTCCGGGTCGCAGATGGACACGATTTCGACCGGGGCTACCTGGACGAGTCGCCACAAGTCGCTCTTGCCATACCAACCCGCGCCGATCAGGCCAACGCCTCTGATTTTTTCGGCCGCGAACGTGGTCGGCACATAGCCGGCGGTGGACAAGGCGAACAAGGCGGCGGAACTCTTTTTGAGGAATTGGCGACGATTCATACTCTCGAATGTTTGATGGTTGACGTCTGCAAGGTGACGCCGCAAAGCGTAAGACGTAAAGCCCAAAACGTAAGAATTCCAGCCCCGTGGCTGGGAATTCCGAGACTCGAGGTCTGCGGCCCGGACGCTTGCGTTCGATTTGGTTTGCAACCAAAGTGAGCGGCAGATGCAGAGTTTGTTGGCGAAGATCGAATCAGACGCGGCAGCGCGCTTGACGTTGCCCCAAGGCCGGCAGCCGGCGCAAGAACTGGCCCGCTACAAAGCCTTTCTGAAAGTCGAAACCCACCGACTCAAAATGTTGCATCGCGCCGGGGCCGGCGGAGTGGAGACCTGCCGCACACGGGCGGCTATCCTGGATCTGCTGCTGCGCTATTTGTGGGAAGCGGCCAAAAAGAGCCTGAGCGAGCAGGCACAAAAGGAGTTTCCAGCCATCGCGCTCGTGGCCATCGGCGGATATGGCCGGGCCGAACTCAACCCGCACAGCGACATCGATTTCATGTTCCTGCACAATCGCCAGATCGCCGCCGGCATCCGGCCATTGCCGCACCTCGCCAAAATCCTGGATGGCCTGCTCTATCCGCTGTGGGACATCGGGTTGAAGATCGGACACTCGGTCCGCAGCATCGACGATTGCGTCCGCGTCGCCAACAGTGACATGCAGTCCAAGACATCCCTGATTGAGTCGCGGCGAATCACCGGGGACGAGACTCTGCTGGCAAAGTTTCAGAAAGCCCTGCTGAGCAAGTGCGTCGAGGGTCACGAGGAGGAATACATTGCCATGCGCGTGCGGGATCAGGAAGCGCGCCGGGCCAAGTTCGGCAACTCCGCCTGTATGCAGGAGCCGAATATCAAGAACGGCTGCGGCGGCTTGCGGGATTTTCAAAATCTGCTGTGGATGGCTTATTTCAAGTACCGCACCCGCTCACTCGAGGATTTGAAAGCCCACGACCTCATTGGCGAACCTGAGCGCAAGCAACTGGAGGCGGCCTATGATTTTCTGCTGCGCGTGAGGACCGAGATGCATTATCACGCCGGCCGGGCAGCGGATGTGCTCAGCAAGAACCTGCAGCCGGCCGTCGCCTACAACCTCGGTTATCATGAGCGCTCGCCCAGCAAGCGCATCGAGGAGTTTATGCGGGATGTGTACTCGCATTCGCGGAACATCTTTCTGATCACCCGCATGCTCGAGCAGCGGCTGGCTTTGCTGCCCGCTCCTCAGCCGCGCTTTTCCTTGCGCTCGTTCCTGCCCAAGGGACGCAAGCTCCCTGACGACCCCTTCGACGGCCTGAAATTCGTGAACGGAGAGATCCGCGCCACTTCCAACCGCGTTTTCCGCGATCAACCTCGCCGGCTCATGCGAGTGTTTCTCTACGCACAACAACGCGGCCTGCGGCTTCAGGCGGACCTGGCGCAGCTCATCCGCAATCAATTGTCACTGATAGACCGCTCTTTTCTGACCGATGGGCACGTCCGCGAAACCTTTCTGACGATCCTCAATCAGCGTGGAAATGTTTCGCCGATTTTGCGCGCGATGCACGAAGCGGACCTTCTCGGCAAATATGTTCCCGAGTTTGGGAAGCTGACTTGCCTGGTGCAACACGAGTTTTATCATCAATACACCGCCGACGAGCATACCTTGGTCTGCCTGGAGCAGCTTGACCGGATTTGGGAAGCGAAAGGCCCGCCTTACGATGCGTACTCGCCGCTGTTCCAGGGTCTGGACCGGCCTTTCGTTCTCTACCTGGCGTTGCTGCTTCACGACGTCGGCAAATATCAAGGCTACGGCAATCATAGCGAGGTCAGCAGCGGGCTGGCCCAGCGCGTCGCCCGCCGGCTGGCTCTGGACGGCGCCACCACGCACCGGCTCCGGCTGGTGATTGAAAACCATTTATTGATGGCCAGCACCTCGCAGCGGCGCGACCTGGATGACTCGGCCGTCATCCGCCAGTTCGCCAAGCGGGTGCAAGACTCCGAAACGTTGTCGTTGTTAACGCTCCACACGTTCGCCGATGCTCTAGCCACCAGCGATAAGCTGTGGAACGGCTTCAAAGATTCGTTGCTCTGGACACTGCACCATAAAGCGATGCGCTTGCTGACCGGCGGGGTTGAATTTGTCCGAGCGGAAGAAAAGCAACGCGAACTGCTGGTGCAGGAGGTGGAGCGACTGATGCCGAAGGAGTTATCAACCGAGGAATTGCACGCTCACTTCAACACGTTGCCGAGCCGCTACTTTCAGCTTCATTCGGCGCACGAGGTGCTGGATGACCTGCTCCTGGCGCACCGCTTCATGCGCCTGCAAATTCTGGAGGAAGACAACGCTCTCGCCCCTGTCATCGACTGGCACAATGAGCCGGATCGCGGGTGCAATGCCGTGAAAGTCTGCACGTGGGACCGGGCCGGGCTGTTCAGCAAGATCGCTGGCTCACTCAGCGCGGCGGGGCTGAACATTCTCAGCGCCCAGATCTTCACACGATCGGATGGCATCGTTCTCGACACGTTTTTTGTCCAGGACGCGCGGACCGGTAATCTGGCCGGCGCCGAGGCGCGGGACAAGTTCGCAAACGTGCTGCTCAGGGCGCTGACGGGAGAAGAGGTGGATTTTCAGGCGCAGATTGCCAGGCAGAAGATAACGCGGCCGGTGTACCAGGCCTACACCGGCGAGCGGATGCCCATGCGGATTCATTTCGACAACGAAGCTTCAGAAACGCGCACCCTGCTCGAAGTCGAAACGGAGGACCGCATCGGGTTGCTCTACGCTATTTCGCAAACTTTGAGCGAATTGGACATGGATATTGCCGCCGCGAGAATTTCGACAGAAAAGGGTGCGGCTATCGATGCACTTTATGTGCGCGAGTTGGACGGGAGCAAAGTGACTGCCGCCGAGCGACAACACGCCATCGAACGACGGTTGCGCCACGCGATTCACACGCTCGATGACGCGTGAACGCTAATGAAGCCGGCAGCCTTCCTCATTTCGAACCTGATTCTCTGGCTTGCCAGTTCTGGCGAGGGGCAAATCACCGCCAAGGCGGTGAATGCAATCTTGCAGATTCCGCTCGAAAGACCCGAGGTCGTGCGCTCCCAACTTCTCAACCACCTGCTCAGACGCACCACACCCGTGCGAGTTCCTTTGGGTCCGAAAGAATGGGCCGCGCAATCCAAACGCTTTCAGCAGGAATTCGAGGCGGTCATCTTCCACGGCTGGCCCAGGGAATGGATCACTTCTTTGCCCAGGTTCGAAGAGATAGGCACCGTCGCCGCCACCGAAGGTTACCGGATTCGCAAGCTGCGATACGAGGTTGTTCCTGGATTCTGGTCGGCGGCGCTACTTTATGAACCAATACAACTTCGCGGCAAGGCCCCGGCGATCTTGAATTTGCTGGGACACTATCGGGACGGGAAGGCGATGGCCTTCGAGCAGAAGCGCTGCATCAACTACGCGCTGCAGGGCATGTTTGCCCTCGACCTTGAGTGGCTCGGCTACGGCGAACTGCGGCACGCCGAGAACAGCCATTGGTTTGCCGCAGACCTCGATCTTGTGGGCGCCAACGGTGTCGGCCTCTTCTATCTCGCCATGCGGCGAGGTCTGGATTACCTGGAGCAACAGCGAGGCGTTGACCCAACACGTCTTGGCGTCACCGGCTTATCGGGCGGCGGATGGCAAACGATCCTGCTGGCAGGACTTGATTCAAGGGTGACTGCGGCTGTTCCCGTCGCTGGCACGTGCTCGCTCATCTCAAAACTCGACCGCCCCGAGCCTTCAAACATCGGCGACCTGGAGGAAGTACCCACCGACCTGCTCGAAGGTCGCGATTATGCCCACTTGCTGGCCTTGCGATCTCCGCGACCGACCTTGCTAATCTATAACGCCAACGACAGTTGCTGCTATCAGGCACCGCTGACCAGGCCGTACCTTTATGACAACGTGCTCCCCATCTTTTCGCTTGGTGGCCGGCCGACACAACTCCGTTGGTATGAAAACATCGATCCCGGCACGCATAACTACGAACAGGATAACCGCCAGCAGTCGTACCGTTTTTTCGCTGAGCAATTTGGCTTGCCGACTGTCGAACATGAAGTTGAGGTCGAATCGCGACTCAGAACCGCGGAACAACTGACGGTGGGCCTGCCGCAGGACAATCTGACCATCGTGGGTCTCGCCAGGAAGCTCGCCGCAGGCATCCAGCGTGAACCCGCGCCGTCGGCTCCCAAAGCTCGAAGAGGCTGGGCCGCCGGGCAGCGGACTAAGCTCAAAGCACTCTTGCGCTACAGCCCGGTCTCGATGGCGCACCCTTGGATGCTGGCCAGCACGCGCGAGCACGGATTGGAATCGATTTCCTATCGCCTGGAATTTGAGGATGGATTGAGCGCGACTGGCGTACGGCTCAAGCCGACGGCGGCCACGAACACCAGACTCGCTCCGGTGACCTTTGTGCTGATGGATGACGGAAAGCGCTCCGCAGGCGCAGCGGTTTCGGACGCGCTGAACCGCGGACAACAAGTCTTTGCTCTCGACCTGCTTTTGACAGGCGATGCCGCCCCGGACTCACGCTGGGAATACGCCGCCTTGCTGGCCACAACCGGCGAGCGCCCGCTCAGCCTCGAAGCGGCTCAACTTATCGCCACCGCAAAATGGCTGCGCCAGGCGGCATCGACCGCACAGCCGATTCACCTGGAAGCCACCGGCCCTCGCAGCCAGATGGTCGCGCTGGCAGCAGCGGCACTGGAACCGTCGTTATTTTCGCAAGTAACCGTCCGGAATGGTTTCCAAAGTTTGCGGGACTTGCTGGACCAGGCCATCCCCTACAAGCAGGCGCCGGAGTTGTTTTGCCTCGACTTACTTAAGGATTTCGATCTCGACATCCTCCAAGCCATCGCAGGAGAGTCGAAGCCAGAGTAATAAGCTTCCGTGCCAGGCGGGGTTTACCACGGGCCGGGACCGAGGTCGCCGGGTTTCAGGTAATATTTGTATGTACCATTATCGGCGCCGACGGCGATGGTGTTGGTATTGCCAAACTTGAACTTGCGCCACGTGACATGGCCGTCTTCATGGAGGAAGTTGCCGCCGGTTGGCACATTGGCTTTTCCGCGATGCGAGGAAGTCGGATAGGCCTTGCCATGGAGCGGGTCATCCATCCACGAACCATTCTTCAATTGAATCATATCCACCATGACCGGCGCGTTGCGATAGGGGCCGCCCATCTTCTTACGATAAAACCACTCCTTGACCCCGTTGCCGATGTACATCGAGTCCACCGCCCGGCCAGGCAGGTAGTGGTACCCGATTAACGTGACTACTGCCATGTCGTACTCGGCATAGTGGTGCCAAAGGTCGGTCGGGCAATAAATGACATCGTTGGGCCCGCGCTGGCCCGCGGCTTTGGTGCCTGGGCGGTTTTTGTAGAGATAGACCGGGTAAAAGTTCGTGTTCAAGGCTGGGTCCATCCACGCCAGGTCGTCCCCGTGTGTGTTGTCCGGAAAACGATCGCGGTTGTCACTGGCGTACATTTGTAGCGCCAGTCCCCATTGTTTGAGGTTACTTGCACATTGTGCTTTCAGGGCGCTGGCCTTGGCCCGAGAAAGCGCTGGCAGCAACAGCGACGCCAAAATAGCGATAATGGCAATCACGACGAGCAATTCAATCAACGTGAACGCCCGGCCGGGCTGACGTCGAGGTGAAGAAAAAATAACGCTCATCGGGTTACTAGCTGTGCGCCAACTCGCATCCGGTTGCGCCGACACGGCTGTAGTATTTTTCCGCCATCGCGCGAGTATTGTCGAGCCTCAAAGTTCGCGGCGTTTTTGGATATGGCGCTGCTCGCCTACAGCGTATGCTTCGGCCAGCCATTTGCGAAACTGTGCGTCCACTTCACGCGCTCTGGTCAGCCTGAAGGTGTGGACATGATTGCGCGGTGAGATGGTCTGGATCGCGCGGAATCGGTGATGCCCAAGCCTCCGTGCCAGCACCACGTGGCCATCGAGCCAGTTCGCCCGCGGTGTGACCTGGGCAAACGACATGCGCACCTGGAATGCAATTCGAGTCTTTTCTGGAAGGATGCGCACCGGCCCCAGCGCGCGAATGGTGGATACCACCCGATCGAAAAGAGCTCGAATCTCCGGACGCTTGCCACGGAAGTGGTGTTCGAGATCGTGCCGGCCGCATGCGTGCGATTGATTGCGGTTTGCGAAATAACGCCCGCATTTCTTGCACTGCCACAGGGGAGTCTGCTTCATATCTATGAAATCTGGAGTGGCTGCTTGAGTATAATCATTGCTCGATAGCGGTTGCAAACAAATCGGCCCTTGCATTCACTCCCGGTCTGTCTTAATGGGAGTCGCTCATGAGCATTCATTCCGCGTTTGTTCTGATCGCGTTGACCTTCGCAACTTTTGCACCGGCCGCCGATCTGGCCACTGTGCGTGGCAAGACCGTCATGGTGGTCCAGGCGCATCCTGACGATGCGGAGTCGCGCTGCGCCGGCACGGTCGCATTGCTGAAAAAGAACGGCAACAAAATCGTTTACGTCGTCTGCAGCAACGACGACAAGGGCACCTACGACCCAAAGGCGACGCTCAAGAGCCACGCCGCCGTGCGCAAGCGGGAAGAGGAGGCCGCGGTCAAGTTCCTCGGCATCGATGCGCTGGAATGGCTCGGCTATGAAGATGGCTGGGTCGATATGGTGCCCAAGGACCAATTGCGCGGTGACATCGTGCGCATGATCCGCAAGTATCATCCGGACATTCTGTTCGCCTTCGACCCGCGCAACACCGATGAACACATGGACCACCGCGCGTCGGCCTTCGCCGCCATGGACGCCGTGACCGCCGCGCCTTTTCCACTCTATTTTCCGGACCATTTCCACAAGGAAAAGCTTACCCCCTGGCAGGTATCGGAAGTCTATTACTATGATTCTTTGGACCCTAACACGTGGGTGGATATCAGCAACAACATCGAGACCAAGATCGACGCGCTGGCGAAACACGCCAGCCAAAAGGGAACCGATCGCGAAGCAATCGCGCAGGGCATGAAAGAAAAGGCCGCACGCGAAGGTAAAGAGCACGGAATGAAGTACGCCGAAACGCTGCGCCAGGCCGATGGCTACATCGGCGTCACACCCACAAAAAAATAGTGGTTTATGGCGGTGGTCCATTCCATTCCGGAGCGGTTTGCCAATCTGCCGGACTTTCCTTATGCGCCGCGGTTCGTGGAAATTAACGGCCTTAAGGTCCATTACGTTGACGAAGGAGCTGGCGAAACACTTCTTTGTCTGCACGGCGAACCAACCTGGGCTTTTCTTTATCGCAAGATGATTCCACGTTTTGTGGGTGCCGGTAAGCGTGTGGTCGCCCCGGATTTCATTGGCTTCGGCCGCTCGGATAAATTCACCGAAATCACCGATTACAGTTTCAAGCTCCACTATGAAACCATCGAATCGCATATCGAAAAGCTCGACCTTCGAGGCATCACCCTGGTTTGCCAGGATTGGGGCGGATTGATCGGATTGACCGTGGCGGCGCAGCATCCTGAGCGCTTTTCCCGCCTCGTGATTATGAATACCGGCTTGCCTACGGGTGAGGAGAAAATGACCTACGGGTTCATGGCGTGGCGCGCTTTTGCGCTGCGCACTCCGGAACTCATCGCCGGCATGGTCGTGCGCAAGGCCTGCGCGACCGGCGAAAATCTCTCGCCCGAAATCCTGGCAGCGTATGATGCGCCGTTCCCCGATCTGCAGCACAAAGCCGGCATGCACGCATTTCCGCGGCTCGTGCCCATTTCAACTGATATGGCGGGGGCGGCGGAAATGAAAGAAGCACGCCGTCGCCTGGCCACATGGACCAAGCCAGCGCTGGTCCTGTTCTCCGATGGTGATCCGGTCACGCGCGGCGGGGATCGCTTTTTCCGGCGGTTGATACCCTCGGCCAGGGAACAGCCGGAGATAACCATTCACGGCGCGGGCCATTTTCTGCAGGAAGACAAAGGCGAAGAAATCGCTCAGCACATTCTGGACTTCCTGGGCAGAACCACGACAAAAGATTAGTTGGCCTCCTAAGCTGACCATGAAAACAAATCTGGCTGGACTTGTTGAAGAACCGAATCCTGCTATTTCCTCGATCCGGTCCCCCTCACCCCTGCCCTCTCCCTTAGGGAGAGGGAGAATCATTGCCAGTCTAGCCCATAGCAGCGGTGCCACGGCATACCGAGGAAGCGGTCGACAGTGCTCCCTCTCCTTAAGGGAGAGGGCAGGGGTGAGGGGGAAGAATGTAAAGGGATACCCATGGCGCTCCCACAGGAAGTACGTGGCCAGCGCAAAGCTGTTTATCCTGATCCTCGCTTCAATGCTGCTCTTCCTTACCAGCGCCCCAGCTTCTCTCGCCTCTGAATTTAAAGCGGCAGTCGGGAAAACAGACATCACGCCGCCGCTCGATTACGCACTGTGGGGATATTCGGATCGCAAAGGCGGTGCCACCAGCGTGCTCGACCCGCTCTGGGCTAGAATTCTCGTGCTGGATGACGGGAGCAACCGCTTGGCCCTGGTCACGCTGGATTTGGGCAGGTCCTTCGGCCCGCCCTTCATGGATGCCCTCCGTCGGGTCGTCCGGAAATCTGCCGGCGTCCATCAGGTCTTTTTCATGGCCTCGCACACTCACTCCGGGCCAGTCATCGATGATGCCTATCCGGAAGGAAAAATCCCGCCTTGGGAAACCGAAGCGCAGAATAAAATTGCCAGCGCAATCGAAAAAACCAGCGGTCATCTGGTGCCTGCGCGCCTCGGCACCGGCTATGGTGAAACGTATATCGGCCACAATCGCCGCTTTGTTCAACCGGACGGCACAGTGAAGATGCTCTGGCGCAACGCGACCAAAATTCCCACCCATCCCGTGGATCCGACCGTCGGCATCATCCGCGTGGACGACGCCTCAGGCAAGCCCCTGGCGATTCTCGTCAACTATTCATGTCACCCGGTTGTGTTCGGCCAGGACAATTTGCGCTATTCCGCGGACTACCCCGGCGCCATGGCCAAATTTGTCGAAGAGCATTTCGACAAAACTCCCATTTGCTTTTTCCTCCAAGCAGCTCCCGGCGATATTAATCCGTACTTCGACAAGACGCCGTTGTCGGAAGATGCCGATCGGCTGATGAAGGAGACCGGCGAACAACTGGGCCAGGAAGCCGTGCGGGTCGCTCGCGGCATCACCACGCGTGCGCCTGAGAAGCCCTCCTTGAAGTATTCTTTGGACACGATGAACTTCGACCTGCGCTGGGACGCAGCGCAAATAATGCCGATCCTCGAAAAGCGCGTAAGCGCGACCGTCGCCGGTTATTATCGGCGCTCGCTGGTTTCACCAATCCCTTGCCCGGTGATGACGCTCTTGATCAACGACGAGCTCGCCTTGATGGGAATGCCCGGCGAGCCGTTCGTGGAGTTCGCAATCGATTTCCGCGAGCGCGCGCCGGTATCCGACGCGTTCTTTGTCGGTTATGCCAACGGGTATTACGGGTATTTCCCGACGATGCGCGCCGCTGTGGAAGGCGGTTATGGCGCCAACAGCCTGACCACGCGAACGGAGGTCGGCGCGGGCGAAGCCATGGAGAACCATGCCCTGGTGAAACTGAACCAGATGCTCGGCAAACTCAAATCGGTGCCGGCGCCGTAAGCTTGAGTTTGAAATGGCGAATCGCTCTAATCTGTCGAGCTCTTTGGGTATGGATCCGGCGTTGAGTCCGATGCGACCAGGATGCGTAGCAAGCACGGTTACTTCCCCCTCACCCCAACCCTCTCCCCCAGGGAGAGGGCGTCCGCACGCCCGACTCTCGAATGCTTCAATGGTCCTCGATTCGCTGGCCGACTGGCGACGATTCTCCCTCTCCCCAAGGGAGAGGGTTGGGGTGAGGGGGAACAGGACGCAGTACAACCCCGGTCGTCAAACTACTCGCGGAAGCTTCGAACTCAGGCGTTTTCTCCGGCAGACCCGGAAGCTTTTAGAACGACCGAATTAACAAAATCCACAAAACCGACTATCACATGAAAACCAAAGTCCTTCTCTTGACGTTGCTCTCGCTTTCCCTGGTTTCCACCGCCGGGGCAGCCGAGAGACTCGAGAACTACACCAACAAAACCGTCCTGATTTTTACGCCGCATCCGGACGACGACACTTTCGCCGTCGGCGGCACCATGGCCTTGCTCGCCAAAAACAAGAACCGCGTCTTCGTCGTCATCTACACCAACGACAACAAAGGCAGTTACGATCAGGATATGACCTCTGAGCGCCTGGCGCGCATCCGCAAGGCCGAGGAGGAGGCCTCCTGCGAGGTCCTGGGTATCCCCAGGGACCACGTCATCTGGCTGGGACACGACGACGGGGAGTTGGAGTATGTTCCACCCAAAATGCTATGTGGGCAGGCGACGAAAATTATCCGGCAATACCGGCCGGATGCGGTTCTAGCGGTCGATCCCGGCGAATGGTACGAGCGCTGGCACAAGACCGATCATCGCATGGCCGCGTTCAACACTATCGACGCGGTGCGCGCGGCGGAGTTTCATCTCTATTATCCGGAGCATCTGCTCGTGGATAAGCTCCAGCCATACATCGTTCCCAACCTTTATTTCTTCTATACCACCACCAACGAAGCCAATTATTTCGTCAACATCGATTCGACCTTCGATCTCAAAGTAGAAGCCGTTTCCAAACAAGTCAGCCAATTCGAGCCTGCCATGACGAAATATCGCCCCGATTGGGAACCGCAGCACCTGGCGATGCTCAAGGAATACTATCACAAAAAGCACGAGAAGAAGGACGGTCATTACGTCGAGTCCTTCCGCTTCGCCACCGGCTTCAATCAGAAATAAGCTCTGTAGCCGCCGAGAGAGTTAATGGTTGACCCCGAAAGCTTTCGGGGTTGACTGTTGATAGTTGATGGTGCCCATAGTGGCACTCGGGGGTTTTGACCCGTCAGGGGTTTCCACGCTGCTTTCTGTGGAATGACAGGCTGGCGACGGCTCCGCGGCGATGGTGGTGGAGGAAGGATGGTAAGGCCAAGAGTATCCCCCACCGCCGGAACAAGTGTGCAAGTGTGCGCAAACGCGATAAAGACGGAGGTTCTATGTCTGTTTTTGGCGTGCAAACAAGTGAGCCACGCACTTGCGCTTCCCAACCTCCCGTGTCGCTCCGTCCGACCACAATCAGAATGGAAGAATTGTGGAAATTGATCTTTTTGCTGGCAGCGAGGGCTTTGCGGTAGTTTGCCAGAGTGTCTAAGTCGATCGTGTAAGTATCAGTCGTCTTAACTTCGAGGATGATCGCTGCATCGTCTTCAGACCGCCACAGCCTGTCGTGGCCGACGTCGTTGACTTTGCCGCAATAAAGACCGTTCTCGACGGCAAATCCAAGGCGGCGACAGACTTCATTAATCACGTCCTGCAGGGCAGAACTCGCTTCACCAAACTTTTCTGCTCCAAGGCATTCGCTCGCGTAGCGCGCCAAAATCTCAGAAGGAACGTGCGACAAAAACTCACGGAACTCCTTCGAAGCATTGCTTGCGTCCCGCAGCTTCCCGTCGCCGGCAAGACCGACCATCGCTTGACCATGTTTAACCGAAAGTTCAGCCTGTTGTGATTTCCAAAGTGAACTAAGTGACATGCGATTCAGTTTCTCAGCTCCGCCACTTCTCCCTCAAAATTCACAATCTCCTTAATCTGCGTCAGGAACAGCGGCCGATTTTCGTAATGATAGGACATTGGTTTTCGTGTCCAGATTTGCTGAGCGCTACGCGGGTGGCCGAAATAAAAGAGGTTTTAGTTTGCGGCCAGTTTGCGGGCCGCTTCGCCGGCTTTTGACGCAAGGAACGCACCCAATCCCGGTCCGTAATACGAGCGCTGGTCCACCTCGTAGCCACCGTGGGGGTATTCCTTCTCGTTGACGATGTAGCCGACGTAATCGTTCGCCAGCCCTATCGTCAGGGCGTTCTTGAAGCCTGCCGCGGCGACGTGCTTCTGCGTCTCCATGCCGACTTCGCATATCGGTTCGCCGGGCAACCCCGCCAGGGCCACGTCGCCAATTCGCATCACCTGTATCTCCGCCTGTTTGGGCAGAGCCTCCTTGGCCGCAGGCTCGTAGGACTTGTAGGGACCGTTTTGGGCGCCGGGACTGAATCCAATGGAAGGCAGGTCCGGCATAATCCGGACGATGCCGATGGGTTGGTCCGGTTCGGTCCCGATCCGCTGCGCCAGCGCCTGCGCGCGCTCCGCCACTCGCTTTCCATAATTCCTGACACGCTCAAACTGGTCGTCCCCCTGGGCGCCTTCGGGCGACTGATCGCCCTCCGCCCCGTTGCAGTAGAGCGCCACGCTGCCCGGGAACGCCGTCTCCAGTTCCTTTTGCATCGCACCGGGCCATTCAGCCGAGATCTGCATATTGGTCGCGCCCAGGAGCGTCGGATGCGTCGCAAAATGGACCATCAAAGCCCGGCACTTGCCATCGCTGCCGTCAACTCGCAGCACTGACAAGATGGGGTTGACGGCCGGCGTCTCACCCGCGGCTTTGCGCGCATCATTGTCGTAATGCCAGCGGCGGTTATGCGTGAAGCCTTCCAGCCGTTCCGAGCCGAAACCGACTCGGGCCGGGGCCAGATTCTTGGCGGCGGCTCGCAATCCCTCCGCGATGGCGCTGCTCATGGCGTCAATCACCTCGGGCTCGCACGCTCCGAACTGCAACTGCCAGAATTTCTCGGGATAGATCGAAGGGCCGTCATGCGTGTGCGAGCCACAAAAGAACAATGTGTCCGCGGTGAGACCGAGCTCGGTTGTCTTCTCGAGGGCCTGCTTCTTGAGCAACGGTGAGACCGAGCGCAGGTCGCACGTGACCAGTGCCATCAATTTCTTGCCGTCGCGCAGCATCAGTACCTTCGCATGCAACGGGTCGTGCACGCCCGTCGCCGGCTGGTTTTTGCGCGCGCCGTAACCGGCCATCGGCACTTTGTGATTCTTGAGGTCCGGAGTGATGTCGCACGAGGCTGCGCCTGCATCGAGCGCTGAAGCCCGGAACGAAGCGAGCGAGCAAACGAAACAGAGAATGGCGATCAGAGAGCGGAAGCGATACATGGCGATAGTCCTTTCCAAATTGACTGCATATCACTGAGCTTTTAACGCTCTCGGCGCCCTGCGGCAAGTGGGAAGCGCGTGCGCAAATCCTCGCCCAAGAAATTCTAACCACGAATTAACACCAATCGATCCAGCGCGAAGAGGATCAACCACGGATGGGACCAGATGAACACGGATTTCTAATAGGAGGAGAGAAGATCAGAACGACAGTTGAATGTAGAGGGCCTGCGACACCACAGCCGTTCTCTGCCATTTTTAGAGATTGGTGTTCACGTGGTGACATTGGCTCGCCCTTGTAATTATTAGGTTCATTTTCCATTCGTGGTTCCGGAGCGTCTAGCCAAGGATCCACATAGTTCGCAAAATGTTTCGACAGAGGTGCTAGCGTTTGGTATAATCGGCGCCAGTCCTTTGGCTTTAGCCCCTGGCAGGGGCAACATGCCATGCCCTATGAAAAAGGGATTCACCCTGATTGAATTGCTCGTCGTAGTCGCAGTGATCGCAATACTGGCCGCGCTTCTTCTGCCGGCGCTCAACAAGGCCAAGCTCAGGGCTTTCGGGGTTCACTGCATGAACAATAACCGGCAGCTTGCGTTGGGGTGGATCATGTACGCCCACGACAATAGTGACCGCATCGTTTACGCAAGCGACGATGGCAGCGGAGCGCAAATCCGAAAAACCAATACTCCTGGACCCAGCAACATCTAGATTTTACAACCAATCCACAAAACTGGGACATAAACGCAGACATCACCCTTGGTCCATTATGGCCCTACTACAGAAACGCCAGCATCTACAAATGCTGCGCAGACCGTTCTTACGTTACGGTTAGCGGTGCACGGAAGCCCCGCGTGCGCAGCATCTCCATGAATCTCTATTTGGGCGGCTTCGCCGGCCAGATGTTGAACGTCTGGCTGGCAAATGGCTCACAATACAGCCAACAGCTCTTTCTTAAGCTCCATCAGGTTTCCTCACCCGGCGCCCCCGGCGCCGCCAAGACCTTTCTCTTCCTGGATGAGCGGGAGGATGTGATCAATTGGGGCAATTACTACACTGAGATGCTTGGCTTCTCACCCCGCAATCCTGCCCAGTATGAGTTCGTGGTGGATCTGCCTGGCTTCTATCATCATCGCGCCTGCGGCTTCTCCTTTTGCGATGGCCACTCGGAGATTCATCGGTGGCGCGATGACCGCACGATGCCCCAGCAGCAATACCAGGTTTATCTGATACAACGCTATGTGACGCCGAAGGATCAGGATGTCGCCTGGCTCCAGGATCACGCGACGCGGCCCGAGGGCTGGACCGGGGATTAGCCTCCACGCGATGCAGCGGGCTGGGAAGAGTGAGCATGGCAGCGCCGGACCGCGGCTGTCTCAGCCGCAGCGGATGGAGTCGGAAGACGACGCCTGGCTCAATACAGGCTGGGTTGCGCATGTTGGTGCAGCGGCTGAGACAGCCGCGCTCCGGGCGACAAGTTGAAATTAACCGTTGGCAATTCGCCTATGCCGTGTTACATACAGCGCCCGCTTTGTTTCGGGAGCGGCACACAAGCAAACCAAAACTGTAATTTGATTTATGTCACAGCATCGCAGTCTGCGCGCGGCGGCCACCCTGGGCGGCAAACGAAATGTCCTCAAGCGCTTCGAGAGAGTCGAACTGCTCAAGAAACGTGGCCAGTGGAAGGACGGCGACCGGATTACCGGTTTGCGCAAGACCAAAGGGGAAGCGTGAACTGAGGGACGAGGGACGATGGGCGAGGGCAGAGGGACGAGGGCCGAGGTGAGAGGTGACAGGGCCGAGGGGCGAAGGTCGAGGGACGAGGTGAGAGGGACGAAGTGCGAAGTTCGATGGTTCGTCTGCAAAAATTTCTGGCCGAGGCCGGAGTCGCATCACGCCGGGCGAGCGAGCAGATTATTCGGAACGGCCGGGTGGAGGTGAACGGGCAAACCGTGGTCGAGTTGGGGGTCAAAGTGGACCCGCGGCGCGATGAAGTGACCGTTGATGGCAAGCCGGTTCGGGTCCGGCGCAAGATTTATGTGGCGCTCAACAAGCCGCCGCGGCTCGTGTGCTCGCGCCAGGACGAATTGGGTCGCCCAACAATTTACGATCTGTTGCCGAGTGAATGGCGGCAGCTGCATTCGGTCGGACGCCTGGACTATAACAGCGAGGGCCTGATTTTTCTGACCAACGACGGCGAGTTAAGCTTGCGCCTGACGCATCCAAGGTATGGAATCCACAAGAAGTATCTCGCCACGGTGGAAGGCAGTGTTGACGGAGAGATGCTGCGCCGGTTCATCCAGGGCGTTTGGTTTCAGGGCGAGCAGTTCAAGGCCGAGAAAGCGCGGCTCGTGGCCGGCAGTCATTCGCAAACAGTCGTGGAATTGGAATTGGCCGAGGGCAAACATCACGAGGTGCGGCGGCTGTTTGAATCGCAGGCGCGCACGGTCAGGCGGCTGCAGCGCATCCAGATTGGCAGGATCAAGCTGGGCGAGCTTCGCCCGGGCAGATGGCGGACATTGACAGAACCCGAGATTAAATCTCTACTGGACTGACTTATGAAAAAGAATTTTCCGATGGTGCTCTTTGCAATTTTGCTTTCCACCGGCTTGCTGGCCCAGCAAGCGACGAATCCCGCTCAGCCGGCGGCGGTTCAAACTCCTGCGGCCGCGTCGGCCCTGACCAATGCCGCGCCTTCCGCGGCCGCTAATACCAATGCGCCCACCGCCAAACCGGCGCAGAAGAAATCCAAGAAGAAAAAATCAGCCTCACCGGCCGCCACGGCGAAGCGCGACGCGGGCGCGGAGTTGAAAACCGTGCCGCTGGTCGCAGGGCCGGCGGTGGTCATCGCCAGCAATGTCAACGTGCGCGGCCTGGCCGGACTCAAGGGAGAAGTCCTCGGCCGCGTGACCAAGGGCCAGCCCGTGACCGTGCTGAGCGAAGTCACTCTCAGGAAATCGGGCCCCGAGGAGCCGTCGGCGTGGGCAAAGATTCTGCTGCCGACCAACATCCATGTTTGGGTCAACTCTTCGCTCGTTGATGACACGACTAAAACTGTGACGGCGCGGAAGCTGAATGTGCGAGGCGGTCCCGGTGAAAACTTCAGCGTGTTGGGCCTGCTCAAAAAGGGCGATGTCGTTAAAGAACTCAACACGAAGGGCGAGTGGACGGAGATCGAGGCGCCGGCGGATGCGTTCGCGTTCGTCGCTGCACAGTATCTGAAACAGGAGCCTGCAGCCGCTCCTTCTCCTGCGCCAACTGAACCGGCGCCCGCGCCCGCTACTGTCACGGAGGCCCCGCCAGTGGCCGCGGCTCCAACGGAAGCGCCGACGGCACCCGCGCCGGCCCCGGCCGAAGTCCCCGCTGCCACCAATGCGCCACCCGCGACGGCACCGGCTCCAGCGGCAGCCGTGGAAGAGCCGCCGCCCAAACGCGTCGTGCAACGGGAGGGAATCGTACGCGGCACGGCCAGCATCCAAGCGCCAACGCCGTTCGAGCTCGTCAGCCCCGACAACCGCAGGGCCATCGATTATCTTTACACGACGGCGCACGATCTGGATCTGCGCCGCTACAAGGGATTGCGGATTATCGTCACCGGCGAAGAAGCGCTGGACGAGCGCTGGCCAAACACTCCGGTTATTACGATTCAGCGGATTCAGGTGCTGGAGTAATGGCGCCGGCCCAGCTCATTGACGGCCGCGCCATCGCGAGGCAACTACTCGAGGAATTGTCCGGACGTATCGCCGGGTTGAAAGCGCGCGGCATACAACCTGGTCTGGCCTTCGTTCGCGTCGGTGAGGACCCGGCCTCGAAGGTTTACGTTGGCCGGAAGGAAAAAGTGTGCGCCGAGCTGGGAATCTTTTCCGAGACGCAGGTCTTCCCGGAAACGATCACGGAAAGCGAATTGCTGGCGGTACTGGCGCGTTTGAATGCCGACTATCGATTGCACGGCATCCTGGTCCAGTCGCCGCTGCCCTCTCATATCCGCCAGGCAGTCGTCTATTCGAGCGTGCAGCCGGAAAAAGACGTGGACGGCTTCCATCCGATTAATGTCGGTAAACTGATGCTCGGAGATCCTAGTGGTTTTTTGCCCTGCACGCCCGCGGGTATTCGCGAGCTGTTGATCCGCTCGCAAATCAAAACCTACGGCGTGGAAGTGGTCATGCTGGGCCGCGGCAACATTGTCGGCAAGCCCATGGCGGCAATGCTGTGCCAGAAAGACAAACACGCCAACGCCACGGTCACGATTTGCCACTCGGCCACGCGTGACATCCGCGCCCACTGCCGGCGCGCCGGCATCCTGATCGCGGCGATGGGCGTGCCCGAATTCGTCAAGGCCGACATGGTTAAACCAGGCGCGGTCGTCGTAGATGTAGGCGTCAATCGAGTCCATGATGCGAATTCCAAGACCGGTTCGCGCCTCGTGGGCGACGTTGATTTCGCGGCCGTGCAGGCCATCGCCGGCAAGATCACCCCAAACCCGGGCGGGGTCGGTCCGATGACCATCGCCATGCTGATGCAAAACACCGTGCGCGCCGCAGAAATGAGCGTGATGCGACGGACGTGAAACGTGATGCGTGATGTGTGAAACGTAAATCGTGCAAATAAATTTATGACGAACACGCTTCCCACCCATTACGTTTCACGTTTCACGTTTCACGCTTTGCTCGACCCTCGACCCTCGACCCTCGTCACTCCGTAAGCATGCAACCCACTCGCATTCTGCCCGACCTGCAATGTTCGCTCTTGTGCGAAGAAATTCGCCAGGAAGTGACCGGGAACTTTTTTCTGGTTGGCGTCATCAATTTTATCCGCGTGCCGCAAGTGCCCGTGGTAGCGCTGAAATTGAGCGTGTTTAACCGCTGGACCGCGGGCGTTGGCCAGTTCACCGAGACGGTGCGTCTCGTCGCGCCGGACCAGACGACGGTGTTGCGCAAAGGCGAGGTGAAATTCGCTTTGCAGGACGCCGCGCTACACGCGACCAATGTCACCGTTTTTGGCCAGGTAGAATTCAAATTGGCGGGAACTTATTATGTCGAAGTGTCTGTGGATGATGTGATGAAGCTCCGGTATCCGGTGCCGGTAGTCGTCGCCCCGCCGCCCGGCGCTCCGCCGGCATCGCAAGCCCCGCCCGCGCCGAGCGCGTGAGCAGCCCGGACCATCCCCCTCGCTACGGTTGCGCTCGGGATCAGGATAGTAATCTCTTGGTTGGTCTCAGGAACAAAGCCGGTTTAGGCTCAGGCTTTGGATTGTGAAATGGATGCGCCGGCCAAGCAATCGCAAGCCGCCTGGCAGCCGCTCACGCCGCGAGGTGTGGCCGCGTTCGCGCACGGGTCGTGGCGGCGACTGCTGGTGGTGCAGTCGGTGTTTGCGGTGTTAGCGGCAGTAACAACCGTTTGGTCATTGCGCCACGGCTGGGTTCCGGTCATCGAACAAGGGATTAGCCAGTTGCCGTTGGAAGGGGAGATACGCTCCAGCAAGCTTGATTGGCGGGGCGACTCGCCGGCTCGGCTGGCTGAGAACCCGTTGCTGGCGTTCTCAGTGGATTTAGCTCATTCCCGACAAGCGCTATCTCCAGCGCACATCCAGGTGGAGTTCGGCAGGAATGAAGTTCGAATTTATTCTTTGTTCGGATTTCTACAGTGGAAGTATCCGGCGGGATGGCGGATCGCCTTCAACCAGGTCGAATTGAAACCGTGGTGGGGCGCCTGGGGCCCGGAGTTCCTGGCCTGCGCGGCAGTCTCCGTTTTGGTCGCGCTGATGTTGATTTGGGCGGTTTTGGCGACGCTTTATTCACTGCCCGTATGGTTGATCGGATTTTTCGCCAATCGAGATCTGAACCTCAGCGGAAGCTGGCGCCTGGCAGGCGCGGCGTTAATGCCCGGAGCTTTGTTTGTCACGACGTCGGTTTTTTTCTACAGCCTTGGATTGCTCGACCTGGTCAAATTCGCGGCGGCGGCCGGAACGCACCTGGCGATCGGCTGGGTGTACCTGGCAGTCAGTCCTTTTAGACTGCCGCGGTTACCGGGAAACTCAGGGGGAAGGCGAAACCCGTTCTTGCGCGAGGAACGCCGGCCGGCGCCGCCAACCGCTGAGCCGCCCCGGTCTGGCGCCGGGGAAGAGGGGTCTTGAACAGTGTTGGCCGTTACCGTAGGATGCGGACTATGCGGTTCCTGGTCCATCCGGCTCACTTTGCGCTCCTCCTGCTCGTGGGGTTGGGAGCGAGTGGCTGCCTGCCATCAGGCCGCAGCTCGCTGGATGAGGAAAAAGAACCGCATTTTTTGGCCGGCAAAAGCCGCGCCAATGCGCTGGATTACCAGGGAGCACTGGGATGTTTCGAAAAGGCCGTGGAAGCGAATCCGCAGTCTTCGGTGGCGCATTTTGAAGCCGGCTTGCTTTATGAAAAATGCCAACAGGACTATGCGGCGGCGATTTATCATTTTGATCGGTTCCTGAAATTGCGTCCTCACTCCGAGTATGCAGAAGTGGTCAAACAGCGCATCATGGCTTGTAAACAGGAACTGGCGCGCACGGTTTCGCTGGGGCCTGTGACGCAATCCTTGCAGCGCGGGTACGAACACCTCTCCGAGCAAAACAAGCGCTTGCAAGAGGAAGTCGAGCGCTGGCGTGCCTACGCCGCCCATCTTCAGACGCTGACGAATTCGGCCGGCCAGAACCCGTCGGCGGCGCGCCCCGCACCCGTGCCACGACCAATGCCGAGCACGACCTCGACCGAGTCCACCGCTTCGAGCTCGCCTGCAGAGGTCCCGCGCACGAGCTCGGCGGCAACGACGGCGCGAACGCACACGGTGAAATCGGGTGAAACTCCGTCCGTAATTGCCCGGAAGTATGGAATCAAGGTGGCGGCGTTGATGGCCGCCAACCCGCGCGTGGACGCTCGGCGGTTGCAGGTGGGACAGTCCCTAAATCTCCCCTCGCAATAAAGATTGAACAGATGCCGGACTGGCGGGGTCAATGGTGCAGGTTTCGTGTGCAGTGGGCGCGCAGGCAATTGCCTGGCCGGCGAGCAGCCGGCGCTGACCACGGGATCGGTTCGCAGTTTTTGCCACGCAAAGGCCTGAAAAGAGCCGGCGTACAGGGGTATTGGGGGGCCGGATAAAACTTGAAGATTTATTTGACACTGGTTGAGCGATCCCGGTAAAAGTTCGGTGGTGATGAGCTGGCCCTGCTTCTAATGGGTGCGAAGACAAGCAAATATTAATCTATGAAAAGAATCGTTGCCTCTGTCGGTTTGGTTGCAGTCGGCGCGTCGGGCATTCATGCGGCTTCAATCGCTGCTTTGACTTCAGAAGGAACTAAACCGTGGAGCGTGTCAGCGACGCTTCGGAGCTTTTATGACGACAATGTCGGCACCGTTTCCAGTGGGCAGACAAAGTCGTTCGGATTCGAGATCAGCCCGGCTTTCAATCTGAATTGGGCGGTCGAGCAAACCACCATGAGCCTGGGCTACGTTTATTCGTTCATCTACTACGAAAAGAAACCACCGGGGTTCGCAGATAAAGAGGATCAAACCCACTCCTTCAAGGCGATGCTCAATCATGCATTCAGCGAGCGTTATGCTCTCAATGTGCAGGATTCCTTCGTCGTGGGCCAGGAGGCGGATTTGCTGCGGGCGGGCAGTACGTTCACCACGTTCCAGCGCATACCCGGGAACAATATTCGCAATTACGGCGCGATCACCTTGAATGCGGAGATGACCCGCTTGTTCGGCGTGGAACTGGGCTACGATAACACTTTTTTCGATTACGACGATGAGGGTGGGACCGTTTTCTCGCCCAGCCGCTCCGGCCTCCTCGACCGGATTGAGCACAAGTTTCACATCGACGGCCGCTGGAAAGTCCAGCCGCAGACCGTCGGGGTCCTGGGCTATGCTTATCGGCAGGTGGACTACACTGCCAACGAGCCGATCGGCCTGGGATTTGACCCCGCAACGGGTTTTGTGGTCTTTCGGAGCGACTCCCGGAACAGTCGCTCGCACTACGGTTATCTGGGGGCCGACCATTCGTTTCGCCCGGACCTGACCGGCTCGGTGCGGATCGGCGCGCGCTATACGGAGTACCCCAATGAACCTGGTAATTCGACAGATATCGGCCCGTCGGTAAGCGCCAACCTGGTGTACACTTATATGCTGGAAAGCACGGCCCAAATCGGAATTTCACACGATATCAACACATCCGACCTGTTCAGCGCCCAAGGCAACAGCATCACCACCGACGCTGAAAGCACGGTAATTTATGGCTCCATCAATCACCGCATCATGCCCGGCCTGTTCGGCAACGTGACCGCCCAGTTCCAGAATTCGACGCTCAACGGCGGCACGTTCAACAACGACAGCGAGCGTTATTACCTGATCGGGTTAAACCTGGAGTATCGATTTAATCCTAATCTTTCGGCGCATGTCGGCTATAATTACGACAAACTGGATTCTGAGGTAAATAACCGAAGCTTTGATCGAAACAGGGTTTATTTGGGAGTCACCGCCAGTTATTAACAAACCGCGACAAAATGTCCGGGGGGCTGGGCTGTTCGACTAGCCCCTCTTTTTTTCTGACTTATGGATCCACTCAAAGTTCCCCCGCCACAGGAAACCAAACTCCATTTCCTGGATTATTGGCGCATCATTCGCATCCGCAAGACTGTCATCCTGGCGGTCTTTTTGCTCGTCGTGATCACCGCGACACTGGTGACCTTTATTTTGCCGGAATCATTTTCCAGCACCGCCCGGATTAAAATTGAACGCGATCAAAGCGATATTTCCGGGATGCTGGGCGATCGCTCCTGGGCGGGCAGCTATGACCCGTACTTCATTCAAACCGAATTCGAGGTCATCCAATCCGAGGTTATTCTCGGCAAGGTTATTGCGGCCCTGGACCTGAACAAAACATGGGGAAAGAAGTACGCCAATGGCGAGCCGCTCAAGACCTCCGAGACGATGCTCTTGCTCAAAGGCCGGATGGACTTGCGCCCCGTCCGGAATACCAGCCTTATTGAGATCCGCGTCTTCAGTGAACGACCCGAGGAGGCCGCGCAAATCGCTAACGCGGTCGCCGTCGCCTACAAAGACCATCGGCTGGAGCAACGACTCCAGATGAGCCGGGGCGGCATCAAAGCGCTCGAAGAACGCTGGGACGAGCAGGAACGGAAGATTCGCGAGGCGCAGAAGAAGGTGGACGATTTGCGCGAGCAATTGCAAATCCCGGACGCGGTCGTGAATAATGATGCGCCCACGGTACTGCTGTCAGCAGAAACGCTCCGGAAGGTTTTGGCTTTGCGCATCGAAAGCACCGCCCAGTTGGCGAAGGAAGAAACGATGCTGACCCTGCTGAAGAACTCATCCCCGGAAGACCTGGCGCAGATCCTGCCGCGGACGACTCCGGACTCGTTGCTCAGCTCGCGGCTCGAGCAGTTGATTATCGCCGACCAGAGCCTGCTCGTCAAAAGCAAGGATTATGGCCCCGACCATTCCGAGGTCGTCAAGGCCAAGGCCCAGGTCGCAGACTTGCGCGCGGACATCGAGAAACAGGTGGCGGGAATTATGAAGGCCCTCGAGGACAAAGTGGCTGGTTCGAGAAAGTATCTCGAAAAACTCGAAGCGGAAGAAAGACAGGCCACCACCAATGACATTACTAAAGCGGCTCAAAGCCGGCCTTACTTCGATGCCAAACGAGCCCTGGACGAACTGACGCGCTTTCGCCAGATCCTCAATATGAAGATCGCTTCCGAGAAAATTGACGTGGACCTGCCTAAGACAGCGATGGTGGAAATCATCGATCAGGCCCGGCCGGGGTTGCGACCGGTGCGTCCGAACAAACCGCTCAACATTGCGCTGGGGATCATCATCGGCTTGGTCGTAGGCGTTGGCCTTGCTTTCTTCATCGAATACCTGGACACGAGCGTCAAGACCATCGATGACGTCGAGCGTTCGTTGCAGACGGCTGTGCTTGGAGTTATTCCGCAAAATGTCAGCCTGTTGTTGGAGGAAGGGGCTGAGAGCCCGCATGCCGAGGCTTACCGTGTGTTGCGCACCAACCTGTTGTTTTCACGCAAGGATGACAAACTGAACACGGTAGCTGTCGTCAGCGCCGGAGCCGGCGAAGGCAAATCCACCACCGTCTTCAACCTGGCGTCGGTGTTTGCCCAGAGTGGCCAGCGCACGCTGATGGTGGACTCAGACTTGCGACGGCCGACACTGCACAAGATGCTGCGCGTGAGCAACAATGTGGGGTTGACCAATTACCTCTTGAAGCAAAACACGCTCGAAGAGGTCATTCAAACTACCAAGCTTCCGAACCTCGATTTCCTGGCCAGCGGCAAACTGCCCAGCAGTTCCCTGGGCATACTCAGTTCCTCCCAAATGAAGGCGCTCATCAGTGAGTTGAAGCAGCGCTATGATTTTGTGTTCTTCGACTCCCCGCCGATTATGGGCGTGAGCGACGCCTCGATTCTCGCCAGCGAAGTGGACATGACGCTCCAGATCATCCAGTATCGGCGATATCCACAGCCGATGAATATTCGTGCCAAGCAGTTGATCGAAAAAGTCGGCGGCAACCTGGTGGGCATCGTGCTGAACAACATCAATATGTCGCAGGACGAAAGCTACTACTATTACAGCGGGTATTACCATGATTACTACTCGCGCAATGACGAGCCGGAGCCGGCGCCGCGTGCCGAGTCTGCGACCGGAGGCAAGACCAGGTTGGACATCAAGCAGAAATATTGAGACTGCGAGCTGATCCATTTACATGATCCATACGAAATTCTGCGGGTTATTCGGGATTGGGAGCACGGTCGGCGGGATGGTGCTCGTGGGGTTCCTTCTGGCGGGTTGCGAATCATTGTCTCCGGATCCGACTTTCACCGAGGCGCAATCGGCGGCAACGAACACCTCGGGCGCGAACCTGGCGGGAGCGGCACTGGCGGCCAATGGAGGGACCGCAGCCTCGACGACTAATCCAAACCCAACAGCCCCGACGGTTAAGCCAGGCACGGTCGCCCGTGCCGCAAACCCACCGGTAGAAAGCCCTGTGGCCACCCCGACGCCCGCGCAGGGTGACAAAACTGAGATCATCAATATCGGGGATACCTTGACCATCACATTCTCGGATTTGCCTATCGGTCTACAGCCGATTGAACAGCAGGTCAGGGGCGATGGCAGCATCACACTTATCGAAAATCAGACGTTTACCGCAGCAGGAAAGTCCCGAGGAGAACTGGAGAAAGAAATCAGAGCGCGCTATGTGCCTCGGATCTACACCAAGATGACTGTTACCATCAAGCCCTTGGAGAGATTTTTTTTCATCGGCGGCGAAGTCCGCGTGCCAGGAAAGCAGACATATACCGGGCCCATTACGGTCCTCAAAGCCATTCAGTCCGCAGGCGACTTCACCGATTTTGCCAAGAGGACGCGAGTAAGATTAAGGCGGCTTAACGGCAAGCAGGAGACAATCGACTGCATCAAAGCCCGGGAAAACCCAGCTCTGGATCTACCCGTCTTCCCGGGCGACACGATCCACGTGCCTCGGCGCCTCTTTTGATGGTGCACCTTCGCATTGTTTCCGGCAAAACGGCGGGGACCGGCCTGGTCACCCGCCGTTTTCCTGTACGGATTGGCCGCGCATCTGATGCGGACCTGCGCCTCGAAGAACAAGGCGTTTGGGACGAACATCTGCGGCTGGAATTCGATGCCGTCGAGGGCTTCGTGGTGCAAACGGCGCCGCATGCTTTAGCAGCCGTCAACGGCCACTCGATTCAACGCGCCGTGCTGCGGAATGGCGACCTGCTTGAAGTCGGCTCCGCTCGAATCCAGTTTTGGCTGAGCGAAACGCGCCAAGCGGGCCTGCGGCTGCGCGAAGGGCTCATCTGGGCGGCGATAGCGGCGATCTCACTCGGCCAGGTCGTTCTCATCTATTGGCTGCTGCAATAATCCGGTGGATGAGCCGTTGAATCGTTAAATTAGATCGTCATGTCGTTGACACGTCGGACGGACCTCTCTCCGGTTCAACTGTAAAACGACACGACGGTTCAAGGAGTCAATGGCGAAAATGCCTCACGCCGGTAAACGCCATGGACATTTGACGTTCGTCGGCGGTGGCAATGACTTCACCATCGCGCACGGAGCCGCCGGGCTGGATGGCCGCAGTCGCCCCCGCCTCGGCCGCTGCTTTCAGGCCGTCTGCAAAAGGAAAAAAGGCGTCACTGCACACTACGCTGCCCTTCAGAGACAGGCCGGCTTCGCCGGCTTTCCAAACCGCCAGGCGACTCGCGTCCACACGACTCATCTGGCCGGCACCTATTCCTAGAGTTCGATCGGCCGCAACATAGACGATTGCGTTGGACTTCACATGCTTGACTACGCGCCAGCCGAAAAGCATCGCGCTGAGTTCGTGGGGGGTCGGGCCGCGGCGCGTCACCACTTTCAGGTCCTCTGCTTTCGTGCTCTGCGTGTCGCGCTGCTGCAACAAGAACGAATCGGCCCCCACACTGCGCAGGTCCCAGGGTCGCACGCTGAGCGGCGATTTCAAGGTTCTGAGCAGTCGCAGGTTCTTCTTTTTGTGCAGGGTTTCCAGCGCGTCGGGCGCAAAATCGGGCGCGACGATCACCTCACTGAAGATTTCGGCGATCGCCGCGGCGGCGGGACCATCGAGCGGCTGATTGACTGCGATGATGCCGCCGAAGGGCGCCTGTCGATCCGTGGCGAACGCTTTGTTCCAGGCCTCGCGCAAAGTCGCTCCCTGCCCGACGCCACAAGGGTTGGTGTGCTTGAGGATGGCCAGTGTGGGCGGCCCGGCTTCAAACTCGGCAATGAGCGCCGCCGCGGCAGTCAGATCCAGAATATTGTTGTAGGAAAGCTCCTTACCATGGAGTTGCTGGAAATAATCGCCGAAATTGCCATAGAGTGCCGCCGATTGATGTGGATTTTCCCCGTACCGCAGCGTCTGGACCAGAGGAGCGTGGACAAACAACGAACCTGGCAACAACTGCGGTGACGCCGCGAGAAGAATTTTTTCCAGGTAAGCGGCGATGGCCGCATCGTAGGCGGCTGTGCGTGCGAAAGCTTTCGCCGCCAGCCTGCGCCGCAATTCGAGCGTCGTCTGCCCCGTTTCCTGGATCTGTTGCGCGACCGCAGAATAATCAGCGGGGTCAACAACGACCGTGACGCTCTCGTGGTTCTTCCCGGCGCTCCGTAACATCGAAGGTCCACCGATATCAATATTCTCAATCGATTCCGTCAGGAAGACATCGGCCTTGGCGACTGTTTGCTCAAAGGGGTACAAGTTTACGACGACCAGGTCGATCGGCAGAATGTTTTGCGCGAGAGCCGCCGCTTCGTGGCTTTCGTTGCCTCGGATGAACAGCAGGCCCCCATGGACTCTCGGGTGCAAAGTCTTTACCCGACCGTCGAGCATCTCGGGAAAACCCGTGTAGGCGCTGAGATCAGTCACCGTCAGCCCGGCTTCCCGCAGTGTCTTTGCTGTGCCGCCGGTGGAAATTAATTCGATACTTGATGCTGCGAGAGTTTTTGCGAGAGGAAGCAGGCCGGTTTTGTCGGAAACTGAGAGCAGGGCGCGTCGAATTTTCTCCATAGCCGGCGAAAAGCTTCCTCAAACCTATCGAGCCAGTCAATTGGCAAAGAATTTTCCCGCGCGATTGATGGAGTCCGCGCGTCCCCGGGCGCACTCCGCCACTTTAGTCGAGGAGTCGCCTTCGTCGCTTGGCCGGTTCGACAAATTTCTCAACGTACTTGCCAATCAGGTCTGCCTCGAGGTTGACCAGGTCACCCACTCTGCGCTCGCGCAACGCAGTGACTTCGCGAGTGCGAGGGATTATCCAGACGCGAAAGCTTCGCGGTCGGACGCCCGCCACCGTCAGACTGATGCCATCAGCAGCGATCGAGCCTTTGAAGACCACGCAGCGCATGACCTCGGCTGGCGCGGCAATGTCCAGCATGTAGTCCTGTCCAGCTCGTTCCCAACGGACGATTTTGCCAACGCCATCGATGTGGCCAGTTACAAAATGGCCGCCAAGCCGGCCATCGGCCCGCAGAGGGCGCTCGAGGTTGACGAGCGAGCCGCGTCGGACGGACCGCAAGTTGGTGCGTCGCCAGGTTTCCATGAGCAAATCGAACTGGGCGAGCTTGTGAGTGCCGCGCGCGGCCAATTTAACGACCGTCAAGCAGCAACCGTTCACGGCCAGACTGTCGCCAACTTTCAAGCCTCGAGCGCAGCGGGTGGTTCGAACAACCAACTTGATGGATTTTTTAGCTGGCTGGACTCGCTCGACTACTCCGGTTTCTTCGACCAGGCCTGTAAACATGACGCCGAAAGAGTAAGGCACGGCTGGCCAGATCCCAAAAGGATTCTGCCGCAAGGCCTTAAAAAGGCCGGCGGAGGATCCGCGCTCGCAAGAGGAGATCTGGGCCAAGTCTGCGCCATTCGATGTCCGTCAGCCGAATCGCTTCATCCAAGGCAGACACCCCTTTCCCGCCCACGGCCGGGATCGAGTCTCGCCCTCCGAGGACTTTCGGGGCATAGAAAAATTCCACGCGATGGGCCAGGCCTTGCAGCAGGAAGGAGGCATTAACTTCGCCGCCGCCCTCGACCAACAGGCTCGTGACATTTTCGGAGCCGAGCTTCTTCAAGAGCCACCGAAGGTCGAGCGCGGGAAAAGAAGAAAGCTTTGAACTCGAGGCCTTTGAAGTTCGAACTGGTGCCACTAGCACTCGAACGCGTTTTGCCAGTGCTGCGACGCGGGATTTCGAAGCCAAGTCACTAACGACTATGGTCGTCAGCGCAGCTTGCTCGTCGGTCACCACCCTGGTGTTCAAAGGCGTTCGCGCCCGGGCGTCGAGAATAATGCGCCGCAGTTCCTTGCCGCCCCGATTCCGACGCTTAGCCGCCGTCCCACGAACCGTCAGGCTCGGGTTGTCAGCGAGTATCGTCCCAATCCCAACCAGAATGGAGTCAGCGCCCCGCCGCAGATTCATGGCGTAAGCGCGGGCCGGTGCGCAGGTAATCCATTTCGACTCACCTGTGGCCGTAGCAATTTTGCCGTCAAGAGTCATGGCCGCTTTCACCGTGACGAATGGCGTGCGCTTGACTATCCAATGGTTAAAAGCAGGGTTGAGTTGCTCGCAGAGGCTGCCCAGCATGCCGTAGTCAACCTCCAGACCTCCGCGCTCCAAAATCGGCCATGCCCGGCCGCGATGCCGCGGATTGGGATCGACCGCGCCCGCGACCAGTCGGGTGATTCCCGCCGCCAGTATCGCCGAGGTGCAGGGGAGCGTGCGGCCCCGCGTGCTGCATGGTTCGAGCGTTACATAAAGCGTCGTGGCCTGCGTGCTGTTGCCACGCTTCTGCGCGTCGAGAATGGCTTCGATCTCAGCGTGTGGCTCCCCCGCCCGGTGGTGCCAGCCGCGGCCCACGACGCGCCCGCATTTCACGAGGATGGCACCGACCATCGGGTTGGGGGAAGTTGCGCCATAGCCGCGCCGGGCCAGGCGCAAGGCCTCCCGCATATAGTCCTCGTCAGTGGTCATGGGAAGCCTCGACATGCTGCGGTTGGGGACAGCCGCGCTCCAGTTCTTGGTAAGGCGAACGTCTCACTTCTTGAAATAGAGCTCCTCGAGATTCCAGGTCAGATGATAGGGTGTAAAGACGGACGGGCGGATGTTTCCCATTCTCGAGCGGAGCGCCGCACAGGAAAAAGGAGAAACCGTGTAAATCATCGGCAACTCTTCGGAAAGGATCGCTTGCACTTCGTCAAAGGCCTTCTTGCGCTGGGCAAAATCCAGCGTTCGCATTTGCGCGTCCATCAGCGCATCGATGCGGGCCTCCCAATCGGTGGCCGGCGATCGTTGGGAGGGAAACCATTGATGAAGATCCTCGCTCGAGCGAAGCACATTTATCTGGGTAGCAGGATCGGCTCCACCTCCGCCCAACCCCATCAACGCGCACTCGTAATCGAACGTCACATCCACTTTTTGCCGCAGCACCTCGAAAGCGACGGGCAGGTAGATCAGCTTGATTCCGATTTTCTTAAGGTCCTCCTGGATCATGACGGCCGCTTTCTCGCGCGCGGGGTTGCCAAAATTTGAATGGAACAGGATTTCGAGAGAATGCCCTTCGGCGTCGGTCAGCAGGCCATCGTTGTCGCGCCGGGTAATTCCGATTTCCTCCAACAACGCGCGCGCGCGCGCCGGGTCAAACCCGTAACGGGGAACATTGGGGTTGTTCCATCTGGGATTTTCATTTGAGATGAAACCGTACGTCGTTTGGGCCCTGCCACCGTACACTTCCCTCACCAGTCGCTCGCGATCGATGGCGCAGGAAACCGCCTGCCGGAATTTCCTGTTCCGAAACCATTTCAGCTTCGCCGGTTCAACCAGCGGCTGGCCTCCGGCACTGGTGCCAGTATTCTGGTTAAACCAGAGGAAATCCCGCTCGACGCCGGTCCTCAGTTCGATGAGCTGGAACCGTCCTTTGGCGGCGGCCTGGTTGAACTCGGCGAATTGTTCGGGCCGCACGGATTCGCAGACGTCGCATTGGCCGTCCAGGAACAGGCGTGCGGCCGTCTTCGGAGCGCTACTGACGGTGATCATGACCTCATCAAAATAAGGCAGTCGGCGGCCTTGCTTGTCGGCCATCCAAAACTCGCGGTTGCGCTGCAGCAGCGTGAACTTGCCCGGCCGGCACTCTTTGAGGCAATAGGGCCCGCACCCGACGATACGGCTGGGAGGTGCGTTGAGACTGTAAGCGGAAAGAAAGGTGTTCTGCTTCGCTACTGTTTCCAGCACATGTTTGGGCAGAATCGGCACGCCGCCGAAAAACTCCAGGAAGGGAGCATAAGCCTCCGGCGTAACAACGCGTACGGTCAGCGAATCCAGGTTCGTCACCGCGAAATTTCTTCCGCCAACCTGGAACAACCCAAAACTGAGCCGGTTGAACTGCGGGTTGTACATGATGTCGTTCCAGGTAAATGCGACATCCTCGGCTGTAAGGGGATGGCCATCGCTCCAGTACAGACCTCGCCGGAGTTTGAAGGTCCAGATCTTTTGGTCCGGTTCGACGGACCACGATTCGGCCAGACCCGGTTCCGGCTCGAGAGTGCTCTGGTCGAAGCGCACCAGCGAGCCAAACAGCAGGCGCACCACACTGTCGGACGCATTGTCGAGGGCCAGCAGCGGGTTGAAGGTTTTCGGACCGGTTGGCGAGGCCAGCACAACTCGGGAGCCGAATTGACCGGGTTCGCCATGGGCAATCAGCGGCGGTGAAGGGAGCGGGTGCGCAGCGGTAGCGCGCCGGGAATCAGTTTTGCCGCAACCTGTCAGGCACAAAATGAGGGCGAAGCAGACTGCGCGAAGGAACGAAGGTGCGATCATTGTGATCGGTTCTTGATACGGAAATCGATCCACCAACGCAAGGCGCTTCCTGGCCAAACACGGGGCCGGGGCACCTCTTGGGGGATTCCCCGCTCGAATTGCGTCGATTCATACGGATTCTGCTCTTAACGAATTCTTAGCGGCTTCAGGGCATCTCTTAATTTTTGGTTAGCGGCGGCCGTGTGCCAGTGTGTCGGTATGGCTGATTTTATATTCGTTGCTGTGGTGGTGGGCTTCTTCGGGTTGTGCGGGCTATACGTCCGCTTCTGCGAGAAACTGTAGGAGGTTCGAGCCGACCAGCCTTCGTTTCATATGGAAAACATCATTGTCGGTGTCATTGCCGTGTTGCTGTTCATCTATTTGTTCGGGGCGATGATTCGGCCCGAGAAGTTCTGAGGGAGACTTATGCGCTCGATCGATTGGCTACAGCTTGGTGTGTTCGTGGCGGCATTGGCGCTCATCACAAAGCCGATGGGGCTGTACCTGATGCGTGTCCTAGACGCCAATGGGAGGACATGGCTCGATCCTTTGTTGAAACCGCTCGAGAGATTGACTTACCGTTTGATTGGGGTCAGCCCAGGTCGGGAGCAGGATTGGAAGCAGTACACGCTGGCGATGCTGGTGTTCAGCCTGGTGAGCTGCCTGTTTACGTACTTGATTCTGCGCTTGCAGCATCTGGCGCCTTTGAATCCGCAAGCCTTCGGCAGCGTCAGCCCGGCCCTCGCGTTCAATACAGCCGTCAGCTTCACGACGAACACCAATTGGCAGAACTACAGTGGCGAATCGACGCTGTCCTATCTCTCGCAGATGGTGGGTTTAACGATCCACAATTTTGTGTCGGCGGCGGTTGGCATTGGGTTGGCGGCGGCACTCGTGAGGGGGGTTGCGCGGCATTCGACAAAGACATTGGGCAATTTCTGGGTGGACCTCGTGCGGACCACCTATTTCCTCCTGGTGCCGATTTGCGTGGTTTTCGCGGCGTTCCTCGTATCGCGAGGGATGATTCAGAATTTTAAGCCTTACACCAAGGCGAAACTGATTGAGGAGATGAAGATCAGCGTGGAAAAGAAGAATGACAAAGGTGAGACGCTCAAGGGGCCGGATGGCAAGCTGGTGATGGAAGAGCAGACCGTGACCGAGCAGGCGATTGTCCAGGGGCCGATGGCGTCGCAGGTGGCGATCAAGATGTTGGGAACGAACGGAGGCGGTTATGTGAATGCGAACGCAGCGCATCCGTTTGAGAACCCAACGCCGCTTTCGAATTTCATTCAGATGCTGTCCATTTTCTCGATTGGGAGCGGGCTGACTTATTACCTCGGACGAATGGTAAAGAACCAGGCGCACGGGTGGTCGGTGTGGTCGGCGATGATGCTGCTGTTCCTGGCGGGGGTGTTGTTGT
>JACXTT010001114.1_pt1 | contig 45673 bp, 36 predicted proteins | sample 9270951 | NCBI WGS metagenome assembly JACXTT01 (sample SAMN15532306, study PRJNA645909) | rock metagenome | isolation source: weathered quartz diorite | place: Puerto Rico | collected 2017-06-21 | reverse complement strand
TGGCCGCGTCGTCATACGACACCGCCAACGGGTTGCTTGGCAGCGATTTGATGGCGGTGTTCAGCTGATCGACGTTCACCGCATCCGTACCGCCAGTTCCGGTCGCCACGTTGCTCAGCTTCACCGGCGTCGTCGCGCCCGTGCCGCCCAACGTCACCTTGTCCTTCGTCGCGCTGTCATACGCCACGAAGCCGTTCATCTTGCCCTTGTCGTCGAAGGTCAGGCCCGCATCCTTCAACTGCTTCACGTTCACGCCATCCGTGTTCGCCACACCAGCTGCCAGGTTGCTCAGCGTCACCGGCGTGGTCGCGTCCTTGCCACCGAGTGTAACGGCCGTTTTACCGGCATCATTGTAGGTAACGGCCGGATTGGTAACGGTGCCGCCGCTATCGAGCGTGAAGCCTGCCGCCTTCAGTTGACTCACGTTGACAGCATCGGTGTCACCAGTGCCCTTCGCGACATGAATGATCCGACGTTGCTCCTTGTCCGAACCAATCGACATCACGTTGTCGACCAGCGCGTCGCTGTTGGCGCCGAGAATGATGCTGTTCTTGGCATTGCCAATAAGGTTATTGCCGATCGCAACGGTATCCGCTCCCGTGACGCTGATCGTCGAGCCGATGCCGACGGACTTGTCGCCATCAACATTGGTATTGTTACCGATGCTCACGGCGCTCGTGCCGATCGCGCTGGAACCGCTGCCGACCACCGTCGCGTTCTCGCCACCAATTGCCAGGTTCTGACCGACGCCGACAGCACCCTTAACGGAAGCCTGGACATTGGAGCCCGCAGCCAGCGTATTGTCGGCCGTAGCCTGGGAGGCAACACCAATGGCCATGGAGTCCTTACCGATCGCCTTGATGGTGTTCACTTTGTCCGTCGGACCGGCAACGAGTAGCTGATCCGGCGTGAGGCTCGACGTGGACTCGGCCGACAGGAAGGCGCTGCCCTCCGCCTGCGGTTTGAGATTCTTCAGCAGATTATTGACCTGGCCGAGGTTGACCGCGTCGTTGTTCCCAATCCCATCTGCAACATTGACGACACGGCGCGTATTGCTCAAGCTGCCAACAGAAACCGTGTTCGCCTGATTGGCCACCGAGTTGAAACCAATCGCTACAGCATTGCTCTGCGTGGAAATCGCGCCGGAGCCAAGTGCGACTGAACCCAGTTGCGATGCGTTCGAGCCATAGCCAAGCGAAGTCGCGTCGGTGCCGCTTGCGCGCGCATTACGCCCGATAGCCATGCCGTGGTCACCGGTTGCGAACGCGTTGCCGCCAATCGCGATCGCATCCGTCCCCGTTGCCTGGGCCTGCGCTGCAGTCGAGGCACCAAACTTGATGTACTTCAAGTTGGGAATGATGGAGCTCATGTTGCCATTGAGCGCATCCACGGCAGCGCCGACGTCATGATAGGCGCCATCCTTGCCGTCGAGTCCCTTCACCGTGTAGGTAGGGGCGGTTACCTTGCCGGTCGGGTCCAGCGCGGCGCCGCCGCCCAGCGCGGACACAACACCGTTGAGCTGAGAAACGTTGACGGCATCCGCCACGCCAGTGCCATTCGCAACATTGGCAATCTTCGCGGCCGAGCCTCCCTTGTTCAGGGTTACCGTGGATTTGGCTGCATCGTCATAGACGACAGCCAGGGAACCTGCGCCGCCACCTTGCGACGCCGCTGCCGTGAGGGCATCGCCGACGTTACTGTAGTCCTTGCCGCCGATCGTGTACTTCGGCGCCGTTACCTTGCCGGTCATGCCATCAATGCCTGCCCCACCACCGAGCGCGGTGGTCACGCCGCTCAACTGCGACACATTGACAGCATCCGTGTTGCGGGTGCCAGCTGCCACGTGAATGATCTGACGATCATTGGACTGCGCGGTGGTGCCACCCGATGAGACCGCGCCCACCGAGACTACATTTTCGCGGCCGTCCGTGCTCGAACCAGCGCCAAGCGCCACCGAATTCTTGCCGTCCGCGCTCGCGCCGGCGCCAAGTGCCAAACCTGCGGCGCCGTCCGCCTTAGCCGCCTTGCCAATGGCAATGCCATCGGCGCCAGCCGCCTTAGCCGCCGTCTGGCCAGTCGCCGTGTTGATGTCGATGTAGTCCAGCTTGGAGGCGACCGGGCCGCCAGCGATGGCCTCCCGCATCTGCCCGACATTGACGGCATCAGTATCGGCTGTACCCTTGGCGAGATTGATCAGCTTCTTGCCATCAGCGTTTGCGTCACCGGACGTGCCGCCATTGAACAGGACTGCACGAACCGAGTAACCATTCTTGTCGAGAATGCCAGCGTCCTGCAGTTGGCTGACATTGACAGCGTCGCCAGACTTGCGGCCTGCCGCAACATTGTGGATGACCGTACCAGCCTTGCCGGCAAGCGTCACGGCATCCCGGTTGGCGTTGTCGTAGGAGACCGCCATGCCGATCTGGTCACCGGTCACCGGGTCGACGCCCAGGATCTTCGCATCCTTGAGTTGCTTGACGTTGACGGCATCCAGGTCTGCCTTGCCGGCCTTGAGGTTCGTGATCTGGGTGCCTGACGCGCCGGCCAAGGTCACCTTATCCTTGGCATCGTTGTCATAAGTGACGACCCCGCCCACCGTGTTTCCATTCGGGTCGAATTTAAATCCGGAATCCTTCAATTGCTTCAGGTTAACGGCGTCTGTGTCAGCCTTGCCCGCGGCAACGTTGTGCAGCCCGACGGTACCGCCACCGAGCCGTTTGAGCGTGACATCCGCATGGCTCGCGGAATCGTCATACATTACCGCATCGGCAATGTTCTTGTCGCCGGGATTCAGGTTCTTGATCGCGTCGTTCAGCTGACCCACGTTCACCGCGTCGGTCTTCGCGGAACCTGCAGCCACATTGATGATCTGTCGGTTCTGGGTGGACGAACCCACCGAGACAGCGTTATCCCGATCGCCAACAGAGCCTGCACCAAGCGCCACGGCCCCGATGGCACTAGCCTGGGCATTGGCGCCAATGGCGACACCGCGACTTCCGGTTACCTGCGCGTCGTCGGTACCATCGCTTGCACCCAGCGCCTTGAAATAGCGGTTGCCTTGCGCCGCGTCCTTCGCCACCACATTCAACTGATCGACGTTTACCGCATCCGTACCCTGCGTACCCGCCTTGACATTGGTAATCTGCCGCTGATACGAGCCCGTACCCACAGACACAGTGTCTTCCCGGTCTGCCACAGAACTGGCGCCCAGCGCCACGCTCTTGCTTGCCATCGCCCGGGCATTGGTACCGACCGCGACGGTGGAGAGCGTCATTGCGGATGAATCGGTACCGATTGCAATAGCGCTATCAGCCATGGCGCCGGAACGCACACCCAAACTAAGACTGCGGGTCCCTGTTGCCTTGGAATCCACACCGGCGGCCAAGGATGCGGTTCCGTCGGCGTTTGCACGCGCGCCCAGCGCGGTGCCAAACTGGCCACGAACGCGGCTATCGTTACCGATTGCCGTGCCAAAATCTACCTGACTGCCCGGCGCACCGTTCCCGGTATTGCTGTCATCCCCGCCACCTTGCCAAGTCTCCGTGGAGCCGACGTTCGCCCCCGCACCGAGGGCCACGGAACCGAGGCCACGACCCAGCGCATTATTGCCGATGGCGACAGCACCGTTCCGGTCGGCGGAGAAACTGCCAACGACCGTATCCGCAATCGCTCTATTGCCAATTGCAACGGAACCGGTGTCGTACCCAATCGATCCTGGACCGACGGCCACGGAAAGATCCGAGTCAACCTTGCCGCCATCCAATACGCCAGCATTCGCTCCACTACCGAGCACCGCGCCAGCGGCTGCCGTAATCGCCATCAGTGAGCGCGCCCGACCACGTCGCTTGTCCGCGCGCCCGCCAGAGCGCTTGCCGCGCGCGACGGTCAGCTCGGAGACCGCCACCCACGTGGAGCTCTTCTCGTTCCAGACAACCCGGTATACCTGATTCATCTCTTTTCCCTGAAATATAAGTTGGGCTGACGTGCCTTCTTGGCGTTGCCGGCGCGAACGTTCTTTGGTTCGTCGGTTACACGACAATGGTCCAAGGCTCAGTCTGGGTGGTAGTCTGTCGCGGCCAGACTAAGGAGAACATCAGCCAAGTCTTAATTTCAAGGATGATCTGAATGATTAATTAATCATCGCTAAAACAACATATGATTACCATCACACAAACCAAGACTCGTCTTATTTTTCCGCCTGAAACGTGTTGACAATCTCTATTTATTTTTTTATTTCTCACGACCTGTCAGCACGGCAAGCAATCTGTGTTCAGCATTAAATAAGATCTGATTTTCTTATCATCATGATGCTGAAGATACTGAATATTCCGGCCATCACGCCCATCCTGCAGGATGAAGAGGTGGCGAATAGCCACGCCGGATAAGCCAGCTTCTCGCCCAACGTACTGATGGGCAATCTTCCTTGAGCGCCTGCGCAAAAACGGCAATCCCGACGCGGGAATAGCGACGTGCGTTCAACTACGCGACGACACCATCAGAAACGGGCTTGCGTTCTGGTCTCGCTCCGTCCGTCCGTAGAACTCATAGCGCGCCAAGACCTTGGGCACATAGGCCTGCGTCTCCGCATAGGGTGGAATCTGCCTGCCATGCTTTTCCACCGCCCCTTCGCCCGCGTTGTAGGCAGCGAGTGCCAGCGGCACGCTGCCGAACTGTTTTAACAGTGCGGCCAGGTAACGGGCGCCGGCCATGATGTTTTGCCGCGCGTCATAGAGATCGGTGGCGCCATGCCGCGCGCCGGTCGCCGGCATAAGCTGCATCAGTCCCGTCGCCCCTTTGGGCGACTGCGCACGCGGATTGCCACGTGACTCCACGTCGATAACGGCTCTCAGCAGCGAGGCATCGACCGCTGTTGTCATCGCAGCCTCCACGATGATTGGTGCGAATTCGGCAATCCGTCCCGCCGCACTGCCATCAAGGTGCTCCGTTGATCCCGACGCACGCCCGACATCGATCATGACCGCAAGACGCCCGTTGGTCGCCGACTGCGGCGTGCCAGGATCGCCGGCCCCCATGCCTCCGCGGAAAATCCTCACGCCTTCCGTCTGGAAGCTCCCAATACGGCCGAGCCCCTCGGCCCCCGCCGGCTGCGCGACTAACACGCCGGCGACAACGGCACTACCCATGACCCACATCCATGCGCGCCGTGCCCTACCACATCGGATAATCACTTCCCCCCCCGATACGTCGATTGCATTCGCACCAGGACCTCCGACTCCAGCGCCAGAGGCCAATGCCCTGACTCGATGCCGTCCTTCAGGGGGACCAGGCAGGTCGAGGCCGGATTCACCGGCTTTCCATATGGATCATTGGTATCGACCGGCTCTCGAGTAAGGATGCCGCCGGTGCCGATGTTGCCAATAATGTTGGCCACGTAGTAGATGACTTTGTTAGCCAGCGGCACGTACATGTCGTAGCAGTAGAGCGCTCGGATCTTGAGCAGGTTGGCGTCCTGGATATTGACGCCCGACTCCTCCCCCGGCAGGGTATTGCGATAAATCAGCGTGTCGTTCGCAATCTCCGTGAACGTGTCGCCCTCGTACGTCATCTGCCTGCCAAAGTCGCGCATCATTGCCGGCGTGGGACTGACCACCGTAATGACGCTACGCCGCCTCACATCCGTCGTGGCCTTGTCAAACGCGGCGCGGCTCCCCCCGGCATCCGCTGTGTGGGCATAGAGCGGCGTCAGGCCTCGCACCAGGCCATCCATCATGCTCGCCTTCGAGCCGTGATTGACGGCACCGTCACGGGCCGCCTGCAGCGTTGCCTGGTCCAGCGTTGCCTTGGCCTGGTACAGCAGCGCGAACTGGATAATGCCAAGGCAGAAGAACAACAACAGCGGCGCGATGACCAGGAACTCCGTCGCCGCCTGACCGCGCTGGCGCCACGCCGGCAGTGCCGCGGTCATTCGTCCACCTTAAAGTCAAGACTTTCCCCAACCGCAATGCCGTGCCGACGCGCTGCGCCAGCAGCCAGTTCCAGGACCTGAACGGCACGCACCTTGAACAGCACGCGCCGTGGTACCACGGCCTGGTGAATCTCTAGTACCCGTTGCTGGCGGTCCATGAATACCACATCGATCGGGAACCGCATGCCGAAGGTGTGCACGGCATTACAGGGACGCAGCAACATGCTGGCATCGTCCTCCAGGCTGCTTCGGCCAAGCAGGCCGACCATGCGCTCAGGTGCGTTCTCCGCGATCTCGACACGCAAGGTGGTGATGCGCTCGCCCACGCGCAACGTGGCAGTCTTCATAGCAACCCCTCCTGAACGAACTTCATGGCAATCGGGAAGCCCAGGACGATGAACGTGATCGGAAAAATGAAGATAAGCAGCGGGAAGACTAGTTTCACCGGTGCCTCCATCGCCTGCTTCTCCGCGCGCTGGAAGCGCTCCACGCGGCGCTGGTCGGCCTGGAAGCGCAACGCAGCCGCCATGCCGGCGCCCATCCGGTCGGCCTGGATCACGACGCCAACGAAGTTGCTCACCTCCTTGACCTCCACGCGCTCCTCCAGGCGTCGCAGCGCTTCGGTGCGGGACAGGCCAGACTTCAAGTCGCGCAGCACGTGCTCGAATTCCCGTCGCAGCGGGCCATCGGGACCCTTCTCCACGGCGTGTTTGAGTGCGCCATTCAGGTTGAGACCCGCTTCAACCGCCAGGGTCAGGAAGTCCAGGTAGATCGGCAGATGTTTCAGAATACGTGTCACGTGCCGCCGCCGGATATCGCTCACCCAGATGCGCGGGTAGTAATAGCCCAGCATGGCCATGCCGAGCAGGCCCCACGCCGAGAACATCGACAGCATGGCCATCATCAGCAATGCAAGCAGGACGGCAATGCATGTCGACAGCACGCGCAGCGCAACGAACTGGCGCGCGCCCATCAGGAACAGCAGCCCGGTAACGCGCAAACTCTGCTCCACCCGCGCCAGGGCCTTCTCCCCGAAAGCGCCACCGAAATGGTGATCAATGAAGTTGACGACCGGCCAAAGCGTGCGCAGAAACGGCGGCAGCGGGTCAAGATAGACGCGGTCCTCTTCTGGCACATCGCCAGTCAATTGCCTCATCGACAGAAAGACAACGGCAACGACGGCAACCGAGCCTACGCTCATCAGGAATGCAACAAAGAGCAGCATGGTTCACACATCAATGTTGGTGATCTTAGAGATCGACTTGTAGCCAAGGAACTCCATGACGGCAATCACAGCGATCGTCGCCCAGCCCACCGGCTCGTTGAACAGCGGCGCCATCGCCACAGGCTCCATGTGCCGCAGCACGATGATCAGGAACAATGGCAGGCAGGTCATGACAATCCCCTGCATTCGACCCTGCGAGGTCAATGCGCGTATCTTTCCCTCCATCATCGATTTCTCGCGCAACGTGCGGGCCACAGATTCCAGAGACTCCGCGAGATTGCCGCCAACCTCGCGCGCGATGGTGATGGCCGCGGTCACCATCATGAAGTCGGGGATCGGGATACGCTTTTCCATATTCCGCATCGCGATGCCAAGGTCGACACCGAGACGGATCTCGCGCAGCAGAAGGTCGAACTCCTGCGAGATGGGTGGTTGTGCCTCCGTTACCACGCTTTCGAGTGCAATCGGAAAACTCGCGCCCGCACGCATGGCGCCTGCCAGCATCAGTAGCGCGTCCGGCATCTGCTGTTCGAGCATAACAAGGCGCCGCTTGCGCAGCCACGCCATGTACTTGCGCGGAACCATGAACGCGAAGGGAACCGCGACGAGCGTTGCCACCAAGTTCCCGCTCGTCGTGACGAACACTCCGATGGGGATCAGCAGCACGGCACATGTCGTCCAGGCCAGCGCCTTCTGCCGGCTGACAAAGACGAAGGTGTCGGCCAGAGACGCGGCGAGCTCGCCAGCCACGTGCTCGGTCCTCGAGGCCACAATCTTCTTTCCCTGGCTAATGAGAATCCAGCCGATCAACAGTACACCGCCGAAGACAATTGCCAGAATGAAGGGTAAGCTCATCTCGATACCTCAGTCGGCCGCGCCGGTGAAAATGTCGGTGTTCACCGGAATGCCGCGCCTGATTAGATCCTGATAGAAGTCCGGGATATACGACGTCGGTACGAAGCGGCCCACGATCTTTCCGTTCTTGTCGAAGCCCTCCTCCTTGAAGACGAAGATGTCCTGCATGAGGATCACCCCCGATTCCATGCCGCCGACCTCTGTGATGTGCGTTACCCGCCGAGAACCACAAGAGAACCGCGTCTGCTGGACAATGATGTTGATCGCCGAGCTTACCTGCTCACGGATCGCCTGAACCGGCAAGTCCAGGCCCGCCATCAGCGTCATGACCTCGAGACGCGCGAGACAGTCGCGCGGCGTGTTCGCGTGCGCGGTGGTCAGCGAACCGTCGTGGCCCGTATTCATCGCCTGCAGCATGTCCAGCGCCTCGCCGCCTCGGCACTCACCGACGACGATCCGGTCGGGGCGCATTCGCAGGCAGTTCTTGACGAGTTCCCGGATCGGCACCGCCCCTTTTCCTTCCATGTTTGGCGGGCGGGCCTCAAGAGACACCAGGTTCGGCTGAGAAAGCTTAAGTTCCGCGGCGTCCTCCACGGTGACGATTCGCTCGTCATCGGGAATGAAGTTGGACAGCACGTTCAGCAAGGTGGTCTTACCAGAGCCCGTGCCACCCGATATGACAATGTTGGCGCGCCGCTCCACCGCCGTTTCCAGGAACTCCAGCATCTCCGCCGACACCGATCCGAACCGGATGAGATCTTCACCCACCAGCTTGTTCTTCGCGAACTTCCGGATCGTGATGTTCGGCCCCTTCAATGCCAGCGGTGGAATCACCGCGTTGACCCGTGAGCCATCAGCAAGCCGCGCGTCGACCATCGGCGAACTCTCGTCGATCCGGCGGCCGATGGGCGCGACGATTCGCTCGATGGCGCCCACCACCGCCCGGTCATCAGTGAAGATCACCGGTGAGCGGCTCAGCTTGCCACTGCGCTCGACAAAGATCTCGTCGTGGCAGTTCACCATGATTTCGGAGACTGTGTCGTCGGCCAGCAGCTCCTCCAGCGGACCCAGACCGATGATCTCGTCAAACACCGCTTTCTTGAGCACCTCCAGCGGGATCTCTGGCGTCTTGAAACGAGATTCGCTGTTCAGTGCCTCATCCAGCGTGCCGCTGACCATTTCCCTCAGCTCCTTGTCCTCCATGCGCGCGACGTTGAGGCGGCGCAGGTCCAGAGCCGCAATCACCTTCTGATGCGCACGCTTGCGCAACTCGATGCCGAGCGGGCTGTTGATCGGTGCCACCGGCTCGCGTTCCGCCGGCGGGTGATTGGCAGGCGCCTTGCGCCGCGGCGGCGCCATGCTCGCAGGCTGGCGAGGAGCGGGCGGCGGTACGGCAGCGTCGGGCCGCGCCACCTCGACGGCCGGCGCAGGATCGGGCGCCAGGACTGGCTGGGACTCCACCTGCGCGACTCGTTCCTCACGCTCCGGCTGCGTCTCGCTCGGTACGCCATGGAGGCGGGAAGGCGCACGGACGACACGAATAGTCGCCGTGCCGATCTCGATCGTATCGGAGTCGTTCAGCGGGCCATAACGCGGCACCGGGCTGCCGTTCACCAGTGTGGCGACCATGCCGCCCTGGTCCTCGATATAGTAGGCTCCATTCTGCAGTGAAATCCGTGCGTGCACCTTGCCCACCAGCAGGCCCTTGACCACCACGTCGCAGGAGGGATCCTTGCCGATGACGCAGCTGTGCTCGAACTGAAAAATTTCAGACGCGCCATTGCGCGCAGTGACTTGAATCGTAAGCATGATTCCCCCCGTTCAGCGCACCGGTGTTGGCCCACTGCCAAGCGCATCCACCTGCACGGGCATGCGCTTGCCGCCACCAGGCAACAAGCCCGCTGCGGTCGACGCGGGCTGCCGCGCGGAAATGGCTGGTGCCGCGGCGACGGCGTTGCCGCCCGACGGTTGCAGCGGTACGTCGAGCACACGCGGCGTGATCGGCGCAGGCGCCGCCAGCTGCGCCGGCTGCGCCAGTTGCGGGCTCTGCTGCACCGGAGCCAGGACCGTGGCCGGCACCCGCGACACCCGCTGGTCAACCGCCGTGGCGGCTTCCGGCTTCTGCTTCTCGCGCTTGCCTTCCGGCTGGATCTCGCCGAGAGGGCTGGGATCTCCATATCGCGACCGATAGTTCTCGTCGATCTGCCCGGCCCGCGACAGCAGGTTCGTATTCGGCTCACGCGACGGATCCGAGATCAGCGGCGTCACGAAGATGACAAGATCGCTCTTCTTCGAGCGGAAATCGTCCGAGCGGAACAACCGTCCGAGAATGGGCAACTGGCCAAGGAACGGCAACTTCGAAACGGCGTCGGTGGCATCGGCACTGATGAGTCCCGAGATTGCGAGCGTCTCGCCGGCGCGCAACGAGACATCGGACTGGGTGCGCCGCGTCAGGAAGCCCGGCATACCGCCGAAGCTCACGGACGGGTCGATCTGGCTGATCTCCGTTTCGAGCTTGGCCGAAATGACATTGTCCGAGTCCACGACCGGCTTGATGTTCAACTTGATGCCATACGGTTTGTACTGCACGTCGGTCGTGCCCAGGGCACCTGCGCGCGGAATCGGCACCTCACCGCCAGCCAGGAACGTAGCAGTGCCACCGCTCTTGGCGTTGAGTTCCGGCGCGGCGAGGAGATAGGCATCGCCATCGACAAGCGCCAGGTTGATTCTCGACGCAAGCGTTGAAGCAATACCGGCCAGGAAGTAGCCGGTGCCCGCCGCTGCAGCCCTTGCCGCCCCCGTGGCGATCTGACCGTTCCCGCTGATGCTCGGACCGGCGATCTGGCTGTCCCAGGCGATGCCGAGCTTCTTCTGCGCGGTCCGCGAGACTTCCATGATCTGCACCTTGAAGTGCACGGTCTTCTTCAGTGCGTCGCCTTCTTCCGCCGTGGTAGTGTCGATTACGTTATCCATATCGGCGGTCGCCGCCTTGATCAGCGGCAGCATGTCGCGATGCACGGATCCCGACAGCACGATGTTCGGACCCACGGGCCGGACTCGCAGGCCCGGCACGGCACCCAGCACATCTTGCAACTGCACTGCCGACTCCGAGACGTTCGACCTCGCCACGCGCACCTTCGTCTCCAGTGCCACGCCGTGGTTGTTCCAGGCGATGAGCGACGTCACGCCCGGCCCTTCTGCAAGCAGCAGCAGGCGGCCATCGACCACATTGGCCGAGAGGATCTTGCCGTTGCCGATGGCTACGCGCTTGATGGTCCCTGGAATCGTCAGTGTGCGTGCCTCGCCCCGGAACATCTCGATCATGCCCTCCTGCGTGGCCGCACCTTGCGACGACATGCCCCGCGAACTGTCGATGGAGGTGACCGCCGCAGCTACGGGAATCGACTGGGAGAGAAGGACTACCGTCATAATCACCGACAAAGCGGTGCCACGGTGCGACACTCGGCGCACCGGTACTTGTTGTTCGAATTGCATTGCCGACTTTCGTTATCAGTTCAGACCTGCGGCAGCATGACTTTGCAGCTGCTTGGCGATGGCGTTTGCCTGGTCGACGAGACTAGTGGAGGGTAGTGCCTGCGGTGCGGATGCGGCCGCTACGCCGGCACCTGTCGGCGTGCGCACCTTCGGCGCATCGCCGGATTCCACCGGTACGAGCACAGTCTGCGTGGTTTGTCCGCCGGCGATGATTTCCACCGAGCGATCAGCTTCCATCTTGCCTTGCGCAAACAGGTTGGTTTCGGTCAGACCAGGGGGAATGGAGAAGCCCTTCTCCTCCGCATTGCGCAGCAGCATGCGCAGACCACCGATCTTCTGGGCAAGCGCGACACGGGGCGCCTCATCCACCGCGATCTGCACCGTGACAGTGTCAAAATCCTGCCGCTTCCTGCCATCGGCGTTGTCCAGCGCTTCACCGGCATCGCGCGGCCGGATGTCCTGGCCAACGGCCAGGATCAGCACATTAGGCAGGAGCAGACGGATCATTCGCTGGTCGTCCTTGCTGCCCGTTCCCGGCATGAGTTGCGGCTTCCCGACCCAATACAGATCGACCCGGTCGCCGGGCTTGACCATCCTGGCGGTTGAGTTGACGGTGTCGATCTCGAGTGTGACGGCGCGCTGCCCCGGTGGCAGCTTGTCCGAGAAATCGCGTGCGCGCAGCGCCTCTACATCGCCGCGCCGTAATGGGAGCCCTTTCCTGACGGGCTTCACCGTGCGCGAAGCTTCAAGCTCGCTAAAATCGGCGGCTCGCACCATGTCGTCATAGACCAGGTCCATCGGTATCTCTCGCGCGGCGAAAACCCCTGCCGACAAAGGCGTGCCTTCCGGCACGTCCCGCACAGGAACCACCACCTCAACACCCGGCGGCTTTTGCTTGGCAAGGGATTCCTTCAGACGCGCCTCCCGTCCGACCAGATACTGATAGGTAAGGTAGGTAAGGGACGCCGCGATAATGACGGCAATAACCAGCAATACCCACGGATTACCAAATATCGACCCGAATTTTATTCTTTTAAACATGACAATCCACACTACTCTACGGTAGTGACAAAGAAAAACTGTAAGCCTCAAAAAATGACTTCAACTCCCTGATCAAGCCCTCATCCGTCCAGATGAACTGGTAGAACAGCAATAGCCCCAGCACAACAAAGGAAAGTAGTACAACGTACTCTGCGTAGGTCTGACCGGATGATCTTGTCCTCCTGGTATTCGTCTTTCGATATTGCCCCCCCATTTCAAGGTTTCTCCCGTCAAAGGCTACGCGACACATTGACGACAGCGCGACTCGACATGCTGCCGTTTCCCGAAAACACCGCGTCCAGCCGATCATTGCCGCGCTGCATTGCGAGTGCATATCCATTCACGGCCGCCGTTCCGTCCAGTGCGTAGGCCGGCGTGTCGGAAATAACCCGCCATCCCTGCTCCACCAGTTTCTGCTTGTAGGCACTCGCACTGTCCCGTCCCCGGCCCGGCACATCCAGCACCCACGTGCGCCCGACTTGCCGGAAGTCGCGGCTCTCAACGTCTGCCATCGTGCGGATACTGTCCGGCAGCGCAATGTCTGTCGCCCGAACGCGGTTCTGCCGGCTTCCCCGCAACGATGTAGCACTGAAGATGCCCTTCACTGTGCCATTCACGCTGTGGCGCGGCAGTTGCAGCAGATAGAAGCATTCGCCGTCGATCGCGCTCAGCGCCAAACCGGCTGCCTGCGGCCTGCCCTTGGCTGGCGCCCCTTCCTGGACCCAAAACTCGCGGAATGCCGCCGACACGGTCTCCGGCGTGCCGCGCATCGTCAGTGCCGTCACGGTGGTTTCCAAGCCATTGACGAGCATGTCCCGGCCGATGAGTTCAACGCGCTCCGGCACCACCGGTCGCTTGTCGCAACTGGCGTAGGCCAACTGCATGGTCAATAACCAGGCGAGGATAAAACCCAACGCCAGATAAGGCCGCCTTCCGTTCATTGGCTCACCCTGTCCTTTGGCACGACGTCGGGGACTATTTTCCCGAGCTCAAGTTGATCTATCTCAGGCGCGTACCGGCTCAGCTTCTGGTACTTCGCCCGTTCGACGAGTTCCGCACGGCTGGCGGGCACTGCCTTACCAAACAACGCCTGACCGGACGGTGCGCCTTCAGGCATCCACGTATTGCTCAGCAGTACCGTGGCGTCGGTAAAGGTCAGCGTGCCCAAACCTGGCCACAGGCGTGTCAGCGCCGGATTCCTCGCGCCGACATCCAGGGACAACTTGGCCCGCTGCAGGTTCCTCGTCGTCAGATCCATCTCCGCGCTCACCGTGCCGCCCTTTGCATCCGCTACCGACCCGAATGGCTTCGCGGTCTGCTCCGACAACTTAGGATCGCCGTACTCGCGTGTGTCGGAGACGAGGCTGACATCGTCATAGCGGCTGACGAGTCGCTTGCCACCGTGATCGTTCCACATCGCCTGCATCGCAGGTGGCAGGTCAAAAGGCGCGGTGCGATCCGTGCCGCGGATCTGCGCACCATTCTGCGCTGCAATCCTGGACACGAATTCCCACTTCACCTCTATGTCGTCCTTTCTCGCATCGAGTGCGCTGCGCCCATAGGCGCTGTACCAGCCCTGATCGAGCGGCGTCATGTCCCACGCCACCGGCCCGCTTTCTGGCTTGCCATCATTGCCATCGACCCACACGGTCCGCTCCCAGGCGGCGTAGCGCGAGCCGATCAAGACCTTATTCCGGATATCATTGAACTTGGCGAGGGTGACGATGGAGAGCAACAGCACGCTGAGGACAAACACTGCCACCACAACGAACTCCGCCATCGCCTGTCCCCGCTGCCCCGCCAGTGTTCGATTCCGGATCATCACGGCCTCTCCTTCGTCTCGGAAACGCGGGCAAGCTGTGCTGCAATTGCTGTCTGGCGCTCCGTGTCGCTCGTTGGCGCGAGCGAAGCCTGCCAGTAGGGACTGAACAGGCTCGGATACTCGAGCTTCTCGTCGCTCCGGAGCCAACTGGCCGGATCCACCAGCGCACCGCTGATATTCCTGAGCAACCCTGGCTCATCCGGTCGGACAAAGTAAGCATGGGCGCTCGCCAGCGCGCGCGTCACGCCGCCGGCGCTGTGGTCCGACACGCGCATGCGACCTCCACCGTTGAGGTTCTGTGTCTTGACCAGCGTTTCGGCGCCACGCTCTACTTCAACCGTAATGCGCGGAGCCTGATTGGGGGGCATATCACCTCGTGGACGTTGCTGCGCGCTGCCGCTCAACTCCATATAGGGCTGCAGGCCGCCATGCGCCGCGTCGAGGGACGTGCCCGGACCGTCCTGGAACTGATCGGAGATGCCGCCGAGCACATCCTTGCCTGGAATACCGCTCCGGTGGTCACTAAAATTGTAGTAATCGCCATAGCCCTGCCAGTTCGCCGGCAGCGGGATCGGTGTGACCAAGTAGCTGTCGATACCAGACACCCGAAGCAATTCGCCGTTCGCACTGCCACCCCGCCCCACCGTCATGTCGAGCGGATAGGTCCTCGTATACCAGGCATAGACGCAATCAATACGGCCCGCTGCCGTACTAGCGTCGATCGCCGCCCAGCCTCTCTTATTCATCCGCAATTGCGTGCCGCCCTTGTGGGAGACGTGCGCCACGATGGTCGAGTTCGTCGAACCGTAGCCGCACCCCCGCTTGGCGCTGTCATCGATCTGCTGATAGTTGGGCGGCATGCTGCGCGACGCCGTCCGGTCTTTGATAAAGACATCAAGTGTCCGTCCGTCTGTCGCCACTTCGGCGAACCGGTCACGCGCCTCCAGCCCACTGCGCTGAGGGTCATCGGTAATGGTGTAGTTCTTCCACACCGCCAACTGCTGGGCATTCCTGGCACTGGAAAAATAGCCGCCGGTTGCATGGCTGTCCGGTTGATTCTCCCTGGCGATGAAGTCCGCCGCCTCCGGCACCGAAACGAACGTCGCGGCATGATAGTTGCGCTGCGCCACGCTCAGTGCGTAGATGATGTTGTCCACGCCGGCAACCAAGGTCGGCATTAAGGCATCGAACGCCGCGCGCACGGGCTGGATCTCGGTCTTGCCGGCACGTTTCGGCGAGTTCCACGTATCCGGATGGTCGGCGAATTGGTTGATCAGGCGATCAAGATTGCCATTCCGCCAATCATGGGTATACGTATTGTCCAGGTCGTCAATCCATGACTTCAGGCTCACGGCTTGCGCGACGGTCACTTGGTTCGCCACCATGGCCCGGTTGGTGTAGGCCGCGAAGTTGTAGTCGCGGGCCTGCAGGACGGCCGCCGTGTAGGCGGCCGCATCCGCAGTGTTCTGCAGTTTGATTTTTGCGCTGGTGCCCTGGAAAGCATGGAAGACCACGTAGACAGCGACGCAGCCAGTCAGCAGGAAACCCAAGGCAAAGACCAACGCCTGCCCGCGCTCGGCGGCGCGGGCAATACGGCTAGTCCTACCCATACGCACAGAACACCTCATGACAACCCGAATGAGAAACTAAGATTAGTTTCCACCACCGACGTTGTTGCTGTCGTTGTAGGTGCCAAGATTCTTGGTCCGGTTGCCGTTGGCCGTTGCGGTATTGGCGTTGGTCTGTGCTTGCTGGATATTCTCCTGAGCATTCTGCCCCGACATTTCCCGGGCAAGACCGGCGGTCTGATTACGGATGGTCTGACCGAACAGCGAGTACACACCAATCGCCGACACGGCGATCAGCGCAACGATAATGATGTACTCCGTCATGCCCTGCCCCTTCTGGGCTCGCTTGGCAATGATTTTCATATTTTTCATGATGTTTTGATCCGGTTTGTTGACGATTAAGTACGATGGGTAGGTAGCCAGTTTTATTGCTTCATTGGCAGAATCGATGGTACGAAATCTGGTGATTCGCGAATATCAGACAGATCCGGTTTTCTCGAAGATATTTTCGGACGCTTCTGGCGTGACCACGCCGCAGGCACGAACTGCCACCACCGCGCAACGAACGGTGGCAATTGGAAGGAAATGGAACTTGGCGCCTGGAGTCTTCCCGGGACAAAGGGACGTCGTTACAGGAAGGGAGAGTCCCCCCTTCCTATCTGTTGAAGCCGGCGGTACCGGTCAGGGATCTACGCGTACCAGCTTGCTGTTGAGGCCGTCGCTCAGGCTGACGACGAAGCCGCGTGCATTGCCCCGCAGCGGCAGTGTAAGGTTGCCACCCGTGCGCCCGATGGCCAGCGGCTTGAGTCCATCCCCTCCGTCCTGCCAGACGCTCAGCCATGGCCAGCGACGGGCATCCCAAGTCATCGTCAGCGAGCCATTCCGCACGCGATAGCTACCCCATTCGGTAACTGTGGCATCCTGCTGCGGCTGAACGGCCATCAGTGTTTTTGGGACGCCGTCCTGGATAGCGTTACGCGTCAGCAGCGGATTTGCGCCGCTTACCACGCGAATCGACCGGATATCGCTGAGAGCCGGAATTGCCATGTTGAAGGCAAGTGCATCCGAATCGTCGCCATGGCTTACTTCCACGGGCTGCGTAGCATAGCGGAAGCGCCCCTGGCCGGTCACGATCTCGACAACAATGTCTCTGGCGCGGGGCGAGACGTTCGGCGCAAGGGGAACGGTATCGGGCGAGACTGGCATCCTCAGCACCGGAGCAATCCTCGCCAGCGTGTGCGCCTTGTTCATCGATCCGGAAACATAGAGTGCGTCGCCCACCGGCGCAGATTTGCCGGTAACGGATTCGGCACGAATCTCGTTACCGGCCGGCTTGGCGCTCAAGGGCAGATTCGTCTCCAGATAAGCATACGCCCCACTATATGTGTAGTCGGAGACGGTTTTCGGATAGCTGTAGGACATGACGTCATACTGCGCCGCCGGGTCATAGAGCACCCGGTCGTTCAGCAGGTTGACCACCCATGGACCACCGAGACGGTATTCGCCATTTACCTTGTACGGAAAATTCGCATCATCCCAGGTATGTCGGCGACCGAAGTTATGACCAAGTTCGTGCAACATCACACCGCCAAAAGCCCAGTCTTCCCGGCCATACCATCGATGTGCCCCCACCGCGGAACGGCCCGGCGTCCAGCCGAGCCCGGTGCAACCATTGCACGGCATGACGCCAAAATAAAAGTCATAGTTACCAGGCTGGCTGGCGACGCGCAGGGCGGTAATCGCATTGAGCCACTGAGCGCTGTCGTCAGTGCTTCCCAATTTCAGCCCCGCCTGCTCAAGCGGCGGTTCCATGACGAAATCCACCTCCGAAAGCGGATACAGGCCACGCACATTGCGCTTGAACGCCTCGTAGTCCAGATCCACCTTTTCCCCCGAATCGGGAGCAATCGGTACGAGGTGCATACGGATATATGTGGCACCGCCCAGCACCCCGGCCGGAGGCACATAGCTGAATCGTGTAGTACTAGCCGGAAAACGCTTTTCGTTGGCCTCGACAAAGAACTGCAGACCCTTCTGCACCCATTCGCCCGACAGCTCATACGTATAACTGTTTGCCAGGTCATTCTCCGACACGGTATTCGCGCTTAGCCGGGCCGGCCCCTGCATAACGACTGTCCGGGTACCCAGCTTGTCGTTGCCGACTGTCAGGCGAACCTCCGGCTCGATGGCTTCAGCCCCCGCATTGGGTGAGAGTCGGACGCGCACCAGTAACGGCTTTCCGGGCACCAGGCGCAGGTATGGGCTTGGCGTAGACTTGCTGACGGCATGCAACTGCGCCTGGGCAATCTCGACGTCGTCGATCTTCAACGCCAGTGCGGGCCCTGCCACAGTCAGCGTCCCGGCGGCATACGCCTGTCCGTTTGCATCCAGTACAACAACGGAGCCACTGGGAGCCTGGTCGGGTACAAGGAACTCCAGCCACGTACCGTCATCTGCCACCGCACGCGGCGTCACCGACTTGTCGCCGATCGCAATGCGGGTGACCAGGCGAAGATTGGCCCCCGTCACACGTACGAGCTGCCCGATACGAGCCGAGGTAACGCTCAGGGAAGCCGGCTCCGGTATCGCCCGAATGGTCAGCGGCTGCGCCCAGGTCGCCACGACGCCATCTTCGCGCCGGAGGGTCAGCGTTCGCGCAATGTCTTCACTGCCGTGCATGGCCGGCAACCGGAAAGTCAACTGCTCGGGCGACTGGAAGACGGCTTCGAGCTCCACATCGCCCCACAACAGTCGCGTATTCCGGGTAAACCCTTTGCCAGCGACGGTGACATCGGTACCCGGCACACCAGCCAACGGCGACACCAACTGCATGGTGAGCGGCAAGGTATGGGGTGCAGAGTCCGCGCCTCCACCCGACGGGGGGGCCGTGTCCGCGCCTCCGCCCGACGGGGGCACCGGCTTGGGGTTGGCCGTCACGGGCTTGCCACCATCATCGCCACCGCCACAGCCCTGCAGGAAGAACAGCATTGCACATGCCAGCGCGATATTCGAGACCCCGTTTTTCATGAGTAGAGCTCTGATAATTTGTGTGCGTGCACGATAGCGAAATGAGGCACCCCGGCATAGGAGACGAGTCCGATTTTCAACCGCCACCAACCGCCTCGACGGCCATATAACAGCGAGGAATATCACCGGACTTTCTCGCTCTGGCGCACGGCCACAACAGCGGCCGCAATGATCGGGAGTGGTCGCGAGAATACTGTGGCGAACTGAAGACGGATGCTCTAGAATCTTTCGTTGGCATCGCCTTACGATCCGGCCACGCCAGTCGACCCATCTCAAAGCCCTCAGATCCATTTGTCACCGCAATGATCCACCGCACCCCTTGTTTATCGCTGACAGTCGCTCTTGTTACGGTTGCAGCGTTTTCGATGGCTCCGGCGGCATTCGGGGCAGATCAGCCCGCTGGCGTACAGGCAGCCGCGGCGCGCTCCACGGACCCCGGCGTGCAAGCACCAAATTCGTCCCCGGAATTGCTGAAGGAACTGCAGCAGCGCCTGAACAACAAGACGCTGCGTGAGTTGCGCACCACGTACAACGGCGACTATGGCACGACACTGCTGATGGCCAATGACGAGGTGGTGTGCTATGTGGCGCTGCTCTACAAGCGCGATTTCTGGCGCGTGTACCGTTTTGACGCCCTGGCTCCCGCCGAGCGGGCCTACATCCAGATGGCAAGACAAAGCGCGGCGTGGTCTGAGGACGATATCCGCAAGCAGGTGCTCGCCTCACAGAAAGGCGAGCTGGAACGATCGGTGCGCGCAAGCGAGGAGCGCGCCCGCGCCCTTGGCGAGGAGATGAATGTGGCCCGCATCCAGCGCGAGCGCATTCTGCAAGAGCAACAAGCCGCCAGGGCCGAGGCACAAGCGACAGAAGTCGAAGGCCGCGCGCTCCGCATTCAGCTAAACCAGCTGCAGCAGCAAATCCGTCAACTTGAATCGGAGCTGTCGCGAGTGGAAGGCGTGGATTCGCCGAACACCACTCGCCCTCGGCCGCGAACATCCCCCTGAAAGCTCTCTCGCCAGCAGATTCGGATTCGTCCAATGGCTGGGCTGTCGGCGGCCTTGCTAACATGGCACACGATTGTTATTCCGTGCCCATGACACACGGACTTATGTTTCGCGAGCGAGGACCAGCTTGTCCGATACCACTTTCCCACAGCTATTTTCGGCGCTCCCGCTGCCGCCGCCCTATGGGCCAAACTATGACGTCACACGCGCGGTAAATGCGATTCGCGCCGACGCAGTGGCCAAGCACGAAACGGCGCGACGTCTGCAGAACCGTAAGCGGCGGCGCGCCATCACTTTTCGTGGCGTGACCGGCGGTCTGGCGGCAAGCATGGTGCTCGGAGCGGCAACCTGGTATCTGGCCGCGGACGAAAACTTGCCCGCGCGGGCAACAGCAGGCGGCACAGATGGCGTCAGCGCACCTATCAGCACTATCGCGCCCGTCACCTCATCCGAGGCTACTGCTCCGCAGCAAGCGGGCACGGCGGCCCCGGTATCCGTCCAGGCACAGCCGCTGCGCATCGAAGCCGAGGCACCAGCGCCGGCGATTGTGATTCCGCACCAGGTGGATACCACGGAGAAGGCAGTCTCCGTGCCGAAAGCAGCCACCAACCCAGCGGTCGAAAGTACGTCAGGAATGAGATTGCACGCGCGCGCGCGCCCTTTCCCTACGGTCCGCACCGTCGTGGTCCAACGCGCCAGCCCCCGGCAGCCGGCAGCGACTGCGCATGATGGCCAGGTGGATACCGATGACATCACCTCGATCCCAAGCGCGCAGCACACCGCAGAAGCCGCATGGACACGACCGAACGCGGTTGTCTACGTGTCACCGGACCATCATGTCACCGGGCGCCATCAACGCCGCCTGAGCGAGGATTGACAGGTAGAACATTGGCGACACCGCGTATGACAATCCATACCGGCTACCAACGACCGGTCAACCGGTCATCGACGAACAGGCTGACCAAAGTTATAGCGGAAGGCGATCTCGAACAGTTCGGCATCGTTCTTGATGCCGAACTTGTTCATCACCGAGATCTTGTGGGCACTGATCGTCTTCTTGCTGCGCCTTAGCTTCTGCGCAATCTCCGTCACCGTCAGCCCGGATACCAACAAACCAAGAACTTCCAACTCCTTGGGCGACAAGTTTTCCACCTCCACCGCATGTCGCTTGGCCCCCGCTTCCAGGATGCTCCTGATGGTCGGCGAGAAATAGCGTTGCCCTGAACGCAATGTCCCGATCGCCTGCACAAGGCAGTCGAATGAGTCAGCCTTGCTCAGCAGTCCCGCGATATCGAGCGAGGCCAACTGGCTGATGACCATCGGATTCTCCACCATTGTCAGCACCAGCAGCCTGATCTTCGGGTAGCGCCTGCGGAGCAGGCCAACCAGATTCACACCATCGGGAAATTGCTCCTTTGGCATTGAGTAGTCCATAACCACCACATCGCAAGCTTGCTCGTCCAGCACCGAAAGCAGCTTTTCGATCGAATTGACGCATGCCACGACCTCACACATCGGCTGATCTTTCATGGCCAGATTGATACCCGCCAGAATCAGCGGATGGTCGTCAACGACAACGATACGATTCATCACTATTGGTCTTCCTGTCTAAAAAAATGCCGGATCCTGTCACCGGTCTACTTGGCGCCATCAGCAGTAGCACGCCTATCGGGCATGCCGCGCCGTGGAAACGGCCATTGCCGGAGAAAAAGACGGCCGGAAACCAGCGGGGCAGGAAACGAGGCATACCCCGCGCGGGACGTTAGCCCCTCGTCACATAAGCGGATCTACGAACAGGCAAGTCGTTGGCGGCGTGATTGGTAATGCACTAAGGAACGCTGGCAACCAAACAAGATTCATCCCGACATCGGCGGATACACGCCTCGGATCCGGTGTGAGGGCCCATGGCGAATAGGAAAAATCTGTGCTCAACAAAATCCGGCGCTAATATTAGGCAATACCAAACCATAAAAATAGTTTATTCTTTTTATTGGCCAATAAATACGGGTTATAGTCATGCCATCCCAAACGCCCCTACCGCCGGATCTGCCGCTGCAGGCGCTGCGCCACTTCCTTCTCGTTGCTGAACTCGGAAGTTTCAGCGCCGCAGCCGAGCGCGCGTTTCGCACGCAGCCCGCCATCTCGCTTTCCGTGAGCGAACTCGAAAACCGGCTTGGTAAGCCCCTCTTTGAGCCGGGCAGGCGTGTCAAGCTGACGGCGTTTGGCCAAGCATGCCTGCCGCTGGTGCGCGAGCTCATCGAGCATCATGCACGGGTAGCCGATATCATCGGCCGCCTTGCCAGCAACAACGCCGGTGCCGTCGCCATTGCGGCAATTGCTGCAGCCGCGACACACTGGTTGCCGGCGGTGGTGCGCAAGTTCCACACAAAGCACCCCGATGTTCGCATCACGCTCCTTGATGATAATTCTTCGAATGTCGAGCGCATGATCCTGTCCGGCCAGGCGGACTTCGGCATTTGCAGTCCGATTTCCAATGATCGCCGCCTCGCCTTTGAGCCACTGACCAACGATGTATTCGGCGTTGTCTGCCGGCGGGACCATGCTTTGACGCAACACCCCCAGTTGCGCTGGCGAGACCTCGCAGACGTGCCCCTGATCGGCACGGTTGCCCATCGACAACTGGATGGGCATCCCCAGGCGGCAATGCTCGCCGAGCCTCCCATTTTTGTGGCCAATTTCCTTTCGCTGCTGGCGATGGTTAGGCATGGCGATGGCGTTACCGTACTGCCGGAACTGGGTGTACCACCCTCGGCGACGGATCTGGCATTCATTCCGTTGGTCTCGCCGCGGATCGTGCGCAAGATAGGTCTAATGCGGCCTACGGATCGCACCATGAGCCCAGCGGCGGATGCAATCGCCGAAATGCTGCGCCAGCGTGCACGCGGATCCGGAGCCACGGCACTGGAAAGCGCGCCAGCACCGCGACGCCGCGCCGCTACTAAGCAATGACTCGGTTCGCCACATGCCAAGCAATCCATCCCCTGTGATGCAAGCTACTACGTGTGATCCTAGCCACAAATCTGTAGTCAAGCCATAAGACGAGTCCCCTTTTTCGCCCTTGCGCGTTCGAGGCATTCAAGACTCGTCCCGTATCTGACGTGCTGTTCGATTGTTAATCTGGCGCTCTGTTGTCCTGCCACACGTCACGCCGGAGATAGGTGTTCCCGCATATCAGTCGCAAGGCGCCCTAAGCCGCCCTGTATGCCACACCTTGCATGGACTCTTCCTGCCCCCGCAGACCGCGCGGGGAAATCCGGCGTGCGGGTGTCTGCACACGATGACACCACCCCCGAACCAGGTTCCCATGAGACATCACAACAACACTGCGGACGGCCGCCGGCAGTTCCTGCGCCAGTCGATCGCGTTGGTGCCATTGTCAGCGCTAACGGCGTGCGGCAAGACCGGGCAGCAGGCTGCCGCCCCGGCGGCAAAACCCCGCTTCTTCACGGAGCACGAATGGAAGTTCGTCTGCGCGGCCTGCGACCAGTTGATCCCCGAGGACCCCGCCGGTCCGGGTGCGCTGGCCCTTGACGTTCCCGTCTTCGTTGACCGGCAGTTGGAAGGCGAGTTCGGCCACGCCGCCCGCTGGTACATGCACGGTCCGTTTCACGAAGCCGCACCGGAGTTCGGCTACCAGGCAAGGCTAACGCCGCGCGAGGTATACCGGCTCGGCATTGCCGACACCGATGCCTACTGTCAGCAGCACTTCGGACGGTCGTTCCCGGACCTGCCGAGCACCCGCCGCGATGATGTGCTCAGGAAGCTCGAGGCAAACGACATCCGGCTTGAACACGTATCCGCGGCGACATTCTTTTCCTTCCTCCTGCAGAACACCCGGGAGGGCTACTTGGCCGACCCCATGCACGGCGGCAACAGGGACATGGGTAGCTGGAACATGATCGGCTTCCCCGGCGCCCGGGCAGATTTCCTGGATTGGGTCTCACGTCACGGCGATGCCTATCCGTATGGCCCCGTTAGCGTAGACGGGTCGCAAGGCTGAGCGGGAGAACACGATGACGACAATCAAGCATCCTCCCGTGGATGCCGTGTTGGTCGGCTTTGGCTGGACCGGGGCGATCATGGGCATGGAACTCACCGACGCGGGCCTGAAGGTGCTAGCCCTGGAGCGCGGCGAGAACCGCGACACGTATCCAGACTTCGCCTACCCGCGCATCGCCGATGAACTGACCTACGGCATCCGCTACAAGCTCTTCCAGAACCTGGCGCGCGAAACCGTAACGATCCGCCATCGTCCTGGCGATCTCGCGCTCCCCTACCGACAACTCGGCTCCTTCCTACCCGGCGACGGCGTTGGGGGCGCGGGCGTGCACTGGAACGGCCAGCAATGGCGTGTACTACCGGAGGAACTCCGGCTTCGTAGCCACATCGTCGAGCGCTATGGCAGGCGCTTCATCCCCGACGGCATGACAATCCAGGACTTTGGCGTTAGCTACGAAGAACTGGAGCCCTACTTCGATCGATTCGAGCGTGTCTGCGGCGTATCGGGCAAGGCCGGAAACCTGCGCGGTACAGTGCAGCCGGGCGGCAATCCGCTCGAAGGCACGCGCTCGAACGAGTTTCCACTGCCCCCGCTGGCCGACGTCTATGGCGCGAGCCTCTTTGCCAAGGCGGCAACCGAGCTCGGCTATCACCCGTTTCCGATTCCATCCGCCAACGCCTCGCAGGCCTACACCAACCCTTACGGCGCCCAGCTCGGACCATGCAATTTCTGCGGGTACTGCGAGCGATTCGGCTGCTACATGTATTCCAAGGCGTCCCCGCAGAGCACCATCCTTCCCACGCTGCTGAAGCGCCCCAATTTCAGCATGCGAACCCAGGCACATGTCATCAAGGTAAACCTGAGCGCGGATGGAAAGCGTGCCGTCGGCGTGACCTATGTCGATGCCCAGGGTCGCGAGGTTGAGCAACCCGCGGAGCTCGTGATCCTGTGCGCATTCCAGATGCACAACGTTCGCTTGCTGATGTTGTCTGGAATCGGCACGCCATATGATCCGGTCTCCGGCAAAGGCGTGGTTGGCAAGAATTACGCATATCAGATGACCGGCGGGGTGTCGGTTTTCTTTGGCGAGGACGTGCCGGTCAATCCATTCATCGGCACCGGCGCGGGCGGCCAGGTGATCGACGACCTAAATGGCGATCACTTCGACCACGGGCCGCTCGGCTTCATCGGCGGTGCCTACGTTGCGGTCAACCAGACCGGCGGCAGACCGATTCAGCAGATGTCACTGCCACCCGGCACGCCCGCATGGGGCGCCGGGTGGAAGCAGGCCATCAAGAAGCACTACGCGCATACGGTCAACATCAACACGCATGGCTCAGTCATGTCATACCGCGACTGTTACCTGGACCTCGATCCAACCTATCGCGACACCTATGGCCAGCCGCTACTGCGCATGACTTTTGACTGGAAGGAGAACGATATCCGCATGACCCGCTACGTCACCGGAAAAGCTGGCGAAATTGCCATGGCAATGAATCCACAGTCGATCGCGCTTAGCATGAAGCAGTTCGGTCAACACTACGACGTCCGCCCCTACCAGACCACGCATAACGTCGGCGGGGCGATCATGGGCGAGACGCCTAGCAGCAGCGTGCTCAACCGTTACCTACAAAGCTGGGACGTCCCCAATGTATTCGTGATGGGTGCCGGCGCCTTTCCTCAGAACATCGGCTACAACCCGACCGGCCTGGTAGGCGCGCTGGCGTACTGGTCGGCACACGCGATCCGTACACAGTACCTGAAGCGGCCGGGACCGCTGGTACAGGCCTGACGATGGAGCGAGGTCCAGCCATGACATCCTCCCCCATCGCTACTCGATTGATGCGGTCTACCATGCGCTGCGCAATCGGCGTACTGGCGCTGCATGCAAATACCGGCGCTGCGCTCAGCGCCCCATACATCCTGACGCAGAAAACCGCGTCGGCAGCCAGCGCCACGCCCGGCGAGAACTTGCTTGAGCGCGGCGCCTACCTCGCCCGTGCCGGCGACTGTGTCGCCTGCCACACACCACCAGGCGGCAAGCCATTTGCCGGCGGCCTGGCAATGCAGTCGCCCTTTGGCACGATCTATTCGACCAACATCACGCCGGATCCGGAACATGGCATCGGGCGTTACACCTATGCCGAGTTCTCCAAAGCGGTAAGCCAGGGTATCACCCGTGACGGCAAACGGCTGTACCCGGCCATGCCTTATCCCTCGTTTGCCAAGATGACGGACAGCGACATGCGCGCACTGTATGTCTATTTTACGCAGGGCGTGGCGCCAGTCTCTCAGCCGAACAAGCCTACCGAGCTGCGCTGGCCGTTCAGCATCCGCGCGCTGATGATCGGCTGGAACATGTTCTATGCCCGTTCAGGCCCCTATGCACCTAATCCGAGCATGTCCCCGGACTGGAACCGTGGCGCCTATCTGGTCCAGGGCCTCGGCCACTGTGGTGCCTGTCATACGCCGCGCGGCATTGCGTCGCAGGAAGCCGCTCTCAGCGACAAAGACGGGCCGGACTACCTGCGCGGCAACGTCATGGACAACTGGTTTGCGCCCAATCTGGCCAACAGCCTGCAGACCGGCCTGCGCGCGTGGGGCCGGCGTGACATCGCCGACTACCTCAAGACCGGGCGTACCACCAACTCCGCTGCCTTTGGCGCAATGGCCGACGTGGTCCACTACAGCACGCAGCATCTGAGTGAGAGCGATCTTCTGGCGATCGCGACTTACCTCAAATCAATGCCCGGCGAGACGCAACCGGATGCCACCGACCGATCCGTGCAGTTGTCGCATGCGGGCGCCCGTCTCTACCTTGACAACTGCAATGCCTGCCATCGCTCTGACGGCACCGGCGCCCCGCGCACGTTTCCGCGGCTTGCGGGCAACGAAATGGTCAACAGCCCCGATCCCACTTCGTTGATTCATCTGGTGCTAAAAGGCGGCGCCATGCCGACAACAGGAACCACACCCTCGGCACTGGCGATGCCAGACTTCGGCTGGCGACTGTCCGACCGGGAAGTTGCCGACGTGCTGACCTTCGTTCGCAGCAGTTGGGGCAATGACGCGCCACCGGTATCGGCAAACGCTGTCGCTAAAGTCAGAAAGGCCGTGGCCGGCGAAAAGCCGCAACGCGTGCCGGGCAACTAGCAAACTTCCTCATACAAGGCGCCTGCAACCACAGGTGCCCTGCCCCGCGGACCCGCTGGCGGAGATACCGCCCCGGGTCCCGTGCCATCCACGCAACAACCGTCAGCCGGACCGCACGTGATCCGCCGCGCCGACAGTCTGGTCGCCCGCATTCGGGGCACCGGTGCTGTGTTCGGTCCAGCCACCGCCAAGTACCATGTACAAGGTCACGAGATTGGATAGCCGAGCAAGACGGGTGTCCACCAGCGTCTGTCTGGCCGAGTACAACGAGCGCTGCGCATCGAGCACATTCAGGTAATTGTCAACGCCCTGGCGGAAACGTTGGGTTGCCGCATCGTAGGCGCGCTGGCTCGCGTGCACCAGTTGCGTCTGGGAGCGGATCTGCTGATCCAACGTACCCTGTCCGGCCAGCGCATCAGAGACTTCCCGGAAGGCCGCCTGGATCGATTTTTCGTAGCGGGCAATGGCGATGTTCTTGCGCACCTTGGACAGGTCCAGCTCGGCCATCAGCGCCCCCCCGGAAAAAATCGGTACGCTGATCCTCGGCGCAAAGCTCCATACACCGGAACCGGGATCGAACAACCCGCCGAGGCTTGCGCTCGCCGTTCCCGCACTGCCGGTCAGCACAATGCTAGGAAGAAACGCCGCGCGCGCCGCACCGATATTGGCGTTGGCGGCACGAAGCTGATGCTCCGCCGACCGGATATCGGGGCGCCGTGCCACAAGTTCGGACGGCAATCCCGCAGGCAGTTCCGGTGGTAACGCATGGTCGTCGAGCCGTGCCGATTGATCGAGCGCGGCATTGATGTCCTCCGGCAGAGACACGCCCACCAGCAGGACGAGGGCATTTCGATCCTGAGCCGACTGGCGGGTGTATTGGGACAGGTTACGCTCCGCCGTACGCAGGGCGATTTCCGCCTGGCTAAGATCTAGATCGCTGGCCACGCCAGCTTCGAAGCTTTGTCTTGTGAGGTCATACGAGTTCTGCTGGCTGTTGAGCGTCTCGCGCGTGAGCGCCAGCAGCTCCTGGTCAGCCCTGAATGCCAGGTACCGACTTGCGACTTCGGCCATCAGCGACAACTGCGACGCCACACGCGTCTCGTCCTGCGCGAAGTACATTTGTAGAGCGGCCTCGCTCAGACTGCGGATGCGGCCAAAGAGGTCCAGCTCCCAACTGGGCAGCACACCGCCGACCTGGTAACTGCGGCTGACACGCGCCGCGCCCGTTGGCGAAAGATCGGCTGGCACGCGTTGTGCGGATCCGTTTGCGGTGGCACCGATAGCGGGCACCAGATCGGCTCGCTGAATGCGATACTGCGCACGCGCGGCCTCGACGTTCAACGCCGCCACGTGCAAGTCACGGTTGTTGGCCAATGCCAGTCCGATCAACCGCTGCAACAGCGGATCGGCAAAAAAATCACGCCAGCCGATGTCGGCCACAGGCATCGCGCCACCGGCCGGCTTCGTTTGCGCGTATGCCGGCCCGTCAGGGTAGCTGACGGCTACCGGTGCTGCGGGGCGCTCATAAGTGGGCGCCAGCGTGCAGCCGGCCAGCGCCGCCCCGGCGGCGAGAGAGAATAGCGATCTCATTGTTACCCTCATCGCGCTGCCTCCTCGTGGCTGGTATCGGCCGGCACGTCATCGCCGTTGCCGCTGCCCCTTGGATCGCCAAGGCGCCTGACCCGGAACGCCCGAAGCACGACAACAAAGAACGCGGGCACGAAGAAGATCGCCAGGAAGGTTGCAGTCAGCATACCGCCAACCACGGCCGTTCCGATGGCGTTCTGGCTGCCCGAGCCAGCCCCCCGGGAAATTGCCAGGGGCAGTACACCCAGGATGAAGGCCAGCGACGTCATCAGAATGGGCCGCAGGCGCTCCCCGGCCGCGTGAATCGCGGCGTCGGTCAGGCTGGCGCCCGCGTCGAAGTGTTCCTTGGCGAACTCGACGATCAGGATGGCGTTCTTTGCGGCCAGGCCCACGGTCGTCAACAAGCCGACCTGAAAGTACACGTCGTTATTCAGCCCACGCAACAAGGTTGCACCCAGTGCGCCAATCACGCCAAGGGGTACCACGAGCAGCACCGCACTCGGGATCGACCAGCTCTCATACAGGGCTGCCAGGCACAGAAACACGACGACGAGTGAGATGGCGTAGAGCGCCGGCGCTTGTGCCCCGGATAAACGCTCCTCAAAGGAAATGCCGGTCCAGTCGAAGCCGATGCCGGTGGGGAGTGTCTTCGCAATCCGCTCCATCTCGGCCATTGCCTCGCCCGAGCTGTAACCGGGGCCGGGCTGACCCTGGATTTCGTACGCCGGCGCGCCATTGTAGCGATCCAGCTTCTGCGCGCCGAATGTCCAGCGCGCCGATGAGAATGCGGAAAATGGCACCATTTGCCCCTGGTCGTTGCGCACGTACCACTTGTTGAGATCGTCCGGCAGCATGCGTGCCGATGCCACGCCTTGCACGAAAACCTTCTTGACGCGGCCGCGATCAATGAAGTCGTTGACATACGACGATCCCCATGCCGTGGCCAGCGTGCTGTCGATGTCCGAAACCGAGACGCCAAGCACGCGGGCCTTCTCGCGATCGATCTCCAGTTGATACTGTGGCGCGTCTTCGATGCCATTGGGGAAGACGTTGGCAAGCAACTTGCTCTGCCTGGCTGCGCTCAGCAACTGGTTGCGGGCGGCCAACAGCTTGTCATGCCCGAGGCCGGCCCGATCGAGCAGATCGAAATCAAAGCCGGACGCATTGCCGAGCTCCATCACCGCCGGCGGCACCAGCACGGCTGCCTGGCCATCATGCAACAGGGTGCGCAGCCTGGCGTTCGCCCGGGCCGCCAACGCCGCCGCCTTGCGGCTGGCTTCGCCGCGTTCGCTCCAGTCTCGCAGACTGATGAACAGCATTGCGGCATTCTGGCCGCGGCCGCCAAAGTTGAAACCGTTGACCGCAAACACGGATGTCACGCTGTCCTTCTCCTCGTTGAGGAAATACTCCACAGTCTGATCGATCACGGCCTTCGTCCGCTCCGCGGTCGCCCCGGCGGGAGTCTGAATCTGAGCGAACAGGATCCCCTGGTCCTCCTCGGGCAGGAATGCCGTCGGCAAGCGGCTGAACAGCCACGCCGCGCCAAGTATGATCAGTAGGTAGATCAGCATCAGCCGGCGGGTACGCGTCAACGTGCTCGTCACGCTTCGGATATAGCTCTGACTGCCTCGCCGGAACATCCGGTTGAACCAGACGAAAAAGCGCCGTTGGTCCTGGTATCCCTCCGGGGTTGGCTTGAGCAGCGTGGCGCAAAGCGCAGGCGTGAAGACAATGGCCACGAGGACCGACAAAGCCATGGCGGAAACGATGGTGATCGAGAACTGGCGATAGATCACGCCGGTGGATCCGCCAAAGAATGCCATCGGGATGAACACCGCCGCCAGAACCATGGCGATACCCACCAGCGCACCCGTGATCTGGTCCATCGACTTCCGGGTGGCTTCGAGCGCGGACAACTTGTCCTGTGCCATGATGCGCTCGACGTTCTCCACCACAACAATGGCATCGTCGACCAGCAGGCCAATGGCAAGCACCATGCCGAACATCGTAAGCGTGTTGATGGAATACCCAAACGCGGCCAGCACGCCAAACGTACCCAGCAGCACCACGGGAACCGCCAGCGTGGGAACGAGCGTGGCACGGAGGTTCTGCAGGAAGAGATACATTACCAGGAAGACCAGCACTACGGCCTCCAGGAGTGTCTTGACCACCTCCTCGATCGACAGGCGAACGAACGGCGTTGTGTCGTACGGATAGACGACCTGCATGCCCGGCGGAAAGAACGGCTTGAGGCCATCAATGGTCGCACGCACGGCCTGCACGGTATCCAGCGCATTGGCGCCGCTCGCCAGCTTCACTGCCAGGCCCGAGGACGGCTTGCCGTTGTAGTAGCCCTCAATGGCGTAGATCTGGCCACCCAGCTCGATGCGCGACACGTCGCCCAGGCGTACCTGGGAACCATCGGTGTTGACCTTGAGCAGGATGCCGCCAAAATCTTCCGGCGTCTGCAGGCGCGAAGGTCCAATGATGGTGGCGTTCAGTCGCTGGCCCCGCACCGCCGGCAGCCCGCCCAACTGGCCCGATGACACCTGTACATTCTGCGCCTGGATAGCCGACACGACGTCCGTCGAAGTCAGCCCGTAGTTGAGCAGCTTGTCCGGGTCCAGCCAGATGCGCATCGCATATTGCGAGCCGAACAACTGGAAGTCGCCCACGCCTGGGGTACGGCTGATCGGATCCTGGATATAGGAAGCCACATAGTCACCCAGATCGTCCTTGCTCATGCTGCCATCGGTCGAGACGAAGCCGGCAACGATCAGGAAGTTCTTGGTGGCCTTGGTGACGCGGATGCCCTGCCGCTGCACCTCTTGCGGTAGCAGCGGCTGCGCGAGCGCCAGTTTGTTCTGTACCTGCACCTGCGCCGTATCGGGGTTGGTGCCTTGCGCGAACGTCAGCGTGATCGTCATACTGCCATCGGAGTTGCTTTCCGACGACACATACTCCAGGTGATCGAGCCCGTTCATCTGCTGTTCGATCACCTGCACCACGGTGTCCTGCACAGTCTTCGCCGAAGCGCCCGGATACGTCACCGAGATGCTGATCGACGGCGGGGCGATCTCCGGATACTGCGCGACCGGCAGCTTCAGGATGGACAGCGTTCCAACCAGCATCAGCACGATGGCGATGACCCAGGCGAATACCGGCCTGTCAATGAAAAACTTTGCCATGCGAACGCCCCTTTACTTGGTCCCGGCATCCGCCGTCATGGCGTCTGACTGTGATCGCTGCGCCAGCGTACGAGCCTCTGTAGCGGTCACCGCCATGCCAGGCTTTACCGACTGCAGGCCTTCCACGACAACCCTGTCGCCTGCCTGAAGCCCGGCACTGACCAGCCACTGATCGCCAATGGCGCGGTCCGTCTTCAGCTCGCGCTGTTCAATTTCGCCCTGCCGGTTCACAACCAGGGCTGTGGGTTCGCCGCGCTGGTTCCGGGTCACGCCTTGCTGCGGCACCAGCAGGCCCTGGGTCACCACGCCGTCTGACAGGCTGGCCCGCACGAACATGCCGGGCAATAGACGGTGATCAGGATTGGGAAACACGGCGCGTAAGGTAACAGAGCCCGTTGTCTGGTCGACCGTGACCTCGGAAAACTGCAGCTTGCCTGGCTTGTCGTATTGCGTACCGTCTTCCAGCGTCAGCATTGCCTTGACCGCGAGTTCGCCCTTCGCGCGCTGAATCTGTCCGTTTGCTAAAGCTTGCCGCAATTGCAGCAACTGGGTGCTGGACTGTGTCACGTCGACATAGAGTGGATCGATCTGCTGGACCGAGGCCAGCGCATTGGGCTGGTTAGCGGTCACCAGCGCGCCTTCCGTCACAGCCGAGCGCCCAACGATCCCGGTGATAGGCGAAAGCACCTTCGTGTAGACGAAATTGATGCGCGCGGTTTCATAGCCAGCCTTGGCCGCCATAAGATCCGCCGCCGCTTGGTCGCGCGAAGCAACCGCGTCGTCGTAGGCCTGCTGGCTAACTGCCCGGGTCTCGGCCAGCGGCTGATAGCGCTGTGCCAGCAGTGTGGCCGACTTCAGCCTGGCCTGCGCTCGCGCGAGGGCAGCCTTCTGGCTGTCCAGCGCAGCTTGGTAAGGCGCCGGATCGATCTGGTAGAGCGGCTGGCCCGCGCGCACCAATCCGCCCTCCGTGAACAGACGCCTGAGAATAATACCGTTGACTTGCGGCCGCACCTCGGCTATGCGGAAGGCGGACGTCCGTCCCGGCAGCTCGGTGGTCAGCGGCACCGCCTTGCCCACCAGCGTGACCACGCCGACCTCTGGTCTGGTGTGCTGTGTGGCGGCCTCGTGTTTGCCGCAGCCGGCTAGGCAGAGTAAGGTGACGGCCAGCGCCGCGGCGGAGCAGCGGGCGGGATAAGAGCGGTTCTCGTTCATAAAAGGCACGGTTGACACAATGGGCCCCGGCGCAAAGCAGGGGTTCGCCGGGTCACCAGTCCGCACCCCGATCTCGAGGCTGCATGCTTACCATGAAAAACCCGCCACGGGCAGGAGTCTTCGCTGCTTATCTGGAAACGGTGCGAAGAAATGAGAGAGCCGGGCCCACAACCGCAGCAGTCCGGCGACAAGCGGACCGCCACGCTAGCCTTTATGCGACCCTGGGGACTGATGAAGCGCGTGTTGAAGACTACGCGACCCATACGCCGCCTGGAAATAGGACGGGTCTAGTTCTCCGACGGCGTTATCGCCTTCCAATGTGCGCCGGGCGTCCACGCGCTCGGCCGTCATCGTCCTTCGGGATCATTCAGTCCGCGATCCTGAACACCGAGATAGCATCCTTCATTACTGTGGCCTGCTCCTCAAGCGCCTGCGCGGCCGCTGCCGCCTGCTCCACGAGCGCTGCGTTCTTCTGCGTCACGACGTCCATTTGCACAACCGCCTGGTTGACTTGCTCGATGCCAGTCGTTTGCTCATCTGAAGCAATCGCGATCGCACCCACGAGATCGGAAACCTGCTGAATCGCGCCCTTGACCTGACCGATGGCAAGGCCAACCTCCGATGCCTGCCTTGAGCCGTCCTGTATCATCGATACCGACGTGCCGATCAACCCCTTGATCTCCTTTGCCGCCACCGAGGATCGCTGTGCCAGGCTGCGCACCTCGCTGGCAACCACGGAAAAGCCTCTGCCCTGCGTCCCCGCACGGGCCGCTTCGACGGCGGCGTTCAGGGCGAGGATATTGGTTTGAAATGCGATACCCTCGATCAGCCCGGAGATCTCTGCAATTTTCCCGGAACTCAGGTTGATTTTGTCGACCGTCTCAACCATGGCCGCCACTGCATCATTGCCACTGTCAGCCATGCGTGCCGCGTTCAAGGCGAGCAAGCTCGCTTCCCGCGCGTTGCCGGCATTCTGTCGGACGGTGTCCGTCAGTTGGGTCATGCTGGCTGCCGTCTGCCCCAGCGAGGCAGCCTGCTCCTCGGTACGCGCAGAGAGATCCATGTTGCCCGCAGAAATCTGCTGGGCAGCCGCACTGACGGCGTGCGATGAGCCGGTGACTGAAATGAGGACCTGCCGTACGCGCGCCAGCAGCGCGTTGAACTCGGAAGCAGTCTCACCGATTTCGTCCGTGCGCCGGATCGCCGCCTTCAGGGTCAGGTCTAGCGAAGCGTTAACGTCGCGCAGCGTGTCCTGAATGCCGGAGAGGCTTGACCGAATGTCCCGGATGACACAGAAGGAAAACGCGCCAACTACGAGCAGTACGAGCGCAATGGCGCCGGTAAACGTCCAACGCGCCATCCCATAGGCCTGCGCGTTCTCGCTACGACGGTCGTCAGCCAGCTTGACGTTATGGTCAATCTGATAGCCCAGGATGGAGCTGAGCTTGTCGATCCGTGCGCCAATTTTGTCGCCAGAGAAAAGATCCGCGACGTTGCCAGTCCCACTCCCTTCACGCCCATTGTTTAGGAACTCAGCCAGGACCGGTCGAACGGCCTGCAGTGCCGCCTTGGCCTCGTCCGTCAGTTCCTTGTCTTTGGCATCCGAAATGTCGTTGTCATCGTAGAACGCGATCAGCGCATCGAGGTCCTCGACGTTTCTGGTGATCTTCGCCTCAATCGCGGCCTTCTCCCGCGGATCCTTCGTCACCGTCAGGCGGAACAGGTTCGTTCGCAGTTCGTTGCCCTTGGCAAGGGTCTTATCCAAATCCTTGATGCTCGGGATTGTGTTGGATTGCACAAACTCGAATCTTGCGTTTGACTGCGAAAGCAGAAATATCGCACTCACCCCCGACATGACCAGCGCCAGGAAAAGAACAAAAAAAGCCAGGTACAGTTTTTTCGAAATGCTTAACTTATTCATGACAAAAGGTTTCCTATTCGCAATCTTAATGACCGTCGAGTTGGAAAACCATTTCCCCTGCCCCGACCAGCCTTGATAACGTCACGAGATGATTATTTTTTAGTATTTTTTTACAAAAATCTCGACATATATCAAGCGGCGAACAGATAACTACACGCACCAATCCGGAAATAATTGGTGTATTTTTATTTAGCCAACATTAGATAGTCAACAAACACCGCAAGCATATTATCGATGATCACAATTAAGATGACGGACACCACCAGCCAATAAACTCGACGTAAATCACGATTCCATTACTTTCCGATAACAAGATCAAATATTGACTTCACTTTTTTAAAGATAACTTACCCAAACGGAAAGGCGGCGACCAGACGTTTGGTCGCCGCCAGCCAAGCCCTGCAACACTCAGAGTTCCAGCTTGGATATCTTCGCCCCCTCGATATTGACGCCCGCCATCAAGCCCGCATTCGTAAGCACAAAGCCGACCACGGACTGTGGTGCTGTCGTGGTATCGAGGACACCATTTGCACCGATCTTGGCAAGCGCCACCGTCGCATCCACGCCGGCCGTCCAGCCCTGGCTCGCGACGAACTTGTCGAGGGCCTGTTGCGTCATGAACATCAGGACAATCGCCTTGGACTGTGCTCCCGCCTGAAAGCCGACGGAGCCGGTGACGGTTCGGTAGTAGCCGGTCGACCGACCGCCAATGCGCAGCGCGCCTTCGCCATACTCGCCGCCTACGACAAATCCGGCGGACATGGCCTCAGGGAAGACGAGAATGCCGCGAGATTTAGCGGCAAGTTCTCGTGCCCCATGGACTGTGGTGTAGAGCTTGCTCAGCGCCGCATCCACGCCGGCATCGATCTCGTGGCGCTTGGTCGCTTTGTTCTCCGACTTGGCAGGGGTCAGCGTGCAGGCGGGCAACGCCACGCTCGCGCTGGCGACCACCAGCCCGGCTCGCACCAGAAACGATCTGCGCTTCATTTCACTCTCCTTCGTTGATTCCGGACGCTTCGCATCATCCGCGTTGTTCTTTTGGCCACATGACCTGGAACTGACAAGCCTGACATGCGCCGGTAGCGCTCTCTATTAGCCTTGATTTGCTCGCCTTGCAACGTATGCAGATCACAATCACCGACTTATATTGTCGAAATTAGCATGGCAATTCAGCTCATTTGCCCCCAATGGGAAGTAGCTCCGCCATGCTACTTTTGCCATTCGCTGCAATCCATCAGACAAGTCTTATTTAGATATTTATTCTATGGATCCTGTTGCTGGAATAGTACGCCACGGCTATCCACAATTATTGACAATTACATTCCGCAGTAGCACACAGCAGCCACATTAGAATCGCCCGAACCCCGAAAATCGTGGCCCGCCTAGCCAATTCGGTTTGGCACAAGCATGTCGCTTTGGCATCCCCATTGCCGGAGTCAAAAAAACGCAACCTGGATACTGCCGATGGCCACATCGTCATTCACCTGGCCGAGGGATGTCGCAGTCAAGCGCGTGTTTCTGCCTGGATATATCTTTGCCTATCATCTCACTCACACGAGGCTGGGAGAGTTGGGGTACATCCTGCAAAGCCCCCTGGGGGACGATGGATGTCAACTGGAATGTGAAGTCTGCACTGATGGATCGCCCGCGCTGGTTGAGCGCCGTCGCGCCGTCCTCGAATTGCTGACCCGAGGTCTGGCGCCGACGCTGTGTGGCCGATAACGGCAAAGAGGAGCGACGAGCGATGGCAAGGCGCACACCCGCTTGGCAAACGGCGCCGCGTCGCGCCTTAGTCGGACGCAGCGCGGTTCGTGCCCCGCTTTCGCCCGATCAGGGAAGCCAGCCAGCTGACAAGTAGTGCGCAAACCGCCCCCAGCATGACCTGACCCAGCCGCAACAGGGCGACATCCCAGAGCGGTTCGTGCGATGGAACGAGCAGGATGATCGTGACGGTGATTGCGCCCAGCCGCGCCGCATTGAAAATACCGAGGCAGCCGCACACGATGATGACGATGGCCACTGCCGCGGCGTAAGCGGCAAAGCCACCGCCGCATGCCGCGCCGATTAGGCCAAACACCGCCCCGGTCATGGCGCCCAGGCACTGGTCCTTCGACAGACTGCCGGTTTCTTCGTACCCATGGCGGGTAACCGCGATCGCCGTCATTGCCGCCCAGAACGCCTGCTGCGCATGCACCGCGCGTCCTATCTCGAATGCGAGCGAGGCGGCGACGACGGACTGCGCCGCCATCATGCCACCTTCGACAATCCGCTCGCGCAGCGCAAAGCGCTTGAATGCCCGCCTCAGGACACGCTTCGCATGGCGATGCACAATGCGCTGGGAGACGCCCGGTGGGCGCGCCATCGTATTGCCTTTACCAGAGGGCGGCGCGCCTTTTCAGTGATACAGCTCCTGGCGCTCCAGCCATTGCTGGATGAGTGCTGCGACATCCGCGTTGTTGCGGTCCATCATCAGCATGTGGCTGTTGCCGTGAATGCCCCTGGTGGGCAAGTCCACTTCCTCGACTTGCCCCCCGGCAGCGCGGATCTTTTCGTAGAAGCGGTGGCCGTTACGGCGGATGGTCGGCCAGCGTGCGTCCTGCTCGATATAGTCGCCATAGATCGCGAGCACCGGTATGTTCCGATAGGCATCCATCCTGGAGTCTTCCCCGAAGCCGGATGGCTCGATAGCCACGAGCGCCTTGACCTTGTCTGGCCGGGCCTGCGCCGCGCGGAAGCCAAATTGCCCTGCCTGGCTATGGAACACAATGACGCAAGGACAAACGCGATCGATCTCAGCCACATAAGCGCGCAGGATCGCCTCATCCGTTGTTGTCCAGCGGGGCACTTGCTGCTTGACGAAGTTGTCGTAGCTCGCAACAGGGAACTGGTTGCCCGGCAATACTCTCGCTCGGCTCAGGTCATCGTTGTAGCTGCCCTCGCCCGCGCCGATCCTGAATCGCTCGAACGCGCTCGGCTTGGTCTGCAGGACAGGGTCGCCCTTGAACACCTCGGGCAGCGGCGCCCAGCCCGACCTGCCTCGTTCCATGGCATCGCTGTTGTAGACGTCCCATCCCCGCTGCACAAAGGCATGCAGCCAGCCCGGGCGGCCATCGGGGGTGGTCTCATACGTAACGCCGGTTAGTCCGCCGCCATGCCACATCAGCATTGGCCAGCCCCCCCTGCGTTCCGCGGGCAGGAAGTACTGCACGTACATCTGCTCGACGTCATAGATGCCATTCGGATCCAACTTGACGGGAACACCGCCAGGCGTCAACAGCACCTCTTTCACGGGCTTGCCCGATATTGCGACTTCCCTGCCTCCGACGTGAAAGGAGCCCATGGAGCGCAGGTTCATGTGGGCTCCCTCGGGCGATGGCGCCTGCGCGTTCTTCGTGACGGTCGGCGTTACGCATCCGCACAGCACAACCACTGCCATCCCAGCAGCCAACCACCCCCCAAGCCGTCCCATATTGCCCCTCTGCCGTCTATTTTTTTGTTCCTGCGTCCGGTGCGCCACCTTGTCCACGCCGTTGCCGGTTGCTCAAGCCTCAGTAATGTAAACAAGCCTGCACCGTTGGAGAACTTTCTTTTACTAATGGATTGATAAGTTCGGCAAAAGCTGGCTGGGGGAATTGCGATCTACTGAGGCTGGATGCCGGTGAGATCAATATTGTCTTTCCAGCGCTTCTGGTCGGCGCGGATAAATGCCTCGAACTGGTCCACCTGCATGACCCGCACGGTAAGACCCAGCCGCTCAAGCTGCTTTCGCACAGCTACCGCATGCAGGGACCGCGAGACATACCGGTTCATTTGCGAGATGACTTCCACTGGCGTGCCAGCCGGCGCGGACATGCCGAACCAGCCATTCACTTCAAACCCAGGGTAATAGCGGGACATCGTTGGCACGCTGGGCCACACCGGTGATTCAACGGCATCCGTCACGGCCAACGGCCTTAGTTGCCCTTGCGAGATTGGCTGCGTCGCAGTGACGTAGTCCACAAAGGCAAAATCTATTGCGCCGCCAAGCAGATCCATGACGATCTGCTGGATGCTCTTATATGACACCCCTGAGATCTGGAGGCCAGCGCGAACCTTGAGCAACTCCGCCGGCACTTGCGACGACGAACTGTAATAACCGAAGAACACTTTGTCAGGGTGCTGTTGCGCATAGGAAATCAACTCTTGCACGGACTTGTAACGGCTCTGCACGTTGACCACAGCCACGGAACCGTAAGTGCCGATCATGGCTACCTGAGCAAAATCCCGCAGGGCGTCATAGGGCTGCCGCCGGAACAGGTACCGGTTGGCAGCATGCGTGGAATTCGTGGCTAGGAGAAACGTATATCCATCGGCCGGCGCCGTCTTCACCGCCAGCGTCGCCAGAAGTCCCGCCGCGCCGGGTCGGTTTTCGATCACCACTGATTTGCCAAGCTCAATAGTGAGTTGCTGTGCGAGCACGCGCGCGACCTGATCGGCACCACCTCCGGCGGCCGAGGGCACCACAAGCCTGATCGGCCGCAGGGGCCAGGATGGCTGCTCCGCATGCGCTGTCAAAAGGAACCCGATCAGATATATGAATAGCAGACGACTCGTGAGCTTCAATTTGAATACGCCAGGGAAGTTTGATGAGCGCCCGTTACCGCCAAATGTATGATCTATGCCGCACAAGTCAGCAGCACAGGACAGATGCCATGTCAGAGTACCGAACTCAACCGGAGCACAAGGGCGTAGGCCAAATTTGCGACGGATGTCCAGCCTGCTGTTAGCCAGCATGGACGCGCAAATGATCTGATCGGTCGGCGACTACGTCCCCTTGTGTTCAAGCACGGAACTGTACCTGCCGGGTGGCGCGAAAGATGATCTCCAAGTAATTGTCCGGTGTCTAGACAGTGAATTCCCGCACCTGATCGAAAGGGCGAATGGTACTGGCCTGCCCCCGGTTTTAGTACGAAGCACAGGTAGAGTCCGAGGTTAAATACTCTTTCTGCACATGCCCCTGGGCGAACTGCGCCGGGGTCAGGTAGCCAAGCGAGCTGTGAGGTCGCTCGGTGTTGTACTCGATACGCCACTCCTCAATCAAACGCCCGGCGTGGCGCATTGAGACGAATCAGTGCTCGTTCAGGCATTCATCCCGGAACCGTCCGTTGAAGCTCTCGATGTAGGCGTTCTCCACAGGCTTGCCGGGCCGGATGAACGATAGCGTGACGCCTGCTTCGCAGGCCCATGCATCCAGCACCTACCAGCGAACTCCGGCCCGTTGTCCACCGTGATGGAAGCGGAAAAGCCTCGCATCTCCTTCAGCCGCTCAAGCACTTGCTTAACCCGCAGGCCGGGCAACGAGGTGTCAACCTCGATGGCCAAGCATTCGCGTGTGTACTCGTCGACCACGTTCAGGCATCGAAACCGCCGGCCATACGCCAGCCCTTCGGAGACGAAGTCCATCAACCAGCTCTGGTTCGGCCTTGTTGGCACCGCCAGCGGCTTGCGCTCGACAGCAGCAATGCGTTTGCGTCGCCGCTTGCGCACGCTCAGTCCCGCCTTGCTGTGCTTCTCGCGCACAAGCGCACGTTGCGGGAGGTATTGAACGCGATGATGCATTACCGCCATTTGCTCAACGATGCCCTCGGGCTCTACGTCGAGACCACGGGTTCGGAGGTGATCATTCGTGAAGAAAATCTTTGCGAGATCGGCATCTGGCCACGGCAAACCGTGGAGCTTGCGGTGGGCGTGCTGGCGCGTACGTGTGCTGCCGTGCTTGGACCGAACTGGCGGCCGGCCAGCGTGCATTTCACGCATGCCGCCCCGGGGGACCTTCGCATCCACAGCCGGATTTTCGGCTGCCCGTTGGTCTTCGAGAGCGAATTCAACGGCTTCGTGTGCCTCGCCAGCGATCTGGACAAGCCGAATCCGATGGCCGATCCCGAACTGGTCCGCTACGCGGAGGGACTCGCAGAGTCTGCGAGCGCAGTCGGCAGGCAAACCATCAGCGCCGAAGTCCGCAATGCGATCTACCTGCTGCTTCCTGTCGAGCAGGCTTCGACCGAAGACGTGGCGCGTCACCTCCACCTGAGCGTGCGGTCCCTGCAGCGCCATCTTGAAGACGCGGGGACTACGTTCTCAAACCTGCTCGATGAAGTACGACAGGAACTCGCCGTGCGCTATATGAGTAACGAACGCTACTCAATCGGACGAGTCGCCTCGTTGCTCGGCTACACACAGCAAGCGTCCTTTGCCCAGTGGTTCTCCCGACGGTTCGGGATGGCGCCACGTACGTGGCGTGCCACGCAGCGACCCCAACCCGGCACCACCCCCCACGCCAGCGCCACCTGATCCGCTATTCCGCCTGCGTGGCGCGCCAGGCGCGCGGCGAGTCGCCGAATCGCGCGGTGAACCACTGCGTAAATGAAGACTGGCGGGAATAGCCCAGTAGCGTCGCCACTCGCCCAATGGGATAACGCCCGTTGGTCAGGTAGCGCATGGCCAGCTCCTGGCGGACGTCATCCACGAGGTTTGAGAAATTCGTACCTGCCGCCTCGAGCTGGCGTTGCATGGTCCGCACGCTCAGATGCAGATACAGGGCGACTTCGTCCACGGTCGCCTGCTCGATAGGCAGCAACAGATAGATGGTCTTGCGCACATCGAGCACGATGGACTCCGGCCCCGAAACATTGAGAGGACGCGCCAGACTTTCGGCGTACTTCACCAGTTCCGGGTCGGCATTGGGATTCGGGCGATCCAGATCAGCCGCGGCGCAGACAAGGCCGCTGAAGTCACTGTCAAACACAACGGGACAACCAAAGAACTGGCGATGGAAGCGGCGATCTTCCGGAGCCGGGTGGGCGAAGTTCACGCTCCATGGTTTCCAGTGCGCCCCCAGCAGGCCAACACAGTTGCGCGACAGCAGTCCGACAGCCAGTTCGGTTGCCTGACGTGTCGCAATGCCCGGCGCCGCGACGATTTCCTCTCGGACCACCACCTTGTCCCCGCCTGTTTCCACGTGAATGGCCAGGGCTTCGTTCAGCAGGTGGCGGTATTGAACCGCCGCCAGCAGGACTTCGCGCAGTGTGCGCTTGTGCGAGAGCAGCAGCTCGACGATGCCGAAGTCGAATGGCTGGCGCGTATCCGCCATCTGTAGGCCGAACGTCTCGCAGTTTGCCTTGCTGGCCGCCGCCTCCAGCAACTGACAGACAACGGAAATGGGCAGACGGCGTTCGGGGTCTGCCAATACTGCAGCTTCCAGGCCAACCTGCCGCAGGATGTCCTGCGGCGACAGCCCGAATCGCCGCGCCACCTGGAGATAACCGCTCAACGCTCGCGCGCGAACCATGGGTTCCGTCACTTTTTGTCCTCCCGCCTTGCCTTTGGTGTTTACGCGGAGTGGCGCGAAAACGAAAAACTATGGCGCCATATCCGAAAAGTCTAATGCATTGCGCGCCTACAGTGCAGTCCACGCCGAACCCGCATCCGATTGGGCTGGCATCCGAAACACCACTAGAGCGCCAAGCACGGTGCTCTTCCACACAGGAGACAACCATGCAATTCCTCGACGATTCGCTTCACCCTGAAAATCAGCCCAAGGTGGTCATTACCGTCGCGCCCTATGCCCCGGAATGGATGCCGTCGGACTTCCCCGAGGACATCCCGGTGACCATGGAGGAGCAAGTGCAAAAGGCCGTCGACTGCTATGAAGCGGGCGCCCGAGTGCTTCACCTGCACGTGCGCGAGCTCGATGGCAAGGGCTCCAAGCGCCTGTCGAAGTTCAATGAGCTGATCGCCGGCGTGCGCGCAGCGGTAGCGCCCTGGCTAGTTGACTATCTGAAGTATCGAGCTCTATCTCTCGTAGAGAAGCCGCGAACGGCACTGCCAAACATTCTGTGCCGCGACATCAGTTCGTCTCTGGTGGACTACTACGAAAGCACCATCGAATCGATCGGATACGTTGCGTGCGATCCCGAATTGCGGGACCTGATTCCGGCAGCGCACAGGCTGACCACGTCTTTGATAAGCGCCGGCTACGAGGATCACCGACTACACAAGCTTCTGCTTGGTCTTAGAGCGGCTAACAAAACTCCTCAACGAATCGGGAGCAGATGACAGCGCAGGCGAGCGTGAGCAGAGCAAGATGGATATCGAGGCTGCGCTCGAAACGAATACGGAGCTTGCCGAATGCGGCAAGCCAAGCATGAGTGCGTTCCACAACCCAGCGATGCTTGCCGAGCCGATCGTTCTTCTCGATGCCTCGGCGGGCGATTCGTGGGTTGATGCCTCGCTTGCGCAGATGGCGACGGCACCGTGCGAAGTCATACCCCTTGTCGGCGTGGAGCTTGTCCGGGCGGCTTCGCGGTCGGCCGGATAGCCCTGGTACCGCGGGTATTGCATCGACCAAGTCTTCGAAGACGATCGAGTCGTGCCGGTTGGCCCCGGTCACGGCCACCGCCAAAGGAAGGCCGCGCCGGTCTACGACCAGATGTCGTTTGCTACCGAGTTTGCCGCGGTCTGTGGGGTTCGGGCCGGTCTGTTGGCCCCCCGGCGGCTGGCCACTGCCGCGCCATCGATGCTTGCCCGACTCCAATCGATCTGATCATGCTCGCGCAGCCGGGTCAGCAGGGCCAAGTGCAGGCGCGCCCAGACGCCGCTGGCCTGCCAGGCACGCAGACGACGCCAGCAGGTCATGCCGCTGCCATAGCCCAGTTCCTGTGGCAAGTCTTCCCACGGAATGCCTGTGTGTAACACAAACAGGATGCCGTTGAGCGCCGCCTGGTCGTCCACTCTGGGGCGGCCACCTTTGGGCGAGGGTTCCACCGTCGGCAGCAATGGCTGCAATGCCTTCCACAATTCGTTGTTGATCTTCTTCCGTGCCATGACACATGGCAACGCTCAACCGCGGTGTGACGATGACACGGGTTTTGTTAGCCGCTCTTAGTGATGCAAGGGCGATACCTGCCGAAATCCTGAGTCAACCGGATGGTTTGTATCAGGAGCTTTACGGCATTGGTAGCCAAGAGACGACGGCATTCCCGCAGACGATCTCGAGTGACTTGGCGCGTTGCCGGATCGCTGGAGCCGCTGCCTATGAGACGGTCGGGAAGCTAATGAAGTGGGGGCTCAAGCTCGCAGAGTTTCTGGGAATCGATGTTCACGAATTGTTCGTCGATCCTCACCAACAATAGTTCAGCTTGCCTGGCCCACGGATTCGTCGGAGTCTGCCTTTCAAAGCCGACCGGTTGGCCTGATTGCCCTCCAGGGCAATAGAGCCACCCGCATTCGGGTTGCTGCTAGGGATGGGAGTCCTCGCGTTCTTCTGGTTCAGATACGGTCACTGACCCACCTTTTGATGTCTAGCCGGATCGCCCAACGGGCACTCGAGTCGATCGTTCGAGGCTAGGGCCCGTGAAGCTTGGCAGTAGTCTGTGTCCACACAAGGGCTCAACGGTGCCAATCAATTAGACGGCACGAAAAAAAACCCGCCCCATGTAAATTGGGACGGGTCTTTCTAGAACGGCTACAGAGCCATTCGTACTGCTCCTGCGGGGACCGCAGATTGAACTATAGTGGGAGTGCAAACGCCGACGTTAGATGCCACGCCACAGGCTAATAAGCCGCAAGCACATTGCAACAGGCAGTGATGACCATGGTCTTTTTGGGGTTACCCCGTTTCATCGGACAGATCCGTATTGGAATCAGATCGATGGGTTGTCTCCTTTTGATGGGGCAGTGTAGGCCCGGTGTAGCGTCGGATTCATGTCATTGACAAGCAGCTCTTCAAACTCCTGCGGGGACCGATAGCCCAGAGCGCTGTGCAAGCGGTGCGGGTTGTACCAGCCCTCAATCCAAGTGAACAGTGCCCGGCGTGCGTGATCGTGCGTGGCGAAGCGCGAACGCATCAGCAGCTCGCACTCGAGCGTGGCGAAGAAGGACTCACACATGGCGTTGTCGTAGGCGTCGCCCACCGAGCCCATCGAAGGCTGAACGCCGGCGTCGCGGCAACGTCGCCCGAAGGCAACAGACGTGTATTGGCAGCCCTGGCCCGAGTGGTGAATCACTGCGCTGGGATGTCGCTGCGCCAGCGCCATGTCCAGCGCTTGCAGCATCAGTGCGGTGCGCAGATGACTACCCATGGCCCAGCCTACGATGCGCCGGCTGTACACGTCGAGGACGACAGCCAGGTAGTAAAAGCCGGCAACGGTCGGAATGTACGTCGCATCGGCGACCCACAGCTGATTGGGTGCATCGGCACAGAAGTGCCGCTGCACCAGATCGGGCGCGGGTCTGCCCGCTGGCGCGCGGTGGGTGGTGCAAATGAAGCGCGGCCGGCAAGCGCCACGCAGGCCGGCCTCACGCATCAGACGCGCCACGCGCTTGCGCCCGACGTGGATGCCCCGGCGCAGCAGCGTGGCATGCACTCGCGGCATCCCATAGGTACCACGCGAGCGGGCGTGAATCTCACGGATTTGCGCGAGCAACTGCTTGTCACTCACGGCATGAGCGCTCGGACGTCGTTCCATCCATGCATGGAAGCCGCTGCGCGAGACCTTAAGCAGCCGCGCCATGGTGGAAAGTGGATAACGGTCCTGATTTGCCTTCATGAATTCGAACCCTTGTCGGGTAGCGAACCGGTCTCCCGGGCA
>JACXTT010001113.1_pt1 | contig 45681 bp, 46 predicted proteins | sample 9270951 | NCBI WGS metagenome assembly JACXTT01 (sample SAMN15532306, study PRJNA645909) | rock metagenome | isolation source: weathered quartz diorite | place: Puerto Rico | collected 2017-06-21 | reverse complement strand
AACGACCGCCGCGCCGTCGGCGCCGGCCGCAACCATGCCGGCCGCCACGCCGACGCCAGCGCCGCCGGGCGGCACCCAGGCCAACGTCAACAGCCCGCAGGGCCAGGTGACGATCAATTCAAGCGTGCCGCCCGTGGCTGCGGGGCCCGCACCGAGCTTCGAGCAGCTTTCCGGTGGCACGCGCTTCATCACCGAGGACCAGGCCTCCGCTTATCCGCTGCTGGCCAATGACTTCCTCTATGTCGACAAGGGCCACACGGGTCACATCACCAAGACCCAGTACGAGCGCTGGGTGAACAACCAGTAAGATGATGCTCCCCAAGCGGGCCAGTCCCGGCGACTGGCCCGCTTCACTGCATGCGTCGCCCACCGACGTGCATGCTTCATGCGAGCCGACGTTCGATCATGTCGGCATCGCGCCACACGTGGACGGAGCCCATCGATGCGATTGACCCTATGCGTGGCCGTGATGCTCGTGCTGGGCGAGCCCCTTGCAGCGCGCGCGCAGAATCCGGATCCGATGGACATCCGCGCGTGCACGGCCATCGAGACCGATTCGCAGCGACTGGCCTGCTATGACCGCGCCACCGGTCGCGACAATCTCCCCGCGGCCCAGAAGAAGAACGAGCCGACCACGCAGGCCACCAGGCCACCGGCTGCGGCGATGTTCGGGCACGAGACCCCGCCGCCCGCGCAGCCGAATGCCTCGCCCGCGGAAGGCGAGGTCAAGCCGCTCTCCCTGCTCGACAGTCGCTGGGAGCTCACGCCCGAGAGCAAGCTCGGCACGTTCAACCTGCGAGGCTACAAACCGATCACGATCATGCCGGTGTTCGCCACCAGCAACCAGAACACGCAACCGCACAGCCCCAATCCGATCAATACCGTCAACACGCCGCAGGACCTGGACAACATCGAAGGCAAGTTCCAGATCAGCCTGAAGACCAAGGTGTGGCAAGGCGTGTTCGGCGATGCCGGCGACGTCTGGGTCGCCTATACGCAGACCTCGCACTGGCAGGTCTACAACAAGGACACCTCTCGCCCGTTCCGCGAGACCAACTACGAACCCGAGGCCATGCTGGTGTTCAACACCAACTACGACGTGGCCGGCTGGAATGGGCGCCTGCTCGGCATCGGCGTCAACCACCAGTCCAATGGTCGCTCCGACCCGCTGTCACGCAGCTGGAACCGCGTGATGGGATACGTGGGCTTCGAGCGCGACAACTGGACGGTGATGCTCAGGCCCTGGTGGCGCATCCCCGAAGGCGGCAAGGACGACAACAATCCCGACATCAGCAACTACATGGGTCGGGCCGACGTGCAGATCATCCGCGAGTGGAAGGGCCAGGAATTCGGCCTGATGCTTCGCCACTCGTTGCGGGGCGGCAGCGAAAGCCACGGCGCCGCCCAGCTCACCTGGGCCTTCCCCATTGCCGGTAACCTTCGCGGCTACATGGAGCTGTTCAAGGGTTACGGCGAGAGCATGATCGACTACAACCACAATGCCACCTACCTGGGCATCGGCCTGTCGCTGCTCGACTGGTACTGACGAAAACGCCGCCGTCGGATCCGACGGCGGCGCCTCGTCTCAGCACGCGCCGGGAAATCAGAAACCGGCGGACACGTCGATGACGACGCCGCTCGAGATCAGGGTCAGGTAGAACTGGCCGCCGTCGGCACGCACCCAGCGATAGCCCGGATCCGGTCGGCGCAGGTGGTACCGATCGTAGTCGGTGACGTAGTAATCGCGCGAGTAGTAGTAGTCCGGCAGGCGATCGCCCTTCTTGTACCAGCCCTTGTGCTTGCCGTTATCGTGGCGCCCTTCGTCCTTGGGGTTGTGCCCATGATCGTGGTCGTGGTCACCATCGTCCCAGTGCTTGTCGTCGCCGTGGCCATGCCCTTCCTGGGGGGACGCGAAGGCCAGGCCGCTCCCGGCGATCAAGGCGGCCGCAATGGCAATGGAAAGGAAGCGCTTCATGGATTCTCCGTGCAGGCAGTTGGCAAAGGATCGTAAGGCATGCTGCGCCGCTCGATCCGGCGCGCCGCAACCATCGCACATATGCACGGCCGCCACCCGAACCCGGCTGAAACAGCTGAACGTGTTCGCCACCCTCGTTCAGCTGGCCCTAAAAAAGGTCAGGCACGCGTCAGAATGCAGCACGATTTATGCGATGCGCGACACGATTCGGATGGCTAGATAACCGGCCGCTGAAGGATTTTCTTCATCAAGCTGAACTTGCGGCACAGCGCTCTTTTCTTGCGCGGCCAGGTCGGCGAGTATCCGCCGCCGAGGCCATGGCATGCAGCACCGTTGCTGCAGTACGGCATGGCAGATGCGGAGTTCATCTGAGACCCACGCGGGGCCCCTCGAAGGAGCGTGTTCTTTCCACCTTCCAGGGGCGAATCATGAAAAAGCATCTGCACGTACTCTCAGCGCTCGGCATCGCCACGGTGCTGTGCATGGGAGGCGCGATCGCAATGGCCGCCGATGCACCGACGGCGCAAGTCAGTGGCCAGGAGAGCGCGAAGCTGGCGGGCTCCTATGCGACGTTTGCAGGCTCCGGCACCAATGCACAGGCACTGGTCGAAGGCATGCGCAACGGCACCGCCGTCACGCTGACCACGCCGGCCACCGCCACCGCGCCCGCTTCACAGACGACGTTCACGCCGAGCACCGGCAAGCTGGGCTATGGCAACGTGAACATCGCGCTGTCGCTTGCGCAGGCCGAACTGGCCAAGGCCGGCATCACGCAGCCGACTGCCGTGCAGATCGAGGCAGCCTTGAACGGCGGCGCGATCATGGGCCCGAAGGGGCCCGCGCAGATGCCCGGCGTACTTGCCCTGCGCAGCCAGGGCCAGGGCTGGGGCAACATCTCCAAGACGCTTGGCCTGAAGCTCGGCGAGGTCGAAAGCGAAGCCAAGGCACGCGGCCCGCTGCCCGACAGCGGCGACATCGCGCACGGCAACAAGTCGGAGAAGGCCGAAAAGGCCGAGAAGGCCGACAAGGTGGCCAAGGCCGATCGTCCTGACCACCCGGACAAGGCCGATCGCCCGGACAAGCCCGAGAAGCCCGAAAAACCCGAAAAGCCCGAGCGTCCCGACAAGCCCGAACACGCCGGCCGCTGATCACCTTTCACCACCAAGAATCGAGGAGGCCCTTTGAGGCCTCCCGTTTTGCTACGTCCCAGGAACATCCATGAATCTGAAGAATACCGGCACCCTCTGCGCCTTGGGCGTGCTGGGCCTGATCGCGCAATCCGCCCATGCCGACGACAACTCCACCGTCAAGGTGGGCGCGGGCATCGACTACACCTCCGGCAAGTACGGCACCTCGACCACCACCGACATCACCCAGGTGCCGGTGACCTTCGGCTATGACGTGGCCGACTGGTCGTTCAAGCTGGATGTGCCCTACATCCATGTGTCGGGTGCGGACAACGTGATCCCGGGCATCGGTCCGGTGAAGAACGACAACCCGAAGAGCCGTGGCAAGAAGAAGGGCCAGGTCACGCCACCGAACACCGTGACGACGGGCTCGGCATCTGGCCTGGGCGACATCACCGCCGCGGCCACCTACGAGGCCTACAGCAATCGTGACGCGCAGTTCGGCATCGACCTGACCGGCAAGATCAAGTTCGGCACCGCCGACGCCGACAAGGGCCTGGGCACCGGCCAGAACGACTACAGCTTCAGCGTCGACACGTACAAGGGCTTCGGCGCCTGGACCGTGTTCGGTGGCGTCAGCTACAACTGGCTCGGCAGCTCGCAGTACATCAAGCTCAACGACGTGTTCGGCGCAAACGTCGGCGCCAGCTACAAGCTCGACAGCCACAGCAGCTTCGGTGCGTACTACGACTATCGCGAGAAGGCGTCGAGCACGAGCTTCGCCCGCAACGAACTCACGGGTTACTACTCCTACAAGTTCGCCAGTGGCTGGAAGGCCCAGGCCTATGTCACCAAGGGCTTCACGGACGGCAGTCCGGACTGGGGCGCAGGCGCGACGGTGGTGTATTCGTTCTGATCCTGCCCCGATGCGGGGCGGCGGTGATTCCACCACCGCTCCGCTTCACGCAGGGCACACTCGCGCGGGCGCCGCATCGATGCTGCGCCCGCGAGGGACTCAGTGCTGGTGGCCGCCTTCACCGTGCACGTGGCCGTGCGAAAGCTCTTCGTCGCTGGCCGGGCGCACCTGGGTCACTTCCACGTCGAAATGCAGGGTCTGGCCGGCGAGCGGATGGTTGCCGTCGATGTGCACCTTGTCGTCCTCGACCTTGGTCACGGTGACGTTGATGACGCCCTGCGGGCCACGGCCCTGGAACTGCATGCCGGGCTGGATGTCCTCCACGCCCTGGAAAGCCTCGCGCGGCACTTCCTGCACCAGTTCCGGATGGTGCACGCCATAGCCTTCTTCCGGCACCACGTCGACCTTGAACTGGTCGCCCACCTGGCGGCCTTCCATTGCTTTCTCCAGGCCCGGCACGATCTGGCCCACGCCCTGCAGGTACACCAGCGGCTCGCGACCCTGCGAGCTGTCGAGCACCTGGCCCTGATCGTCGGTCAGCGTGTAATGGAAGGAAACAACAGAATTCTGTGCGATCTGCATGATGTTCTCTAATGGGGAAGGAGGCGCCTGCAGTCGCTGGCGCGAACGACAAGGGTAACAGACCCCGCCCATAGGCACCGGCGGGCCGGATTGGCGATACTTCGCCCATGGGCACGCTGCACCCTCTGTTTCGCCGCTGTATCGCCGTCATGCTCGGCGCCGTACTGGGCTGCCTTGCCACCCGGGCCGGCGCCACGGACGAGCCGCCACGGACCGCACCGGCGCCAACGGCGCCAACCCTCTCGCTCACCGAACAGATCGATGGCCTGATCAGCCAGCCGCGCTTTGCCGGAGCCGACTGGGGCATTTCGGTGATCTCGCTGGACAACGGCCGCACCGTCTACAGCCATCGCGCCGACCAGCTGTTCCAGCCCGCATCCACCGCCAAGCTGTTCACCGCGGCGGTGACCCTGAGCGAGCTGGGGCCCGATTACCGCATCCCCACCCGCGTGCTCGCCACCAGTGAGATCCGCAACGGGCGCCTGAACGGCCCGCTGGTGCTCTACGGCATGGGCGACCCCACCCTGGGCGCCGACCCGTCAACCGCGCAGTGGGCCGACCAGCTCGCCACGCAACTGGCCGCCCAGGGCCTGCGCCATGTGCACGGCGACCTGGTGGCGGATGCCACCTATTTCGCCAGTCCGATGATGGGCACCGGCTGGGAGGCGATCGACCTGCAGAGTTGGTTCGCGGTGCCCGCCACGGCGCTGAGCGTGCGCGAGAACCAGGTGGACGTGACCCTCACGCCGGCGGCCAGCGCCGGCAGCGCTGCCTCGGTCAGCCTCGAGCCGGGCGACGCGATGCCCAGCGTGGTCAGCGAAGTCGTGACCAGTGCGGTGCATACGCGCAGCGACATCAATCTCTACCGGGCGCCTGGCGACGGCGTGCTGTACGCCTTCGGCAACATGGCGGCGAAATCGCCCGCGCAGACCTACAAGCTGGCGGTGCCGGACCCCGCCCGTTTCGCCGGCACCCTGCTGCAACAGGCCCTGGGGCGTCACGGCATCCAGCTCGACGGCAAGGTGGTGTCGTTGCACTGGCCGCGTCGCGACACCTTGCTGGACGCCCAGCCGCACACGCTGGCCGAAGTGCTGTCGCCGCCCGTGGGCGAGATCCTGGGGCGCGGCCTCAAGCGCTCGCAGAACCTCTACCTGCAGAACCTGTTGCTGCTCGCCGGCGTCAAGGCCCAGGCCGATGCCGTGCAGCAGAATGGCGACACCGGCTTCATCACCAGCGAACGCTGGGGCATACGCGCCATGCAGCAGCTGCTCGAGCACATGGGCATCGCGCCCGCCGCCAGCGTGATCGAGGAAGGCACCGGCCTGTCCCGCCGCAACCTCGCCACGCCCAACGCGATGGCGCGGCTGCTTGCCTTCCTCGCCAGCCAGCCCTATGCCGCGACCCTGCAGGACGCCCTGCCGCTGGCGGGCGTGGATGGCACCCTGCAATGGCGCATGCGCAACACGCCGGCGCAGAACAACCTGCGGGCCAAGACCGGCAGCATGAGCTTCGTACACTGCCTGGCCGGCTATGTCACCACCGGCGACGGCGAACGGCTGGCGTTCGCCATCATGCTCAACAACTACGATCCGCCACCGGGCGCGCCCAGCGCCACCCGCGACATCGATGCGATCGCCGTGCTGCTCGCCGGCATGCGCAGCCGCATCGCCGTGCCGGCCTCAGCGCCGAGCGTGGCCACTCACCCGGCCAACTGAGCCTTGAGGTCCTTGCCGATCTTTTCCGGCGTGTCGGTGGGCGCGTAGCGCTTCACCACCTGCCCGTCGCGGTCGACCAGGAACTTGGTGAAGTTCCACTTGATGCCCTCGCTGCCGAGGATGCCCTTGCCCTCGCTCTTGAGCCACTTGTAGAGCGGGTGCGCGCCCTCGCCGTTCACCTCGACCTTGGCGAACATCGGGAAGGTCACGTCGTAGCTGGTGGAGCAGAAATTGCGGATCTCGGCCTCGTCGCCCGGCTCCTGGTGGCCGAACTGGTCGCACGGGAAGCCCAGCACCACCAGCCCCTTGTCGCGGTCGCCGCGCCACAGCGCCTCGAGCCCGGTGTACTGGGGCGTGAACCCGCACTTGGAGGCCACGTTGACGATCAGCAGGGTCTTGCCACGGAACTCGGCGAGCGAGCGCTCCTGGCCGTCGATGTCACGGGCGGAGAAGTCATAGACGGTCGTCATGGCGGCGATCCTCGGGGTGGGGTGCACAGTCTAGGGCCTGCCAACGTCGTTGGCGCGACTCGCGTGGCGCGTCCGTGCCCGTCCGGTGCCGGTACGTGGCGCCGACCCGGCCTCCCGCCGGCCCAAGTCGCGCCCGCCCGGACTGGCACATGCCTTATGCTTTGCGTTCACCGGCCACGCCGGTGCCTGACCCCAGGCCCATGCCGCAGGCTCCCCCAGAAGGTATCCCGTGATCAGATTCCAGGCCGTGCACAAGTCCTACCGCGTCGACGGCAAGGACGTTCCCGCCCTGCACACGTTCGACCTCGACATCGCCAGTGGCGAGGTGTTTGGCATCATCGGCCATTCCGGCGCGGGCAAATCGACGCTTATACGTCTGATCAACCTGCTCGAGCGCCCCAGCGGCGGCCGCATCCTGGTGGACGACACCGACATGACGTCGCTGGGCGACGCGCAGCTGCGCGAGAAGCGCCAGCGGATCGGCATGATCTTCCAGCACTTCAACCTGCTGGCCTCGCAGACGGTGGCGGAGAACGTGGCATTCCCGCTGCGCCTCGCCGGCGAGCGCGATGCGGCGACCATCCGCCGCCGGGTCGACGAATTGCTGGCACGCGTGGGCCTGGCCGCGCATGCGGACAAGTATCCGTCGCAGCTGTCCGGCGGGCAGAAGCAGCGCGTGGGCATTGCGCGCGCACTGGCCAACCGGCCGTCGATCCTGCTGTGCGACGAAGCCACCAGCGCGCTCGACCCCCAGACCACGGCGTCCGTGCTGGACCTGCTGGTGGAGATCAATCGCGAACTGAAGCTCACCATCGTGCTGATCACGCACGAGATGGACGTGGTGCGCCGCGTCTGCGACCGCGTGGCCGTGCTCGACGCCGGCACCATCGTGGAGAGCGGCGCGGTGGCCGACGTGTTCCTGCATCCGAAGCACCCCACCACGCGCCGCTTCGTCAACGAGGCGCTGCCCGAAGAGGCCGCCGGCGAACAGGCGCCGTTCGCGCACGTGCCCGGGCGCATCCTGCGCCTGTCGTTCCGCGGCGACGCCACCTGGACGCCGGCGCTGGGGCGCGTGGCGCGCGAGACGGACGTGGATTTCAACATCCTGGCCGGCCGCATCGACCGCATCAAGGACCTGCCCTATGGCCAGCTCACCCTGGCCATGCAGGGCGAACGCGTCGACGACGCCCTGGCCAGCCTGCGCCAGGCAGGCATCGAAGTCGAAGAAATCACCACGCCGTCGCCGGAGGACCGCGCATGAGCGCCCCGCTGCAAAGCCTGTTTCCGAACATCGATGACTGGGGCGAGATCGGCCGCGCCTGCATCGACACCTTGCTGATGCTCGGCGGCTCGCTGCTGCTCACCGTGGCGATCGGCCTGCCGCTGGGCGTGTTGCTGTACCTCACCGGCAAGGGCCAGCTGCGCGCGATGCCCAAGCTCTACGCGATCCTGTCGCTGGTGGTGAACGTGCTGCGCTCGATTCCCTTCATCATCCTGATGATCGTGCTGATGCCGCTCACCTACGTGCTGGTCGGCACCAAGCTGGGCATCCGCGGCGCGATCCCGCCGCTGGTGATCGGCGCGGCGCCGTTCTTCGCGCGCCTGGTGGAGACCGCGTTGCGCGAGGTTCAGCGCGGCGTGATCGAGGCCAGCCAGGCGATGGGCGCCAGCACCTGGCAGATCGTGCGCCATGTGCTGCTGCCGGAGGCCCGTGGCGGCCTGTTCGCGGGTGCCACGGTCACCGCGATCGCCCTGGTGGGTTACACCGCCATGGGTGGCGCCATCGGCGCGGGCGGCCTGGGCGACCTCGCCTACCGTTACGGTTACCTCAGCTACAAGTCCGATTACATGCTGGTCACGGTGGTGCTGCTGATCGTGCTGGTCCAGCTGTTGCAGATGCTCGGGGACCGCATCGTGGCGCATTACACGCGTCACCAGTGACGCGTTTTTGCATCCGGCGGTATGGACGGCTATTCTGTTGCGCCGCACCACAGAAACCCTCGTCATGACGAAGATGCATAAGCTCATTGCCATTCTTTCCGCCCTGCTCCTGCTGGCGGGTTGTTCTTCGTCCAACGGCGGCGGCGAAGCCGGTGGCCAGAAGCTGGTGGTCGCCGCGACCGCCGTGCCGCACGCGGAGATCCTCAAGCAGGTCAAGCCGATCCTGGCGAAGGAAGGCGTGGACCTGGAGATCAAGGTGTTCGCCGACTACGTGCAGCCCAACACGCAGGTGCTGGAGAAGTCGATCGACGCGAACTACTTCCAGACCAAGCCCTACCTCGATGCGTTCAACCGCGAGCGCGGCACCAACCTCACCATCGTGACGGGCGTGCACATCGAGCCGTTCGGCGCCTACTCGCGCAAGCTCAAGGCCATCGACCAGCTGCCGGACGGCGCCACGGTCACCCTGCCGAACGACCCCAGCAACAACAGCCGCGCCCTGCTCCTGCTGGCCAAGCACGGCATCATCACGCTGAAGGATCCGAGCAACGAGCTGTCCACGCTCAAGGACATCACGGCGAATCCGAAGCAGCTGAAGTTCCGCGAGCTGGAGGCGGCGATGCTGCCGCGCACGCTGGACGAGGTGGACCTGGCCCTGATCAACACCAACTACGCGCTGGCGGCGGGCCTCAACCCGACCAAGGACGCGCTGCTGATCGAGGACAAGGAGTCGCCGTACGTGAACTACCTGGTGGCACGCCCGGACAACAAGGACGACCCGCGCATCCAGAAGCTGGCCAAGGCGCTGACCAGCCCGGAAGTGAAGCAGTTCATCGAACAGAAGTACCAGGGCGCGGTGCTGCCGGCGTTCTGAGCAACGGCACCGAGTTTCCACCTGTAGGAGCGCACCCTGTGCGCGACCGGGACGTCGCGGCGTCACCGCTCCGTCGGCTTGTCGCGCACAGGCTGCGCTCCTGCAGGGAAAGCCAACTCAGGCGATCGCCGGGGCCGGCTCCGCCGGAATCTCGAACACCTGCCGCAGGTACGCCACGTAGGCGCTGTCCTCGCACATGTTCTTGCCCGGCGTATCGCTGATCTTCGCCACCGGCTGGCCGTTGCAGCGGATCATCTTGATCACGATCTGCAGCGGTTCGGGACCCACGTCGTTGGTGAGGTTGGTACCCACGCCGAAGGCCAGCTGGCAGCGGCCGTGGAAGTGCTTGTACAGCGCCATCACCTTGGGGATGTCCAGGCCGTCGCTGAACACCAGCACCTTGGTGCGCGGATCCACGCGGTTGGCGCGGTAGTGCGCCAGCACGCGCTCGCCCCAGGCGAACGGATCGCCCGAGTCGTGCCGGGTGCCGTCGAACAGCTTGCAGAAGTACATGTCGAAATCGCGCAGGAACGCGCTCAGTCCGTAGACGTCCGAAAGCGCGATGCCCAGGTCGCCGCGGTATTCGCGCGCCCAGGTTTCCAGCGCCGCCACCTGCGAGTCGCGCAGGCGCGGGCCGAGCGCCTGGTGTGCCTGCAGGTATTCGTGCGCCAGCGTGCCCAGGGGCGTCAGGCCCAGCTTCCACGCCAGCCAGACGTTGCTGGTACCGGCGAACTGCGCCCCCAGCCCGTCGCGCAGCGTGGTCACCACCTCCTCGTGCCAGGCGTGCGAAAACCGGCGGCGCGTGCCGTAGTCGGCGATCCTGCAGTTCTCGAAGCCTTCGGTGTCGCGCAGCAGGGCGATCTTCTCGCGCAGGCGGCGACACCCCTCCCCAAGGTCGAGCCCGGGGCGGGTGTTGCGGAAGTACACCTCGTTGACGATGGCGAGCAGCGGGACTTCGAACAGGATGGTGTGCAGCCACGGGCCGCGGATGCGTATCTCGATCTCGCCCGGACCGTCCTGCGCGGGGTGGATGTCGACGTATTTCGCGTTGAGCTGGAACAGGCCGAGGAAATCGACGAAGTCGCTCTTGATGAAGCGCCAGCCGCGCAGGTAGTCCAGTTCCTCCACCGTGAAGCGCAAGGAGCAAAGCTGGTGCAGCTCGGCGCGGATCTCGTCGATGTACGGCACCAGGTCGACGCCCGGGTTGCGGCACTTGAACTTGTACTCGACCTGGGCGGCCGGATAGTGGTGCAGCACCACCTGCATCATGGAGAACTTGTACAGGTCGGTGTCGAGCAGGGAGGTAACGATCATCGGTCGCTCGCGCGGCACGGGGGAATGGCGTGATTATCCCGCCCCGGGCACCGGGTAGGCGAGCGCCTCCGGAACGCGGGCAAATAAAAACCCCGGTAGCCAGGGGAGGGGCTAGCGGGGTTTTGTCAGGCCGGTCCTAACAAAGAGGGGGAAAAGGGACCGACCCCCCAGTGGCACGATGAAGCTGCACCACTTCTTGTCGCCGTCACGGCGATACGGTTGGTTAGTGTGGGCCGCCCGGCCCTAGTTCAAGCACCCCGTCGGATCCGTTCAGCTTTTGGCAAGCTGGCGGACACGCCTACAATCGGCGCCCTTGCCCCAAGGGAACGACCGATGCCCGTTTTGCTGCGCCGCCTGTGCCTGCTGGCCCTGTGCCTCGCCCTGCCCCTGCGGGCCGCCGAACTGACCGTCGACCTTGGCCACGGTGCGCGCACCTACCGCACCGAGCAGTTGCTGGCCCGCAGCGACGTACGCACGATCAGCATCCCCGACGACGTGTCGTTCAAGCGCGCCATGCGCTATCGCGCGGTGCCGCTGAAGGCCCTGCTGCAGGGCGCGGGTGCCGATGACGCGCTGTTGTTCGTGGCCACCGACGGCTTCGCGGCGGAAATGCCCGCCGTCCAGATCCTGAAGGCGCATGGCTCCGAAGCCTGGCTGGCCGTCGAGGACCCGGCCCATCCCTGGCCCTCGATCGCCGGGGACAAGGTCGCCGGCCCGTTCTACGTGGTATGGACCGAGCCGCGGGCCATGCGCATCGGCCCCGAGCAATGGCCGTTCCAGCTGGCCGCCATCCGGCGCCTGGCGCCCGCTGCGGAGCGCTTCCCCGCCATCACGCCCGACCGCGCCCTGGCGCCGGACAGCGCAGCCCGCCGGGGCTTTGCCGTGTTCCAGCGCACCTGCCTCGCCTGCCACACCCTCAACGGCCAGGGCGACGCGCGACTGGGCCCCGACCTCAATATCCCGCACAACCCCACCGAATACCTGCGCGACGACCTGCTGCGCGCCTACATCCGCGATCCGCAGTCGTTGCGGCACTGGCCCCAGGGACGCATGCCGGGCTTCGACCACGAGGCGCTGTCCGACACCGAGCTGGATGAACTGCTCGCCTACCTCCGGCACATGAGCGGGCGCAAGACCAGTCCCGCGACGCCCTAGGGTTCCCCGCCCAGAGCCAGCCACTGCTGCAACGCCTGCTCCCGCTGCGCCTGGGGCATCCGGGACAACGCCCGCACGCTCGCATAGAACGCGGGCCACTGCCCCTCGGCCTGCCTGAACAGGGCGGCGAACGCAGGCGTCCAGCGGTCGTACAACCCGAACGGCAACAGCCGGGCATTGTTGATGGGGGCGGCCACCCAGGCGTCGTAGCGATGGTCGTCCGGCCACGCCTGCGCACGCCATTGCGCGTAGCTCGTGCGGAATTCGGCGATCTCGCGCTGCTTGCCGGCCTCCATGGCCGCCTCGTTGGCGCCACTGGCGTACAAGGTCTTCAGGCGCTGGCGCAGGTCCAGCACCCGTTGGGTGAAGGCGTCGTCCATCGCCTTGCCGTGCGTGTCCTGGGGCGGAAGGTCACGCGACTGCCGCCACTGGCGCACACCCTCCTCCTGCACGAAGGTGGCAAAGGATTCGTTGAACGCGCTGTCGTCCTTCACGTAGATGAGCTGATGGGCCAGCTCATGGAAGATGGTGCCGGCCAGCTCGTCATCGTCCCAGCGCATCATGCTGCTCAGGATCGGATCGGCGAACCAGCCCAGCGTCGAATACGCCGGCACGCCGCCCACATAAACGTCATCGCCACCCGCTTCGAGCCTTGCCGCCTCCCGCCTGGCCTTGTCGTGCGAGAAATAACCGCGGTAGGCCACGCAGCCGGCGAACAGGAAACAATGCGTCACCGGCTCCACCGAATGGCGCGGCGTGGCGAATACGTTCCATACCACGTAGGGCCGGTCCAGTTGAACGTAGCTGGTGTAGCTGTCGTTGTCGGGCAGCCCCAGGCCCGTGATGGCGAACCGACGCGCCTGCTGCGCCAGCGCGAGGCGCTCTTTCACCGCAGGGGCGGTGGCGGGATCGTCGACCACCTTGGCCACGTCGCGCCGGTGCAGAACCAGTTCGCCCTGCCCCTCGGCCACGTGGGCGTAATAGCCCACGGTGCTGCAGGCAGAAAGCATCAGGCCCATCGCCAAGGCGATGGGCCCGCGGATCGTGCTGGCGGACGGCATGAAGATGAACAGCCTCATGCCGCGATTGTGCCCTGACTTCAGTGACCGTGGTTCCCGCCCCAGCTGCCATGGCTACCGTGCCAGTTGCCGCGACCGGAGTAGCCGCCATGGCCGTAGTAGCCACCGTGGCCGTAATAACCGCCGTGGCCATAGTAGCCACCATGGCCGTAATAACCGCCGTGGCCGCCGTACCAGACGCCGCCGATGCCAATGCTCACGGCAGGACCGTAGCAGCAGCCGTACCCGTAGCCGTAATAGCCGTAGCTCGGGTAGTAGTAGCCGGGCGCGTAGCTGTAGGTATAGCCGCTGCCGTAGTACGCGTCTCCACCACCATAAGCCGCCACGGGCCGAACGTAGCTGTAGCCCGGGTCGTAGTAGCAGCCCGAGAGCGCCGCGGTGGCGATCACCAGGACAAGACCGGCAAGCGCGCGTTTCATGATCGTGGCCTCAGTGGAGGATGACCCCACTGTGGACCTGCGCCGTTAAGTGCGACGTGAATGCCGCGCGCAGGGCTGGAAAACGTTTGTTCCCAGCCGTGCGCCTGAACGCGCCGGCGGCCAGGGCCTGCCGGCTGCCTCGTTCAGCCATCGCCGCCGCGTTCGGGCGGCTGGCGGATATGCCCATAGACTGCTTCGCTGGACACGCCCGTTTCCGGATTGCCATTGCCGTGATTGCCCATCTCGCTGGATGGCGGCTGCCCCGCTCCCGGCCAGGTCGGCCCCTGCTTCACGCGCTCCTGCTTGGCTTCGAGCAGGGCCTGGATATGGGCCACGGCTTCCTGGGGCGTCAGCTGCTTCCTGGCCTTCTTGCGAGGCGAGGCCGCCTGCGTGCGACCCGGCGCGCGCTTGGCGACGGCGGGCTTGTGCGCCGGGCGCGGCGCGGTCTTTCGCGTGGCGACCTTTCGCGCCGTCGTGCCTGCCGCGACTTTTCGCGACGCCGCCTTCTTCGCGGGCGCCTTGCGCGCGGTCTTGCGCGTGCTCTTCTTCGCGGTCGCCCTGCCCGTCGCGGCCTTGCGGGCGGCGGGCCGCTTGGCGGCGGTCTTGCGGACGGTCTTCTTGGCCGTGGTCTTGCGGGTAGTCCCCTTGCGTGCGGCCACCTTGCGGGTGGCGGTCTTGCGGGCGGGCGACTTGCGGGTCGCGGTCTTCTTGGCAGTGGACTTGCGTGCGGTGGATTTCTTCGCGGCGGTCTTGCGGGTGGCTACCTTCTTGGCGGGCGCCTTGCGCGCGGCGCTCTTGCGGGTAGCGGTCTTGCGGGTGCTTTTGCGGGTGGCTGCTTTCCTGGCCGAGGATTTTTTCGCGGCCGGCTTGCGCGTCGTTGCCATGCGTCTTCACTCCTGCGGTTGTCGAGAAAGCCCGACGCCCTGCTCGCCAGGCAGGTCGAGGATTAACACCGCGAAGATGTATCTCGTGTGAGCGAAAGCGCCGATGCGACGACTAGAAACGTGGCTGCGAGAGCTGATGGAGGAACGTGGAAATCAGGTCGGGCTTCACCAGCAAGGTAAATGCCACGCCATACGCAGCACCCCAAAGATGCGCGCTGTGATTGACGTTGTCCTGCGCGCGACGGTCCATGTAGATCGAATAAGCCAGGTACAGCACGGCATACACGATGGCCGGCATCGGTACCACGAACACGATGATGCGCGACCACGGTGCCAGCAGGATATAGGCGAACAGCACGGCGGATACCGCACCCGACGCGCCCAGGCTGCGATAGTTCGGGTTGGCCCGGTTCTTCAGGTAGGTGGGCAGGATCGATATCACCAGGCCGCCGATATAGAACAGCGCAAAACCCAGGGCACCGAGATGCAGGGCATAGAAACTTTCGATCGAGCGCCCGAAGAAGAACAGCGTGATCATGTTGAACAGCAGGTGGTTGAAATCCGCGTGCACCACCCCGTAGGTCACCAGCCGGTGATATTCGCGGTGCCGCGTGATGGCCGGCGGCCATAGGATCAGGTCGTTCATCAGGCGAACGTTGTTGAACGCCATGAAGGACACGATGCAGGTGATGGCGATGATGGCCAGGGTGATCATGCAGGTTTCCGTGAGAATCGCCGGGACAAAGAGCACGCATCTTGGCGTCGCGCGTGGCGCTTGTCGACACCGGCCGCGGCCGGGCCGCCGCGCACGCCGCGCCGATAGGCACTATCATTCGCCGCTTCGCGCGTTTTCCCCACGCCTGCAGGCAGTTCCCCCATGTCGATTCGTTACCTGCATCTGGACGTCTTTGCCGCCACGCCTGGCGGCGGCAACCACCTGGGCGTCGTCACCGACGCTGCCGGCTGGAGCGACGCCCGCATGCAAGCCTTCGCCCGCTGGACCAACCTGGTCGAGACCACCTTCCTGCTCCCGCCGAGCCAGCCCAACGCGAGCTATCGCGTGCGTATCTTCACGCCGCACAAGGAAATTCCCTTCGCCGGCCATCCCAGCATCGGCAGCGCGCACGCGGTACTGCGCTGCGGCCTGGCCGAGCCCCGCGACGGCCTGCTATGGCAGGAATGCGGGGCCGGCGTACTGCCCATCCGCGTGGAAGGTGGCGACGACCGCCGCCTGCTGTTGTTGAAATCGCCCCACGCCGTCGTGGAGAAGACCGGCCTCGACGCGCACCCGATGCTGCGGGAGGCCCTGGCCGGCATCGGGCTGGGCACGCTTCCGCCCGCCTACGTGGCCGGCGGGCGCCATTGGTGGCTGGCCGAGTGCGCCGACGAGGCATCCCTGCGCCATTGGCAACCGGACCACTCCGCCATCGGCGCCCTGGCGCATGACACCGACAGCCTCGGGCTGTGCGTGTTCGCACGCAGTTCGCATCCCGACTACCAGCTGGTGGTGCGCGCCTTCCCGGCTGGCGTCGGCATCGTCGAAGACCCAGCCTCCGGGGCCGCCAATGGCCTGATCGCGGCCTATATCGCCCATGCCGAGCCGCATGGCCCGCTGGCCCGCGGCTACGTGGTGAGCCAGGGGCGCGAAATCGGCCACGACGCCAGCCTCGCGGTGCGCATCGAAGGCAGCACGGTGTGGATCGGCGGACGCACCAACACCATCATCGACGGCACCCTGCACTGGAACGGCGCGGCGTGAATCCCGCCGCGCAGATCTGGGTCGACGCCGACGCCTGCCCTGCGGCGATCAAGGAAGTGCTGTTCCGTGCCGCCGAGCGCGAGCAGGTGTCGGTGACACTCGTCGCCAACCAGTGGCTGCGCACGCCGCCGTCGCGCTACGTGCGGGCCATCCAGGTGCCCGGTGGCTTCGATGTCGCCGACAACGAGATCGTGGAGCGCGTCGCCGCCGACGACCTGGTGGTCACCCAGGACATTCCCCTCGCCGCCGCCGTGATCGCCAAGGGCGCGCTCGCGATGCATCCGCGCGGCGAGCTGTATACCGCCGACACCATTGCGCAGCGACTGGGCATGCGCAATTTCATGGATGAATTGCGCGGCGCCGGCATCGATACGGGCGGACCGGCGGCGTTCCACGCACGCGACAAGCAGGCTTTCGCGAACCAGCTGGATCGCTGGCTCACCCGCCGCAGGCAGGCCAAGCCCCTGTAGGAGCGCCACCTGTGCGCGACCGCGGCACCGTGGATCTCACCTGCTCCGCAGGCTTGTCGCGCACTGGGTGCGCTCCTGCAGGGAATGAAGGGCTCTTCGCGGGTTACAGCTTGCGCTCGTCCAGGTGCGCACGCCTGGCGGCGACCTGGGCCATGATCGACCAGTCGACATCCTCGTCGCCCGCCGACAAGGCCTCCAGCAGGGTGTCATGCAGCAGGCTGGCCAGGGGCAGCGGAACCCGGGTGGCATCGGCGGCCGACAGCGCGAGGCCAATGTCCTTGTAGCCCAGGGGCAAGGCGAACCCGGCAGGCGTGTAGCGCTGCTCGGCAATCAGCGTGGCATAGCCCTGGTAGGCAGGCGAGGCGAACAGCGTGCTGGTCATCACCTCGAGGAAATCTGCCGCGCTGACGCCGTGCGCGCGCGCGAGCGCGGAGGCTTCCGCCATGCTCTCGATGGCGGCGCCCAGCATGAAGTTGCCCGCGATCTTCACCACGTTGGCGCGATCGGGGGCATCGCCCAGCGGCCAGATGCGACTGCCCATCACCTCCAGCAACGGCCGCACGCGCTCGATCACGTGGGCCTTGCCCGCCGCGAGAATATTGAGCCTGCCCGCTGCTGCCACATCCGGCCGGCCGAACACCGGCGCGGCGACGTAGTCCAGTCCGCGGCTGGCATGTTCCACTCCCAGCTCGCGGGCAAGCGACACCGAGATCGTGGCGTGGTTGACGTGCACCAGGCCCTTGTCCATCGCATCGAGCAGGCCACCGCCGATGAAGATGTCGCGCACCGCCTGGTCGTTGGCCAGCATGCTGAACAACACCTCGCCCAGCACCGCGCGATCCGGGCTCTTCACCACTCGGGCACCCAGCGAGGCCAACGGCTCGGTGGGTGCCGTCGAACGGTTCCACACGGTGACTTCGTGGCCTGCCTTGATCAGGTTGCTGGCCATGGCACTGCCCATGGCACCGAGGCCGATGAAACCGACTTTCATGTGCACGTCCTCCACGCGTTGCAACCCCGCCAGTGGATCACGCGAGGCGTTCAGCTCACGCGAAATCAGGCCACTTCGCCGGCCGCGTGCCCGGACGCCCACGCCCACTGGAAGTTGTAACCACCCAGCCAGCCGGTGACGTCCACCACTTCGCCGATGAAGTACAAGCCGGGCACAAGCTTCGATTGCATGGTCGAGGACGACAAGCCGTCGGTGTCGACGCCACCCAGGGTGACTTCCGCCGTGCGGTAGCCTTCCGTGCCACTGGCGGTGATGGGCCAGTCGTGCAGCTGCTCGCCGATCTGCGCCAGCTCCGCCTCGCGATACTGGCGCATGGGCCTGCTCTCGAACCACAGCTCGCACAGGCGTTGCGCGAGGCGTCGCGGCAGCACGTCCGCAAGCACGTTCTTCAGCTCGGCCGCGGGACGCGAGCTGCGCTGTCCCTGCAACCATGCAGCGGCATCCATCTCGGGCAGCAGGTCGATGCGCAGATCGTCGCCGGGCTGCCAGTACGAGGAAATCTGCAGGATCGCCGGACCGCTGATGCCGCGATGCGTGAACAGCATGCCGGCGCGGAACGAGCGCTTGCCCACGCGCGCCTCGACGGCCGGCAGGGCCAGGCCCGAAAGGTCCTCGTATCGCTCCTGGTGCTTTCCGCTGAGCGTCAGCGGCACCAGTCCGGCACGCGTGGGCAGCACCTCGTGGCCAAACTGCCGCGCCAGCTCGTAGCCGAAGCCGGTAGCGCCCATGCTGGGGATGGAGAGCCCGCCCGAGGCCACCACCAGCGACTGCGCGTGCACTTCGCCGTGCGCGGTGAGGACATTGAAGCCCTCCTCCGTCCGCCGCACGCGCTGGACGCCGCAGCTGGTCTCGATGCGCACGCCTGCCTGCGCGCATTCGTCGAGCAGCATGCGCACGATCAGCTTGGAGGACTCGTCGCAGAACAGCTGGCCCAGCTCCTTCTCGTGGTAGGCGATCCGATGCTTCTCGACCATCGCGATGAAGTCCCACGGCGTGTAGCGCGCCAGCGCGGACTTCGCGAAGTGCGGGTTGGCCGAGAGATAGCTGGCCGGCGTCACGCCCATGTTGGTGAAATTGCAGCGGCCGCCGCCCGACATCAGGATCTTCTTGCCGACCTTGTTGGCGTGGTCCACGACCAGCACGGAGCGACCACGCCGGCCGGCCACCATGGCGCACATGAGCCCGGCGGCACCGGCGCCGATGACCAACACATCCACTTTCACGCACGCACCGCCGTCATGACCCGCTCCCGTCGCAAGCCCGGCATTATCCGCCAGCCGGGCCCATATCGCTTAAACTCGCCTTTTCATCTGCACGGGACGGCCGCCATGCCCTCTTTTGACGTTGTTTCCGAAGTCGACAAGCACGAGCTGACCAATGCCGTGGACCAGGCCAACCGCGAGTTGACCAGCCGCTTCGACTTCAAGGGCACCGACGCGAAGTTCGAGCTGGACGACTTCGTGATCACGCAGACCGCTCCCAGCGAGTTCCAGCTCCAGCAGATGCTGGACATCCTGCGCGGGCGGCTTACCACGCGGAAGATCGACATCCGCGCGCTGGAAGTGGGTGACCCGGAAACCAACCTGGGCGGCTCGCGCCAGAAGGTCACCGTGAAGCAGGGCATCGAACAGCCGATCGCCAAGAAGCTGGTCGCCTCGCTGAAGGAGGCCAAGCTGAAGGTCGAGGCGCAGATCAACGGTGACAAGCTGCGCGTGACCGGCAAGAAGCGCGACGACCTGCAGCTGGCCATGGCCGTGCTGCGCAAGGCCGAGGTGGAACTGCCGCTGCAGTTCGACAACTTCAGGGACTGAGAAGCCCGCGGGTCGCCATTCCGGCCAACACCGGAATGGCGGGACGCTCAGGCCACCAGGCTTGCCGCGATGTTCACGCTGATCGCAATGATGAACACGTTGAAGAAGAACGCGATCACGCTGTGCAGCAAGGCCACCCGCCGCAGGTAGCGGCTGGTGATCTGCACGTCCGAGACCTGGAAGGTCATGCCGATCACGATCGCGAAGTAGGCAAAATCCCAGTAGTCGGGCTGCGACGTCCCCGGGAACTCCAGGCCCTCGTGCTTCTTGCCGAAATCGCCGTAGTAACCGTGCGCGTAATGCATCGCGAACATGGTGTTGAGGAACAGCCAGGACAGCACGATGCTGCTCGAGGCAATCACCAGCCCCTTCACGCCCCCGCCGTGCGCCGCGCCGAGCTCGGTGGTCAGCGCCACCGACACCACCACGATCAATCCCAGCGCCGACCACAACACGCCCCAGCGACCGGTGTCCTGCCGGCGTGCCTGCGCTCGCATCATCTCGGACGTCGAGCACCGGTTGAACAGCCGGGCCAGTGCAATCAGGTACACCAGCGCCCCCAGGTCGAAACCCAGCAGCAAGGCCTTGGCCGGGTTCAGGTGGACACCCAGCCACAGCGCCAGCGAGGTCACCACGAACACTGCCGTGGAAGCGGCCAGGCGTGGCCGCGCGCGCAGCATGCGGAAGTGGATCTTCGGTACGACGGATGCGCCGTTTCCGGACGGCGTATTCATGCAGGCACCCTGGCGGGCAACGGACGGCGTGCGATCAAGATGTTCACTCCCATGGCCCACAGCGGGCATGGCGCATCTTAATGCCGTTTGGCGCAAGCCTCAGACATGCAGGTCCTGGTATTCCGGATGCCGCGTCATCCAGATCTCGGAATAGGAACAGGCCGGGTCGACCTTCCAGTGCTCGGCGCGCGCCATGTCGAGCGCGGTGCGCACGAGGTTGGCGGCAATGCCTCGACCACCCACCGCCGAAGGCACGATGGTATGGGTGATCGTCATGACGCCATCGATGAGTGTGTAATCCAACACGCAGGGCACGCCGTCCACCTTGACCTCGAAGCGGTGCGCCCTGGGGTTGTGGCTGATCTCGGCGGACATGAAACACTCGGGTGGCGGAGCGATGGCGCGCAAGCGTAATGCATCGGGCGGCGAACCGCGCGTGAAGGTTACAACGGCCTGCTTTCGCGTTTCTTGCATGGAGGGCTGGGCACACTCCGCGGAGTGCAGGCACGCCATGCGAGGCGATATCCATGAAGAAGACGGCTTCCGCGTCCTGGTCGGGCGGTTTGAAGGAAGGCACCGGCACGGTATCCACCGGCACCGGCGTGCTGCACGACGCGCCCTACGGCTTTCATTCACGATTCGAGGACGGCCCCGGCACGAATCCGGAAGAACTGCTTGGTGCCGCGCACGCGAGCTGCTTCAGCATGGCGCTTGCCGCGGGCCTCGAGCAGGCGGGGTTTACCGCGACGCACATCGAGACCAAGGCCGTGGTCACGCTGGACAAGGACGGTGACGGCTTCGCCATCACCACCGTCGACCTGACCTGCCGCGCGCGCGTGCCGCGCATCGATACCGATGCATTCGACCAGATCGCGCAGGCCACCAAGGCGGGCTGCCCGGTTTCGAAGGTGCTCAAGGCGCGCATCCAGCTGGATGCGCAACTGGAGGCCTGAGGCCGCCGGCGTGGATGCCGCCCTGTCATCCATGGCAGGGCAGGAACGTTCGTTGATGATCCGCACCGCCCCGTGCAGCTCATCCCCGGACCCGTAGTGACAAGAACCTGGAATCGACGCCATTTCCTGCGCTTGTGCGCGAGTGGCCTGGCCGCCCTGCCGTTCGCCCGCCTGGCGCGCGCGCTGCCCGATGGCCGCCCCGCCTGCCGCCTCAGCGCGGAGCAGACTGAAGGACCGTATTACCTCGACCGCGCCCTGTTGCGTCAGGACATCACCGAAGGCAAACCCGGCCTGCCCGTGACGCTGCGCTTCCAGGTACTGGACAGCCGTACCTGCCGCCCATTGAGCGGCACCGCGCTGGAGATCTGGCATTGCGACGCGCAGGGCCTGTATTCGGGCTTCACCGCGATGTCGCCCGGCGGCCCGGGCATGGGCCCGCCGCCCGGCAGACCGCCGGGACCACCGCCGGGTGGCATGCCGCCTGGACCGCCGCCTGGTGCGGGCGACCACATGCACGGACCGCCGCCGCGCAGCGTCGCCAGCGACGAACTCACCTTCCTGCGCGGCGTGCAGATCGCCGATGCCCGTGGCCAACTCGCGTTCCACAGCATTTTCCCCGGCTATTACGCGGGTCGCTGCAACCACATCCACCTGAAGCTGCACGTGGGCGGTCAGGTCCAGGATGGCCAATACCGGGGCGGCCAGGTCGTGCATACCGGGCAGTTGTTCTTCAGCGACGCGGACAGCCTTGCCGCGATGACCGGCGAGGCCTACCAGCGCCATGGCCTCGCGCGCACGACGCTGGAACAGGACAACGTCTACCTCACCCAGCACGGCAGCGAATCCATCGCCGCGCTGGGCAAGGAAGGCGACGTGCACGTGGCTCGTCTCACGCTTGCCGTGGATCCGGACGCAGTGAGCCGGGAAGGCCGCGGATAACGCGTTTCCCCGCGGGGGAAACCCACCGGCGGCCGACCATCAGCAGCCGGCCGCGACGCGCATGCTGCGCGACGCGGCGCGATCCATCGCACGCCGCAGCCGCACGGCGTGCGCCAGGCGTTCCAGCACCTCGACGGAAGCATCCCAGTCGATGCAGCCGTCGGTGATGCTCTGGCCATAGCGCAGCGGCTGGTCCGCCACCAATTCCTGCCGGCCGCCGACGAGGTGGCTTTCCACCATCACGCCGACGATGCGGCGTTCGCCGCCGGCCAGCTGCGCGGCGATGTCATCCACCACGCGCGGCTGGTTTTCCGGCTGCTTGCTGCTGTTGGCGTGGCTGGCATCGATCATCACGCGGCTGTCGAGGCCCGCGCCGCCGATGGTCCTGCAGGCCGCGTCGACGCTGGCCGCGTCGTAGTTCGGTGTCTTGCCGCCGCGCAGGATCACATGGCAGTCGTCGTTGCCCGTGGTCGCGGCAATGGCCGTCTGGCCGTCCTTGGTCACCGCCATGAAATGATGGGGCTGCGAGGCGGCCTGCACGGCATCCACCGCGATCTTCACGTTGCCATCGGTGCCGTTCTTGAAGCCGACCGGGCAGGAAAGCCCCGAGGCGAGTTCACGATGCACCTGGCTTTCCGTGGTGCGCGCGCCGATCGCCCCCCACGCCACAAGGTCGGCGATGTACTGCGGCGTGATCATGTCGAGGAATTCGCAGCCGGCCGGCACGCCCATTTCGTTGATGTCGCGCAGCAGGCCGCGTGCCATCCGCAGACCCTTGTCGATGCGGAAGCTGCCGTCCAGGTCCGGATCGTTGATCAGCCCCTTCCAGCCCACGGTGGTACGCGGCTTCTCGAAATACACGCGCATGACGATCTCGAGTTCGCCGGCATGACGCTTGCGCAGCGCGGCGAGTCGTTCCGCGTATTCGAGCGCGGCAGCGGTGTCGTGGATCGAACAGGGGCCGATGACCACCGCCACGCGGTCGTCACGGCCGGAAAGGATGTCGTGCAGGGCCTCGCGCGATGCGCTAACGGTGCTGGCCGCACGCCCGCTCATGGGGAAATCGCGCATCACCTCGGCTGGCGTGCTGAGCCGGGTGATGGCGCGAATGCGCAGGTCGTCGGTGGAAGGGTTCACGGTGGTCTCCTGGTCGGGGTTTCCACTCGCGGCCCAAGAAAAAGGCCGCCAGTGGTGGCTGGCGGCCTTTTGGGTTCTGGTGTCGTTGTCTTAGGACAATCGCGACCCACCCTCCGCCAGCGGCATCGGATAGCCGTAAAACCAAAAATACTGGCGGGCGGTGGTGTAGGTCATGGCGGCAAGAGATAACACAGGTTTTTCGCGCTTGCAAAGGATGCATTTGAAACCAAGCGATACACTAGCCCCATGCTCACTCCATGGAAACTGCTGGCGAGGCCCGCGCGCGAACCCATTCGTCGCTGGGTATTGAGCGCTTTTCCGCGCGGCGGCGGTGGCCACGTCGACTACGACCACCCCGCCGGCGATCCCGGCCTGTTCGGTCCCGACAGCGCGACCTGGCGCGTGCACGCCGACTTTCCCGGCATGCTCGCCGGTGGCCTCGCGGCCCTGATGCTGCAGACCCTGCATCCCTTGGCGCTCGCCGGCGTATGGGACCACTCCAACTTCCGCGACGACCTGGTCGGGCGCCTGCGTCGCACCACTTCATTCGTCAGCGGCACCACGTACGCGCCGCGCGACCAGGCGCAGATGCTCATCGAGCGGGTAAGGACGATCCACGCCCAGGTGCGCGGCGAGGCCGAGGATGGACGTCCATACGCCGCCGACGACCCGCAACTGCTGACCTGGGTGCATGTCACCGAGGCGTACAGCTTCCTGCAGGGCTACCGGCGCTATAGCCATGCCGCCCTGCCCGCCGATGCCGCGGACCGGTACTACGACGAAGTGCGGCGCGTCGCGGAAGCGCTGGGGGCCCGCGACGTGCCGTCGTCGGAGGCCGGGATCGCCACGTACTTCCAGGATGCCCGGTCGCAATTGCACTTCAGCCACCGCTCGCGCGAAGTACTCGACGTGCTCTCGAAGGTACGACTTCCCGTGCCGGTGGCAGGACTGTCGCGTGATGTCTTCCTGCAGGCCGGCGCCGCCCTGCTGCCTGAATGGGCCGATGCCATGCTGGGCCGCACCCCGCTGCAGCGGACGCAGGCGCGACTGGCCTCCAGAGCCCTGTGGAGCGTGGCACCGATCTTCCGCGCAGCCCTGCATGACGGCATCGCCGCGCGGGCCTGTGCGCGCGTCGGTGTCTCGGCCGACACGCTGCAGCACTGGCCCCGCGCCTAGCTGCCCTCGCTCATGAGTTCGTCGTAGCGACGCTGCATTTCCTCGGGGCTGACGTCCTCGATGCTGTGCCCGATCAGCCACTCATGGCCAAACGGATCGCGCACCGTGCCACCGCGCTCGCCGTAGAACGCATCCTGCGCCGGGCGTATCAGCTGGCCCCCCGCGGCCACGGCGCGGGCCAGTGCGTTGTCGGCGTTGTCCACGTGCAGGTGGATGGAGACGCTGGTGCCACCCATGCTTTCGGGGCCGACGATGCCGTGCTCGGGGTATTCGTCGGACACCATCAGCACCGCCGGCCCCAGTTCCAGTTCCGCGTGCCCCACCCTGCCGGTGCCCGGCTCATCGAGCCGCAGCCGCAACCGCGCCCCGAAGGCGCGCTGGTAGTAGTCGATGGCGGCGCTGGCGTCGCGCACGCGCAGATAGGGGAACATCTCGTGGACGATCGGCGTGGGATACGTGCTCATCGCGGGGGCTCCAGGGGGGTGAACGGCATGGCACGGACCTTACGCCGCCCGCCTCCAGGCGTCTTGGAGAAAATCCAAGCGCCGGGGCCGGCCAGATTGACAGTCACCCCCGATCCGCTAACGTCGCCGGATCCGGACGCCCAGGGGCCACGATGGCGACTCTCATTCCTTCCCGAAACAGCTGCCTGTCGCGCATGACCAGCGGCGAGAAGCGCCTGTCCGAGCGGCTGGAACAGAAGCTCGAGGAGGACTACCTGCTGTGGTACGACGTGCCGGTCGGCCCCAGGCAGCGCCGCCCTGACTTCATCGTGTTCCACCCGCGCCGCGGCCTGCTGGTGCTCGAGGTGAAGGACTGGAAGGCCGGCACCATCCAGCAGGCCGATCGCACGCTGTTCACCCTGCTCACCGGCAGCAGCAGCGTGAAGGAGCACAACCCGCTGATGCAGGCGCGCGATTGCGCCAGCGAGATCCACAAGGTGCTGCAGCACGATCCCGCGCTGCGCCACCCGCCCGGCCATGCCTACGAAGGCAAGCTGCTGATGCCGTGGGGCTACGGCGTGGTGCTGGCCAACATCAGCCGCAAGCAGTTCGAGGCGGGTGGGCTCGATGCGGTAATCCCCGCGCACCTGGTGATCTGCCAGGACGAGATGTACGAGACGGTGGAGTCGGAAGCGTTCCAGGAGCGCCTGTGGGCGATGTTCCCGCAGGTGTTTCCCACCGCGCTCACCCTGCCGCAGATCGATCGCGTGCGCTGGCACCTGTTTCCCGAGATCCGCGTGGAGCCGGGCGAGGGCCAGTTCGGCCTGTTCGCCTCCAGTGGCCGCGCCAGCGTGACCAAGGTGGACGTACCCGACCTGATCAAGGTGATGGATGCTCAGCAGGAACTGCTCGCACGCTCGCTGGGCGACGAGCACCGCATCATTCACGGCGTGGCCGGCTCGGGCAAGACGATGATCCTGGGTTTTCGCGCGATGGAACTGGCGCGCGCGCTGTCCAGGCCGATCCTGGTGCTCTGCTACAACAAGACGCTGGCCGCGCGCCTGGAACAGCTGATGGGCGAGCGCGGGCTCAGCGACAAGGTGCAGGTCTACAACTTCCACACGTGGTGCCGCAGCATGCTCACGGCCTACCACGTGCCGCTGCCCCCCGAGGGACCGCACTTCGCCGAGGAGCTGCCGCCCGCGGTGATCGAGGGCGTGGATCGCGGGCAGATTCCCCGCTTCCAGTACGGCGCGGTGCTGGTCGACGAAGGGCATGACTTCGAGCCCGACTGGTACAAGCTGATCGTGCAGATGATCGATCCCAACACCAACTCGCTGCTGGTGCTGTACGACGACGCGCAGAACATCTACGGCCAGGCCAGCCGCAAGAAGATCAGCTGGAAGAGCCTGGGCGTGCAGGCGCAAGGCCGCACCACCATCCTCAAGCTCAACTACCGCAACACGCTGGAAATCCTCTCCGTCGCGCGCGGCTTCGCCAACGAACTCCTGCTCGAACGCAGCGAGGACGACGACAGCGTGCCGCTGGTCGCGCCGCAAAGCGCGGGCCGCCGTGGCGCGCTGCCGGAACTGATCCGCGTCGAGCGGCAGGAGGACCAGCTGCCCGCGATCATCGAGCGGCTGCGCCAGGAGCAACACCATGGCCGGCACCTGTCGGACATGGCGGTGATCTTCCGCAACGGGTGGGAAGGCGAGAAGCTGCACGAGGCACTGGAGCGCGCCGGCATTCCCAGTCGCCTGGCGGAAGGCAATGGCAAGAGCTCGCTGTTCGTGGTGGAGGACACGGTGAAACTCGTGACCATGCATTCGAGCAAGGGCCTGGAGTTTCCCCTGGTGGTCATTCCCGGGCTCGGATCGCTGCCCAAGCCGGGCAAGGACGAAGCCGACGAGGCGCGCCTGCTTTACGTGGCCATGACGCGCGCCACCGAGCGACTGGTGATGATCCACCACGAGGATTCGATCTTCAGCCAGCGGATCCGCAACTCGATCAATGAAGTCCAGGGACAGCTGACGGAATTCGCCTGAACGTCGACGCGTTTGGCCGCCGTTGTTGTTCCTGAAGCGGGCCCAGCCTGCTTACACGGGTTTGACGATGCCTTCTCGTAGCCGGGGGTCTCATCGGGTCGCATACCCACGAGAGACTTTCGATGCGACGTATTCCCTGCACGATCCTACTTTCGCTGGCCGTGGCGGGCCCGGCCGCCGCACAGGGCGCCAATGGGGTGATCACCTCGTACGTCGACCTGTACGCCGGCCCCGACATCGGCTATCCCCCCGTCGCCGAACTGCCCGCGGGCACGCCCGTGGACATCCAGGGCTGCCTTGAAGGATGGACCTGGTGCGACGTGATCACCATGGGCACGCGCGGTTGGGTGGCGGGCACCTTCGTGCAGTACACCTACGAGAGCCAGCCGGTGATCGTGGCTGACTACGGCCCGCGCATCGGCATCCCCATCGTCGCGTTCACCATCGGCGTGTACTGGGACCACTACTACCGGGACCGCCCGTTCTATCGGGATCGCGACCGCTGGTACAGCCGCCCCATCGAGTCCCGCCCGCCGCCGCGTCCACCGGGCTGGAGGGAAGGAGACCATGACCGCGACCGCGATCGCGACCGCCAGTCACCGGGTCCGGCCCGCGAAGCGCCGTCCCCGGCCCGTCAACCGGCAGTCCCGACTGAGCGGCCGGTCCCGTCGGCCGGCTATCGCCCGCAGCAGGAACGCCCGGTGCAGGAACGCCCGCCCCAGGAGCGCCCGGTGCAGGAACGCCCGCAACAGCAGCGCCCGGTGCAGGAGCGCCCGCCCGAGAATCGACCGCCGTCGACCACCTATCGGCCCGCCCCCGCCGCCAACCGGCCGCCACAGCCCGTCGAGGGCCACGGCCAGCCGGCACCCGGCCCAGCCGCCCGCCCGGCCGGCCAGGAGCACCGTCCGCCGCAGGGCGAGAACCACGGCAACCCGAAGCATGCACCGCACCCGGAGCCCAAGAAGCAGGACGATAGCGGGCACTGACCCACCCCATGCATCCAACGTAAGCCGCGGGCCAACCGCGGCTTTTTTTGTCACGCATTGACCCAAGGCGTCGCTAGGGCCTGCCGCCGGGCTGCCTCCCTAACCCGGCGCAAGGCCGGTTTTACCCGGAAAAGCGCCATTCCCCGCCTCCCCGCGCCCCGGCCCGGCTGGCACGACTCTTGCCCACACTTCCTCGAGGAACCAGGGCCAATCACGCACCCCAACCACGAGGGCTGCCCAGCCGGAACCACCGGATGAGCGCCTCCCCTACCGGACAACGACCCGGCGGGCCGGGACGGCTTGTACCTGCGGCAGTCACCACACGAGCGGAGCATCCATGAGCATCAATGCGGAAGAGTGGCGGGAACAGCCATCCAGGGGACGGGCGCTTGCGCTCCCCGTGGCGGCCGCCAACGACAGCAAGGTGCACCGTCGCTCCTACGTGTCGGTGCGCTTCAAGTTCGCGCTGACGCTGACCGCCTCGTTCGTCTGGGCCGTGGCTTCCTTCCTGCTGGCGCAGCGCTGGATCCATGAACTCGGTGGCGTGGTCGGCACCGTGCCGGCCCACGTGATGATCTTCGGCATCGCCATCCTGCCGGGCTTCATGAATGCGTTCCTGGTGGTCGGGCTGCTGCTCGATCGCCGCCCGCCGCGCTCGCGATTCGCGGACAGCGACCTGCCCGGCATCACCGTGCTGGTGGCCGCCTTCAACGAGGAAGAATCCATCCTCAGCACCATCGCGAGCATCGCGAAACAGGAATACCCCGGCCCCATCGAAGTCATGGTGATCAACGACGGCTCGACCGACGGCACCATGGAGCGCCTGCGCAGCGTGTCCTTTCCCTGGCTGCACGTGATCGACCTGAAGTGCAACGGCGGCAAGGCGAAGGCGCTGAATGCAGGACTGCGCCATGCGTCGTATCCGCTCACCATCACGCTCGACGCCGACTCCTATCTCTACCGCAACGCCCTGCGCCGCCTGGTGGAGCGCTACCTGAGCGATCCGCCGAACACGGCCTCCGTCGCCGGCGCCGTACTGGTGCGCAACTCGCGCGTCAACCTGGTGACGCGCATGCAGGAGTGGGACTACTTCCACGGCATCGCCGCGGTGAAGCGCCTGCAGAGCCTGTTCCAGGGCACGCTGGTCGCGCAGGGCGCGTTCTCGCTCTATCGCACCGACATCCTGCGCGTGGTGGGCGGCTGGCCCGAGTGCGTGGGCGAGGACATCGTGCTCACCTGGGCGATCCTGCGCGACGGCCATCGCGTGGGTTACTGCGAAGACGCCATCACGTTTACCAATGCACCCACCACGCTGCACCAGTTCATCCGGCAGCGCCAGCGCTGGTCGCGTGGACTTATCGAGGCGTTCAAGCTGCACGGTAGCCTGCTGTTCCACCGTCGCATGAGCACGATCTTCATCTGGTGGAACCTGCTGTTCCCCTACATGGACCTGGTGTACACGCTGTTCTTCATCCCGGGCCTGCTGCTCGCCTGCTTCGGCATCTACTGGCTGGCCGGCCCGATGACCCTGCTGGTGCTGCCGATGGCCGGCCTGGTCAATTACCTGATGTACGCGATCCAGTCGCGCATGTTCCACGCGCAGGACCTCAAGGTGCGTCGCAATCCGTTCGGCCTGATGATGTACACGCTGTTCTACGGTGTCGTGCTGCAACCCGGCTGCGTGATGGGTTACGTGGCCGAGCTGTTGAAGATGCGCAAGCGCTGGGGCACGAAATGAACCGGGGTTTACCCCTGCTTGCGCTGTTGCTGCTGCCTGCAGTGCACGCGCAGACGGCATCGATCGCCAGCGACATCCAGGCTGGCCGCGCCGCGCTTACCGACAACCAGCCGGAACGCGCGCGCACGCTGTTCACGGCGGCGCTGGCGCAAGACGGTGGCTCGCACGAAGACCGCTATGCGGCGGCCATGGGCCTGGGGCAATCCACGCTGTGGCTGGGCCAGTATCCGGCGGCGGCCGACGCCTTTCGCGTCGCGCAGAAGGAAGCGGCTGACACGCGTGCGCGGCAGGCCGCCGACACCGGCCTCGCCCAGGCCTTGAATGCACAGGACTATCCGCGCGCGGCCTACGCCCTGGTGGCACCCATCGCCATGGGCGAAACGCGTCCGACTGTCGAACTGATGCGCGCCACGCAATCGCTGGGCTGGGAAGACCGGAGCAAGGCCTACCTCGACGCAGCGCCCGCACCGGGTACGCAGGGCTACCTGGCAACGCAGTATCGCCTGCTCGGTGACGACATCCGGCTCGCCCTGTCCTCCCAGGTGCAAGGCGACTTCTCCTACAGCCACGACAGCGACGGCCTGGATACCTGGCATGTCGGTGCCGCCTATCGCTTCGCCCCGTCCGGCCACGATGGCTGGACCCAGCGCTGGGGCGTGGCCGCCGGCACCACGCACGTCGAGGACGACCTGCAGGCCCACCGGCTCGATGACCTGTCGCTGCTGGGCGAACTGCACCTGGGCGACAACAATCGCATCGACCTCGACCTGGGTCCGGGCCACAGCGGCAGCTGGGACTATCTGCAGGGCATGGCCCGCTGGACCCTGCAGCCCAGCGACAGCTTCAGCCTCTCGACCGGCGCCGAGCGCGCGCCCGTGCCCACCGACACGGCCATCGCCGACCGCCTCATCTACGACGTCTACAGCCTGGGCGCGAGCCTGCGGCCGGCCTCGCGCTGGTACATCGTCCCCACCTATTACCGGCAGAACTTCAGCGACGGCAACCATCGCGACGGCGGCACGCTGAGGGTCCTGCTCAGCCCGTACGACATTTCCGATACCGGCGGCGCCATCGGCGCGGAGTTTTCCGGACGCATCTTCCACAGCAGCCAACCCAGCCACGGCGTGTACTTCAACCCGGCCAACTACCGCACCGCCCAGATCGGCCTGGTCGGCGTGTACAGCCTCAGCCAGGAATGGAAGGTGCGCGGCGTGGCCTCGGTCGGTCGCCAGGTCACCGATGGCGCCGGCGCCAGCGTCTACACGGTCGGCGCCTCCCTCAACGGGCGCCTGCCCGGCAATGGACGGCTGGAGCTGCAGGTCGGCCGCAGTTCGGCCGCCTCGGCCAATGGCGGCGGTTCCGGCTACTGGTGCAACAGCATCAACCTGTCCGTGCGCTATCCGCTGTGAACTAACCGGGCCTGCCCGACCACGGCCACCAGCCGGCTTCGCCCAGCGCGTAACGATCCGCCGCCCTTTCAAAGCGATTGCGCGCGCTGACGCCACCGTGCAAGGCGTACAGCGGCAGGAACAGCGGCCCCAGCACCATGTACTGGTAGACATGGGCCCGCTCGTGATCGGCCAGCGAGATCACCGGCTCCTCGGCGCAGCCGGCGCGATGGGCATAGGTGACGCAGGGCGTGTCCAGCTCGCGCCCGGTATGCAGGATCACGTTGCCCAGCGTGAGCGCGCCGCCCGCGCCACGCCGTGGCATGCACCGGAACACCAGCGCGCATTCGCCGCGTCGCCACTGCGGGCGCGCGCCCCACGGCATGCATGCAAGACCGGCCAGCAGTCCCAGCAGGCTGTTGGGTGACGTCCAGCAGATGCCCAGCAGGACCGCCAGGCGCCAGGCGTGCCCACGGTCGCGACTGCTACCCATGCCTGCCCTCCACCTTGTTTCGGGGCGCCGTCATCACCATCTGACGCGGCATCGAATGTTCGTTATCGAGGTCCGCCATGTCCACCACGCTGGATATCCCCTGCCCGCATTGCGGCGCGCTCAATCGCGTTCCGTCCGAACGAATCGGCGAACACCCGGTGTGCGGACGTTGCAAGCAGGCGCTGTTCGAAGGCAGGCCGGTGGAGCTGACCACGGGCAATTTCGATGCGGTCGCGGGCCGTGGCGACCTGCCCGTGGTGGTGGATTTCTGGGCCTCCTGGTGCGGCCCCTGCCGCAACTTCGCTCCCGTGTTTGCCGAGGCCGCCCGCACCCTGGAGCCGCAGCTGCGCCTGGCCAAGGTCGATACCGAGGCACAGCCGGCACTCGCGCAACGCTACGGCATCCGCAGCATTCCCACCCTGCTGGTGCTGCGCGGGGGGCGCGAAATTGCACGGCAGGCAGGTGCGCTCAATCCCATGCAGCTGAGGCAGTTCCTCGCCAACGCGCTGCATTGAGCAACGCCTAGGAACTGCAGGAAAGCATCGAGCAGCCGGCCTTGTGCGTCGCCCACTCGGGGCGCTTGCGGGCAAACCGCTCGCGGCCCGGTTGCTCGTCGTAGGGGCGGCGCATGACGTCCAGCAGTTCGTCGATGCCGGCGTAGTCGCCCTGCGTGGCGCGGTCGATGGCTTCCTGGGCGAGATAGTTGCGCAGGACGTAGCGGGGATTGGCCGCGTTCATGCGCGCGCGCCGTGCCTCCCCCTGCAGCGGATCGTCCAGCGAGCGCGCCGCATAGCGCGCCAGCCACGCCAGGAAGGCGGGCTCGGCCGCGACCCGCAGCGATTCGTTGTAGAACGCCTCCTGCAGGGGCGACAGCGACGGCTGGCGTGGATCAACCTCGGCGAGTGCACGGAAGAATAGCGTCATGTCGACGTTGGATTCCGCGAGCAGTGCGTGCAGCGCTCGCATGAGTTCCACGTCATCGTCGCGGCAGGCTGCGAAGCCGAGCTTGGCCGCCACGTTGTCGCGGTCCGCGGCGGCGTAGGCCGCGGCGTAGCGATCCAGCCCCGCCTGCAGCGGCTCGACGCCCTCGAACAGCGGCGCCAACGCCATCGCCAGGCGGCTCAGGTTCCACCAGGCCACGTTCGGTTGCTGGCCGAATCGATAGCGGCGACGCCCCGCGTCGGTGGTGTTTGGCGTCCACTCCGGATCGAAGTTGTCGATCCAGCCATACGGGCCATAGTCGATGGTGAGCCCGAGGATGGACATGTTGTCCGTGTTCATCACGCCATGCACGAAGCCCACGCGCATCCAGTGCGCGATCGTCACGGCCGTGCGCTCGCACACCTGGGCGAACCACTCGGCATACAGCGCTTCGCCTTCGCCGCGAAGCTCGGGGTAGTCGCGCGCGATGGTGAAATCCACCAGCTGCTTCAGCAGGGCCACGTCGCCGCGCGCCGACGGAAGTTCGAAATTGCCGAAGCGGATGAACGAGGGCGACACCCGGCACACGATGGCCCCGGGTTCTTCCTGCGGATGACCGTCGTAGAACATGTCGCGTACCACCGTGTCGCCGGTGACGACCAGGCTCAGGGCGCGCGTGGTGGGCACGCCCAGGTGGTGCATCGTCTCGCTGCAGAGGAACTCGCGGACCGAGGAGCGCAGCACGGCACGGCCATCCGCGCCGCGCGAATACGGCGTGCGCCCCGCCCCCTTGAGCTGCAACTCCCAGCGATGCCCTTCGTCGTCGAGCAGCTCGCCCAGCGAGATCGCCCGCCCGTCGCCCAGCTGGTCCGCCCATACGCCGAACTGGTGGCCGCCGTAGTTCGCCGCATAGGGCGACATGCCTTCGAGCAGTGCATTGCCGCCGAACACCTGCGCGAACTCCGCGCTGGCGACGTCCGCCGCGTCCAGCCCGAGCGTCCGGGCCATCTCGGGCGACCATGCGACCACGCGGGGCGCGGCCACCGGCGTGGGCTGCACCGTCGAATACAGGGCGCCGAGCACCTGACGCTGTCGCGAACCTTGCTCCGGGTCGCCGGGAAGCTCGCGGATGAAGGCATTGTCAAACCGGATGGATTGCATGTGCGGTGGATTTTCGACGGGCCGGGGGTCGGCCAAAGCTATATCGGTGCGCGAGCTTTGGCATGCAAGCCATTGCGTGGAAAGCGCTGCGGGAATCGATCTTCACGTACGTGAAGAATATGACGGTTTTTCCGCATTCTTGCCGGGAAATTCAGTGCCCATTGGCATTTGTGTATCGCCCGTGAAGATGCTTAGATGCGATCCAACGGCTGCGCAGGGGCAGCCCGGAGTCCACACAACATGCACATGCTTCTTGCCCGTTCCGCCATCGAGCGCGGAATGCAGCTGGTAGCAGGGATGCTTCATCGGGACATGCAGGACGCTTCAAAGAAACCCATCCGGGACGACGCCAGTTTCAAGCTGGTCTCCTGGCAGCCCGGCGCGCACTCGCGCAGGGAAGACGAGCTCGCCCGTCGGCGCGAACAGCAGTTCGGCTGATCGCGACACCGCGCCGTCGCGATCAGTCCCGCGACGGCGACGCAAAGATCCGCGCCACATCCTGCGCATCGAGCGCACGCCACTGCCCTTCCGCAAGATCCCCGAGGGTCAGGGCTCCCACCGAAACGCGCGCGAGCGTCTCCACGTGGTTGCCCACCGCGGCGAACATGCGCCGCACCTGGTGATAGCGACCTTCGGTCAGCGCGAGCCGGGCGCGGCGCGGCTCGAGCACCTCGAGCAGGGCCGGCTCCAGCGGCTCCTTTTCCGCTTCGAGCATCAGCGTGCCGCTGGCGAATACGGCGCCCTCGTCACCGCGAAGGTCCTGCGCCAGGGTCGCCTCGTACACCTTGGCCACTTGTGCCCGGGGTGAAATGATCCGGTGCAGCAGGCCGCCATCGTCGGTGAACAGCAGCAGCCCGGAGGTGTCGCGATCGAGCCGGCCCACCGTCGACAAGGCCGGGTCGCGCACGCGATAGCGCGGCGGCAGCAGGTCGTAGACCACGCGGCCCTGGTCCTTGCGGGAACAGGTGGCGCCAAGCGGCTTGTTCATCATCAGCACGAGGCCCGCCGGCGGGTCCAGCGGCTCGTTGTCGATACGGATGTGCTCATGGGACACCTTGTCATCGGCATAGAGCACTTCGCCGTCCGGGTCCGTGACGCGGCCTTCGCGGAACATCATCGCCACGTCCCTGCGGCTGCCATAGCCGAGGTTGGCGATCAGCTTGACCAGTTTCATGCGTGTACTCCGCGGGCTTCGATCACCTTGAATCCGTCCTGCACCGTCACGGTGCGCACTTCGCCGAATCGCGAGGCGAGCGTGGCCTCGTAGGGCAGGTGCCGGTTGGCCACCAGCCAGAGGCGTCCGTGCGGCAGCAGCGCATCGGCAGCGACCTGGATGAAGGCACGACCGAGATCCGGCAGGTCTTCGCGCCCCTGGTGGAATGGTGGATTGCTGACAACGACGTCGTAGCGCCCCGGCAGGCCCTGGGTCACGTCGTGCCAGTGCAGTGCGATCCCGACCGGGCGGCCACTCGCCTGTCGCGCCTGTTCGAGGTTCAGCCTCGCCGGCTCCAGGGCGCGCGCCTCCGCCTCGTAGAGGTCGATCGCGCTGACGGCCGGACAATGCGCGATCACCTGCGTCGAGAGGAACCCGTAGCCCGCGCCGAGGTCCGCCACGTGGCCAGCGAGATCGCCTGGAAGATGGCTGGCCAGCAGGGCCGAGGCCGCGTCCACGCGGTCCCACGCGAACAGGCCAGGCCGGCTGAGGAACCCGGCGTCGTTGGGTCGCGGCGCATCGAGCGCCAGCCACTCGGCCAGCAGTCCGGCGTCGACGCCCTGCTCCGAGGGCGCAACCCAGAACACCCGGCACTTGTGCTTGGAGAGCTGCTGCAAGGGGCCCGCCAGGCGCGCCAGGTCGCCTTCGGCGGACTTGGCGCCCTCCGCATTCGGCACGGCGACCAGCACGATGCCGCCCGGCGTGACGCGGCCCACGGCCCGCGCGAACAAGGCGCGCGCCTCGTCCCGCTGGCGTGGCGGAAGCAGCAGCACGAGCGGAAACCGCTCGTCGCCGTCGGGCCCGGCCAGGCGCAGGCCACTGCGCTGCAGCGCGTCGGCAAACGGCTTGAAAGTCTGCTCGCAATGCCAGCCGGCACCGGCCATTTCACGCAGCCGGAATCCGTCGCGAGCACGCAGGAACAAGGCGCGCCCATCCCGCGGAAGCGCGAGCGCGCCGGTTTCGAAAGGCACGAACAAGGCCTCCAGCGCCGCATCAGGGGCAGTCGAGAACACGGCGGGCGTCACGCGTGATGGATTCCGGTTGGGGGCAGCGCGGCATTTTAGCCGGCCGTGGCGCGCTTTGCGTCCGCCACGGCCAGGCGAGACGCTGGACATCGACCACGGGTCCCGTGCGCGAGGGTGCGAGGGACGCCGGAGGGACACGCCTACTCCGGCCGCAACAACTCCAGCTCGCTGACGAACTCGCGTGCCTTGCCGCTCAGCGGGTCGATGAAGGACAAGCGCTTCGCCAGCAGTTGCAGCGGCCGTGCGTGGTCGTCCCGCACGGACTCGGGCAGGTCCGGGTAGAACGGGTCGTGGAGGATGGGCGCGCCCATCCCGGCCATGTGCACGCGCAACTGGTGCTTCCTGCCCGTCACCGGCTGCAACGCATAGCGCCAGTGGCGAGGCGTGCGCTCGAGCACGTCGACCCGCGTCTCGCTGTTGGGCGCGCCGTCGACCTCGCGCATGCGGAAGAACGGTTCTCCGCGTTCGATCCGCGAGCGGTGAACATGGGGGAATGCCAGCGCCGGCAGCGGCGGCGCCCATGCTTCGTAGTGCTTCTCGATGCGCCGCGCGGGAAACAGTGACTGGTAGGCGGCCCGGCTGGAGGCATGCGCGGAGAACAGCACCAGCCCCGCCGTGTGGCGGTCGATGCGATGCAGCGGCACCAGCTCCGGATTGCCCAGCTTGCGCACCAGCCGGTTCAGCAGGGTCTCCTGCACGAAGCCGCCCGCGGGCGTCACCGGCAGGAAGTGGGGCTTGTCGACCACCACCAGGTGCATGTCGACATGCAACAGGGTTTCGTGGAACGGGATCGCCGCCTCGTCCGGCACCTCGCGGAAATAACGCACGCACAGGCCGACCCGGTGCGGCGCGTCCGGGGCCAGCGGCGTGCCGAACGCGTCCTGCACGCGTCCCCGGGCGAAACGATCCATCCATTGCTCGCGGCCGATCTGCGGGAAATGGGCGCACAGCGCGTCCAGCACGGTCGCCCAGGGACCGGGTGGCAATTGCAGCGTACTGGCGGCGATCGGGTCGGGCATGCAGCGCTCCCTGGCGGTGACATGAGCTTAGTGCCAGCAGCGCCCGCCGGGATACCCGACATGGCCGTTTGGCGACAGGGACGGGACAGTCCAATGACTTCCCCGCCCCCCCCATTTCGTGGCGCGGGACCTTCGCTACACTCCGGTCCGGGACTGGCGCCATCCGGGCGCCTGCCACGTCGAGGGGCACACATGGATCAGCGGGCAGTCCGCATGCGGCACGTCGCGACAACGAACCTGCGGGGAGCGCGGCGGGCGGCCGTCCTGCTCGCCTGCCTCTGCCTCGCCCCGACCCTGCGTGCCGCCACGCTCGACCCCGCCGAGCTGCCGCGCGTACAGGCGGCCACCTTCGAGGTGGTGATTCCCAAGCCGGTGAATGACCCGCTCAGCTACGAACGCCCGCTACCGTTCGACCAGTTGCCGTTCCAGCAGCGCAACGACAAGTACTACTCGGTCGGCACCGCCTTCGCGCTGGGCGACCACCATTACGTCACCGCCGGCCACGTGCTGTCGCTGGGCATCGACAGCCTGATGGGGGAACCGGCGCTGCGCGACGCCAGCGGCCACGTGTTTGCCATCGACAAGGTCACGCGCTACTCGCTGCAGCAGGACTTCGTCGAGTTCACCCTGAAGGATCCGCCGAAGATCGCCCCGCTGGAGCCGAACACCCACGCCACCATGAACGACGTGGTCTACGCGGTAGGCAATGCGCTGGGCACCGGCATCGTCATCCGCGACGGCCTGTACACCTCGCAGACGCCGGAAGAGGAAGACGGCCGCTGGCAGTGGATGCGCTTTTCCGCCGCCGCCTCGCCGGGCAACAGCGGCGGTCCGCTGCTGGACAAGGACGGCAAGGTCATCGGCGTGGTGCTGATGAAATCGCCGGACGAGAACCTCAACTACGCCCTGCCCATCGACCTCGTGCTCAAGGCGCCGGCCAACCTCGCGGTGGCCGATACGCGCGAGCTCTACCAGCTGGACGTAATCGACAGCAAGCACAACGGCCGCTTCAAGACCGAGTTCTCGCTGCCCAGGAGCTTTGCCGATTTCAGCGCTGCCTACCAGAAGGCCTACAAGGCCAATGCGGACCAGCAGCTGCACGACCTGCTGGGGGAGAACGCGGACACCCTGTTCCCCAAGGGGGCCGGTTCCAGCCGACTGCTGCACGCCGGCTCCACCCTCGATGCGTTCCCCACCCTGCTCCATCGCAGCAGCAACGGCACTTGGGTCATCGCCAACACCAGCGAGAGCAAGAGCACGCTGGCGCACAACGGCTTCGTGGCGAAGGCGGTCGTCGGCAGCCAGCTGATGTTCCACATGCGCAAGCCTGACGACATCACCAGCAGGCAGCTCTACGCCGACTCGAAGCTGTTCATGGACCTGCTGCTGAAGGCCGCGCCGCTGCAGCGCCACGTGGGCGCCGAGCAGGTGAAGGTGACCTCGCTGGGCAAGCCCTCGGTCGAACGCCTGTTCACCGATGCCTACCAGCGCCGCTGGCAGGTGCGCGAATGGTCGCTGGCCTACGACAACTCCGTGCTGATCGCCTTCCTGCTGCCGGTGCCCGACGGGTACGCGGCCATGATGCGCATCGTGCCGGCCAAGAGCGAACACGAGGAAATGGGCGACCTCAAGGCGCTGGCCGATTTCGTCTATCTCGCCTACAGCGGCACGCTGGCGCAGTGGAAGGAATACCTCGCCAACGCCGACCTGCTGCCTGCCGTGATGTCGGACATCGCGATCCGTTTCGACTACGGCAACGACTTCCGCTACCACTCCCGCCGCCTGGGCTTTGCCTATACGCCGGAGCTGCAGAAGATCGACCAGAACAGCCAGCTGGTGCTGGGCATGTCCTACTTCGAAGACCACGGCAAGGTGGTGTGGGACGTCAGCAACGTGGTGGTGAAGTCCAATGTCGACAACGCCGAGCGGATCAGCTTCAACCGCCATGTCGCGCCGTCCGACGACCTCGACGACAGCTACCGCAATTCCTGGGGCAAGATCGTCCAGCGCAGCCATCCCGACGATGGCGTGCCCTACAGCGAAAACGACATGACCTACATCGGCACCGTGGGCGGCACGCCGGTGTCGGCGCCGGCGCAGCCGGGCGTGCTGTACACGGCCTTCTACGGCGTGGACGGCCCGCGCCCGGAGGAAGCGATGAAAGGCAAGCTGAACCTGCTGATGAAGGACGTGCAGATCAGCGAACACTGAGCGCGACGCCGGGCGACGCGGCCTTCGCGTCGCGCCGGCAGGCTCAATGGGTCTCGGTGACCTCGGCCTGCAGTTCCGTTTCCACCGCCGGCACGCGTGGTGCCGGTGGCAGGCGCGGGGTCAGGCGCTGGTACCAGCGCCACGACCACCAGCCGACCACGGTGAGCGTGCTCGCGCCCAGCGCGAGGTAGAGCATGCGGCCCGACAGCAGCGGCGACATCACGCCGGCGATGAACGCACACAGCAGCAGGCTGCAGAACGCCTGCACCGAGGACGCGCCACCGCGCCGGTGCGGGAAGCGGTCGAGCAGCAGCAAGGTCAGCGTGGGGAAGGCCAGCTGGACGCCGACGCCGTGCAACACCAGCGGCAGGACCGACCAGGGCAGCACCGGATCCGTGGTCACCAGCGCGATCAGCACATGCAGGCCGCAGGCCGCCAGCAGGGCCGCGTAGCCCAGGTTCACCGTGAACACCACGCTGCGCCGGCTGGCCAGGCGCCCGGACAGCCAGGCGCCGAAGACCAGGCCGCCCACCACCGGCAGGAACAGCCAGGGGAAGCCTTGCGCCGACAGGTGCAGCAGGTCGCGGACGATGTGCGGCGCCGAGGAGATGTACAGGAACAGCCCGGCGAAGTTCACCGACAGCGAGATCAGCAGCGGCCAGAACACCCGGTCCTGCCCGAAGCTGAGATAGCCGCGCACCAGGTCGCCCAGGTGGAACGAGGTGCGCGCCGCCGGCGGGTGGGTCTCCTCGAGGAACATCACCAGGGCCACCGCCAGCACCAGGGTAAAGCCCATCAGCACCCAGAAGATGCCGTGCCACCCGTTGAGGAACAGCAGCTGCGCGCCGACGATGGGCGCGATCACCGGCGCCACGCTGAAGATCATCATCACGCGCGACATCAGCTGCTGCGCGGCCGCCCCTTCCAGGCTGTCGCGCACGATGGCGCGGCCCACCACCAGGCCCGCGCCCGCGCACACGCCCTGCAGCGCGCGGCAGGTCAGCAGCATGGTGTAGGAGGTGGACATCGCCGCGCCGGCCGAGGCCAGCGAATAGACCACCATGCCGGCCACGATCACCGGCTTGCGCCCGATCGCATCGGCGATGGCGCCGTGGAACAGGCTCATCACCGCATAGGTGATCAGGTACATGCTGATCATCTGCTGCAGCTGCGTGCTGTCCACCCCGAAGTGGCTGCCGATCAGCGGGAACGCCGGGAACACGGCGTCGATCGAGAACGGGCCGATCATCGACAGTCCCGCCAGCAGCCATGGCAGGCTGCGCCGGACGGGGCGCGGGGTAGCAGTCATGGCAGGGCGCAGGCGGGCGAGGAGCGCAAAGTATAGCGGTGCCGCGCTTCGTCCCGAGCCATGACGTTCGACCGATCATCCGCTAGCATGGGCCCGCAGGGAGATGGCATGCCTCCCGCTCCGGCCGCGCGCATGGGGCGAACCACCCTCCGGGTTGATGATGCCTGCACCACCGGAACTCCCGGGGCGCAGGCGCGTGCCTGTTTCCGGGAAGTCCCCCAAGGCTTGAGGAGACGAACGTGGGCTTTACCGGTTTCGTGGCGGTTGGCATCGGAGGCGCGCTGGGCTGCTGGCTGCGCTGGACCCTGGGCGTGCTGTTCAACCCCGTCTTTCCCACCGTGCCGCTGGGCACCCTCGCCGCCAACCTGGTGGGCGGCCTGCTGATGGGCGTCGTGCTGGGCGTGTTCGACCACTTCCAGGCCCTGCCGCCGGAACTGCGCCTGTTCGCCGCCACCGGCTTCCTGGGCGGCCTCACCACCTTCTCCACCTTTTCGGCCGAGTCCACCACCCTGCTGCTGCGACAGCAGTATCTTTGGTTCGGTGGACACCTGGCCCTGCACCTGGTCGGCTCCATCGCGATGACCGTCACCGGCATCGTCCTCACCCGCGCGGTGCTGCGCAGCTAGGAGGAAATGACGTGGAGTCCCAAGGCGTCCTGCTCAGCTTCTACTGCCACACGCGTGCCCGGCACGATGGCGTCCTCGTCTACGAATGGCTGCTCGAGCATGCGAAGAAGCATAGCGTCGGCGGCGGATCGGCGTTCAGGGCGATCAGTGGGTACGGGCGGCATGGCGTGCTGCACGAGGAACAGTTCTTCGAACTCGCCGACGATCTCGCCGTGAAGGTGGAGTTCCTGCTCAGCCCGCCGCAGGCCAGGGCCCTGCTCGACACCGTGCGCAGCATCGGCATCGACGCGGTGTATGCCCTCAGCCCCGCAAGCTTCGGCACCCTGGGCAAGACCGTCGGCACGGATTGACCGCCACCCGTCCGGCAACCCGGCGATGCCGGGGCGCCGGGCTGAATTCACGCCAGCCTGTTCGTCGTCACGCTACACGAGGAACGCATGAGCCAGGATTCACTCAAATCGCGCGCCGCCAGCCTGCTCGAGCACGCGGGCATCCACCTCGACGGCTCCGCGCCGACCGACATGCGCGTGCACGACGAACGCCTCTACGCGCGCGTGTTCGCGCACGGCTCCCTCGGACTGGGCGAAAGCTACATGGATGGCTGGTGGGACGCGGACGACCTGCCCGGCATGTTCACCCGCCTGCTCGGCGCCCGCCTGGACACCGAGCTGAAGTCGCTGGATACGCTGCTCGCGCACTTCAAGGCGCGCTTCATCAACCTGCAGCGCGGCGACCACGCGTTCGAGATCGGCAGGACCCACTACGACCGCGGCAACGACCTGTTCCAGGCCATGCTGGGCAAGCGGCTGGTGTACTCCTGCGGCTACTGGGCCGAAGCGACCAACCTCGACGATGCCCAGGTCGCCAAGCTCGACCTGATCTGCCGCAAGCTGCGGCTGCAGCGGGGCCAGCGCGTGCTGGACATCGGCTGTGGCTGGGGCGAGGCGCTGAAGTACGCGGCGGAAACCTACGGCGTGCAAGGCGTGGGCGTCACCGTGTCGGAGGAGCAGGCCGAGTTCGCCCGGGAGCTTTGCAGCGGACTGCCCGTGGAGATCCGCCTGCAGGACTACCGCGAACTCGACGAGCCTTTCGACGCGGTCTTCTCCATCGGCATGTTCGAGCACGTCGGCGCCCTGAACTACCGCACCTACTTCGAGGTGGCACGCCGCTGCCTGCGGGAGGACGGCCTGTTCCTGCTCCATTGCATCGGCAGCAACGGCGCACCCGGTCGCCCCGACCCGTGGATCGAGAAATACATCTTCCAGAATTCGATGATTCCCTCCGCGGCGCAGGTGACCGCCGCCCTGCAGGACCTGTTCGTGGTCGAGGACTGGCACAACTTCGGCGCCGACTACGACCGCACGCTCACCGCCTGGCGCACCAACTTCGACACCGCCTGGCCGCGCCTGTCGGAGCACTACGACAGCCGCTTCCGGCGCATGTGGCATTTCTACCTGTCGGTGTCCACCGCGGTCTTCCGCAGCCGCCGCGACCAGCTGTGGCAGCTCACGCTTAGCCCCCGCGGCATACCCGGCGGCTATCGCGTGCCCCGCTGACCGGCTTGCAGCCCCGGCGCCCGCGGACAATAGTGCGCGAACCATTCCGGGGGGGAACGAACTCATGAAGGCACGCCTGTTACTGCTGTTCGTCGCCGGCTGCCTGTGGTCCGGCCTGGGCCTGGCGGCGCAGGCGCCGACACTGGCTTCGTATTTCGACCGCAGCGGCCATGACGACGTGCTCGGCGGCGGCGTCAGGCAGATCGAGATCAACACGCCCAAGGGCAAGTTCCACGTCTGGACCAAGCGAGTGGGCAACAACCCGAAGCTGAAGGTGTTGCTGCTGCACGGCGGACCCGGCGCCACGCACGAATACTTCGAAGCGTTCGACAGCTACTTCCCCAGGGAAGGCATCGAGTACTACTACTACGACCAGCTCGGCTCGGCCTACAGCGACCAGCCCAAGGACGAGGCGCTGTGGACCACCGACCGCTTCGTCAACGAAGTGGAGCAGGTGCGCCAGGCCCTGCACCTGGACAAGGACAACTTCTGCCTGCTCGGCCATTCCTGGGGTGGCGTGCTCGCCATCGAGTACGCGCTGAAGTACCAGCAGCACCTCAAGTGCCTGGTCATCTCCAACATGATGGACTCGATCCCGGCCTACAACGCCTATGCCCGCGATGTGCTGGAACCGGCGATGGATCCGAAGCAGCTGGCAGAATTGAAGCAGATGGAAGCCAGCGGGCACACCGACGATCCCCGCTACATGGCCATCCTGGGGCCCATGCACTACGAGCAGCACGTGCTGCGCATGCCGCAGGCGCAGTGGCCCGACCCGGTCAACCGCGCCTTTGCGCACATGAATGAACAGCTCTACGCGCTGATGCAGGGCCCCAGCGAGCTGGGTGCGAGCGGTCGGCTCGAGCACTGGGACCGCAGCAAGGACCTGCACAAGATCACCGTGCCCACGCTGGTGATCGGTGCGCAGCACGACACCATGGACCCGCGCTACATGAAGTCCATGGCGGCCAAGCTGCCCCATGGCCAGTTCCTGCTCTGCCCCAAGGGCAGCCACATGGCGATGTACGATGACCAGCAAACCTATTTCGACGGCCTGACGCGCTTCCTGCTCGCCGTGGAGAACCAGCCGGCCACCTCGCGCTGAGGCGAGCCACAGGAGTCGTAGTGAAATTGTTCGTTCGTTTCGGCGTTGCCCTCGTCCTCAACCTGCTGCTGGTCGCCACGGCGTTCGCCCAACCCGGCCTGTGGGTCATCAAGCAGGGCGACGCCACGATCTACCTGTTCGGCACCGTGCACCTGCTGCCGTCGGACACGAACTGGACCTCGCCCGCACTGGACAAGGCACTCGCCGACAGCCAGCGGCTGAGCATCGAAATCGTCGACGACGACAGCCCGTCCATGCAGGCGCTGGTGATGCAGCACGGCGTGGACTTCAGCCACCCGCTGTCGACCAAGCTCGACGACCGCGACATGCATCGCCTGGAAAAGGCCGCCACCGACGCCAAGGTGCCCGGCGGCCTGGCCGCGCTGCAGCCGATGCGCCCCTGGCTGGCCGCCCTCACGCTCACCGTGGCGCCGCTGGTGCAGGCGGGCATGGATCCCAGCCAGGGCGTGGACAAGCAGCTCAAGGCGCGCATGCAGCAGGCTGGCAAGCCGGTCGACGGGCTGGAGACCTCGGAGAAGCAGATCCTCATGCTGGCCGACCTGCCCGAGGCCATGCAGCTGGACTTCCTGCGCCAGTCGTTCAAGGAAGTGGCCGACGGCCCCGCGAAGCTGCGCGAGTTGGTCGACGCCTGGCGCCGCGGCGACACCGACGCCATCGCCAAGGTCGAGGACGAGGACCTGCGCAAGGAAAGCCCGACGCTGTACCAGCGCCTGATCGTCGAGCGCAACGAAACCTGGGCCAGGACCATCGCCGATCGCCTCAAGCAACCCGGCGTGAGCTTCATCGCCGTCGGCGCCGGCCACCTGGCCGGGCCCGACAGCGTGCAGGCGCAGCTGCGCAAGTTGGGCATCGAAAGCAGCCGTATCCGGGACTGACCCACCCTCCCCCTGTAGGAGCGCACCCAGTGCGCGAAAAGCCAACAGGGCGGAAACGCGGTAATGGCTGTCCCCGGGATTTTCTGCCCACCAGGGCGACCGCAGTGCATCGAAGCCCCTCGCCCCCCATCCCCCCTTTCTGGCAACATCCCCCGGTTAAGCGCGCCGCCCGCGCGCAGGCGAATGACGTAACCGCATGAATCTGCAAGCCAATTTCGAACAGATCCCGCTCAAGGAGTACGCCGAGCGGGCGTATCTCGACTACTCGATGTACGTGGTGCTGGACCGCGCCCTGCCCTTCGTGGGCGACGGCCTGAAGCCGGTGCAGCGGCGCATCGTGTACGCCATGAGCGAGCTGGGCCTGGCCGCCACGGCCAAGCCGAAGAAATCCGCCCGCACCATCGGCGACGTGATCGGCAAGTTCCATCCCCACGGCGACACCTCGTGCTACGAGGCGATGGTGCTGATGGCCCAGCCGTTCTCGTACCGTTACCCGCTGGTCGACGGCCAGGGCAACTTCGGCTCGCCGGACGACCCCAAGAGCTTCGCCGCGATGCGCTACACCGAGTCGCGCCTGAGCCCGATCGCCGAGGCCCTGCTGGGCGAGCTCGGCCAGGGCACGGTGGACTGGGTGCCGAACTTCGACGGCACGCTGGAAGAACCCAGCTGGCTGCCGGCGCGCGTGCCGCACGTGCTGCTCAACGGTTCGATGGGCATCGCCGTGGGCATGGCCACCGACATCCCGCCGCACAACCTGCGAGAAGTGGTGAGCGCGTGCATCCGCCTGCTCGATGACCCCGATGCCACCGTCGCCGACCTGTGCGAGCACATCCAGGGCCCGGACTACCCGACCGAAGCCGAGATCATCACGCCGCGCAACGAACTGCTGGCGATGTACCAGGGCGGCACCGGCACGGTGCGCGCCCGCGCCGTCTACCACCTGGACGACGGCAACATCGTCATCACCGCCCTGCCGCACCAGGTCAGCCCGTCCAAGATCCTCGAGCAGATCGCCGCGCAGATGCGCGCGAAGAAGCTGCCGATGGTGGAGGACCTGCGCGACGAGTCGGACCACGAGAACCCGATCCGCCTGGTGGTGGTGCC
>JACXTT010001112.1_pt1 | contig 45691 bp, 70 predicted proteins | sample 9270951 | NCBI WGS metagenome assembly JACXTT01 (sample SAMN15532306, study PRJNA645909) | rock metagenome | isolation source: weathered quartz diorite | place: Puerto Rico | collected 2017-06-21 | reverse complement strand
TACCGTAACCGTACCTAATTGGCACACTTGTTGTATGGGGGCAGGGGTCTATCGGGATGCGGGAATTGCGCCTTACCTCAATTCTTCAAGCCTCACAACTTTTATCAACTCAACTCTCCTGAATTCACTATTATTACTTCATATATTATTACTCAATATAAAACATTATACTTTCTTATATCTTCACCTCTCCTGACTTCAATATATACTTCTTTCACTCTAATACCTCATTCTCCTAATCAATTTACACATTTCCTTTTAACTCTTTGTCATTTAATCATTTACGATAGAATTTGCTTTTTTCGATTCTTTTGCATATACTTGCAATACGTAAAAGCTACACCATTTAAGGATAATCACTCATGAACTCCAAACGAAAAATTAAATATTAATCCAATTAACTGAAATATTTACATTAGTAAAGGAAATACAATTATGCCATTATTTGAAGTAGCAATTATTGAAAAACCAACTCCAAAAGGAATTGAATCTGGTGAAACAGAGAAATTGATTTTTGGACCAAAAGCTGTGATTGCATCTGACATTCAATCAGCAGCAGTGTCAGCCGTTCTTGGTGAAGCGTCATTATCAACTATTGATAAATCCAGAATGGAGATTTTAGTTCGCCCTTTCGCATCCAGTCGTTAAGTTCTGGTAATACGACTGAAAATTACTCTGGACAGACTTATTCACAATCATCTTCCAATGATTTATTGAATAAATATAAAAATTTAACTGTTCGAGAATTTAAACCAGATTTTACAGTACAAACATTTAATGCTTCAAGTCTTGGATTATAATTAAAAAGATGGTCTGATAGTCAGCATCGGCTAAGTTTCTATGGGAACGTGAACTATAATAATGGATGGTAGTTAGCCACTATGAATTCCAGATTGGAATATCTGAATACTGAAACCTCATGCTTGCATAGAAAACCATCTAATTTTTAATCATGCATAAATATTTATTTGGTGTATCTTTGTTCCTGAATATTTGTTCTATTATTTTCTTATTGAGTTTCTGTCAATCTGAAACTCCTTCTGAAATTATTGCTCCTCAAAAATCTTTTTCTCATTCTCATACTCCTGAAGTAAAATTACCTGACTTAGTAGGTTGGGAAGGTACATTAAAATTGACCAGTGGTAATTCACGCTGGGCTTACTTTAATTGTATAGTTGCTAATATTGGCGATACTACTTGGTATTCAGTAGCTTCTCTTGACACTCATTTTATTTACTTCAAGATAATTAATCTTGACTCTGGAAAGACTTGGGAATACTGGAAGAATAGTTATGAACCAGTACCTAAATGTATTGATTTAAGTGATTGTCGTCCAATTCAAGAATATAATACTCTTGGAGTTAAAGAGTATGATATTTATACTGGTTACTATAAAATGTTTGGAGCTGGTAAATATCTTGCAGTACAAGAAGTCAATGCTGCTGGAGAATATGCTGAAAAGAATACAGACAATGATCAATACTGGCAAGGATTCAGTTATTACCAAGATTCACTTGGAGTATGGAAGCAGAAGATTGACCCATCATTAGTAACTCGTAAGAATAAGAATAAGCTACTTCATACTAATTAATGGGAGTATTTGATTGGCAAGTCGCTGGAGTTATAATAGGTATTACATCAACTGTCATTACAGCAGCGACTTTATATATTCGTCTCTGGCTTGGAAAACTTAAAGCTGAGATTGATAATAAAGCATTACAGAATCAAACTATTGAAATCAAGAATGAGATTAATTTAAAATCTCATATTGATAGTGTAAGGATTCAGCTTGAAAAGAAGTTTGAAGTAGCAGTAGATAAGCTTGATATACGAATACGAAATTTGGAAATTAAAAAATCATAATATAAGGATTATTTATGGAACAATTAAAAATAGTTTTATCCAATTTGCTTGTTCAGTATATCTTGAAAATCGGTTCAGGATTTCTGGCGGCTTATGGAATCAGCTCTGGCTCAGTAACTGAGATTGTGTTTGCAGTAGTGGCGTTGATTTTTGGTATTATAGGTCATTGGATTTCTCATAATACTGCACTGAATACTCCACCGCCTGTAACCAAAGTTACACCAAGTTTAAATATTCCCCCGCAGTAAATCTTCGCTCTACTTCATTTCTCATATCCTCACGATTCGGCTGTGAACTTTATAGACTCCTGATAATGTTATCACTATCTTGATAGAGGTAGGCTGGTGTAAAAACCAGCCTATTTTATTGATATGAAGAATATAATTGTCATTATTTTATTGTTAGTAGGTGGGGCATTTTGTGTATGGGCTGGTGGTAGATTATTTCCAGTTCATGTAGTAGATGTTCATTATGACACTGTAAAAGTTCCAATTAAAATAGAAATTCCAATTGAAAAAGTTATAGTCAAATACCTTCCAGCAAAAATACATACTATTTATGTTGACACTTCGACAAATATTATCAAAGATGAATTTGCTTCAGCTGAAACGATATTCACTTCTAATTCCATTGTTGATACTCAACATCTGGCTTATAAGGATACCGTTTCAGTTTCTTATCACTTTTTACCATTAAACTATTTTAGTTTATCGCTTGGATTACAACCCCGTCAAGCGATTATTCAAAAAGAATATATAACTAAAACAGTTGAAGTTGAGCATACCAAATTCTTTGACTTTTCTATCGGCGGAATAGTTAAAGATGCAGGTTTGGTAGCTATCGGGTGGGGATTGTGTCAATTAACGCATAAGGATGAAGGTGCGTTAATCTATAATCCCTACTCACCATCTTCTCTTAGAGTTGGTTTTAATCTTCCAATTTTAAATGTATCTAATCGCAAATAATATTGATATAGATAAACTTCAGGCTATCGGTAAGATGATAGTTATTCTTGCTGATGCACTTCCTGATTTTTATGAGCATATTATTACTCCAGATAATGTAGGCGGTAGAAAATCTGTCTCTGGAAGAGTTTTTTCAGTTGGAAGTAAAGTTCAAGAATGCAAATTTGGCGATAGATTATTGTTCACCAGAATGCATGGACGTGAAATAAATTATGAAGGTGAGAAGATTTATTTCATTCATGAAAGTCAAGTCTATGCTAAAATATCTGATGATGTAAAAGCTGAAATTAAGTTTGAACCTATTTAACTTATAATGGAGAATTTATGCAATTACAAACTAATGTAAAAATAGTATCTGAAAATTAGGATAAAATAAATGGAATATATTTCGAGATTAAGGTATTCAAGTGCTGATAATACTGATAATCTTTTTCAAGATGGTATTTTAATTGATGAACTAAATTCGGTATTAGGAATAACTCATACTTATCAAAAAATATCAATTGGTAGATATGCTTTACAATTTTTTCCAATTGAATTTGTAGGTGGCTATAATAAAGCAGCTATTTTTGTTGGTAAAGCTGATGTGCCAAATAATGTATTTAGAGTTGAAGTACTTGAAAATGATATAAATAGATGGGATATATTTGCTTATGATATTAACAATAATCCCATTGATATTAATGGGTATATTTATGTTCATGTAGAGTATTATTAATGGCGAGCGTAGTAAATAATGGAGATGGTTCAGATGGTGGTGGTTTTATTCCATTTACAAATTTATCTAATGCAAAAGTAGAGGATGGAAGTTTTTCAACAGCTATTTGTGCTACGAGTCAGGGGGCTAATATTATATTTTCTAATTTTGGATTTTCAATTCCATCAAATGCTATTAGTTTAATAGCAACTTTTGAAGTTAAAATAAAAAGTACATTTGCAAGCGACACTTCCTCTGATGTTTTTTTCTCTATAGTAAATGGAAGTGGTGCTGTAGTTGGAGATCCAGACGTAGTAATTGCTTTTTCATCTGTTATAACAAATACTTTAACTTGGAAAATATGTGATGGTAACAGACAAAGCTGGATAGAAAATTTAACTGATATAAATTCATCTAATTTTGGTTTTAGATTAGATTTTTTAAATAATAATGCTGGCGCAGATACATATTCAATAGATTCAAATAGAATTACAATTACTTATAGTTTACCAGCTGGTGGTACTGGTTCTCAACAAAGAACAGTACATAATCCAGACTATTATTAGAAAGGATTTAATAACTTATGTGGAGAGATTCACGTGAACGCTCACTTTATAATTTTGCAGGAACATCAGTAGTAGGAACTGCTCTTGGAAGTCTTTTTGAACCAAGAAGTTTTGCTGGTTTACTTGTAAAACGTCTGACTATTAGAAATAATAGTGCTGCTACACTGACCGCTGGTTCTCTGGAGTATAGCCCAGATAATAACACATGGCTTTCTTATGATGGTACAACTGCACTGAATCTTGGAAGTGCTTCAGCCGTTAGTTTTCTTATTCAGAATGACCCAGCAACTTTCTGGCGATTTCGTTCATCGGTTGGAACTACTGCTAATGCCAATGTTAATTTCTGGTGGGAGTTTTAATGTTTGAAATTTCTTATAATTTCAAATATCAAGATGAACTTGTAACAGTTTCATTGCAAGATGTAAAAATTGAAGTTAAACTCAAAGATGAATTTATCTCACTTCAAAGTACACTATGAAGTTTGCTTTAAATAGTTATGGTACAATTCATGGTACTTTGGGGAGCTATAATGATTCTGGAGTTTATCTTGCACCATTTAATTTTGGTACTCAAGGATTATTCTTCGTAGTACGAAATAGATTTGATTTTACGAACTCTGAAATACTATGGAGAAAATCAGTTGGTGCTGGTATCAGTATTCCTGCTGGTAGTAATGGATTATTTGACATAACTCTTACTAACACCAATACAAATTATAATCCAAGAGAATATGTTTGGGAGTTATTCCTGAATCCATTAGGAACTACTTTTGTAGATGGTACTACACAATTAAAATCTCTTGGTTCTGGAATATTTGAAATCTTACAAGGTGCAAAATATGGGACTCTTTAAAAATGTTTCTATCAAACGTATTTCAGGTGACGATAAACAATCACTTGGAGTTTTAACTTTTAATCGTGGCGATGGAGAACTTTTTATTTGTAAGACTCTTGAACTTGGATGGCATGATAATGAAAATAATATTTCATGTATTCCATTAGGAGAATATCTTTGTCAATGGACAAAATCTCCAAGACTTTCTGCTATTCATAATACTACGTATTATACTTATGAAGTATTAAATGTACCAAATCGTTCTGGTATTCGTATTCATTCAGCAAACTATTTCAATCAGCTTTTAGGCTGTATTGCTCTTGGTGATGCTCATAAAGATATTAACTTGGATGGTGAACTTGATATAATTCATTCAGGCGATACGGTGGGTAAGTTTAATAATTTGATGAATAAAGAAGATTTTAACCTCATTATTGAATAATGGGACGTTATCCAAAAAATGTTGACGAGTTTCTTTTTGGTGAACAGCTTTCACAAGAAGGACTTGATATAATAGATGCTCATCTATCAGATAAGATAGATAAGTTTCTTGATGCAAAGAATAATTTAGTATTTGATGAAGAAGAAAGACTCAGACCAATAGATAGGAAGCGTATCATTCTTGGATTAGCCATGCGATTCACCAATAATGAAATTATTGGAATGGTCAATCAGTATAGGAGTGAAGAAAATCTACCTCCAGTAAGTATTGGACATACAGCCTACTATCGTAAAAAGTATGGTGATATTATAGATGAAATTTATATTGAAAATGTTGTTCGTATAAATGAAATCTATAAATATGCTGACAAAGTGGTAAGAGTTGCAAGAATTAATGAGCTTTCTGATTTATATTACTCTTCTATTAAGAATGAATTTTCTATAAGTGATGGGAAAGTTACTTCTGAAATAAATGTTCAGACCAATACTCTACTTCGTCTATTTGATAGAATGAAAGTAGAAGTTGGTGACCCGTCAGTTAATGGAATGTTGAGAAGGAATAATCGTAATAAAGAGAAACACGCAGACAATTCTGAGTTTGAAGATATCTCTCTTGATAAAAATGATGTTTCGCAATTATTGGAAAAGCGATATGCTAATCAACTTCCTTCTTCAATAGAAAAGAAAATTGATTTTACTGATTATAACCATTGTGCTAATGGAGAAAAATCAGGTGAAATGGTTTGTTGCTGGCATAAAGGGATAACTAAAGGAAACACTGGCTCTCAATGCAAAGTACAATCTGGAGAAATTCAGAAGTGTCCTAAGTTTTTAAATTCAAGCCTTCTTGATAATATAGAATGGCTCAGAACTCAGCGAGAACGCAAACAAAGTGTAGAAGACCTTGCATTTATGGTGGGTTGCACTGAATATGACCCAGAAATACGTGATATTATTGCTGATAAGTTGAAAGATAGTGGAATATTTGCTATAAGTAGAAATAATGAGAAGGAAGAAACAGCACACACAACAAACGTTCAGCCTTGATGAGAACGTAGAAAAACTTATAAGAGAAAACTTTCTCATTTTTCTTCTTGAGAAGTGGAAAATCTCTTCTGGAGAATTTGAAGGGAGAGAATTTTCTTTTAAAGATAGACCATTTTTGATGGGACTTGTTAATGATGATTTTCCATTTATTGTTAAATTAAAGTCTGCTCAGTCAGGTCAATCTGAAATAGAAGTAGCAAGAGCTATCTGGAAAATGATTACTCAGAAAGGAAATGTGATTTATACATTTCCTGCTGCTGAACAAATGCGTCAGTTTGTAGATGCAAGAGCAAGACCAGCAATAATCAAGAATGAGTATTTACTTTCTAAAGTTGATGGAAACTTAAACCTCAATAAGTTTGCCATCAATAATAATTCACTTTATTTTCGTGGTGCGCAGAAACGTCGTCAGATGATTTCTGTTGATGCTAATTCATTATTTGCAGACGAAGTAGATACTTATGAAGATGAAAAAGCGATTGATACGCTCAACAAAAGACTCGGAGCATCTACAAATCCATATAGGTGTTATTTTTCCACTCCCAGTTATCACGCCTCTGGGATTTCGCTCTATTACTATGGTAATGAAGCATCTGGAGAAAGGGGTTCAGACCAAAGAGTCTGGACAATCAGGTGTGAGTGTTGTGGGCAGTTTAATGAAGATTTACTCTGGAACGACAATATATTAGATTTAAATGATAAAGATAGAAAGTTTTCACATTATACTCCAGATATAATAATAATTTGTCGTCATTGTAAAAAACCACTTAATCGTTTATCAAATGGTGAGTGGGTTCCAACAATTACTAAGAATTCTTCTTATTGTCATGGTTATCATATATCTAAGTTATTTCATCCTGCTGCTGACTTAAATGTTATGTATTTGGATTCTAAGAATCCATTAAAAGAGCAGGAGTTTTATAATTCAGATTTAGGATTACCGTATGAGCCACGTGGTGCAAGATTAACTGATGCAAATTTAGATGCTGCTCGTGGGAATCATTTATTAGCACAATTTTCAACTGAACCAGTATTTGCAGGAGTAGATAGAGGTAATAAGATTCATGCAATAGCTGGTAAACGTGATGAAAATGGTAATTTCAAGATAATTAATATAAGTGAACTTGATTCAGAAGAAGAACTTCATGATTGGTATAAAAATCTTAATGTAAAAGTATCTGTTCTGGATATGAATCCAGATAAAGATAGTGCGTTAGTATTTCAGAATCAACATGAAGGAACTTGGCTTGCTTATTTCTCTATTCATCTTGAAAAAACTACACAACAGTTCAATAAAAATTGGGATGATAAACAATTAGGTGTGAATCGTACATTAATGATGATGTATGTTTCAGATTTATTGTGTGAAAAAAGTATTATTCTTCCAATTGATGTAAGACGAGCACGTGAATTTTACGAACACATGAAGTCTCCTATTAAAGCTCAAAAGGATGATGTTCATGGTAAACCAGTAACATTTTATCCAAAAACAAAGAATCCAGACCATTACTATTTTGCCATGTTATACTTTCTTCTTGCGTGTCAAATTAAAATGGCTCCTGGTACTGTGAGATATAAAAGTTTATACCTCTAATGGCAATTTACGAAACGCTTTATAGAATATCTTCTCTTGCTCAGAATCGTCAACTTCAGAATTTTGGATTTGACACAAATCTTCAGGGATGGATAGATGCACATAGAGTTCAATTGGTAGAAAACTGGTGGTATTATCATGGTTATCACAATATCTTTTTACAAAGATTTGAAAAAGAGGATGAACATGAATATTTACAACGTATTCAGTATGCAACTATTGAAAATCATATAAAACCCATTGTCAATTTAATGGTATCTTATTTATATGGTGACGGAGATTCAGTAAAACGATATGTAACAAAAGATGGAAATGCAAATACTGAAATTCAGGATTTACTTCAGCGTGTGGTATGGAATTGTAATAATATTCCTGAACTTGATGATGCAAAAGCGTTAAATGCCAGTATTACTGGTTATACTGTTATTCAGCGAGAACTTTTAGATATTAGAACTGATAAACCTTTTCCACTTGGCACTGGTAATATTGAAAAGAATAAGTATGGATATATAAAGAAAACTCCACTTGATTCATGTTTCACCTATCTACTTCCTTATGTAGATAAAGATGGTGTGATTGATGCGAGAAAAGTTGGAGCTATTTTATACTTTTCTGACCATTCTACTAATCCAGCAAATATTAATCCAGTACAATTACTGAATAATGCTTTTACAGATTATAAAGTAATGTGGTATATTGATGATACTGTTTGGGAAAAATGGGTACAAGACCCATTGACTAAAAAATGGAATAAAATTGACGTGAATCCAGGTGGAGCAAACCTTAATGTAAATCCGTATGGAAATGTTTTAATTCCATTCTCGGTTTATAAAAATGTTGGAGACCCATATTATATCGAAGGAGATTCTGATGTATTTGATATGAGGTCTCTTAATTTAGAATTAAATGAACTTGCTAATGGTGATAAAGAGGTAATTCGCTATCATCAATATCCAATACTTGCAGCGTTTGGATGTGAACTACCAACAGAATGGGTTAGAACAAAAAATACTACATTCACATTTCCTGATGTATCTAAAGATAAGGGAAATCTTTCGTACATAACTTGGGATGGAAATATTCAAGCATCACAGGTTAGGCAAGAACAAATAAGACGTTCTTTGTCTCAGGTTAGTCAAATATCTTTATTGTCACGTGGATATTTAAAAGATATTGGACAAATACGTTCTGGACCACCATTAAAAGCACTATTTAGTTCTGACCGTGCTTTAATGAATAGAAAGTTTGCAATATTTAAAGCAAATGAATCAGCTGATATGAGAGCTGATGTGTTATTTTGGAAACAAAATGTAGATGCAACAATTGATATTGATAATACTTATCAGTTTAATTGTCAGTTTGAAAAAGATTTTCTTGGAATTGATGCTTTACTTGAAGCAGAAATAGCTGCTATTCAGAAACAATCAGGAATTCAGACAATAGAAGAAATTCTTGAAACAGAACACCCTGATTGGACTCCAGAGCAAATTAATAAAGCAAAACAGGATATTGAACAGTCTCAGCAAGTACAAGGGCAAGGACGTGGCGCTACTGTTCAATCTCCAGACTTAAAAGGAATACAGCAAAATGGGTAATTCTCTAAAAAATATATCAGATAAATCTCAACCTTCTTACGAAGGTACAGTTTTATGGTTTCGTGACGACTTAGGATATGGTTATATTGAAAACAAAAGTTTTACAAAATCAATTTATGCTCATTATAAACGAATAGTTTCTAATGAACAATTCAAAACTCTTTCAAAAGGTCAGCTTGTTATATTTGAAGTAGCTGAATCTGAAAAGGGTTTGATGGCTATAAATATCAGGGAAAAGAAAATTATCCCTGCAAAGGCTTTAGTTGTTAATAGTCAATAGTAAATATATAGAAAGGAGCATGAAATATGGGATTAGTGAAATTTAATAATACTACTTTGAATATAGCTGAGATTCCCGATGGGCATATTGTCATTCCTCAGAGTGAATATGAATCTTTTCGTGGGGTTCAGAATTCTTATCTTATTCTTCAATCCAAGATACCTGCTGGTACTGACCATGCTAAGTTAGGTGAATTGATTGATAAGGGTGCAAGATTTGAAACGCTAAATTCAGAGATTGGAAATATCAAAACTCAATTGAGTGAAGCCAATACTAAATTACAAGGATTTAGTAATATTCCACAAGGTTTTACAGTTGAGAAATGGAACGCTTTTGAATTAAAAGATAAACAGGAAATTCGTGCAAAACGCATATCTGAACTTGAACAAAAAGTTTATAGTCGTGTTGAGACTGAAGATAAGGTAAAAGTCAAAGTTGATAAACGATTTTTACCTGATATGTCAAATCTTGATTTAGCTGCTAATGATATTGAGCAGAAGATGTATGACATATATAAACAAGGATATGCTGAACAAACTGAATTTATAAAAACAAATGTAGGTCAACAGCCAACTACGCAACAGCAAGCACCACTTAATGGTCAATCATATTCACCAAGTGGTGATGTAGTTAATGATGGTCGTATGCACGTAGATGGTTTGCGTGACCTTGCAAAATAATTTTGAGGTAAATCAATGAGTTTTCTTCCAAGTGCTGGTTACGGTGGAGCTTTTGGTTACACTGGTGCGAATGTTCGTACTGATGGTTGGGAACCAAAACACTTTGCTGGCACTGTAATGCGTAAGGCTTTTAGTGAACTCGTTTTCAGTCGTCTTGGAAACGAATCAACTGACGCATTTGGTGTTGGGCAAGGTGGTACTTTTACTGTACCCATTGCGCAGGATTTTGGACAACCTACCTCGATTTCAGCATTAACATCTGGAACAGCTATTACACTTGGTACTCAGAAGTGGGATAGTGTTACGATGGTAATGAATGAATACGGAACTGGTATTGCTTATGAACGTATTCTGGATTGGTTCTCAGCTATTCCTGTTCAGAATCAGTTGATAACTTCGTTATCAAACCATGTTTCACGTGCGATTAATCTTCTCGATTTTCAAGTTCTTAACTCGTGTAAATTTGCTATGGAAGTTCCTGCTGCTGGTTCATACTCAACAATTTTGGGTACGAATCGTGCTGGAATTTCTCAGGCAACTATGGGTGAACTTGGAATGGGTGGTCTGGCATTACTTTGTGATTCTTTCAAAGTTCGTGTCGTATCACCATTCAATCGAAGAGGAATGTTTGGATTAGTTGCAAATAGTGAAACTCTTCGTAATTTGATTCAGGGTTCTGTATTCCAGAATCGAGAGCTTTATAATTCATTGCAGGGAATCACTTATTCGGTTCTTGGTGATTTCATGAACTTTACCGCAATCACAACTGAAGAACAAATGACCAAAGGTACTGCTTTTGCTCTTGGTCTGAATACATTCGGTTTCGGTTTCGGTAAACAACCATCAGTGACCTTCTATCCTGATTTTGGTCAGGATGCTGGTCGATTGCCTGTATGGAAAGTATTGTGGTATCGTGGTCAGGATGCTATCTGGCGGGATAAAGGTACAGCTTGTGTCATGATTCGCTGCACTACTGGTGCATATAATTATGGAGCACTGGGTTAATCTTCATTAATATGGTGGCTATCATTTGAAATTATGTTCCACTTTCAGTTTCATCGGAAATGATAGACATTTTGAATTTTGGTAGCCACTTTTAATATAAGGAATAATTGAATGTTGGGAAATAAATCAGTATCTTTATGTATGGTAGTATATAATACTTCTATTAAAGATACTTATGAATCAGTAAAAAGTTTTATAGATGAATTGGTTGTGATAGACCAAAACTCTTCAGAAGAGTATGCAAAAGAATATAAAGAGTTGTCAACTGTTTATATTCCCACAACCAACAAGGGAAATGCGGATTTTGACCGCCAGTGGTGCTATTCGTTAGCACAAAAAGACTTTATTTTAGCAATGGATTCTGATGAAATTATTTCACCAGAAGATATTGAGAAGTTAAAAGAGATTGCTGATGTTGATTTTGAATGTTGCTGGTTTAATTTCAAAAATCTTGTTTCTTCAAATGGTATCACGATAGACTTAAAAGAATTTCTCGGTGATGACCCTCATCCAAGATTATGGAAGAAGATTCTTATTCGTGATAATCAACAAATTCCTACATTAGTTTGGGGTTCTGAGGCTCATACTTTTCCTCAGATTAATACTGGTAAAATAGTATTTTCAAATTCACAATTTACTCATCATCGTCAACTTGAAAATATTATTCGTACTCATCTGAGACGTGGTAAAAATATTTCTCCATCTGCACAAGGAGTTGAAAAACAATTTGTGAATAAACTTCTTGAGAAATTTGGTTCTGATGTGAGAAAAGTAATGTTAATGAAATTTCCTGAATTATCAGACTATTTGAGAAATTAATGAAAAAAGCATTAATGCTTCGTATGGGTGGACTTGGAGATATTCTTATTCTTACTCCAGTCGCCAAAGCACTTCATAGTAAAGGTTATTCGGTTGATTTCTGGTGTGGTTCTCCAACTGGAGATGTTCATGAGCTTATTAAAGGTTTACCATATTTAAATGATGTTAGAAAACTTGAACGTATAGCTGGTGTTCACGATTGTATTATTGATAATGATGGAAATAAAGTTTCTGTTGAGATTGAAAAAGCAAAATATGATGAAGTATTCGATTTCAAGTTTTCAGTAGAAGGTAACTTTGTAGGACTTCATAAGAATGAGGGATGGCGTTCTACTATTAATTCCAATTATCAGAATTGGATTGATTTAAGTCTTTCATGGTGTGGAATTGACCCTCAAAAAGTTTCAGCAAAAGATAAACGTCCTGAAATTATTTTAGGTAATATTGAAAATTCATTTAAATATATTAAGTGGGTCAATGAAGAAACTCCACTGAAATCAAAACTACAACGAAACTTCAAAGTAATTGGAATACAACTTCAAGCATCGTCTTTGATTCGTTCATGGTATAAAGCAGGAGATTTACCTGACCTTATACATAAGAAATATCCCAATGACGTAGTAATGGTTTTTGCTGGTAAGTGGGTTTGTATCACTCCTAATGGTAGAGAAGGATTACAGCTTCCAGAAGGATTTAATCCACTTACTGCGTCTGCATCATTAATCTCAGAAATGGATTGTTTCATTTCTGCTGATACTGGAACATCGCATATTGGAGAAGCTGTTAATACTCCAACTATTACTTGTTATACAACAGTTCCAGCATGGACAAGAGAAAAGTATTACAAATATTCTTATCCAATAGAAGCTACTCCAGAATGTTTTCCATGTTTTACTCTTGATACATTCTGTCCACTTGAAAAGAAAAAAGCAGAAGAATCACTTACTGAACGTGAGAAAGATTTAGTGGATGGTGCTAAAAATAATCGTAATCCAATGGATTATGCTAAGAAATATAATGTTCCGCCAAAAGCTATTGAAATGGAATTCAATGCAATAGGTCAGAAACTTCAAGCTATTGCAACCACTGAACCTGCTTGCGTTAAATCTATTACAGCTGATATGATTCTGAATAAAATTGATGAAGTTCTTGGTGGAGTTCATCAGAGGGGAAAAACGAAAATACTTAATTTTCAAGAAAAAGTCGCAATAACTGAAATAAAGGAATAATATGCTATTAATATACTCAGTAGTAATACCCAGTAAAGATTTACAGAATCTCAAATTCTGTATTCAGAATCTTGTAGCACATTCTGATTTTCTTCAAGATATAGTGATAATCTGGAATGGTAATGATGAAGAATATCAGAAACTTTGTGCTTGGATGCAAGAGAATGACTACTTAAAATCTCAAGTAGTTCTTCTTCGTGATGATGTTTATAAGATGTATAATCATGGAATTGAATTAGCTAAATATAATTTAGTTCTATTGATTAATGATGATATGTACGTCCCACTTTCATGGGATACTCCTTTGATGGATATTGTTGAAAGTGGTAATGAAATATCAGATGCTGTTATTACTACTCAACTTGTTGAATCTGGATATATAGATGTAAACCCAAAAAACATTGAATGTGATTTTGGTAAAGATTGGAATGAATTTGATATAGTTGGATTCAATCTTTATGCTACACAATATTCAGATGAACGTACTGCATTTGTTCAAGATTTTGGCTGGTATATGCCAGTCTTTATTCATAAGAAATGGTTTATGCAATTTGGAAAATATCCAACTACGATGCCATTTCCTCATCCAAATGATATAGAATTTTTCAATAGAGTTCTTATATCTGGAAAAGTTCAGCCACTCAAATTAAATTCATTAGTTTATCATTTTCAAAGATTATCTCAGCGTACAAATCCAGATTTTCAACAAGATTTACCTACAAAATTAAATCTTTGTTGTGGTGGGGATTTACGTGAAGACTATCTCAATGCTGATTCAGTAGCAAATGACCCAAGAGTATTTAAACTTGATATTCTTAATGATGATTTAGAAAAACTTCCTTCTGATTATTTTGAAGAAATACTTTTCTTTCATGCTCTTGAACATTTTCGTTTTGAAGATGGCGAATATGTAGTACGACAATTATATCGTATTCTAAAACAATCTTCAATTCTTCATATAGCTGTACCAGATTTAAAAATGGCTTGTGAAGATTATCTTAATGGGTACAATCGTCCTAATTGTGCTAATCCATTATTGCGAATTTATGGTCAAAATACTTCTGACGAATTAGTACATAAAGCTGGATATGATGAAGCTGATTTATTCTTGAAATTACAAAACGTAGGTTTTCATGTTGAAATAAAAGACCCCCGTCATCCTGATGAAATATATATGGAGTGTATGAAATAATATGGAAAACTCAAAATATAGACATATACATTTTCAAATCTTAGGTAAAGCTGGTGTAGATAGTAATTTTGCTATTCAGTTTAGTATAACTGCAAATGACAAAGATGAAGCAATTAAAAAATGTAGAGATTTGATTGAATGCACTGATTATATTTTTCATACTATAACTGAGTGTTTTACTCCACACGATGATGATGAGTACGTTAAAGCAGTAAAAGAACTTAGTGCTAATTTGGTATCTATCAGTGAAGAATCTGCAAAAATAAATGAACGTATAGTTGCTTCATTTAATGAATTAAAATCTTTAATACAACAGAAAAATGTGTAATTCAGCTTGCGAAACCTTTGTCAAATCCAATCTATTTCTCAGTGAAGTAGAAAGTAAATCAGTTCTTGAAGTTGGTTCGCGTAACGTGAATGGTTCAGTTCGTAAAGATGTAATGCTTTTAACTCCAAGTGAATATATTGGAGTTGATATTGAATCTGGAGATTCTGTTGACCAGATAGTTAATGCTTATGATTTAGTAAAAGTATTTGGCGAGAATAGATTTGATGTAGTAATTTCTACTGAAATGGTTGAACATGTTGCTGATTGGATTAAAGTCATTGACAATATGAAAAAAGTGTTAAAACCAAATGGTGTATTACTCATTACTACTCGCGACAGAAATTCTGGCGTTCATTCTTATCCTGAAGACCATTGGCGTTATGAAGAAGAAGATTTTCAAGAAATCTTCAGAGAATTTGAATCAGTAGAAACTCAGAAAGATACAGAATCACCAGATGGTACATTTGTTAGAGCAATTAAGCCAGCAAGTTGGCAATCTCGTGATTTAAATTATATTGAGTTATTCAATGTGAAAACTCAATGTCGTATGCCTATCTATAATTTTTCAGAATAAAGGAAATACATGAAAATTGGAATTTGCATTGTGGATTATGGAAATCCAGAATATTTAAAAAATTGTATCCAATCATTAAAAGATTGGAAAAATAAATTTTTCTTTCATAAAATTCTTGATTGTAATGTTGATAATTTGGGCTTTACAAAAGGAAATAATGAATTAATCAAATCGTTTAATGATTGTGAATGGATATGGTTACTTAATAATGATACAATAGTTCCAGTTTCTACATCGGAAAGAATTTGGAATGTTTTAGGAAATTCTATTGATAAAATTCCAAATGACGTAGGAATCATTGGTTTTAAAATTCTTTCAATGGATTCTCCTGATTTAATTCATCACGCAGGAACAGTTCAAGCTTTTCCCAATGGTATTCATAAATCAGGTTCAGTTAAACTTCGTCAATTCAATAAACGTACTTATGAAAAATGGGTTACGTTTGCTTCAGTATTAATTCGTAGAGAAGTATTTGAAACTTGTGGACTTCTTGATGAAAGATTTTTTAATTACTTTTCTGATTCTGATTTCTGTTATACTGCACGTACTCGTGGATGGAAAGTCTTGTATGAACCTTCTTTCGTTATTCATCACAAAATTGGACAATCAGGTAATCCTTCTGATGAACAGAAAAAAGTAATGACACGCGATATGATTCAATTTCAATCCAAATGGTTGAATGGTAAATTATTTTATGATTTTGATAATGAGTTGGTGAATCCTTAATGGCTTACGCTAATTTTACAGATTGTGAGAAATTTCTCGAAGGTTTTGGAACCAATTACTTTGGAACTTACAATGAAACATTGGGTTCCTTACAAATAAATACTATTGGCTGGCAAGATGCTATCAATTCATCTTTTAATAATGTCAATACTATTCTTGATTCCTTCCAGAAGATTCCTATTATTCCAGTAGGGACTCAGCCTCGCACTGGTTCATATCATTCTGCTTTAGTTGAATTGAATGTCTGCGATATGATATTTAATAAACTCAAAGCACGTCATATTCAAGAGTTCGGTGGCAAACTTCCTGATTGGATGATGTACTTTGGAAGTCGTTGTAGTCAGATATTTGATGACATTGTAAACGATAAAATCACTTTCTCTACTGATACCGTAAGAACTGGCATTGGTATTCCAGTTAAAGTTACTACAAATGGTTTTGCAACATTCTTTTCTAATTGGGACTTTGGATTCTATTCAGCATCAGATTATCCTAAGACATTCAGATTCAAAGTAACTGGAACTTCTGATGGTAATGGATTAGGTCAAGCTAAATTTCGTATATCTGAAGATGATGGTATTTCATATCAAACTAATGATAATATTGTAGGTTCATCTTGGATATGTATTAAGAATGGATTAGAAATTCGTTGGCAAGCTGGAACTACTACTGGAACTCAGGTTCAATTTGAACTTAATGATGAATGGAAAGTAGATTGCACTCCAACTCAAATACGAACTTCTTCGTACAAGTCAACATTCTCAAGATTTGGTAGAGGGTAATGGAGTTAATTCAAACATATACATTTGAAAAATTATCCTCATCTATTCAGAGACATTTACAAAAATCAGTTCTTATTTCTTATGTTCCTGATGAATCAATAGTTATTACTGATATTACTAAGAAAGATGAAGTTCCAGTTTTCAAATCTTATCTGATTAGAATATCAGCTCCAGATTCTGGTTTTATTACCAAAGTACCACGTATTGGTAATCATTATAGAAATGTTTATGTTGTTGCTATTGAACTATGGTTAAAATCCTCTGCAAAATTGACTGAGAGGATTAATACGGGAAAAATGGAAATTGCAAAAGGAATATATGAATTTTATCAAGATGTATCTGACATACTGGAACATAATAATTTAGACGGTCAATTGAATCCTTATGCTGGTTCCAATATAAATAATCCAGTTATGCTTGACCCTAAAGACGGGCTTTCTGTGGGAATTGGATTTTTATGGATGGGTCATCAGTATAATACAAAATAAGGAATTTCTATGATAGGTTGGGAAGCAGTCGTAAGAGTTGAAGCTGCTCCAAGCTGGGGAAGTCAAGGAACTGTTGGTCATAGAGGTATTTATCTCTTTGCTGATAGTGTTACTCCTGACTTTGGTGCTCAGTCACGTGAGCGTGACAACAAACTTGCGGGTGCGCGTGAATCCAGTGGTAGCTCATATAGCGTAGATAATTTCTACCCAAAATGTTCTATTACTTGGCAACCACGTGTAGATGACATTCTTCCTTTTGCATTGGCTCATTTTCAGATTGCAACAGCTTATGCAGGTGGAACCTATGAGTTTACACGAGTTGGAAGTAATTTAACATTCCTGACCAATGGAAGTAATTGGGGTACTCATCCATACTCTGTTAATGTTGATGTATTCTTTGGCAATTCACTTGTTGGTGGTGGGACTGGTGCTAATGGTTTCCGCTTCTTCAATGGAATTGTTGATAAACTTACATTCAATAATGCGTATGGTGAAGATTTGAAATGTACTGCTGAAATAAAGTTTCTCAGTGGTTCTCGTTTCAATTTTCCTTCTGGATTTCCTCAAGCTCCATCGAGTTTGGGTAGTTTCTCCGCTTATAGCCAATTAGTAGATTGGGTTGGCACTGTTGCTCCAACTGGCGAATCAGCCAATATGAATGTTGATAAGTGTGACCTAATATTTGATAATAAATTAGGTGAAAGGTCTAAGCTTGGTCAGCGAGGATGGAATCGTTTTCCACTTGCTCAACATTGGATGGCTGAAGGTAACTTGGGAATGGAGTTCAATCGTGATTTAAATATCATTGCTGAGGGAACTTCAAATACGGGTACGTTTGAATGGACGGCTGCTGTTGGTGCTAATTCTATTAAGATTTGGTATCATAACTTTGTATATCGTCCAGCAAATCCAGCAGTAACAGATGGTCAATCAATAGTTGATATAGGTTTACCATTTAGAGCGTATCCATCAGTAACTGGTGGAACGTCATGTGTCATGAGAGTCTATACTGGCTCACTGTTTGGTACAAATCTATTTAACTTCTTTGGCTTACAGTAACATTTTCTGGTGGCTTGGGAGACTGAGCTACCAGAACTATATGGTTCGATATTCCTAAATTTATAGATGTCGGTAGTCGAGGGTATAGGTTTTAACTCTCTTCGGGTAAAGATTGCTATAAACGAGGATAATGCAAAATAAGCCTATGTCTGTTCGTTCGGTCGAGGCGTAGGGCATCATAACAAAAAAGTGACTTAGGAAAGGTTAAGCAAATGGCACGCAATTATGGAGAACGTGAAATCAAGAGGTGGATTCCTACTGGTGATGAAACTTCTGATAAACCCACTTTTGTCAATTTTATTCCACTTGATAAAGGTGCTTATGATAAATATATCAACTCATTAGCTGAGATTAAACGAAATAAAGTCGTATCTCATGCTCAAGATGCGTTTGAAAAACTTTGTCGTCTGACTATTACTGCTGACAATAAAGGAATTTTTCTTGGTAATATCTATTGGAAAGAAAAAGGAGCATTGGCTCCTGAATTCTTTGCTGAAGTTAAAGACAAAGAACAAGCTATCAAGATTTGTCTTGGTATGAATGTTGAAGATGCTAATGAGCTTGAACAAGAAATGCGTGGTCAGTCAACTCTTTCGGAGTCAGAAGTAAAAAACTAAGTTGGGCTATACAATGTTCTTTATTGATTTCTGAAGAAGAAAACAAGGAAGGACAAGTAGGATATAATTGTGAGTATTGTATAGCCAAAGAGTTCATGGGAACTCGCAAAGGACGTATTTGTTTTTATTATCAGATTGATTTCAATTCTGATGTATTAGAATATTCCTGCTCAGTTCCTGAAAAAACTATCAGTGGTGAAGTAACATCAATAGAAGAATTTCAAAATGTTTGTTCTTCTATTCTTGAGTTATATAAAGCTGATAGAATTGAAATTGCACTGAAACAATTCAGAATAAAGAATACTCGAATTACTGGAATATGCGCTAAGTCTTTTCCAAAAACTCAAGAGACAGTTGATTTATTAAGCCTCATAAATCTTTGTACTGGTGGACAATCAGGTACGGAATTATTTCATCTTCCGTATTCAGGAACTATTTTAGACCAGCCCAATAAATTTATCGAGGCTTATTTCATTTTCTGTAATGAGTTCAATAAACATCTGAAACGCAATAGACATAAAGATAAAGCAAATGAGGCTCAAAGACAACGCTGATGGATTCTGGATTGAATTTATCAATCGTAGGAAAAGTCCTGAACAATTTTTACGTCAGAATCTAATACCTGATGCAAAAGTAATGAAAGTATTAGGTGAAGAAGCCATATCTTCAGTTAAAGGTTCTGTAAAGCATAAAATTGTTGTGAAAAAAGTTGCCAATAAAGGAGTAGTAGTTCATTCATTCTCTACTCATGGAACTTATCCTTATGGTATTTTGAAACGACAATCTCCTAATTCTGAAAATTATCCAGACCTTGAAGATGCTACCTTACGTCATCGTAAATGGAAAGCTAAAGAAGGAATTATTCCAAGTTTTCGTGGAAAAGATTTCATTGAACGTGAAACATCTAAACATATCATGGATGGATTGAAAATTAAATCCACCAAAGAAACAAATAAAAGTGCATCAGTTACTATTGGATGGACTGGTGAGAATGAAAGAATTGCAAATGTTCAAGATAAAGGTGGAGTTGTAACAAGTTTATGGTTCGATAAAGAACTAAAAACGTCTGAAATTCCTGCTCATCATTTTATTGGATTTCAACAGATTTTTATTGATAATTTCTTTGATACTTTCAAACAATTAATTTAATGGCGATTACAAGTTCTGAGTTAGGACTTAATATAGCACTTCAAGACCAAGCTTCTAAAAATGCTGATACTATTGATAAGAAGCTGGCTTCGATTATTGATAAAGAAGATAAAATCAATAATCGTCTTAAATTGATGAATGAAGCACTTCAACGAGTTAAGGAGACTCAACTTGCATTGAGTAAAGCTCAAGAGTCATTGGTTAAGCCTTCTCAAGTTGAAGCGAATCTCAATCCTCAAGCATTAAAAGATTATAAAGCTCAGCTTCTTGATATTTATAAAGCTCAGGATGCTGCTGCGTCAGCAAGACGTACAACTCAAGTTGGAATATCTGGTGAGAAATTAAAACTCAAAGATATTCAGGAACAGAAGCAAGGATATGAAGAATTAGCTCGTATTAATTATAGTATTAATGAGTCTAATCAAAAAATGATTCAGGATAAACTGAATTATGAGAAGATGTATGCTAATGCAATTAAAGAAAATAAGGCATTTGATTTAGCCAGAGCTAAAGAGATTGAAAATGCTGAATTACAACGTCAGCGTTTACTTACTCAAACTTATGCGTTACAACGTAAATCAGTTTCTGACCCAGCAGTACAACAAAAATTCCTTGATATAGTTGATAAATTTTCACAACCTATTAAATCTCAGGTTGATATTCAGAATTTCCAGAAAGCTCGTCAGGAACTCGCATTACTTCAACAAGAATTAACTAAACAACAAGCATCTATTGGAATACTTGGACGACAATGGGAAAAGCTCAGAACTGTATTTGCCAGAGTATTTGATGCTTTAGTTTCATTTGTAATTATTGATTTCTCTCGAAGAATATTTACTGGATTCTTTGAGGGATTAATTCAGTCTAATCAACTTCTTGAAGAAACTCAGGCAAGACTGAAATCGTTAATTCCAAATTCTGAACAGTTAACCGAAGTATGGAGTAAACTTAAAGAAGTTACGATTACCACTCCATTTAAACTTCAGGATATTTCTTTAGCAGCAGTTCAGTTAAAAGCATTTGGAGTTAATATAAAAAATAATATTGGAGTAATTGCTGATTGGGCTACTTCAGTAAATCAAGATATTGAATCAGTTTCTACTGCTTTTGGAAAAATAGTTCAATTTTCTCCAAGAACTCCATTACTTCTTTCAACTCGTGGCTTATCAGTCGCCGCATTTGAAAGTTATGTTGCTAAATTTGGAGATAGAGCTACTGCATTGGCAAAATTGATTGAAGATACTTATGGTGGGACTGCAAAAAGAGTATCTCAAACTTTCTCTGGAATATTGAGTAATTTGTCAGATTTATGGCAATTCATTTCACAAACAATAGGACAGCCATTATTTGAATCTTTAAAGTCTGATTTACAGACAGTTTACAATCTAATGTCAAGACTTGATAGACAGGGGAAAAGCACTTTATCTACCATTGGAGAAGTGATAAATTCTTTTGTCAGAATAACTGCTTTTACTGCAACTGGCTTGGTTATTGGAATAGTGATTGAACGTCTAATCAAATTAAAGTCAGTTCTTACTGATGTTAATGGAACTCTTACAATCTTTGGAAAGAATATTGGTTGGGGTTTAGCGTTAACAGCAGTTGGAGCATTAATATATCAAATAATAAAACTTGAAGATTCATTTGATTCACTTGCAGAGGCTCGTCAAAAATATGCCTCACTTGCTCAAGATGATTTTAATGGTCAGATAGAGCAACTTGAAATAATGAATAGAGAGCTTGATGAACAACAAAGTTTATTTAATTTTATATTACAAAGTGTTGCTGAGGGGTGGAATCTCTGGGGACAACTATTGTCTGGTAATATAAAAAGTATTAAACAGTTTGGAGAATATTTTCTTCATGGTAATTCCAAAGAAATTCAACAAAATAATATTCGTATTGAACAATTAAGAGAAGAGCAAATGGAACGCAAGAGATTACTTGCGATTGAAAATGCTCAATTTGATATTGTTCGTGATTACCAGACTATTCAAGATGTAAACCAAGCTAAACTTGGTGATTTCTTTAAATCAGTTTCTGAAGATTTAAAGAATCAAATTGATTTATTGCAAGGTGGTGGAGTGATTACTGCTCATCCACAATTTCAAAGTAATGAAGATAAAGATTTAATAGCTAAAAAACAAGCATTACTTGAATTCACAAATGCAATGACTAAGAATGTTGATATTTCTCAGATTCGTGAAAAGGTTACTGAATCTTTAAGAAATAAATTACTTTCTCTTGAAAAAACAGAAGGAGATATTTCTCAGTCATTATTTACTGATATTAAAGAAATTCAGGAAGCAATTAAATTCTTACTTGAATTTGAGAATAAAGCTAATAAAGGAGCTGAATCACTTGAAAGATTAAGAGAGCAGATTCTTGAATTAAATGAAAAATTAATTCAAGGACGAGAATCAATGAAAGAATATCTTGATGAAGACATTGGAAGTAGAGCAACCAAGATAAAAGCCATTGAAAAAAGACTTGAACTGAAACTCAAGTTATTTGAAAGAAAGAAGGAAGTTCCAATTGATTTAAAATTATCATTCGATGAATCTCGCTTTGATAAGTCTCTCGTTGACTTGGCTAAGAAGGCTGCTGATAAATATGCAATTCCAAGAGAAGTATTCTTGAGACAAATTCAACAAGAATCAATGTTCTTTGAAAAAGTTATCAGTGCAAAAGGAGCAGTTGGTCTTGGACAATTAATGCCTGACACTGCAAAAGATTTGGGATTAAGAGTTGATAAAGAAATTGATGAGCGTTATGATGCAGCTAAAAATCTTGAAGCATCAGCTAAATATTTAAGTCAACTATATCAAACATTTCAATCATGGGATTTAGCTTTAGCAGCTTATAATGCTGGAGCTGGTAATGTTAAAAAGTATGGCGGTATTCCAAAATTCAAAGAAACAATTAATTATGTTGAAACAATACTTGGAAAACTACCAGAAGTAAACAATAAAGTCTCTGAATCATTTAATAATTTCAAAGTAGCTCTTGATTCAAAAAGTTTAATTGAGTTTGCTAATTCTCTTGGTACTGTTAGAGATGAACTTGAAAAGAAAATTTCTACTCAACCAAAAGAAATATTGACTAAAGAGAAAAAAGAAATATTGACTAAAGAGAAAATTGAATTACAGTCTCAAGTTGATATAATTGATACTATTCTGAAGTTATTAAATTTAAGAAAGTCTGAAGAAGTTCAGATAAAAGAACTTCAGCAACAACAATATGAAAAGTTGTTACAATTAGAAAATACTCAAAGAGACTTCAATAGGAATAAAACAAAATTCCAATTTGATGAAGGCGGTATAACTCTTCAGCAGTATTATAATAATCTTCAAGACCAATTATTAATCATTCATGGAGAATACTTAGAGTCTAAAAAACATGAGTTAGATTTACAAAAGAATCTCATCAATCTTACTGGTTCTGATAGAGTTAAAGCTGAAAATGATGTACTCGATGAACAGCGTAAACAATATCAAATTCTTTCTGACCAGCAAACTTTGGTTGAAGAAATTTTAAATCTTCCTTCATTAACATGGGGTGATGCTTGGAGAAAACAGTTACTTAAACTTCAAAAAGATACTGAAAAGTGGAGAGATGAATTAGCTGATGTTGTTTCTACTTCTGGACAACAGTTATTCCAAGATATATTTAAACATTTTCAAGCTGGTGTAAGTCAAGATGATATTGATAAAATCACTGAATTACAACAGCAACTTGAAGATATTCGATTACGAAAAGCTGGAATAATTGATGAGAACAATGAAATAACAAAAATCAATGATGAGGAATTACGAATACAACAAGAAATTGCCAAGATAGAAAAACAACGTGGTGATTTTTTACGTGATGGAATATTGAAGTTACTCAACGATATTGAGAGCAAACTAATCGAGATGGCTTCAAAGGAATTAATGAAACAAATATTTGATCTATCTGGAGTAGGTAAAAAATCATCAGATAAAGAACAAGACTTCTTCCAACAAATATTAGATTCAATTTATAGTAGGGGAATCGGTGTAATTGATAAAGGTACACCAGTAGAAATTGATTATGGTGGAGAACCACCAAATATTGATAATTATGGACGTACATCAGTTGGTAGAAATATTGATATGTCTGAGATAAATCGTCCATCGCCAACTTATAATACCCATACTTCTACTCAGGTTACTAATTATAATTTCAGTGGCGATATGTATGGATACGATGATTTCAAAGGAAAAATTAAACAAGTTAATCGTGAGCTTACAAGGAATACAATATGACATGGAAAGAATTTAAAGATTATATTGATAAAGAAATGAAAAATATTGAATTGGATGAAAATTGTAAACTCGGCAAAATACAGATTCCACAAATAGATTCTAATGAACTTAAAGAATTTATTAGAATAGAAATATCTAATAATTTAATGGAGATTTGGTTTTAATGGCATACGGATTACGTTTCTATCATAAATCACGTTCACTTGGTTCAGTATTTGATTGGTTTGTACCTGACCAAGATTGTCCATCAGCACCAAATGATCGTGGAACTGTATTATTCAGAGATATAATTGAAACTCCAAATGGAAATACATTCATTTATGATAAGGGTAAACGTAAAGAATGGGATATAACATTTGAGGATATTTCGACTCTATCAAAGGATAGACTTGAATTCATTGAAGGTGGATGGCTTGGAAGTCTTGCAGTAACAATGATATTTTTTGGTACTTCTGTAATTGGTACAAATGAAAGTGCTGGAAGTATGTCAAGTGCTGGACAGTTATGGGGTACTGGATATGTGAAGTTTGATGGAAAACCTAAAGAAACTGAATATAATATGTGGACATTAAAATTAAGCATCATAGAATTTGGTGCCAACCAGTCATTTACCTAAGGACTACAAATGCGTTACGAAGATTTACCAATAATTGGTCATATTCAAGCTATTAAAATCCATAAGAATGGATTTAGAGAAGTAATACTTGATAGATTTCAGAATATGGGAACTTCAATGTTCTCTAATCTGAGAAGTGTACTTATTTCTCGTTCAGTTGAATATGGAGTAGATGCAATGGCGTGGGGAAGTTTTAAGGCATCAGCAGGAACATTTATTGATTCTGACTGGGCTGGTACAACTTCCACTGGAACAAAAGGTGCTTTAGTTCAGGCATCTGTTGGTTCATTACTTGCTACTTTCTCTGGAACATTTTCATTCTCCAGTACCAAACAAATCAATGGATTCTTTATGGGACGTGGATATACGCCAGCTGCTGGTGGTGTAACTCAATTATTCACTTCTATATATAATTATGATTTCTCATTATTAACTGGTTCAACATTTGTATCTTTTGATAATGGTGATAGTCTTGTCGTAAACTGGAGTAATCAGGTAGGTAGTTAATGGCTGCTGTAAAAAATGCCTTTGCTCCATTTGGTGGAATAAATCCTTCTCAACTCAATTTTTCCTTTTCCAGTTTAGGTGGTGGAATAGCCAATCCTAATGGTGGAAGAATTGATAGTGGTAAATTTGTATTCTTCAATTCAAATGGTGGTGAGAGTGTACAGGGTACATTATTTGATGCTGGTGGAAATTATACTTCATTTGAACAAGTAGGTGCTGCTGGTGGTAGTTTGGCTGTCAGAATTTATGCGAATACTTGGGAAGCATATAATCCCAATCGTACTGGTACTATTGCTATGGTACATCTGTCAGGTGGTGTTGGCTTTGCTACCTACAATCTCATCTTTCCAAATGTAACAATTCCTCTTGGAACTTATCGTGATTTTTATATAGGTAGTTATACTTCTGATGAGTTTGCCCAACATCATCACTATCATCTTTTCACTGCAACTACTCTTGGTAGTCGTATATCTGAATATTTCAATTGGGCTCAGTCTGATTCAATATCAATGACTGAAGTTTCCAATACTCAAACTCATACATATAATTATTCTGAATCATGTTCAATAGTTGAAAGATTTAAGACTAATCCAAGACGTTATCCAGTTGAAAGAATAGCTATGTCGGAAACGATGAGCTATATTGTTCAACGTCATGCAACGGTAAGTGATTGGCAATTCAATCCAGACTATCGTATCATGTTTCAGGGTACAAATGACTCTGGAACATGGGGAACAACTAATTGGCATAATAATGTCAAGTCATGGGGAAGAATATCAAAATCAATAAAACATTGGACAGGTGATTTTGAGATAGGAGAATGGAATCCATCATTAGCAGACCCAGTTAATGAATTATATGGTTCTTTATACGCCACTCAATCTGAGTCACGTTATAAAGAAGTTCAGTTAATGGCTATGATTGCAGATAAACCATTAACTTATATTCCACAATTTGGTGGAGTAATTGATGAAACTACATGGGAAGATGGATTAACTACATGGGCTATTCGTGATAAGATAAAAGATTTTCCTTATCGTTCTTTTGTTCATGATTATGAGAATCTTGGAACAATAAAATCAGATGGAAAACAAATTGGTATCGTCAAGCGAATAGTAGGAACAGATGTAATGTTTGATGATGATGGTAATATCAATTATATCACTGTCAAACGTGGTGGAAATGCCAAGTTAAATATTGGTGGACTCATTTCTGATGCAGTTGCTGGTGGTATTGCAGGTGGATGGCTTGGTGCTGCTGAAGGAGCTGGACTTGGTTTAGTCAAAGGATTATTTGGATTATTAGGTGGTGGTGATGAAACTATATCAGGTTATTGGCAATTAACTGATTTCAACGCAGTTCCAGATGGAGTAGTTAAATCTGGAGCTAAAATGAAATTCTATGGTGGTTCAATATCAGGAGTTGCCACTAATTCATTAAATCCACTATTCAATGTCAAAGAATATAATGTTCTTGGTGGAACATTTAGAAATACTCAATTTGGATTTAATGGAACTTGTGCGTTTGATGATACCAGAGATATTCATCTTGGAGATTATATATATGTAAGGAAACCATTACTATTTGCTGGTAATCCAGCGGAAATTATTAAAGCCATTTTATGTGGTTCTAATATTGATTTTCCATATTATTCTGGAACATCAGCAATTAGTGTTGGTTTCTTTGGAAGTTTATCCACTCCTACATTAAATGATTTCAATAGTGTATTTGATTCTGAGTTAAATTCAATGGCATTATTTAATCTTGCCAAGTTTATTTCTCCTGAATTTGATACTTCTCCTTTTGATGAAATAAAAGAACTTGTTCGTGAATTACAAATATCATTTTATATTGATGAATCTAATAAATTTTCTATAAGATGTATTAAGCCACGTAATTTAATTTCAGCTGGTACAGAAATACATTATCGTCAGAATATCAATATTCTTGATGGATTCAAATGGAGTCGTTCTACTCAAGATGCTTTAGTTGGTGTTAGAATTTATTATAACTGGTTGGGAGATAACTCTGGAGCGTATCTTAATCAATATAATAAGATGTTAGAAGTCAAATCTAATAATCCAATATCAGGTGTGAATCAATGGGGAACTATTGAATCTAAGTGGATTAGACTTGATGAAGATGCAAAAATGATTGCATATCGTACTCTTGTATCTCAGGAACGTGGACTTGATAGAATTGAAGTACCAACTACATTGTATGGAATATCTCATACAATTACAGATATAATTCGAGTAACTCATAATACTGGAAGTTTGGGTACTCAGTTATTTGAACTTGAATCGTATGAAAAAGATTTTACTACTTCTAAAGTTAATTTAAGTGCAGTTAATTTATCACGAGCTTATGGTCATGGAAATTGTATTTGGGTGGGAACTTCAGTTGCTGTAAGTAATGCAACTCAGTCTGGTTGGAGTGTAATGGGAGCAAGTGGAGTTTCTACTCAATTAGGAACTCTCACTGGAACTTTCTTATCATTTGGTTCTACTCTTAATTACGCTTCTGGTGGAAATATTGGTGCTTCTGCTGGTGTTAATTTAGCATCAAAGAAATGGCATTATATAATGTTTGGTTCTAATATTAATAGCTATACTGAAATTTGTGCTATATCAGATTTGGGAATATTATCTGGTGGAAGAGCTGAAGACATTTATTTAAAGCGAGGATTATTTAATACAATTCCACGTACATATTTCAGTGGTGAAACCATGTATGATTTGGGAGCTATCTATATAAATCCTCAAACTGGAAGTTTTATTCCACCACCATTTTCTTCATTTGGTAGTTATACATTTGGAACTTCTGCAAACATTGCCACAAATATTGGGACTGCGTTTAAGTTCTCTTAAATGAAAAAACTATTGAGCAATGGAACATTTTGGTTTTTCATGATTTTAGTATTACTATTTTTATGGTGGAAGTATGGTAATACATCATTTACTTTATTTCTTCATGATAGTGGAAAATTTATTGGAGTGGTAGTGGATAGTACAAAAGGTAGTCGGGATAAATTGAAAGAACTGAAAAACGACATTAAAGAATTGAAGAAGTAATCATGGCAGACCTTGGAACTTATGGAAGTTCGATATATTCTTTCTTTCCTGTTAAAATTCTTCCTGAACCAGATGATATAATTACATTTGATTGGATGGATTCTATTGGACAATTCCAACAACGCTATCTGAAGTTTGGAACTCTAATAGCTACTATATCTTCTGGAAGTTTTCGTTATTTCGATTACTCAGCTTTCAGATGTGATTTCTTTCCACCATATATCAAAGTCTATGTTTATAATCCTGACAATACTACATGGGAATTCTGGAATCCTTATTCAGACCATCAAGATGACATATTAAGTGGAACTGGACATGGCAAACGAATACTTATCAGTGAGTGTGGATTAGGAAGTTGTAGAGTTGATAACTTTTTAAGACGTGATAGAAGTTTTCTTTTCACTGCATATCTTTAATGGAAAATATAGATATACTTCGTAGTCAATTTCAAACTAAGGGAATGGTTCCATCAATTAATGATGATGTAACTTTACTTTGGGGAAGGAAGATAGTTCACAATACTATGAATGGATATGGTATTATTGGAACTATAAGATTAGATGGCGCTGATATTCAATGGTTAAATCTTGGACTGACAAAAACTTATATGTTTCCACCAGAGGTAACAATATTCTGGCAAGCAAATGGTATGAGTCAATTAAACCATAATGATAGTAACTTCTTCACTGAAACTTCTACTGTTCTCGGAAATGTAATTGAAAACTTCAAGCGAGTTACTTCTTATGTTAAAGATGATTTAATTGGATTTAGAGCTAATCTTCAAGGATTTGGTGGTAATCCAAATTATCATTATATTGATGTATTTTTCAAGATTCATGGTGTATAATGCCTACTGATTTATATATTAATGGTACTCAATATCCAGATAGAAGTGGTAGTGATAAATTTGGAACATTCTATTCTCAATGTCAACCACCAGTTATAAGTGGAACAACTTATGGAGGTGCTAACTTTAGTTTAGTTGATGGAGATTTAGAGATTTGGACTGGAGCTTCTTTGGATAATTGGACAGAAAACTGGAACTTAGGCTCTAATCCATTTACAAAAGAAACTACAAATATTCAAAATGGTGCTGCATCTGCTAAAATATTATTTAATAGTCCAAGTTCAAATCAAGTTTGGCTTAGACAAGATTTAAGAGGAATATGTGGAAATTGGAGTGGATTAAGAACTTATACTATAACTGGCTATATATATGGAACAGCTGGATGGAAAGCTCCATTCAGATTCAAAAATTCAGGTGGAGCAGAATTTGGTTCAGGAACATATACAATAGTTAATACAAATACTTGGGAACAATTTAGCTATGTATTTACAGATACAGACGGCACTTCAAGAAACTTTGCTGATTTCTTTGCTGGAACTAATACTATATCTGGAGCTGGTTCATTAGTATATTTAGATAATTTAGTATTAACTATTTCTGGAGCAGCAGGAAGTGTTCAATATACTATGGACAGTAATTGGGGTGCAAGAATAGCTGAAAATACTGGTAGAGTTAGAGGATTATCTGGATTTGGAACTATTGACGTAGATGGTACATTCTCATTTACATTTCCTTCTGGTTGGTTTAAATTTCAACCACAAGTTGAAGTTAATGTCAAACGAAAATATATTAAGCCAACTCCAGCATTAAACTCAATGGTAGGAAATTTCTTTACAGATAATTGGAATGATACTCAACAAGTATTTGTATTGCATCAATCTCAACCTGGCAATTACTTTGAACCAAGACCACAAATATTTGTTCAGTTAACTGGTACAACTGGATTTAAATGTACTGGATATTGGGCGTTGCCAACTGATCCTTTAGACGATTCTGCTAAAGTTCCAATAGTATTCAGTTGGCACGCCAAAGGAATTTAGTTACTCTCCATCATCCTCAACATCTACTTCTTCAAAATATAATCTTCCTTCATATTCATGTTTAGTTCCCACGATAGTTAGTGAATCTTCTATTACTGATTCAGCTAATAGAATTTCACAAATCTTCTGTATTGCTTCTTCTTCATCTTTCGCTTCAACTGTAAGTTCTGCTGCTAATTGATACTTCATCTTTGTATCTCCTATTGATTATTGAATGTTAATTAGTTATGGTGTTCCTTTCCTAAATCTCCTTTCTTTGCCTTATTCGGTTTCCGGTTTAACCTACCTTTATTCGATTATATAGCCTATTAGAGAGACTTTTTGATAAGGTTGATAGGTTTATATACCCTTGTTTCCGAAAGTCGTTTAAAACTTAGGGAAATCGTTTCAGAAGTTTATAAGACTTCATATAAATTTGGGACAAGTGCGCTTTTATTGTTTTATTAAGATGAGTTTCATTTTTCTCTCCTTAAAAAATAAACTATTAAATATACTTCAGCTCCTTGTAAAAGTGGTATATACCAATCAAGTAAAAAATTCAAATAATTATGTTGAAGATATAATTTAATTATAGCCAATATGATTATTACTGGAATACTTAATAGAAAAGTTTTCATTGTAATTCTTTTTTCAATTTAACAAGTTCATCAACTGATTCGGTTATAGTAATCCTAAAAAATCCCAATAAAAATTAACTCCATGTTTCACTTTTAATACCTTTGGAAACTTCAACTCAAGACAATTTTCCATTGTAAGTTTCTTTGCTCCACCAACTCCAGATATTAATTGTTGTGGAGTGAATTTGAATACACATTTCTCATTACGAATTTCCCAAAGAAATAAACATATAAATCCACATTTCTCCAGCCATTCCATAATTTCTATTTGATGGCGCATTATACCACCATCTTCTTGCCATAGTGATATTTGTCCAGCGACTGAAGATTTACATTCAATGAAAATGGCATTTTGTTTTTGAATGATATTACCAATAATAAAAAAACTCCCACCACAATCTTCCATTGCTGGGTCAACTTCAGTAGAAGTTATATGACATAACCCACCTACAAAATCAGCTCCACTCTTTCTTGAACGTCCTACAAAATATTTACCATCTTTCATTCTTCCAAGAAATGCTTTAGGTTCTTGTTTCTGAATAAAAGCGTATTTTAATGATTGATAAACGAAACAAGTGGCTTCAATATCATTTTCAAATGAAAATGCTTCACGTTGAACTCCACCACGTTTCTTTTTTTCTTTAGTATTACCAAGAAATTTATCAATCTTCTTATCATCGTCAGATAAGAAAGCATCAATTTGGTCTGTCATGTTGTAGGATTTTCTCTATTCCAAATCTCGATAACTTTATTTTTATCTGAAGACTGAATAATCAATTTACTTTCACATTCTTTAGTCATACACTGAATTACATGAAAATTAAAATCTGTAATTCTTGGTTGATAAAGTAGTGGAATGGAATTACAGTTTTTGCAATTATTAATCTCCATCAGAAATTCCCTTCAAATATTTTATATAATTCGTAAGTTTTCATCACATCATTTTTGGAATATTGTTCCAACTTTTCAATATTCCCAGTCTTAATACAATCTTCTATTGAAATATCTCCAGCTTTGATAGAGAGTTTATCACCAATACCGAAGTATCTCAACCATTCACCAAGATTAGTTTTAATTACAGACCAATCACTTGAAAGATTTCCAAGACAAGAAATAGTTTCAAGATGAACCTTCATATCAATATGAGTATTTCCTTTACCATAATCTTTATTATATGGGTAAATATCTAATGATAGAAATACTCTATGAATAGCAGCACGAAACATTAAGAATGGAAAATCAAATGCTCGTCCATTGAAAGTAATTAATTGAGTTTGTGGTTTGATTAATTTCTGTAATTTTAATAGCATCGTATTTTCATTCTCATCATAGATAAAATGCCATTTAGATTCAGATAATTCATCATCTTCTAATACACCAATACAAGCAATTCTTCCACCTATTGGTGATAATGCACATTTCTTCAATGCTTCTTGATATTTATCTCCTTCGTCAAGAAATTCATCAATATTATTGCTTGCTTTTGTTACCTTTTTACGCTTACCAGCAAGTGGCTCTATGAATGGTTGCATAGCTTGTTCATAATTATTACCATTTATTGTTTCAATATCTATAATCAAAGAGTGATTCATAGTTTTCCTTTTAAAGATTTAACCAAAGCATAAATAGCAAATATAATAACTGCTATAGTAAAACAAGTTCCAGAAATTTTTAATATTAAAAGTAAAATATTATCAAGTGTTTCCATAAATTTAATCCTTTATTATCATTAAATCTGGGTCAAAGAAAAATGTTTTTTCTCCACTTCCAGAATGGCGTGTTTTATCGTAAATTAAAAGTAGTTTATTAAGATATTTTTTATCTCCGTTTGAATACTTATACCCATAATAAAGTAACCAAATATCAGAGGCTGCATGAACTAATTGATCTGATTCACCTAAGTCTGATGATTTAGGACGATTACCTTCACGTCCTTCGACTTCTTTATTAAGTTGACTCAAATAAATCCATGCAATATTGTAATTTTTAGCAAATCTCTTTGCTCCTCTGGCTACTCTTCCCAAATCATTTCGTTTATTCTCATCTGAAATATCATCCATATATGCAATATAATCTACAATAACTACTGAAGCATCAACACTTCTTGCAGTTTTTTTCATCGTAGCTAAATCATATATATTGTCATATATGAATAAACGATTCTCGTACTTCTTATATTTCTCATTAGAAGAAGCTACCTTTTGAATTTCTTCTTGAGTTAATTCTCCAATCTTTATTTTATATCCTGAGACTTCAGAAAGATTAGATAAATATCTCAAATATAATTGAGACTTAGCCATTTCAAGACTGAAGAAACAAATCCTCATATTTGGATTTGTGTCAAGAATTGATAATGATAATGATATAGCTAAAGCAGTTTTACCATGAGCTGGACGACCACCAATAATTGTAACTTCACTTGTAGGTAATCCACCTATTACTTTGTCAATTCCTCTTAATCCAGTTCTAATAACTGATTTATCATTTTTACCAGTTACGACTTGCTCTATAACTTCTGAAAATTCTTTAATAAAAGAATAATCAGTTTGATAACTGATGAGATTATTAGTCCTCTCAGTTAATATATGAAGATGTTCTTCAATATTATTTGGACTCTCTTGAACTGATTTCTTGAAAATATCAGCATATTCAATAGTCTTACGCTTTACATAATATCCTTCTATATCACGAATAATAGTTGAAGTAATTATTCCTTCTGGAACTTGTGAAACTATTCTATCAAGATAGATCTTAGAATTATTAGTACCTATCAATTCAGATAATTTATTCTGAATCTTGATAAAATCCATGAATCCATCATGAGATATATTCTCATAAACTATTCTGAATAATCTCTTAGTCTCAACATGAGCAAAGTAATCTTCTTTAACTTTGATGATTTCAGAACTATCTATAACTGAACCAACAATAGCTCCAAGAAATATCTCTTCAAACGCCAGAAGCGAATAGGTCGTCTTGCTTGAAGTTTTGCTTGGCTCGTTTAGAAAGTTGTTTATCTTTTGCTTGCTGTCGTTCATCTTCTATTCGTTTTTGTTCTTCTTGAAAATGAATACGTTTTTTATCTTCATCGGTTATTTCATCTATTTCTTTTGGATTGTCAAGTAAATGAAGTTGTGGACGTTTAGGATAGTAATTGGTTATTAACAGCTCTTGTTTATTCTTTACAAGTGCTCCAGTAATTGAGTTTCCACCAAAAGAATATTTAATATCAATCTTCTGGATATAGAAATCTTTGTAAAGTGAAATAATCTCTGGAGCATTGTTGTAACTTAATAACCATTTAGACTTACATTTGCTCAAGAAATTGAATAATACTTTGTGCAAATCCCAATCAAATTCAGATTCATAGAAATCTTCAGTACCAAGATAAGGTGGGTCGCAGTAGAAAAATACCTTTTCTTCAGGTTTATCATATTTCTTAAATATATCTATAAATGAACAATTCTCAATGATAACTGAATCGAGTTTATGTCTGGCTAACTTTAGTTTCTCAATCATTGATTGATTGAAACTTGTAGCTGAATTTGTTCCAATAGCTGCTGAGAAACACCCACCTTGAATATTAGAAGCGTAACTTGCTCTTACAAGGAATAGAAAAGCCATAGCTCTATCTAAATCAGATTGCTCTTTGAATCCACTTAGATATTGATTATAAAAGATTTTATATTGCTTGTGAGAGTAAAGTGTCCAATATAGTTTTTCAGAAAGCTCGTCATAATGGTCTCGTACCTGAATGAAAAGATTGGTGAGATTACCATTAACATCATTCAAAGTATTAAGTGGTGCTTTGGATTTATTGAAGAATATAGCAGCTCCACCCATGAATACTTCTATATAATGACGATGTTCTGGCATAATAGAAATGATTTCATCAGCTATTTGTTGCTTACCACCGTACCATTGTACTATTTTTGGGATGAGACTCATTTAAAAATTTCTTTGAAAAAGGAAACAACTTGTGATATGGTAATAATAATAACTATTACCCATAACCACCAAGCAAAATCAATATGATAATTGATTGATAAATAAATCATTAATAGTAATACTAACATTTATTAATCCTTTTCAATAATTGTTTATCTTTATTTAATTGTTCATAGTAAAAATCTTTTCCAATATCATATATTCCAGTTCCTTCACAATTGATACACTCTCCATCACATTCATCATAAATACCATGTGTATAACAAAAATATTTTCCTTCTCCATGACAATCTGGACATAAGCCTCTTTCACTAAATTCTGGATTAAGTTTAATCCATTCATTGAAAGTATAATGTCTAAATTCTGGCATAAAATTAATTAAGTAGTTTAGCATGGTTACTACTCAGGTTGTATTGTAGTAACGATGTTATATGAGGACACCGCCATGCGAACCCATTAATTAAAACGGCAAATCACTTCCATCTTTTGCTGCTTTCATTTCATCAGCAGTAAGTTGACGATGATAGCGAGTGATACGATTATTCGTGAAAATAGGAAGCTCTCCAGTTTCAGGATTTGGAGTTTTTCCTTCTGTTTGTTCATGATGAATTGTTACAAATACCCATCTATCAAGAAAGTCATCTGTTTCTGGTTTGTTCTTATCCAGATTAAATATATCAAAAAGATGACCAAGATTCTTACCTTCGACTTTCATAGCTTTCTTGCTATAAGAAAGATAATCTTCAATGCTGATAAGGTTTCCACTGATAGGATGTTTGATTGTCAATGTTAAATGCAACATTCCATTACCAGCTTTGGAAGTCTTTTCTTCAGACATCGTAATATTTGCTGGATACATAATTTTCACTTTCTGAAGCTGACCATTAACTTCTTTCTCTTCATCAATAGGAAGAAGGTCGTCGTCAGCTATCATTCCATTTGCATCTATGTTCATTCGACTCATTTTTATTTTCCTTTATTGAATTTATAAAATTAGTGATAATAAAACTATTTTTTAATTAGCCATTGCCATCGCCATAGCCATAGCCATTGCCATCGCCATAGCCATTACCATAGCCATTACCATAGCCATAGCCATTGCCATAGCCATTGCCATCGCCATAGCCATTGCCATTGCCATAGCCATTGCCATCGCCATAGCCATAGCCATTGCCATCGCCATAGCCATTGCCATCGCCATTGCCATAGCCATAGCCATTGCCATAGCCATAGCCATTGCCATAGCCATTGCCATAGCCATAGCCATTATTTATTTTTTCCATATTGGAACTCCTTTAATTGATTTTTCTGCAACTTCAGTACAATTCAATATTTCAATAACTTCAGTGACAGTGATTAAATCAACTTCTTCTGGAAATTTACAATTTTCAGGTTTTGTTGTTCCCGATTGAGCAAGTTGAGATAATGAAGCTGCGCCATCCCAATACCATATTCGTCTGGCATTAGATATTTGAGCTTCTTTACCCTTTCGTGTTTTAATGTATCCAGCAAACACGCCAGCAGAATATGTTCGTACTATTACATATTGTTTCTTTTTCATAAAATTTCTCCTAATTATGGATTTGGTGGTTGATTAGTTTCAGGTAAATGTTCATTTATTGATTTTGCAAATTCACCTAAATCATATAATTTTCTTACTGAAATAGGCATTTGAGGAATAGTTTCTGGATTAGATTCAACTTCAACATGAAGTATAACAATAGCAAATTTTAAATCAGGAGAATATTTAATACAAGACTCCCAGTGCATCATATTTGCTATTATTTCAGCAAATTTTTCAAACTCTTCTGGAATCTCCAGATTAAAACGAAAAGGCTTTATATATCTGACAAAATGTATGCTATTATATTTAGTTTTTTCAAATGGAGAATGTATGACAGCTTTTGTTTTTCTTGTAGTTGCTTGTGTATCATCCAAAAAACTATCTATGTTTCTTTCTTCAATTGACATTAGAATTTTCCTTATTTATTTCTTTAGTAAATTTTTCTTTTGCTGAATCAATAAATCTCATTATTATATTTCTTTTAACCTCAGAAAGTTTCTCCAGACTTTCTTTGTTAATATCTAAGAAAGCCTGAACTTTTTCTAAAGTTGGATTCTTTGTATATTCCTGAACTTGTGTATGAAGTCGCTTGAATTCATATTCTTCATTGAAGATTTCTTCATACTCAGCATCTTCGGATGAGATACCAGACGTTAACTCTTCTGGAAGATAAACGCCAGCCAAATAATCTGAGAAAGTTATACGAAAGTTTCTTGAAATAGCTCTCCACTGTAACATATCTTTTGGATATTTAGCCCAAGTATTTTCCTTACCCATTAACCCAGCTTTAATTGCTTCTTCAATAGAAAATGTAGATTCATACCATTCTCTATCTTTTCTTTTCACACGACATTTACAAACTAATTTAATTCCTTCTCCATCAAAAGTAATTTGTAAATCTTCCAAAACTCCAGAACGATTGGCAAGAGCAACCATTAATTGTCCTTCCATTCCAATCTTGCCATTAATCACAAATAATCTTTGTATTGCTTCTAATGGTGGAAGTCCAAGTTCTCTTCCTTTCAACATAACAGCTACAACTTGTTCAGGTGTAATATAAATCTTAGGAAGAAATCCACTTTTCAATAACTCAGTGGCTATCTTTTTTTGATGATTCCAAGTATTAAGAAAATTATCAACATTTGTTGACAATTCTTGTTTTGGAATATTCTGTATTTCATTATTCTCTGACATACTTTTATTTCATCACTTTCCTTTTCAAATGTTCAGCTTCAATAGCTTTCTCTATAACTTCAGAAACCCAGTAAGTAATTTTAATATCTCTATACTGATTCTTCATTTCACGAAGTTTTTCTTTTGTGGAAATCAAGATATTGGTATTCGTAACTTTGCTTCCATACACATCAATTTCCTTTTCGTCTCTGCTCATTTTATCCTCTTCAATCCTAATAGTTTATAAATGTCATTTCCTTGTTTCAAATATTCCGTTACATCACTCCCTGAAAATGTTTCAGGGAATCGTATATTGCTAACCAGCTTACAAAAAGTCCCAATAGAATTAAGAACGTCAATACTACCTTTCTCACCAGCTTCATCATTATCATAAATAATTATAACTTCTTTCTGATAGAAAAAATGATTCCAAGATGTATTCCACTTATTAGCTCCAGTGGTTGAAGTAATAGCATTTATTGCCAATGAATGTAAAGCTAAACAATCAAACTCTCCTTCGCATATTATTATTTGATTTTTAGCAAGACTGGTAAATGGATAGAGTCTTGATGAACCAGATTGCCAATGGATAGCCTTTGGTTGTTTGAAGCTATTATGTAGTTTGATGTTGACGAACTTTCCTGTCCGTGATTTGATAGGAATGGAATATCGTTCAGAGCGAGTATCCCATCCAATGAGATATTTTTTGATAATGAAATAACTAAGCCGTCTTTCACGTAATAAATACTGTAACTTGTCGTAATCATTCAGAAGATTCTTATGAAGTTGCTCTATTACTTTCGGTGATATTGGTTCAATAAAATTGAATACTTCATCTTCAATCTTATGATTGAGATTGATAAATTGTTTTTCTTCTGGATGATTTATCCTATCGAGAAATGTATAAATATTTCCAGAAGCACCACAACCAAAACAATAATACTGCCCAGTAATACTGTTAATGCCAAATGAAGGAGTATCTTCTTTATGAAATGGACATAGAGTTTTCCATTGGTCTTTTCCAGATTCTTTCAATCCAGATAGATACTTCTGATATATTTCTATCATTACTTGAGAAATTCATCAATATCCGTGATTGAAGTTGAAACTATATTAGTTTTCATGTTAGCAATAGTTTCAGCTAATTCATTAAATATAGCTTTTTTCGTATATCGTTTTTTATTCTCAGTGTCAAGAAATAAATAACGATATGTTCCATGTACTTTTTCTCCAACTATTTCATAATTCAATAAGCCATCAGTTTTGAGCTGTCTTATTTCTCTACTGATTGTTGGCTTATATAAATCTGGAAGTTTTTCACATATATATTTTAGACTGAAAATAAATGGACTTTTCTTATTAACTGGTGGCGATGCTTCAGCTTTTTGAAGTATCACTTTTAGAATCTGTTTTTTCACGCTTTCCATTTAATTCCTGATATTTGAATTTAATGTATTCATCAATTTCTTGCCATGTTGCAACTTGAAAATTGTCAATTTTCTGAGGTTGAAGTGAGTTATTGTTTAACGCTACAAATACATCAATATGAGGATTATTTTCCCAGTAAAGTCTGGCACGTTCATATTGAGATTCTTTGAATAGAATCGTATTAAATCCAACTCCAGTTGGAATTGAGTTATTAAAATGATATGCTTTAATCACTCGTTTATAACTTGTAAACTTTGCCCAAGCTTCTTCTATGTTTTGCTTGGTAGGAATTTGATTGACACTCACATGAAGTTCTATTTTCTGAGTATCAAGGAAATTCTTCATTATATCTGGAGTGAGAATTTCATCGAATGAGAGAATTTTGAGTTTCACTTTATTTCCTCAATAATATAATCTTTTGCGATTAAATCTTCAAGATTGAAAAATACTCCATCTCGATTATCTTCTCTTTCAAAACCACCATTTTCACAAAGAATTATCCATCTTGATTCAGATGCTCTTTTAAATCTATAATCACCATGAGAGAAACCACTATCATGATGATTTGCCAATCTCAATGCTATATCGCTCAATCTCATAGCCCATACTCCTTTTTAGTTTTTTTAATTGCATTTATCATTTCTTCATATATTTCTTCAACAGAAGTCAATGCAAGTTGTTCAATTAATCCTGATATATCTGAATCATACTTAATATATTCTCTCCAGATACTATAAAGAATATCTATATCAGCTTGAATTAATTCTTCTTCAATTTCATACTCTTCATCGGTAAGAATCTCTGGAATATAATCTTTGTAATCAAAGTCATTAATAATTCCACGTTTTTCTAATTCATTAGCTACAAGATAAAGTCTAATGAATATGAACTGATGATGATTAGCAAACTTCTCTGAAATTCTATCATGTTCAGATAAAGATACTTCACCATCATTTATTTTGGAAAAAGAATATCTTAATAATGAGAACTCTGAATAAAGAGTTGTATTGTCAAGATATTTTGGATGAAGATGAAAAATTTTCATTAATTCATTTCCGCATCATTATAATCTTCAATATCATTTAAATCAAGGAGTAGCGAATGAAGTCCACCAACTATACATAATCTCACTTTGGAACAGTTTATATTTTTCTTTTCTAAAAAAGAATCAATATAATTCTTCAGTTCCATAGTAAGATTTGCATACTCTTCGCCAGTTATATGAGTAACTGTATGATGAGTAAGAAAACTATTTAACTCAATATATTTTTTTGTAAAGAATTTTAATTCTTTTATCAAGTGAGAAATTAGGGTCAAATTTCTTAGGCATCACTTCCTCATAATTTTATGAATTAAATCAGAAAGAATATTTATTTGTTTAGATGGATTATTTCCTTCTGTTGTAGCATCAACCCAAACTCTTTTCTTTTCAATTAAAGCATGAATATCTTCATCTATTGTACCATTTCCAATGAAGTAGTATGCAGTCACAGAATCATATTGACCTATTCTATGGCATCTATCTTCAGCTTGGTCATGCTTTGCTGGATTCCATCCTAATTCCACAAAAGCTACATTGCTTGCAGAAGTAAGATTGATTCCAGTCCCACCAACTTCTAATGAGAGAATAATTAATTTACATTTCTCGTCTGATTGAAACTTATCTTGATTCTTTTGACGTTCAAGAATATCTTGGTCTGCAAATATAGAAGTAGGATAGAAGTCGTCAGATTTCATCTCATCAAAATATTTAAATAATTGTTTCTGTATATCAATATGATGAGCGAATACGACAAGTTTTTCACCTGATTCTATAAAATCAGTAATACAATCACAAATGGAACTTAGCTTACCTCTTGCAGATAAATGCTTCAGAACTTCAATACGAACAAGAGCATTTGCCATGAACCTCTTTTGAGAATCTTCAAGAAATCCATCAATTGTTCCTATCTTTGAATATTCATTCTTGAGTTCATAAATAGCAGAAGTTTCAGCTATTTCATATTCTTCTCTATTATCAATATCAAGTTGAATTATCTCACGCTGCTTAGGTGGTAAATCCTTTAAAACGTCTTTCTTGTTACGTCTTATATAACAAGATTCTCTCATTCTGAAATTGAGAATATCTAAGTCTTTCACACCAATAACTTTTCCACCATAACCAGTCAAACAAAAACTTCTTTTAAAACCATCTTCTCCACCAAATTCATGGAGTTTGTTAATAATTTTAAGTTGAGACATTAACTCAGTTGGACGATTTAAGACTGGAGTACCAGTCAATAAGAAGATATGTTCAACACTTTTAGTAAGTTTCTTGCATAATTGTGTTCTTGCAGCAGTTTCATTCTTTAAATAGTGTGATTCATCAAAGATGATAGACTTATATTGAATAGTCTGAAAATCTTCAATAGAATTCTTTAAGAATTCATAATTGATGATATGAAAGTCAGTATTCTCATTAACAAGTCCTGTTGAAAGTCCTATGATATTTGTTGGAGTAAATAAGAAATAAGAATTATTTGGAATCCATTTCTGTATTTCATTTCTCCAATTATACTTGAGAGTATTAGGACATACGATAAGACATGGAAATGCTTTTAATGAATGAACTGTTGCAATAGCTTGAAGAGTTTTACCAAGGCCCATTTCATCTGCAATAAAAGTCTTTTTCTTCTCAATGGAATATAAGACTCCTTCTACTTGAAATGGTCTGAGTTTGTAAGCAAATTCTGGAGATATAATTCCCTTCTTGAATTGCTGAATTTGTTCATCAGATAAACTTGGTGGAATTGTTAAAGTAGTTGATACAATTTCATTGGCTTGCTGAAGAACAGTTGAATTATTTAATTCCTCAAGTTCAATTTCTTCGTAAGTAGTTTCTTCTATTGGTGGTTTGTTTCCAACAATAGATTTATCAATTGTAATGGTGAATTGTTTTATAACTTCTTCCATTAACTCATTTCCACTTTTAATAGATTTCTTCCAATGAGTCAAATCCAATACATCAGATTGAGAAAACTTTTGATGAGCTGTTCGGAAATCTTGAAATGGAGTTAGATCAGTCATTTCTTAATTGAATAATTATATGGATTTTCCACCATAGAAATAAATTTCTGCTCGTCAAATCGTGGATTATCTTTTTTGAACATACCTATGAAATGAGTTGACAATCTATCAATTATATTCATTTCAGCTAAATCACTCTTGATTCTTTCTTTATTCAGAATCTTAGCGATTTCAATATATTGTTTTCTACTATAATTCATGATTCGATTTTCCTAAGTTTTAAGACGTTTGTTTTTGTTAGTGTGTCTAAATGTACCGAGAATACCCTTTGATTCGTCTAATACGAACGTGGAGCGATTAAAGGGCATCCTCGAAACAAGTCGAAACTGCGAAAACAGAACTACTTAGGAAAGGTAATCCAGAGCTTCATAGTATTCATGTTCACTCGGATAATGGTCTAAGCAAACCACTTCCTGATTTTTGTAATTCTTTTGGAGAAAATCTATTCTTCGTGAAAATGAAGTAAAACGATGAATCATACCATCTTTTGTTATGACATATTTCATTGTGAGTCTTCTGTGATTATTGGAATTTGTAGAATTTCAATAATATCAATTTCTTTACTTAATACATCAGGTGCAAGATGGAATTTTGTTTCAAGTTCATCTTGAACTGTATCCATCTGACGTTGATTGTTTCCATCAAGTGAATAGTCTAAATCAAGTATAATTTTCTTCTTGACAGATATGATTGCAGTAATACGAGTTTTAGTCATAAATATTGACAACCAGTAGAACCTAATTCTTTGAGAGTTTCCAATGCTAATTGAGCTGAAAGAATTAACCATTTATCAGCAGCAGCAGCATTAGCAGCAGCATAAGCAGCATTAGCAGCAGCATAAGCAGCATCAGCAGTATAAGCAGCAGCAGTATAAGCAGCATTAGCAGTAGCAGCAGCATCAGCAGTATAAGTAGCAGCAGCATAAGCAGCATCAGCAGCATAAGTAGCAGCAGCAGCATAAGTAGCATAAACAGTATAATCAGCAGCAGACCTCAATTTTTTAATTCCATTTTTATAATTCTCAGATTCACATTCTTTTAATATTTCTTCAAGATTATTTATTTTGAAATCTCGTGAACGAAAATATTGTGGAATTAAAATTTGAATAGTCTTTTTTGTAATTAGTTCAGCAAACTCTTGATTATTAATAGAATCCTTTGAACCAATCTGAGCTATTGCTAAATCTCTCATGTATTTAGCTCTATTTTCAGGTGATGACCAGTTAGCATCATTTAATCTGATTTTAAATGACCTAACTGATGAAGCTACACATTCAGGATTATCTGAAAATGGTAAATCAAGAGCGATACATACAGCTTGTTCAACACAAACTTGACCATTTGGATTTATTCCCATTCCTTTACATAAACCACGAGCTAAGATAGAATCAAGCTTCTCAATTTGTTGTTTTGTTATTTGCATGATTATTCTCCATAAATTAAAGTGAAGGAGACTGAACCATCATCTCTGATTTTTATCATGAATAATAGTCAGTTATCCAACGACAGCGAGCCTGAAAATTCATAAACAGTCTCCATAATTATAAGCCCTCACACTTGGATTTGAACCAAGAACCTTCAGGAAAATTGCGAGTAAACCTGACGCTCTACATTGAGCTATATGAGGAAAAAAGCTGGATACATTAAATATTGCATCCAGCTTAATTGTTACTTATTTGAAATTGCTTTCTTCATCAAGGCCTTGACGGTCTCAAGACCTGTGGCGGTATCTTTCAGACCAAGTGCTTCTTTGTATTTCTTGGCATCTTCAAACGGCACGCCAAGATTCACGAAGATGGTATCTGATTCCGTCTCAACTTGTTTCTTCTTTTCAGGAAGCAAATCGAGTACGCCAGCTTTTGCTGAGAACCTACGGAACATTTCCGCTCCATTCTCAGTGTATTCTACGCCAGCACGGTCGCAGATTCCACGAACCATTTCCTTGTTGACTTTTGTTCCAAGATGCTTGACCTTTGCATCTTTCTTTTCTTTGGGTTCTTCCGAAAGAAAATCGTCAACTGTTTGTGGTGTCTTGTTCTCTTCATCTAACATATATTTAATCCTTCCATTAATGGTTTGTACGGTTATTGAGTGTTTGAAAGTCCTTTACCAATGTAACCGTATCATTGGTTATTGACTGTTTAAAACTGAACAATAACGAGATTAGTTCCAATCCAAAGATGAATCTTTTTTATATTCTTAAACCAATTAAAAGTGATATATCTTTTACAATCGTATTTTTGTAAATGTTCTTTTGATGGAAATAAGTTTCTCTTGTCCCAATCCCATATTATTTCAATTTTCATAATGCTAAACTCATTTGATTGGTAATCTTTCGTAAGACTTTATATCCTTTGAAAGATGGACGAAATTTCTGAATTGATTTGATGATTGACTTTGTATAGTAGTAGCGCAACTGAAGGTTATTGTCATCAGCAGATGCCCTTGCTAATGAATAATCATTAGTTTCAAGGATGGCAATTCCATTTTTAAGACAGACTTTGTAACGATAGAATTGACTCATTTGAGAAGTTTACAAATAGATATAAAAGTTTTTGTTATATATAAGTCATCTTTATCAAATCTTCGAAGATATATTTCAAAGTCTCTTAAAGAACATTCCTGAATATAGCAGAACTCAATTACTTCATCAATTGACATAAACCTTGCTCCAGATAAATTGTGATGAATGAAGTCTAAATGATTCATAGACTTTAAGTTGATACCCATGTTTACAATCTTGAATCCATGCAATCATGGATGAAGAGAGTTTTGAGTAAGTAATCATTATTTCATTAAATAGGGAATAAACCTAATAACGAAATAGAAAAATGCTAAACAAGCTGCTAAGATGCAAATTTCATCTTGGTAGTAGTCAATGAAATCAAGGAATTTTTTCATTACATTTGTCATGAATAACGGGTACTTTGTGTTTTAGTAAACTTTATTTTGCGGAAAAATCAAAAGATTTTTTAAAGAGATAATCAGGTTTACAG
>JACXTT010001111.1_pt1 | contig 45692 bp, 37 predicted proteins | sample 9270951 | NCBI WGS metagenome assembly JACXTT01 (sample SAMN15532306, study PRJNA645909) | rock metagenome | isolation source: weathered quartz diorite | place: Puerto Rico | collected 2017-06-21 | reverse complement strand
TGTTCTTCCTCCGCGCGAATGCGCGCGAGCAACTCTTCGGGCGAGGGGCGTGACGCTGGGGTCATGCGCGATCCTGGGTCAGTCCATCTCTCCAAAGCATGATAGCGCATTCGCATCCATCGTCAGGGCGAGTGCGCCACACCGTGAGGCATCTTGATGCCCGCTTGATGCGCACGGCCGCATTCCTTACGCGCGGTTGACCCGCTTCGATGCTCCAATCCTGCCGGGAGGATCCGGTCGTGGACGGTTGGTGGATCGTACTCGTCATCATTCTCATTGGATTGACATTCGGCCTCATTGCGGTGTGTGAGCGACCACGGGATCCGAAATGAGCACGTTGCATGCGGTCGCCCTCGTGGTCGCGCTCTTGTTGTGCGTTTATCTGATCGTCGCGCTGTTCCGACCGGAGCGCTTCTGACATGACGTCGACATGGCTCGAGATCGCCCTGTACGTCCTGGTCCTGTTGCTGGCGACGAAGCCGCTCGGCGCCTACATGGCGAAGGTCCTGGCGGGTGAACGCACGTGGGTCTCGCCGCCGCTCGAGCCGCTCGAGCGATTGTGCTATCGCGTCGCCCGCGTGGACTCCCTCCAGGAAATGAGCTGGAAGCGATACGCGGCGGCGATGTTGTTCTTCAACATGGCGGGGCTGTTCGTCGTCTACGCGCTGCAGCGCTTGCAGCATCTCCTCCCGCTCAATCCGCAGAAGCTGGGCCCGGTGTCCGCCGATTCGGCGTTCAACACCGCCGTCAGCTTCGCCACGAACACGAATTGGCAGTGTTACAGCGGCGAGACCACGATGAGCTACTTCACGCAGATGCTCGGGCTCACGGTGCAGAACTTCGCGTCCGCCGCGACCGGCATCGCCGTGCTCGCGGCGTTCATCCGCGGCTTCGCGCGGCGATCGTCAGCGACGATCGGGAACTTCTGGGCCGATCTGGTGCGCAGCACGCTCTACATCCTGCTGCCGCTGTCCATCGTGCTCGCCGTGGTGCTCGTTTCGCAGGGGGTGGTGCAGACCCTCGGGCCGTATCGCACCGCGCACCTCGTGCAGACCGCCGTGGGCCCCGATCGGAAGCCCGTGACCGAGCAGATCATCGCCCTCGGCCCGGCCGCTTCGCAGGTCGCGATCAAGCAGCTCGGCACCAACGGCGGCGGGTTCTTCAACGTCAACTCGGCCCACCCGTTCGAGAATCCGACGCCGCTCGCGTGCTTCCTCGAGCTGCTGGCGATCCTGCTCATCGCCGCGGCCCTCTGCTACACGTTCGGGCGCATGGTCGGGGATACGCGTCAGGGTTGGGCCGTGCTCGCGGCGATGACGGTCGTGTTCGTGGGCTGCCTGCTGATCACGATGGTGGCGGAGCAGGGAGGCAACCCGCGGCTCGCGACGCTCGGCCTGGACCAGACGGCGAGCGCGACCCAGTCGGGCGGGAACATGGAGGGCAAGGAGGCGCGGTTCGGGATCGGGCTCTCTGCGCTGTGGGCAACGGCGACCACCGCCGCTTCCAACGGCTCGGTCAACGCGATGCACGAATCGTTCACCCCGATCGGTGGGCTGATCCCGATGTGGCTGATCCAGCTGGGCGAGGTGATCTACGGCGGCGTCGGCTCGGGTCTCTACGGAATGCTGGCGTTTGCGATCATCGCCGTGTTCGTGGCCGGACTCATGGTGGGCCGAACGCCTGAGTATCTGGGCAAGAAGATCGAGGCCCACGAGATGAAGATGGCGTCGCTCATGGTGCTGCTGCCGCCGCTTCTCGTGCTGGTCGGCACCGCCGCATCGGTGGTGGTGCCGGCAGGGCTGAAGACCGTCTTCAACCCGGGGTTCCACGGCTTCAGCGAGGTCCTCTACGCCTTCTCGTCGGTAGGCAACAACAACGGCAGCGCCTTCGCCGGGCTGGGCGCGAACACCCCGTGGTACAACGGCACGCTCGGAGTGGTGATGTTCGTGGCCCGCTACTGGCTGACCGTGCCGGCGCTCGCGATCGCCGGCTCGCTTGCGGCCAAGAAGCACGTCCCGGCGGGAGCCGGCACGCTGCCGACGCACACGCCCCTGTTCGTGGTGTTGTTGGTCTCGACGGTGCTGGTGGTGGGAGCTCTGACCTTCTTCCCGGCTCTGGCGCTCGGCCCGATCGTCGAGCACCTCGCGATGATCGGAGGCGCACCGTGAGCCAGCAAACGCGAAAGCGTCCCCTGTTCGATCCTCCCATCGTCCGGCGCGCCGTCCTTGAGGCGCTTCTCAAGCTCGATCCGCGCCAGGAGATCCGGAACCCCGTGATGTTCGTAGTGCTGGTCGGCAGCGTGTTCACGACCGTGCTCGGGGTCCAGGCACTGGGCGGGCACGGGGAGGCGCCGGCGGGCTTCATTCTGGGCGTCGCGGCGTGGCTGTGGTTCACGCTGCTGTTCGCGAACTTCGCCGAGGCGATGGCCGAGGGGCGCGGCAAGGCGCAAGCCGAAGCCATGCGACGCGCCCGCACCGACCTCATGGCGAAGAAGCTGGATGATCCCGCCAACCGGCTGGGGATCCGGGTCGTGCCGGCGCCGACGCTGCGCCGTGGGGACGTCGTGCTCGTGGCGGCCGGGGACGTCGTCCCGTGCGACGGCGAGGTGATCGAGGGTGTCGCGTCGGTGGACGAGAGCGCGATCACGGGCGAGAGCGCGCCCGTGATTCGTGAGAGCGGTGGCGACCGCAGCGCCGTGACGGGCGGAACCAAGGTGCTTTCCGACTGGCTCGTCGTGCGGGTCACCGCCGATCCGGGCGAGACCTTTCTCGACCGCATGATCGCCATGGTCGAAGGCGCGAAGCGCCAGAAGACCCCGAACGAGATCGCGCTCACGATCCTGCTGGTGGCGCTCACCCTGGTGTTCCTGTTTGCGACCGCAACATTGCTGCCGTTCTCGATCTACGCAGTGAGGTCGGCCGGGGGTGGCTCCGTGGTGAGCGTGACGGTGCTCGTGGCACTGCTCGTGTGCCTGATTCCGACCACCATCGGCGGCCTGCTTTCGGCGATCGGGATCGCGGGCATGGATCGGCTGCTGCACGCGAACGTGATGGCGATGTCGGGCCGTGCCGTCGAAGCCGCGGGCGACGTGGACGTCCTGCTGCTCGACAAGACCGGGACCATCACCCTCGGCAACCGCCAAGCCACCGAGCTAATCCCGGCCGCGGGCGTCACGGCCGAAGAGCTTGCCGATGCCGCCCAGCTCGCCTCGCTGTCGGACGAGACGCCGGAAGGGCGCAGCATCGTGGTGCTCGCGAAGGAGCGCCACGGATTGCGAGAGCGCAGTCTCCAGGAGACGCACGCCGTCTTCGTCCCGTTCACCGCCCAGACGCGGATGAGCGGCGTGGATCTGGACGGGCGCATGATCCGCAAGGGTGCGGCCGACGCCGTGGAGACCTGGGTGAAGAGCCGTGGGGGCGCGTTGCCTGACGTCGTGCGGGTCTCCGTCGAGACGGTCGCGCGGCAGGGGGCCACGCCGCTCGTGGTCGCGGAGGGCAGCCGCGTGCTCGGCGTGGTCCGATTGAAGGACGTGGTGAAGGGCGGGATCCAGGACCGCTTCGGACACCTGCGCAGGATGGGGATCTCGACCGTGATGATCACCGGCGACAACCCGCTCACCGCGGCCGCGATCGCCGCCGAGGCCGGGGTGGACGACTTCCTGGCGGAGGCTACGCCCGAGGCCAAGCTGCGGCTGATCCGCAAGCATCAGGAAGGTGGCAAGCTCGTGGCGATGACGGGCGACGGCACCAACGACGCGCCGGCGCTGGCGCAGGCGGACGTGGCGGTGGCGATGAACTCGGGGACTCAGGCGGCCAAGGAAGCGGGCAACATGGTCGACCTCGATTCCAACCCCACCAAGCTGATCGAGATCGTCGAGACCGGAAAGCAGCTACTGATGACGCGCGGCGCCCTCACGACGTTCAGCATCACGAACGACGTCGCCAAGTACTTCGCGATCATCCCGGCGGCGTTCGCCGCCACGTACCCGCAGCTCAAGGCGCTCAACGTGATGCGCCTCGCCACGCCGAGCAGCGCCATCCTTTCCGCGGTCATCTTCAACGCCCTGATCATCATCGCGCTCGTTCCGCTCGCCCTCCGCGGAGTGCGCTACCGCCCGCTCGGCGCCTCGGCAGTGCTGCGGCAAAACCTACTCATCTACGGCGTCGGCGGACTGATCGTGCCGTTCATCGGCATCAAGCTGATCGACCTGGCACTGGTCGCTCTCCATCTGACCTGAGGCTTCGATGCGCTCCGAGATCCTCCCCGCGCTGCTGATGCTGCTCGCGCTTTCGATCGTCACCGGCGTGCTCTACCCACTCGTGATCACCGGCGTCGCCCAGGCGGTATTTCCGCGCCAGGCGAACGGCAGCCTGATCGTGCGTCACGGCTCCGTCGTCGGCTCGTCGCTGATCGGCCAGCCGTTCTCCGACCCCGAGTACTTCTGGGGTCGGCTGTCGGCGACGTCGCCCGCTTACAACGCGGAGGCCTCGACGGGGTCGAATCTGGGGCCGCTGCACCCGGCGCTGCTCGATGCGGCGCGCGCCCGCATCGATTCCCTCCGCGCCGCCGATCCCGACACTCGCGGGCCGGTGCCGGTGGACCTCGTGACCGCCTCGGGCAGCGGGCTCGACCCTCACGTCAGCATCGCCGCAGCCGAGTACCAGGTCGTGCGTGTCGCCCGGGCGCGTGGGCTTGCGCCCGACGTCGTGAAGGCCTTGGTCCGCGCCCACACCTCGCGCCGCTGGCTGGGCGTGGTGGGCGAGCCGGTCGTGAACGTGCTCGAGCTGAACCTGGCGCTGGACGACGCCGCTTCGAGGCGGAGGCGATGACGAGGATCGGCAGCTCGGACCGTCGCGAGGAAAGCGCGTTCGGATGGCCTTGCTCGTGAGACGGCGAGGAGTGGCGCCGGGTCAAACGCGCTCGGGCGTCCCCCATACGCGCAATCGCGCGACGCCGCCGTCGGGATAGATGTTGAGCTTGACGTGCGTCACGGTGCCGAGGTCGCCCAGGTTCCGCTCGAACACGTGGTCCGCGTCGGCACGGAGCGGGGTTTGCGGCAGCAGCTCACGCCACGGCAGCGTCCCGGCATTGAGCGAGTCCACATCGACGTCGGGAGCGTGGCAGGCCTCGAGCATGCAGGAATCGGGAAAATTCCCCTTGAAGTACGTCGTCTCGATGACGACGCGGCGGACCTGACCGGGCGCTCCCAGCGCCACGACGGCCCAGTCGAAGCCCGGGCCGCGGCGGCGCCGCGTTTCCCAGCCGTCCCCCATGTGGGTCGAGCGCCCGGGGAGGATGAGATTCTCCTTCGAGCCGAAGAACATGTCGCTCGCCGTGACGACGAGGCCGCCGCTCTCGACGGCCGCCAGATCGACGAGGCGCGCGCCGACGCTGGACCAGTCGGGCATGACGCGCCCGTAGGCGCGAAACCGGGCCACGCCTCCGTCGGGGAAGATGTTCAGCTTGAGATGCGTCGCACGCCGCGTGTCGACGGCGGCGAACAGGTTCTGCGCGTCGGGTTTGAGCGGTGAGCGCGGCAGGACCTCGCGCCAGCCGCTCGAGTCTCCGAGCGCATCGGGCGCGGTATCCGCCGGAGCGTCGACCGCTTCCACGGACGCGTAGGCCGGGTGGTTGCCCACGAAGTGCGCGGTGTCGACGTCGAACCCACGCAACGCGCCCGGGAGGCCCAACCGAATGACGCACCAGTCGTTGCCCGGGGTCCGACGGCGGCGAGTCTCCCAGCCGTCCATCCACTTGCCGCGATCGGTGTATTCGTCGGGGCGATAGATCGCCCTCGCGGGCTTTAGCAGATTGCCCTTTTCGGCGAAGAATTCGTCGCTGGCGAGCAGGACACAACCACCCAAACGGGCGCTTGCGAGGTCGATGAATCCGGAGAACGCGGCCGCTTCGGACGCAGAAGCTTGCATGAGCACTTCGGACGGGTGGACGGGACGACCCTCGCCGGAGAAGATCCCACGCGGCGGGGATACGGGGCTGAGCGCCAAGGATGTCGAGCGACCCACCGCGCAGGACGGCACGTATTCTAGTGCTTCGCGGCGAGATTGAGAAGTCCGATCGACGTCGCCAACGAAATCCGCTTGAGGCTCCGCTTGGAAGTGACCGAACTCAACGCTTTGCAGCCGGAACGTGCTCACGAAGTGTTGCAGCGCTGCTGCGGCGCGCGCGCGTGGGTCGAGTCGATGGTGGCGTCGCGCCCGTTCGCCGACCGCGACGCGCTGCATGCCGCCGCGGAGCGCGCCGCCGAAACGCTGACGCGCCAGGATTGGCTGGAAGCGTTCGCCGCCCACCCGCGCATCGGCGACGTCGCCCAGTCGAGGGAGAAGTTCGCCGCCACCGCGGCGTGGGCCGGTGCGGAGCAACGCGGCGCCGCGGACGCGCCGGATTCGGTGCTCGAGGCGCTGACGCGCGGCAACCACGCCTACGAACGGCGCTTCGGCTATATTTTCATCGTGTGCGCCACGGGCCGACGGGCCGAGGAGATGCTCGCGATGCTCGAGTCACGCATGTCGAACGACCCGGCGCGCGAGCTCGACGTCGCGGCCGCGGAGCAGATGCGGATCACCCGCCTCCGATTGGACAAGTTGCTGGAGGAACCTTGAGTCGAGTCACGACGCACGTGCTGGACCTCGCGTTGGGCCGCCCCGCCCGAGGCGTCACCGTGCGGCTCGCGCGCTGGAACGACGCCGGCGCCTGGGCTCACGTTGCGGAACGCGTGACGGACGACGACGGCCGCGTGCGGGATTTCCTCGATGGAGCGCCCCTCGAAACCGGCCGATATTTGATGACGTTCCTCACCGGCGAGTACTTCCGAGCCCGGGGCGAGCCGTCGTTCCACCCGGAGGTGCCGGTGACGTTCGAAGTGGGCGATCCCGCGCAGCACTACCACGTGCCGCTGCTGCTCAGCGCGTTCGGCTATTCCACCTATCGCGGGAGCTGACGCGCCGGGCTCGCTCCGAAAGGGAGCCATGCCCGCCATGCCCGTCCGATCCGCCGCATCGCAACGCCGCCTTGCACGCACCGCCGCGTTCGTAGCACTCTTGTCGCTCCCGCTCTGGGGAGGATCCGCGCTAGCCGATCGCAAGCTCACGGCCCAGGACTGGGCGGACTCGCTGCGCCACGTCACGGTGAACGGGACCGACCTCGCCTACATCGACATCGGCAAGGGCGAGCCGGTCGTCCTGATCCACGGCAGCTCCGCCGACTACCGCACCTGGCTCGGAGAACTGCTGCCACTGTCGGCGAACCACCGCGTCATCGCCTACAGCCGGCGCTATCATTACCCCAACAAAGGCGGCGGCGACGGGCGCGACTATTCGCTCGCCTTGCACGAGCGCGACTTCGTCGGGCTGATGATCGCCCTCCACATCGGCAAGGTGCACCTGATCGGTCATTCGTACGGCGCGAACCTGGCGGCCCAGATCGCGGTCGACCAGCCCGCCATGGTGCGCTCGCTCGTGCTCGTCGAGCCGATGTTCCCGGCGCTCATGACGGGTACGAGCAAGGACTCGCAGTTCGTATCCGAGTGGCGGATCGTGCGTGAGCGCGCCAAACAGTCGCTGATGAGCGACTTCACGGAGCTCGGCTTCCAGGTGGTCGCGGAGTGGGTGTTCGGGGCCGACGAGTTCCAGTCGATCCCCAAGACCGTGCGCCAGCAGCTGGCGGAAAACGGTCCGGCGCTCAAGTTTCACATGCTGTCGACGGTGCCGTCGGCACCGTTCGGCTGTCCCGAGATTCAAAAGATCAAGTGTCCGACGCTATACCTGGACGGGGCGCGCAGTCCGTGGCACGCGCACGCGATGGCGGACGCATTCGTCCAATGCCGCCCGGCCACGCAACGCTTGACCCTCAAGAACGTCTCGCACGGCATGGTGTGGGACGACCCCAAGGGGTTCAGCAAGGCCGTGATCGAATTTCTCGGCCGGAGCTCGCTCGCGAGCGAGTAGGCGCGCCATGCGTGAACGCGGTGACGGGACGGTGACCCCGCGGACCGGACCGCGGGAGGCACGGCGCCCAAGGATCGCACCATGACGTCGAGTCGCCTGGCCGCCCTCTACCGCCGGCACTTCCGTGACCTGCGTCGCGAGCGCATGTTCCTGGCGTCGGTGTGCTTCTTCGTCACCTTCGGGATCGTGCGCGGCGCCACGTACTACAGCCGCGCGAATCAGGTGCCGCACGCGCTGGTCATTGGCGGGACCCACGTCCACCACCTCGTCTGGGGGATCCTGCTGCTGCTCGTCGTCGGCTACCTGTGGCTGGTGCAGCCGCGCACGGATACCGGGGGAGAGGCCGAGCGATTCGGCCGCGTCATGGCGGTGCTATACGGCTTCGGCGCGGCGCTGACGCTCGACGAATTCGCGCTGTGGATCAAGCTGCGCGACGTCTATTGGGAGCGCGACGGCCGCGCCAGCATCGACGCCGTGATGCTGTTCGGGGCGCTCGTCTCGGCCGGGTTGTGGGGCGGTCCGTTCGTGCGCGCCGTCAGCCGCCACCTGGTGCGGCGCCGACTCCGCTCGTGGCTCGGTGTCGCGTGGCGCGCCGCGTCGCGAACGGTTCGAGGCATGCTGCCCTGACGCCGTGGGCGCGGGCGGCGCGGCTGGCACGCCGCGCTCGGCCCGCGGTACGCTGCTGACGACCTCACCCGCGCGGGACGACCCGCGCGTCGTCGCGGCCACCCACGAGGCTCAATGCCCAAGCCGACGCTCACCCCTCGCGCTCGTGCACGACGGCGACGCGCGCGCTCGTCTCGCGCTTCGGTCGCGATTCGCCGACCTGCGGTCGTGGGCGAGCACGTGCCGCGCCTCGAGGGGCGGGACAAGGTGACCGGTGCCGCCCGCTACGTCGACGACCTCGCCGTTTCGGGCGTGCTGCACGGATTTACGGTGCGCTCCGAGGTGGCGTACGGTCGGATTCGCGAGGTGACGATGGATCCCGCGTTCGACTGGTCGGGCGTCGTGGTGTGCGACCACCGGGACATTCCCGGCGAAAACGTCGTGGCGCTCATCGAGGCGGACCAGCCGTTGCTCGCTCGAGACTGGGTGCGCCATGCTGACGAGCCGATTCTGCTCGTCGCCCACGAGGATCGCGAGCGCGCCCAGGCCGCGCGCGCCGCCATCCGGGTCGACGTCGAGTCGATGAGCCCGGCGCTGACGGTCGAGGACGCGCTGGCACGCAAGGTCTTAGTCCACGGCGACGACAACATCTTCAAGGAGATCTTGATCGCTCGCGGTGACGTCACCGCGGGATTCGCCGACGCCGACGCGATCGTCGAGGGCGAATATCGCTGCGGCCACCAGGAGCAACTCTACATCGAGAACAACGGCATGCTCGCCGAACGCACCCCGGACGGCGGCATCCTGGTGCGCGGCTCCCTGCAGTGCCCGTACTACGTACACACGGCGTTGATGCGTGCGTTCGCCCTGCCGGCCGAGAAGGTGCGGGTGATCCAGACGGTCACGGGAGGCGGCTTCGGCGGCAAGGAGGAATACCCGTCGATGATCGGCGGGCACGCGGCGCTGCTCGCGTGGAAGAGCGGGCGTCCGGTCAAGATCGTCTACGACCGGCTCGAGGACATCGCCGCGACGACGAAGCGCCACCCGGCGGTGATTCACGTGCGCACCGGGCTCAAGCGCGACGGCACCCTGGTCGCGAACGACATCGACATCGTGATGGACGGCGGCGCGTACGTCACGCTGTCGCCCGTCGTGCTGTCGCGGGGCGCGATTCACGCCGGGGGACCGTATCGCTGCCCGAACGTCCGCATCCACGCGCGCGCCGTGGCCACGAACACGCCGCCGAACGGCGCGTTTCGCGGCTTTGGCGCGCCGCAGACGCAGTACGCGATCGAGTGCCACATGGATGCGATCGCCGCCCGCCTCGGGATCGATCCGGTGGCGCTCCGCCGGCTCAACGCGTACGGGGAGGGCGACGTCACGCCCACGGGCCAAACGCTGCGGGAGAGTGTCGGCGCGCGGGTAGTACTCGAGCGTACGGCGACGCGAGCGCACTGGACCCGCCGGCGCGCGGCGTGCGAGCGCGCGAACGCCGCGGCCGAGGCACGGGAACGCGCCGGGCGCCCCGAGGTGCGGCGGCTGCGACGCGGCATCGGCATCTCGCTCGTCCATCACGGCGCGGGGTTCACGGGGAGCGGCGAGGTCAAGCTGAATTCGACTGCGGCCCTCGACCTCACCGCGGACGGACGGCCGCGGATCCTGACCGCGAACACCGAGATCGGCCAGGGGACGATCACCGCGTTCGCGCAGATCGTCGGCGAGACGCTCGGGATTCCGGCGGAGGCCGTGATCGTCGGGGCGGCCGACACGCACGAGGTCCCGGACAGCGGTCCAACCGTGGCGAGCCGCACGATCATGGTCGTCGGCGGGCTGCTGGCGGGGTGCGCCGCGCGGCTGCGCGACACGCTCGAGCTGTTCGCCGAGCGTCCGGCGCGCGACGCGAAGGACTTTCAGCGCATCGCCCGGCGCTGGATCGCCGAGCGGGGACCGCTCCGCATCGAGGAGCGCTACCACAAGCCGCCCGAGATCGAATGGGACGACGATCGCTATCGCGGCGACGCCTACGGCGTGTTCTCGTACGCGGCGTGCGCGGTGGAGGTGGAGGTCGACCTCGACACCTTCGAGACGCGGGTGCTTGGAGTGGTCACCGCCCAAGACATCGGCAAGGCGATTCACCCGCTGCTCGCCGCCGGACAAATCGAGGGTGGCATCGCGCAGGGACTGGGCTACGCGTTGCTCGAGGAGGTGCGCTGGAAGGACGGGCGCGTGTGGAATCACCAGCTCACGAACTACATCATTCCGACTTCGGCCGACACGCCGAAGCTCGACGTCGAGATCGTCGAGATCCCCTATTCTCGCGGCCCGTTCGGCGCGAAGGGCGTGGGGGAGCTGCCGATCGACGCGCCGGCGCCCGCCGTCGTCGGCGCGATCCTGCACGCGACCGGGCGCCAGCCGTCCGAGATCCCCGTGACGCCCGAGCGCCTCATGGCGGCCCTGAAGCGTCGTTCCTTGGGGTCGTCGTGATCCTCCGGCGAGACGCCGAGCTCTTCACGCTCGCGCTCACGTTGAACGGCAGGCGGCGGCGCGCACGCGCGGCGCCGATGAAACGACTGCTCGACGTGCTGCGCGAGGACTTCGAATTGTCGGGCGCCAAGGAAGGCTGCGGCGAAGGCGAGTGCGGCGCCTGTTCCGTGCTGATGAACGGCCGCAGCGTGTGCTCGTGCCTCGTGCCGGCGATGCAGGCTCACGGCGCGAAGATCGTGACGGTCGAAGGTCTGTCGCGCGACGGCAGGCTGACCGCCTTGCAGCAGGCGTTCGTCGAGCGGGGCGCGGCGCAGTGTGGGATCTGCACTCCGGGCATGCTGATCACGTCGGTCGAGTTGCTGGCGCGAGCGCGAGGGCGCGTGCCGGGTGAGGACGAGGTGCGCGAGGCGCTCGCGGGCAATCTGTGCCGCTGCACCGGGTACCAGAAGATCGTCGATGCGGTGCGAGAGGCGGCTCGGATCGCGAAGGGCCGGGCGAGGCGGGAGGTGCGATGAGGTCGCCCCTCACGCACTACGCCGTGGTGCGCCCCGAACGGCTCGACGAGGCGCTCGGCGCGCTCCACGATTCGCTCGGCAGCGACCGGCTGGTGCCGTTTGCGGGAGGCACCGACCTGTTCGTCTATCTCAACGCCGGATTACCTCCCGGAATCCGCTACCTCGACCTCCAGCGCCTCGGCGAGTTGCGCGGCGTGCGGCCGGGCAGGGGCGGCATCACGATCGGGGCGCTCACGACGTTTCGTGAGATCCGCGACCATGCGCTGATCCGCCGCCGGCTGCCCTCGTTGGTTGCAGCGGCCGCCGAGGTCGGAGCCTGGCAGATCCAGAACCGAGCGACGCTCGCGGGCAACATCGCGAATGCTTCCCCCGCGGGCGACTCGTTACCCGTGCTGCTGGCTCACGACGCGGTCGTACACGTACGCTCCGTGCGCGGCGCTCGAGCGATCGGCTTGGCCGAGCTGTACACGGGCTACCGCGCGCTGGCGATGGCACCCGACGAGCTGATCGTCGCGATCGAGCTGCCGTTTCCGCCGTCCGGAGCGACGCCGTTTTTCCGCAAGGTCGGCACGCGTCGCGCGCAGAGCATCTCGAAGGTGGTGTTCTGCGGCCTGCTCCGCCGGGACGGGAAGGGCCACGTCGATCACGTGCGACTCGCGTACGGCAGCGTCGCGCCGGTGACGCTGCGCGCCCGCGCCGCGGAGGCGAGCCTGCTCGGCGCGAAGCCGTCCGCCGCCGCCGCCGCCGCGGCGCACGGGGCGCTCGATCGAGACCTCGCGCCGATCGACGACATCCGCTCGTCGCGCGACTATCGGCTCACCGTGGCCGGCAACCTGCTCTTGCAATTCCTGCGAAGCGCTCATCAGAAATCCCGCGCCGACTGACGGCGCGGCCGATTGCGGGCGTCGCACATTGCGCCGATCGGCCGCTTCGACGCGAGCCCGTAGAAACCCGTAGGGCAGTTTGCGTACCGTCCCCGTCGAGCGGCCCGCTACAATTCCGCGATCGCGAATTCCCATGATTGCGTTGATGCGGTCCGGCTGGGCGAGCCACATCCCCTTCAGCGTTTCGCCGTCGACGCGCGGTCCCCGATCCTGGAGGGCGGTAGTCATGAGATCTCTTGCTCTTCGCCTCACCTGCCTCGCGACCGGCCTGCTGTTCGCCGCCTCCGCTCACGCCTCGTTCCACCTGATGCAGATCGAGCAGGTGATCGGCGGCGTCAATGGCGACGTGACCGCGCAGGCGATCCAGCTGCGGACGCGCAGCGTGGGGCAGAATCTCGTGCAGCAGGGCCGGCTCGTAGTGCGTGACGCGGCGGGGGCGAACCCGATCGTGTTGATGGACATCAACGCCCCGGTGCCGGTCGATCCGGCAGGGTCGCGCGTGCTGATCTCGAGCCCGAACATGGCGAACTACTTGACCGTCGTGCCGGATTTCGTGATGACGAACGTCATCCCGGCCAGCTATCTCGCCGCCGGCACGCTCACCTGGGAGCAGAAATCCACCTCGCTGGTGCTGTGGCGCGTGAGCTGGGGCGGCTCGTCCTACACCGGTCCGGGCACCGTGAGCACGCTCAACGACGCGGACGGCAACGCGAATCCGCCCTTCGCCGGGCCGCTGCCCTCGACGTCGACCCAGGCCTTGCAGTTCCGATTCGCGGCGAGCGCGCTCAGCACGAACAATGCGAACGATTACTTGGTGACCGCGGGTGCCGCGACGTTTCGGAACAATACGAACCTGTTCGCGGTGGTCGGCACGATTCAGGCCTGCTCGGTGATCTACGGCGTCGATCTGTTCACGACGCCGCCCGGCGGCACCACGGTCCAGAACTTCAGCGCCACCCCGATCCCCGCCGGCTTCTTCGGCCCGGGCTCGGATCCGTTCGCCGGGACCATCGTGCTCGGCGGCGCACCGCTCGATCCGACGTCGCCGCTGGGCCCGACCGACACGATCGTGCGACGCGACGCCACGGCGTCGATTGCCGCCGGCGGATCCGCCACCGTTCCGATCGAGATCGTGGCCCTGAGCCTCACGAGCGTGAGCCCGATCACCGTCACGTACAACGGCGGCCAGACGCCGGAGCAATGGAGCGTCCACGTGTCGCTGTCGAACACCACCCGTCAAACGCGGGGCACCATGCAGATCACGCAAAACGGGTGCAGCTGCGCCGAGGGTGGCACGTTCACCTCGTCGTTGCCGGTGCTGCCGCGCTTCCTGTTCACGCGCAGCGTGCCGAGCCCGGCGACTGCTGACTTCGATTTCTTCGCGCAGGGGTTCTCGCAGCTCGTGTACACGGCCTCGGGCGGCTGGCTGCCGTCGAGCTCCGGTTTGCCCCTGACGACGATCTCCACCGCGGCGCTCGTGGACCCGGACAACGACCCGCTCACGACCCCGATCTCGACTGCGGTGCCGAGCAGCAACTTCTTCCCGAGCGCGCGCATGGCGCGATGCGACTCCACGGGGTGCACCGCGGCGCCGACCGCGATCGTGCGTCTGCTCCCGCAACAGTCGGTAGGCGCCGCGGCGGGCTTGCTGCTCACGCTCGTGTGCCCTGGCGACGCCGATGGCGACGGGATTTGCGACGTGGCCGACAATTGCCCAAACGCGGCAAACCCGCTGCAGCAGGATCGCGACGGGGACGGGATCGGCGACGCCTGCGACAACTGCCTCACGGCCAAGAACTTCTGCCAGGAAGACGCCAATCATGACGGCATCGGCGACGCCTGCCAGCTCCTGGGGGTCGACGACAACGTCGCGGGCGCGGTGATGCTGGGGCGGCTCGCCCCGAATCCGGTGTCCTCGGCGCTCGATTTTTCGGTGACGGTGCCGCGTACGATGCACGTCGTGGTTTCGGTGTACGACGTGCGTGGTCGCATGATCGCTCGCCTCGTCGATCAGGCGCTCCCGGCGGGCCAGCATCACCTCACCTGGAACGCCGACCGCGCAGGCGTCAAGACCGGCTCGTACTACCTGAGGCTCGAGGCGGGCGATACGCGATACGCGCGCAAGTTCAACGTGGTGCGCTGACGACGCCGATCCGTTTCACTCTCAAGCACTCGGGACGCCTGCCGATAACTCCGGCAGGAGGGTTCATGTCCGAGTCCTGGCAGCCCACGCTTTCGGAAATCGCGCTCGTGTTCTCGCGGCTCGCGGACCGGGTCGCGGAGCACGAGCAGATCGTGCTCGACCCGTACGTCGAGCAGGCGCTGCGGGACGCCATGTTTCACCTGGAGCTCCAGATTCCCGGCTGGGAACCCCCGTTCGACACCGATGCGTCGCGCGCCATGACCAAGGCGGCGCAGGAGTCGCTCGAGCGCGGCAACGAACGTGAGGCGATGAGTCGCGCCCTGCGCGGACTGTCGTTCGCCCCCCACGACCCGGTATTGTTCTACCTGCTCGGCTCGGCGTGCTTCGAAAGCGGCTCCGTGGAGCTGGCGCTGCGCCTGCTGTGCCACACGCTGTGGATCAACCCCGGCCACGCCGACGCCCGCGCCGACCTCGAGGCGTTGTCGGCGTTCCTCGACGACTCGGACGACCAGCCACGCGCGGCGTAGTTCGCTCCGCTCCTGACCTCGTCGTTGCCGGCACTCCGATCTCGGGCGTCCGCCGTTCACCGCGTGAGGCGTTCGTGGACGCCGCGCGTTGAGGCTTTAGGATCGCTGTGGGACACTGCCTCCCTCATGCGCTGGTCCTTCCGCCTCGGCCGAATCGCGGGCATTCCCATTCAGTGCCACGTGACCTTCGTGCTGCTGGTGGTGTGGATCGCGCTCTCCCGCGGCCTGCTCAACGGACAGCCGGGGCGCGCGCTCGGGGCCGTAGCCCTGTTGTTGCTCGTCTTCGCGTGCGTGGTGCTCCACGAGCTGGGTCACGCGCTGGCGGCGCGGCGCTACGGGATTCGCACCCGCGACATCACCCTGTTGCCGATCGGCGGCCTCGCGCGCCTCGAGCGCATGCCCGAAAAACCGTCGCAGGAACTGGTCGTCGCGCTCGCAGGCCCGGCCGTCAACGTGGTGATCGCCGTGGGACTCGGACTGATGCTGCCCATCCACGATCGACCGTTCGTCGACTTGCTCACGCACGGCAGCCTGCTCGAATCGCTGCTGGCCGTGAACGTGTGGATGGTGCTGTTCAACTTGATCCCAGCGTTTCCCATGGATGGTGGTCGGGTGCTGCGGGCCCTGCTCGCGATGCGGCTGCCGTACGCGCGCGCCACCCGCGTCGCGTCGCTCGCCGGGCAGTTCGTGGCGGTGCTGTTCGGCGCACTCGGCGTGCTGAGCCACAATCTCCTGCTGCTGTTCATCGCGCTGTTCGTGTTTCTGGCGGCGGGTGAGGAGCGAACGATGGTCGAGACCCGCACCGCGATCGAGGGCCTGCCCGTCCGCGCCGCGATGCTGACGGAATTCCATGGGCTCGACGTCCTCGACCCGCTACGCGTCGCCGTGCGTCACCTGATGGCTGGGAATCAGACCGACTTCCCGGTCCTCGAGCGCGGCCAGCCGATCGGCGTGCTCAGCTCGGCGGAGTTGATCGCCGCGCTGTCGCGCGTCGGCCCGCAGGCGCCGGTCGGCACCGTCGTCCAACGGAGCAAGACGTCGTGCGACGCGGATGACCCCCTCGACGACGTGCTCGCGCGAGTCCGCGAGTCGGGTCGCGGCACGCTGCCGGTGATGAAGCAAGGCGTCCTGGTCGGATTGCTCACGCTCGACAACGTGGGCGAGCTGCTGCTCGTCCGGAACGCGATCCGACAGTTCCACGGCGATGCCCAAGCATGAACGCCGAATCCCGGTTGTCCGGCTGACCGTGCTCGCGGCCGCGGTGGTGGCCGCGATTCTGTTGTCCCGCACCGGGGGCGCGCCACGCTTTCACACCCTGCGGCCGGGAATGGAGTTCGTGCTGCTGCGCGGCGAGCCGTACTGCCGCATGGGGCTGTCCGAGATCGCGGTCCTGCGAATCGACCCGCGACGCGTCCGCGTGCACATGGCGCACTACACGCAGAACGCCGACCGCGTACCGCTCGACATCATGGAATGGGAGCGGCGTACGGGAGCGCTGGCGGTGTTCAATGCGGGACAGTACTACCCCGACTATTCGTACATGGGCTTGTTCGTGAGCAACGGCAGGGTGATCTCGGCCGAAATGCATCCCGACTTCAAGGCGGCGCTCGTGGCGGACCCGAGGAGCGGCGGGCCGCGAGCTCGCGTGCTCGACCTCGACGCGCACCCCATCCGTCAGGACGAGCTGCCGTGGCGCGAAGTGGCGCAGTCGTTCCGGTTGTTCGACGACCAGGGACACATTCGCGTTCGCAAGAGCAACCAGGTGGCCTACCGAACCGCCGTGGGTGAAGACGCTCAGGGGCGTCTGTTGGTGATCGTCACCGAGGGCGGGTATACGCTCTACGAGCTGGCCGGGCTACTCCGTACGCTGCCGCTCGGGCTTCGGCGCGCGATGTCGATGGACGGCGGTGAGGAGGCCGTGCTCGTGATCCGATGCGGCACATTCAGCTACGCCAGCTTCGGTCACCGTGCCCACGACGGCTCCGTGCCCAACCCCATGCGCCCCACGGTGCCCCTGCCGGCCGTCGTGACGGTGACGGCGCGATGAGCGGAGCGACCGCCCGCCGCCGCCGAGTGGTGCGCGGGCGGGCGCGGCGGCGCACGTTCCCGTGTGTGGTGTGCGGCGGCATGCTCGAGCGCCGGAGTCGCGGCGAGGGGCACGGGCGCCACGCCCTGCAGATCGTGTGTCCGCGCTGCCGATTCCGCATCTACGACTATCCTCGCGTGTGCGTAGGCTTCCTGGTGACGCAACGCGATCGGTTGCTGCTGCTCACGCGCGGCCACGCACCGAAGCGCGGCCGGATCGATCTGCCCGGCGGCTTCCTCGAGGCCGGCGAGGACCCGGAGGCCGCGGCCCGCCGCGAGCTTCTGGAGGAGACCGGCCTGCGCGTCGGGCGCGCGTCGTGGTTCGGCCTCTACTGGGACCGCTACGAGTTGCCGGGATTCGGGGCGTTTCCGACGCTCAACTACTACTATCTCGCGCGCTGGCGGAACGGCGCGCCGCGCGCCGGCGACGACGCCGCGGAGGCGCACTGGGTGCCGCTCGCAGATCTCGGCCGCGCGGAGCTTCAGCGCCGCTTCGCGTGGCCGCACATGCGCCGCGTGATGCGAGAGCTGCGCCGCCGGCTTGCGGGCCGCACGATTCGCCCCTGAGGGTGCCCCCGGCGTCCAGAGGTCTCCGGGTGTATGCTTTCACCCTTCGATCGATCCCGCGTCAGCGCGGGACCGCGACCCCACGGCCCGGTGCGACGGGATACACGACTCGAATCAATCGCCGGCCGGTTGAAGGAGGTAGCTCGAATGTCTTCGCCCGATACGCCCGGCGGCCACCAGGCCGTGATCAACGGTGCGGCCACCGGGACGCGCACCGTCCAGAACTACGTGGGAGGTCGCTGGGTCGACTCCGACGCGAAGCAGTATGGCGACGTGACGAATCCTGCGACCGGCGAGGTCATCGCACGCGTACCGTTCGGCACCGCGACGGACGTCGATCGGGCCGTTCAGGCGGCGGCGAAGGCGTTCCCGGCATGGCGCCAGACACCCGCCGTGAATCGCGTGAAGCCGTTCTTCAAGCTCAAGGAGCTCCTCGAGCGCCACTTCGAAGACATTGCCCGCACGGTCACGCGCGAGCACGGCAAGACGCTGGACGAATCGCGGAGCAGCGTGCGGCGCGCGATCGACAACGTCGATCTCGCGATTGGCGTCCCAACCCGCATGATGGGCACCTCGCTCGAGGACATCGCCGCCGGCATCGACTGCCACACCGTGCGCCAGCCCATCGGCGTGTTCGCCGCGATCACGCCGTTCAACTTCCCGGCGATGGTGCCGATGTGGTTCCTGCCCCACGCCGTGGCCACCGGCAACACGTTCATCGTCAAACCCAGCGAGCGCGTGCCGCTGTCGCAGGTCCACATGTTCGAGATGCTGCACGGCTCCGGCTTCCCCGAAGGCGTCGTCAATCTCGTGCACGGCGCGAAGGACGCCGTGGACGGCATCCTCGAGCATCCCGGCATCGCGGGGTTGTCGTTCGTGGGCTCGACCCCCGTCGCGAAGTACATCTACGAGCGCGGGGCCAAGCACGGCAAGCGCGTGCAGGCGCTGGGCGGCGCGAAGAACTTCGTGGTGGTGATGCCGGACGCCGACATCCCGCGCGCCGCGACGGTGTCGACGGAATCGTGCTTCGGCTGCGCCGGCGAGCGTTGCCTCGCGAACAGCGTCGTGCTCGCCGTGGGCGACGCTTACGAGAAGATCCGGAGCCGGCTGATCGACGAAGCGAAGAAGATCGTCGTCGGCGAAGGGACGGAGCCGAACGTCACGATGGGCCCGCTGATCACGAAGCAACACCACGACAAGGTGCTCGGCTACATCGAGAAGGGCGTTCAGGAAGGGGCGAAGCTGCTCCTGGACGGCCGGGGCTACAAGAACCCAAAGTACCCGAACGGCTACTTCATGGGCCCGTCGATCTTCGACGACGTGACGCCCGAGATGACGATCGGCCGCGAGGAGATCTTCGGTCCCGTGCTGTGCCTCATGCGGGCGAAGGACTTCGATGACGCCGTCGAGATCGTGCGCCGCCACGAGCTGGGCAACGCGACGAGCATCTTCACCTCGAGCGGGCGTTGGGCGCGTGAGTACTGCTATCGCGTCGAGCCGAGCATGCTCGGCGTGAACATCGGCGTGGCGGCCCCCATGGCGTTCTTCCCCTTCGGCGGCTCGAAGCACAGCTTCTTCGGCGACCTCAAGGCGCACGGGGCGGACTCGATCGAGTTCTACACGGACAAGAAGGTCGTCATCAGCCGTTGGTGGTAGCCTGACCCGCGCCGAACGGCGCGTCACGCAAACGCTCCGCTCATCTCGCCGCGGGGCGCTTTCACGCCCCGCGCGGCAAGTTCACTATTGACCCGCGGTGCCACGGGGGCTGAGACTGGCTGGGTCGGCCGGGCGAAGCTCGTGAGGCCTGCTCGATGCTCTGCGCCCTGGTCGCCCTTCTCGCCGCCGCCGCTCCGGCCGGCGGCGCCTTGGCCGCTTCCGACTCCACCGCCTCCGACTCGTCCGCTCACCGCCGCATCGTGCGTGAGTTCCCGCCCATCACGGTGGAGGCGGGCCGCCGCGAGGACCCCGGCTCGATCGAGACCGTTCATTCGGTAGCCCCGCGACTGCTGCGGGGACTTCCGACCGACGGCCTGGTCGGAGTGCTCGCGCTTCAGCCCGGAGTGGTGGCGAAGGGCGAGGAGTTGCACGTGCGCGGCGGACGCACCGGCGACCTCGCGCTCACCGTCTCGGGGGTCCCGCTCAACGACCCACAGTCCGGTCGGCCGATGGAGCTGCCGCTGCTAGCGATCCGCTCGGCGAACCTGCTGGCTGGAGGTCTCGATGCGGATCATGTCGGCGCGCTCGCGGGGGAGCTCGAAGTGGAGACCGAATCGCCGACGGCGCGGCCGGCTGCCATGGCGCGGTGGATCACCGACGGCCGCTTGTACGGGAGCTACGACGCAGGGCTGCTGCGGGCGAGCACGCCGCTTGGCCTCGGCGGATGGGGGATCGTCGTCGCGGGTGAAGCGCGACTCGACGACCTCGCCTTGCCGTCGACCCGCTCGCGCGGCCGCCAGATCGTGCTCGACGCGAACCTCGGGTGGCGGCACGACAACCGCATGCGGGTCTGGGGAAAGCTCGCCTCGATCGAGCACCCTGATCGTACCGCGATCGAGGTGTTCGCGAGCCGAACGGTGCTCGCGCCCTACAATCCGATGTTCACGTTCGACGGATACATGACGCCGACGGGTGCGCGCGGTCCCTTCCCCTACGTGGTTTCCGACGAACCCATCGACGACACGTCGATCCACTACCACGCCGCGGATCACGAGGTGATGACCGACGAGCGCCGGATCGCATTCGTCGCCACGCATCGGATCGCGAACGCGCGCGCCCCTCTGAGTCTGGCCGCCGGCCTGCTTCGCGGCACGTCGTTGACGAGCGTCGGACTCACGCACGATCCCGGCTACATCCGCGATTCCAACCGGCTCGTATGGGGCGAGCTCGGAAGCGTGGGCTCGGATCCGTTCTTCGCGTACCTCGGCGACGAGCAGTATTACCGCGACAGCGAGAGCCAGCGCCTGTTCGCGCGCGCCGACGTGACCGCCGCGCCGGGCCGCCGGCAGCGACTCAAGGCCGGAGTGGGGGCCTCGTACGACGAGGTGCGGCTGCGCGAGATCGATGCGATCCTACCGCTCGAAGCCGGGCCGGAGCCCGAGCGCAGCTACCACGCGTGGGCGCCCGGTGGCTTCGCGTACGTCCAGCACCGCGCCGAGCTCGGCGGGCTGATCTGGAACGCCGGGCTCAGGCTCCAGCTGTTCACCGCAGGATCGCAAGTCGACTCGTCCCACACTCAGTGGACCTGGTCGCCGCGCATCGGCTTCGCCTATCCCGCCTCCGACAAGGATGCGTTCTCGGCCTCGTACATTCGCATTCACCAGGATCCCGAGCGCGACCTGCTCTACGACAACCGCGTCTACAACTACAACGAGCATCCGCTGGGGAACGGAGCGCTGGTTCCGGCCGAGATGATTTCGTACCAGGCCGCCGTTCGCCACCTGTTCGACGCCGGGCTGAGCCTGCAGGTCGGCGCGTTCTACCGCGACGTGTACGGAGAGCCCGGCGTCCGCAATGCGCCCACTCCCGGGGGCTCATTCCGACTTCGCTATACGAGCGCGGACGAAGCTCACGCGGGCGGCGTCGAGCTCGCGTTGCGGCGCGAGTCCCGCGGCGGTCAGAGGCTCGACCTGGCGTACACGTTCATGCACGCGTCCGGGACGCAGTCCAACCCCAACGGGCTGCAGTTCGGCACGTCGTTCGGCGACCGACCCCTGCCTCTGGGGACGCACGCGCTCGATTGGGACGTGCGCCACACGATCGCTGCCAGCGTGCTGCTGCACACTCGCAGCGAGTGGAGTCTGTCGTGGAGCACCCGCCTCGCGTCCGGTGCTCCGTGGACGCCGCTCTACGACACGCTGGGAGCCGAGCCCAAGCAGTACACCGACCAGTCGCTCATCAACTCGCGGCGGCTGCCGTGGACCGAGAACACCGACGTCGCGATCCGATGGAAGGCCAATGTGTTCGTCGGGTTCAGCGCCGTGCTCACGGTGACGAACCTGTTCGACGAACGGGGCGAGCGGCAAGTGACGCTCAGCGGCTACCCCAATCCCGTGATCAACACGCTGATCGACGAGTACTCCGGCTACCACACGCAGACGGGCAATGACGGCGGCGCCTACTACGACGGCGGCTGGATTCCCGTGCACGACCGGCGGCTGTTCGAGCGCCCACGCTCGTTCCGCCTCGGGCTCGAATTCGGGCACTGACGCGGCTCGCCCATCGATCCGGCGACGGCCCGCCCGCGACGTCGAGATCCTTAGGCCGCGCGCCCGTTTGGCACGTTCTCTGGCGGGGCGTAGGCTTCTGGGCCCATGCTCGAATCCATCTTTCAAGTGCAGGGCGGCTCCGCCCTTGCACGGTCCTTCACGGAGTGATGCCATGCCGCGCAAGCTCATCGGCGGTTTGATCCAGTGCAGCAACCCCATCAACGACGCGACCGCGCCGCTCGGCAAGGTCAAGCAGGCGATGTTCGACAAGCACGTGCCGCTGATCGAGGAGGCAGGCAAGAAGGGCGTTCAGGTCCTCTGCTTGCAGGAGATCTTCAACGGCCCGTATTTCTGCCCGAGCCAGGATCCCCGTTATTACGACATGGCCGAACCGGTGCCCGGGCCGACGACGGATGCCGTCGCGAAGATCGCTTCGAAGCACCAGATGGCCGTCGTCGTGCCGGTGTACGAGATGGAGATGCCGGGCGTGCTCTACAACACGGCCGCCGTCTACGACGCCGACGGCAAGTACCTGGGGAAGTACCGCAAGAACCACATCCCCCACACCAGCGGCTTCTGGGAGAAGTACTATTTCAAGCCGGGCAACCTCGGTTACCCGGTGTTCGAGACCCGCTACGCGCGCGTCGGGGTTTACATCTGCTACGACCGGCACTTTCCCGAAGGCGCGCGAGCGCTGGGACTGAACGGCGCCGAGATCGTGTTCAACCCCAGCGCCACGGTGGCCGGCCTGTCCCAGTACCTGTGGAAGCTCGAGCAGCCAGCGCACGCGGTCGCGAACGGCTACTTCATGGGCTGCATCAACCGCGTCGGCACCGAGGCGCCGTGGAACATCGGCAAGTTTTACGGCTCGTCCTACTTCGTCGACCCGCGCGGGAACTTCGTCGCGCAGGCGAACGAGAACGACGACGCGCTCGTGGTCGCGGAGATGGACCTGGACATGATCAACCAGGTCCGGAACGTGTGGCAGTTCTTCCGCGACCGGCGCCCCGAGACCTACGACGAGCTGGTGGAGATCTAAGCGGGCGAGGAAGCCAGTCGACGGAGGAGCACCGCGCTTCGAGTCTCGCGGATGACGGATGGGTGCCGCCCCATCTCCTCATCTCAGATTCCAAAACGGACCGACCAGCCCAACCTCGGCCAAAAGCGCCTCGGTTTCCTCGAGTGTGTGTCGTCGCCAATCGGGCTCGAGCTTGTTCCGGTACCAACCGTGAGCGAGGCGCCAGCCTTGATCCGGCGACAGGAGGGCGCCCACCTCGAGGTCTCGCGCCCGACACCAGCGATCGACGTGCTCTTCGCCCCGGAAGAGGAGCATCGTGCTTCACGTGAATCCGATGTTGTCCCACCAATGGTGCGCGGGCACGGCGAAGTGGATCAACCCTTCGCCGACCGCGAGCCTCCCGTCTAGTACCTCGAGCGTCAGCGGTTCGCCACAGTCTCCGCACGGCGACTGAATCGCGGCGTCGGCCCCGAGCGCGGCCGCGATGCCCAGCGCGTCCCAGATGCAGATGCCCCAGTACGCCTTCCCGCGGGCCGCGACGCGGAATCCCGAGGGCACCGCGCAAAAGGGGTTCGCCGCCCAAATCTCCCCGTCGTTCGGGGCCAGGATCAGGACCTTCCCCACCGCCAATCGCTTGACCGCGTCGCGAACGGTCGACTCCGCGTGCCCCAGCGCGGCGGAAATCTGCGGCGGCTGCGGTACCCGGGTGGTCTCGGCCGCTTGCCCGAACACGTACATGCGCACCTCGCGGTCCAGCGCATCGAGGTCCACTCAACCCTCCGCCGCCTTCGCCAGGCTCTCGAGATCCAGCGCCCGCGTGTACATCTCGATCGCGCCCTGGGCGTCCCTCGGCCATTGGTCCTGGGGGCGGTCCCAGTAGAGCTCGAGACCGTTCTGATCCGGGTCGTGGAGGTAGAGCGCTTCGCTCACGCCGTGATCCGAGGCGCCGTCCAGGCGGACGCGGGCGCGGATCAGCCGGCGCAGCGCGTCGGCGAGCTTCGCGCGCGTGGGGTAGAGGATCGCCACGTGGTAGAGCCCCGTGGCCTCGGGTGGGGGTGGGGACCCGCCGCGACTATGCCACGTGTTGAGCCCGATGTGGTGGTGGTACCCGCCCGCCGAAACGAACGCGGCTTGGGTGCCCATGCGCCCCGTCAGCTCGAAGCCGAGCACGTCGCAGTAGAACGCCAGCGAGCGGTCGAGGTCGGCGACCTTCAGGTGCACGTGGCCGATGCGAACCCCCGGGTCGATCGGGTTCGGCGTGCTAAGGCGAGCGTTCATGTTCATCCCTCCACGGCAGCGGCGTCCTCTAGGTCGGGCGAGAGAGCAGCGCGCGCACCACGGTGCGCAGCGTCGTCGGGTAGATCCCTCCCGCCTTGACGTGACCGTTGATCACGAGCGACGGCACGCTGTCCATGTGCAGGTCGCGCCACAGCCGGACGTCCCGCGCCACGACGCTGTCAGCCTCGCTCTCCGCCAGACACGTGTCCAATCGCGCGGTGTCGAAGCCGGCGCGGCCGAGGGCATGCCGGACGCCGGTCTCGTCGAGGTGAATCGGCGGCAGCTCGCGATAGACCAGGTGATGGTACTGCCAGAAGCGACCCTGCCGCGCCGCACACACGCCGGCCCGCGCCAGCCAGCAGGCGTGCTCGTGGGTGTCCTGCTTCACGCGTGGATTGCACTTCGAGCTGATCGGCGCGTTGAGGAACAGAATCCGCACGTCCCGCGGGTATTCGGCGCGCAGCTCGTCGAGCCGCGCCGCGAGGTTGCGGCAGAAGCTGCACTGGAAGTCGCTCGCGACGACGATCGTGACGCGCGCGGTGGGCGGGCCTTCCGAAGGCAGGCGCTCGAATCGCGACATGTCGACGGGCTTCTCGCTGGCGATGCTCTGCAACAGCCGAGACGCCTCGTCCTGCGAATCCGCCACCATCTCCGCGACGGCGTCACGCGTGTAGACGAACACCGTGGCAACCGCCGCGGTCGCGACGACCGCCGTGGCGAGCTTGATCGCGAGATCCCGCCGACTCACGCCGCGCCAACGCCCGAACAGCGCGAGCCATTCGCGGCGGCCCGTGAAGCTCCGGTCCAGGCGCCAGAAGGCCGCCACCAGGCCGAGGTTCAACGCGTAGGTCGCAACGCAATTCATGCAGATCGCGCCGATCTGCGTCACCATGATCGTCGCGAGCCACACGTCGAGGATCACCGCGGCGAGGGACACGATCGATCCGATGCCGGCGGCGGCCGCCGCCTCGTCGTCCGGCAGCTCCCACGCGAGCAGCGCCAACGCCCCTGCCACGGCGTAGAACGCGATCCCCCAGAACGGCAGCGGCAGGCCGAGCAACCAGCTGCTGGGATGCGCGGCAACCGTGTTGCAGTCGAAGCGCCCGGCGCCGCCGCAAAACAGACCGCCGGACGTGTCGCCCTCGAACACCGCCAGGTGCTCGCGCAGCAGCACGAACGACACCGTCATGCCGGCCAACGCGAGCCCGAGCGCGAGCAGCGCCGGTCCGGAGCGGTTCGGCACGGAGGTCGACATGGCGGCGCAGCATACGAGAGCCTGCGCCGATGTGCGACGCGGTCCGGCCAGCGCTTCTCCCATTCAGCCGAAGTGACATAGACTGACCCCCTCGTGCATGACCCACTCGGAACCCTGCTCGCGGAACCGCTGGTGACGGGCCGGTACGCCCTGTTCTTCGACGGTCAGGAGTGCGGCGCGGAGCGTTGGGAGCTGGCGCGTACGCGCGACGGCTTGGTGGTGACCGGCGAGCAGGAGATCGAGACGCCGCATCCGTTCCCCAACCGTCAGGAGTACCGGGCGACGCTTACGCCGGAGTGGCGGCCGACGGGGCTCGACGTCATCTGGACCGTGGGGAGCCGGCGACTCGTCGCGATGCACCGCGCGGAGGGAGGGATCTGGCGGGTGCGCATCGAGTATGCGGGGCAGACGCGCGAGCAGCAGGGCGACTTCCCCGAGTCTTGCGAGGTCGAGTACACGACGCACTTGTTCAACGCCGTGATCCTCGCGCGCCGCGACTTCCAGGTGGGCGGCGAGCACGAGTTCCCGGTCCTGCGCATCGGCCCGCCGCTCATGGCGGTGACACCCGAACGCATGGTGTATCGCTGCGTCGAGCGAGGCGTGTTCCACTCGCCGTTGGGCTCGTTTGCCGCCAAGTGCTACGTGGCCTATCTGACCTCGCAGGGTGAATCGCACGGCTACTCGTTTTGGGCCGATGACGACGGATTCGTGCTCGAATCGTACGAGGGGCACGATCGCACGCGGCCGTGGATGAGACTGGTGGAGCTCCGGAGGTCCCCATGAGCCTGGTCATCAAGAACGGCGAAATCATCACCGCGACCGATCGCTACGTCGCCGACGTGTTCGTGAAGGACGGCCGCGTCGAGGCGATCGGCAAGGATCTCGCCTCGCAGGGAGCCTCCGGCGACGTGATCGACGCCTCCGGGCAGTTCGTGTTCCCCGGCTTCGTGGATCCCCACGTGCACATGGAGCTGCCGTTCATGGGCACGGTGTCGGCCGACGACTTCGAGACGGGCACGGCATCGGGCATCGCCGGCGGCACCACGTGCATCATCGACTTTGTGATCCCGAACCGCGGCCAGTCGATGCTCGAGGCGCTCGCGAGCTGGCGCGACAAGGCGAAGAAGGCGGTCGCCGACTACACGTTTCACATGGCGGTCACCGGCTGGGGCGATCGGAGCGCCGCGGAGATGCGCCGCGTGGTCGAGAACGAAGGCATCACGTCGTTCAAGGTGTTCATGGCGTACAAGGGTGCGCTCATGGTCGACGACGGCGAGCTCTACCAAGTCATGCAGGAGGCGGCGAAGCTGGGCGCGATCGTGACCGTGCACGCCGAGAACGGAGACGCGGTGTGGCACCTGCAGCGGGAGCTGGTCGCCAAGGGCGACCTGGGGCCCGAGTACCACCCCGTGTCGCGACCGAGCAGCGTCGAAGGCGAGGCCACGAACCGTGCTCTGATGATGGCGCGGCTGCACGGCACCGCGGCGTACATCGTCCATATGACGTGCCGCGAGGCGGTCGAGGCCTTGGTGCGGTCGAAGCTCGAAGGGCAGCGCTGCTTCGGCGAGACCTGCCCGCAGTACCTGCTGCTCGACGACACGGTGTTCGTCAAGCCCAACTTCGAAGGCTCGTCCTACGTCATGAGCCCGCCGATTCGCCCGGCGCACATGGGGCACCACGACGCCCTGTGGCGGGGGTTGGCGAACGGACTGCTCGACTCCGTGGGCACGGACCACTGCCCGTTCACGTACGAGCAGAAGAAGATGGGCAAGGACAACTTCACGCTGATCCCGAACGGCGCCGCGGGCGTCGAGGATCGGCTCCAACTGCTCTATACGTACGGAGTCTGCGAGGGCCGCTTCGACGTCCAACGCATGGTCGCGCTGGGCAGCACGAATCCGGCGCGGATCTTCGGTCTCTACCCTCGGAAGGGTACCGTCGCCGTGGGATCCGACGCCGACCTCGTGGTCTACGATCCGTCGGCGACGGGCACGCGCAGCGCGAAAACGCACCACTCCCGCTGTGACCGCAGCATCTTCGAGGGTTTCAAGGTGAGGGGGAAGCCCACCTTCGTGATCGCGAACGGCAAGCTGCAGTTCGCCGACGGCAAGCTCCGAGTCGAGCGCGGCGCGGGTCGATTCGTCGCGCGGAAGCCCGCGCCACGCGTCTCTCCCGGCGCTCAGCAGCCGGCCGCCACGAGGGCGTGAGTCGGCCTGATCATCGCGTTCGGAAGCTGCTGCAGCATCGCCGGCTGCGCGAGATGCGGGTGTCGAGCGTTTCGCCCGGGTTCAGCCGCGTCCCTCGAGTCACACGCCGCGAGATCCCGAAAGCCACTTCGGTCGGGGCGGCGGGGTGGTATATATCTCTGCTGGCCGGCACGCACACGGGCAGCACGTTTGCCCGCGGCTCACGGCCGGTCATTAGGGAAAGGCCGCGCGGTCCTCACTCACTGCATGGAGGCACTCATGAAGCGTGTTGCGTTGCTCGCCTTGTTCGGAATGGCGATCGTCGCTCTCTCGGTCACGCAGTCGTCATTGGCCAAGGAGGCCACTGCGAAGGCGAAAACCAAGGCCACGGCCTCGCAGTATCTCGTGATCGCACCTCACACCGCGGAGCAGTGCTCCAAGGCGCTCGACGACGCGGCGGCGGCCGGCTCGCTGAGCAAGTGGAACTTCGGCTGCATGGACGGCGATCACACCGGCTATCTGATGGTTACGGCGACGAGCCCGGAGCAGGCGCTGGCGAACGTGCCGACGGACGAACGGGCCGGCGCGCGCGCCGTGAAGCTCCATCATTTCACGGCCGCCGAGCTGAAGGACATCCACGCCCACATGGCGGAAAACAAGTAACCGAGACCAGCCTTACCGAAGCAAAGCGCCGAGGGCCGGCCCGTGAGGCCGGCCCTCTCGCGTCGTGGATCGAGTGGCCGATCGCGGGAGTGGCTAGTGCCGGCGAATCGGAAGATCGACCACGGCGGACATCTTCCACTGGTCTCCGCTGCGTCGCCAGACATGCACGTAGACGGTGCTGTCGGGAGCGGCCCCTTCGCTGGCGGGCGAGTCCTCGCGAACTCCGTACGAATAGCCCAGATCCGCGGAGCGCGAGATGCCCGACCCGGCCGGCCTCCACGAGGCGTGCCCGCGCGTCGCGCCCATCGCGTTCCGGGCGTCGCCGCCGAGGCGTGGCGGATCGTCGTCGCGCAGATAGCGCACGTCGTCCGTGGTCCAGAACGCCACCGCCTGCGACGCATTACTGCTGGACGCCATGCGTGAGAATGACACGTCGAGCCCCTGCAGGCCGCCCGCGCCCGGCGGGGACGCGGCGGCGTCCGGCGCCGCGTGCTCGGGGCCCGCGACGAAGCCCGGGTTGTCGACGCCCGAATCGGACTTCGCGTGCGACACACCGCAGTCGAGCACGACCTTCCATTCCTTGCTGGGGGCGCGGCGCCACACGGACAGGAACGTGCCGTAGGAGTCCTCCGAGTTGGCCTGTCCCGGCGGCGGGGTGTATTGCCACGGACCGCACGTCACCCCGAAGTCTCCGGCGGCGGCGATCTCGCCGTACGCGGGGCTCCACGCCAGGTGGGCGTTCGTCTCGGGCCGCGAGCGATAGCTGTCCCGTCCGTTGACGGGCAGCGGCCGGAAGACCACGGCGTCCTCGGACAGGTTGGCCAGGAACGCTGCACGGATTCCCTTCTCGGCCGCCATCTTCGCGAAAGCCTGCTCGGCGGCGACCATGCTCTGAAGCGGCGTCTTGAAGGCGTCGGGATGGGCGCGCTGCGCGAGAACCGACTTGGAGGGCTTCTTCGGCGGCGAGGCGGCGTCGAGCGCGGCGGGGATCAGCAGGAAGAGGATCGGAAGCAAGCCTAGAGTCCAACGCATGGGGCGTTCCTCATGGGTCTGGGGCGAAGGAAGCACACCCGCGATCATCCCGCCGCGAGGAGAGAGGTTCAACCCCACCAAATTCGGGGGTTTTCGCCGGTCGTCGAAGGTGGCATCATCCCTTCTTCGGCGGTACGACGCCCGTCCCGCCGTTCCGCGGGACGGGACCCGTCCGCGCCCGGCGCGTGTGACTCGATGGATGGCGCGCCTTTCACCTCTCCCCGCGCTCTCACCATGCGCGGCGCCGTGAGGAGCCCGAGAATGAATCCGCAAGCGCCTACCACTTCCGCCGCCAAGCGGACGTCCGCCGAGATCCGCGCCCGGCACAAGGAGTTCTTGTTCCCCTCGGTCACGAACTATTACGAGGAGCCACTCGTGCTCGACGAGGGCAAGGGGCTGCGCGTGCGCGACCTCGATGGCGCGGAGTACCTCGACTTCTTCGGCGGCATCCTGACCGTTTCGGTCGGCCATGCGAACGACGCCGTGAACGCCGCCGTCAAGGCGCAGATCGATCGCCTCGGGCACGTCTCGACGCTCTATCCGACGGTGCCGATCGTCGATCTCGCGGCAAAGCTCGCGAGCATCGCTCCGGGAGAGCTCAAGAAGTGCTTCTTCACCGCCAGCGGCACCGAGGCCGACGAGACCGCGGTGATGATGGCGCAGCTCTTCACCGGGCGCAGCGAGGTCATCGCGTTGCGGCACGGCTATTCCGGGCGCTCGATGCTGGCGCAGTCGCTGTCGGCTCAGGCGTCGTGGCGGGCGCTACCCACCAAGATTCCCGACGTAAAGCACGCGCTCTCGCCGTACTGCTATCGCTGTCCGCTGGGCTTGACCTACCCGTCGTGCGAGGTCCAGTGCGTGCGCGACATCGAGGAGCTGATCCGTACGACGACCACGGGCCAGGTTGCGGCGTTCCTCGCCGAGCCGATCCAGGGTGTGGGCGGATTCGTGACGCCGCCCAAGGAGTACTTCCAAATTGCGGTCGAGATCGTGCGCAAGTACGGCGGCGTGTTCATCTGCGACGAAGTGCAGACAGGGTTCGGCCGTACGGGGGGCAAGTGGTGGGGCTGCGAGCAGTACGGCGTCGAGCCCGAGATCATGACGATGGCGAAGGGCATCGCGAACGGCTGGCCGCTGTCGGCGACGATCTGCACGCCCGCGATCGCCGATTCGTTGACCAAGCTCACGATCTCGACGTTCGGCGGCAACCCGATCAGCTGCGCCGCGTCGCTCGCGACCCTCGACGTGATCGAGCGGCAGGACTTGCGCAAGAACGCGGACACCCAGGGCCGCCGGCTGCGAGACGGGCTCGAGAAGCTCAAGCAAAAGTACCCGCGGACGATCGGCGACGTACGCGGAATGGGCCTGATGCAGGGTGTGGAGATGGTCGAGGACGAGACCAAGAAGGACCGCACGCCGAATCCCAAGCTCGTGAACCGGCTGTTCGAGGAGACCCGCAAGCGCGGGCTGCTGATCGGCAAGGGTGGGCTCTACGGCAACGTGCTGCGCATCTCCCCGGCGCTGACCGTGGGCGCCGCCGAGGTCGACGAAGCGCTCGCGAAGCTGGACGAGGGCCTCGGCGCGGTCGGAGCCTGAGACGTCGATGAGCGGTTCCCACGTTCCAATGCTGCCCCCCGAACGGCTGGAGCTGCGGCTGCTCGACGCCAAGCCCAACTACACCAAGGGGGAGGCGATCGCCGAGGCGAACCGCTGCCTGTATTGCCACGACGCCCCGTGCGTGACCGCGTGTCCCACCGGCATCGACATCCCAGGATTCATTCGCAAGATCGCGACCGACAACGTGCGCGGCGCGGCGAAGCGGATCCTGTCGGCGAACCTGCTCGGCTACTCGTGCGCGCGCGTGTGCCCCGTCGAGGTGCTGTGCGTGGGCGCGTGCGTCTACAACGCCTGGCATCGCATACCGCCCATCGCCATCGGCAGGCTGCAGCGCTACGCCACCCAGGGTGTGGTCGAAAACGGCGCGGGCACGGCGCTGTTCGCGCGCGCGAAATCGACCGGCAAGAAGGTGGCGTGCGTGGGCGCCGGGCCGGCGTCGTTGGCCGCGGCGGGATACCTGGCGCTCGCCGGTGTTGCCGTGACGGTGTACGAGAAGCGCAAGCTGGCGGGCGGTCTCAACACCACAGGCATCGCCCCGTACAAGATGCACGCGGAGGATTCGGCGAGCGAGGTCGAGTTCGTCCGCGGCCTTGGCGTCACGATTCGTGACGGCGTCGAGGTGGGCGCGGACCTGCCTGCGAGCGACTTGCTGCGCGACTACGATGCGATCTTCTTGGGCGTGGGGCTCGGCAGCGACTCCCGTCTCGGCATCGCCGGAGAGGACGGACCCGGTGTGGTCGGCGCGACGGCCTGGATCGAGCACCTCAAGCTGGATCCGCGTCTCGAGGTGCAAGGGGTCACGGCCGCGGTCGTGATCGGCGGCGGCAACACGTCGCTCGATGCCGCGCGCGAGCTGGCGCAGCTCGGGGTGCGCGACGTGACGCTCGCGTACCGGCGCACGGAGTCGGAGATGTCGGGCTACGCCCACGAGCTGACGTCGGCGCGTCGCGAGGGCGTGCGGCTTCTCGAGCGAGCCGTGCCGAAGGAGTTCGTGCGCGGACCGAACGGCAGGCTCACCGGCGTGGCGCTCGTGGACGGGCGAATGTTGCCGTCTGACCTCGCCGTCGTTGGAATCGGACAATCCAAGCTGCGCGACCTCGCCGTCCAGATGCCGGGCGTCGAGCTGGACGACAAGGGCCTCGTGAAGATCGAACCAAACACCGGCAAGACCGGCAACCCCAAGGTGTTCGCCGGCGGCGACGTGCTGGGAGGCGAGTTGGTGGTGACCGCGGTGCAAGACGCCAAGCGCGCCGTGCGCGCCATCTGTCAAGCACTGGGCATCCGTGTACTTCCCGATTCACCGGTGCTCGCGGGCCACGTATAATCCGCCGGCTTTGAAGTAGGGTGCGGCGCGGGAAACCCTCATCGGAGCGGAATCGCATCGGAGCGGAATCACGCCCCGCGTCGCGCCCACTTCTTCCAGATGGCCCGGCTGACCGAGAATTCATGACCGGCGGCGCCCCGGCATGGCAGCCACCGGCGCCGATTTGTCTGGAACCTCGCGTTCCATCGTCGTAGCGTCTTGCCCGTCGCCCCACCCACCACCTGGGAGCAGACCACCCGGCGCACTTTGATACCCGAAGTTCGATGGATCTCGCCGCGTCTCGTATGCGACGCGCGCCGTATCGACGATCCCTTCGATTCGGAGGTCCGCCGTGCTCAAGCGGGTGCTGCTCTCCGTGGCCGCGATTTCGATCGTATGCCTATTTGAAATCGCGTTTCCCACCCTCGCGAGGCGAGCCTGCGCCGACGCGCAGCCGCCGCCACTCGTAGCGGCGACAGCAGCCCAGGTCATGCCGGGAGTCGTCCCCGATGGCGCCGGGGGCATGTTCACCGCGTGTTACGACCGGGCTCGCGGCGGCGTCTATGCCCAACGTCTCACGCCCGACGGCTACGCGGCACCCGGCTGGCCCAATGGAGGACTGCTGATCCAGGCGGGCTACCGCGACAACGTCTCCATCGTGTCGGATGGAGCGGGTGGCGCATACATCGCCTTCGACACGGGCGACTGGTATGGGTCGGTGGGGCTCAGTCACATCGGCCAGAGCGCCGTAAGTTTGGCGACGTTGACCGCGGGCGACCCGAAGGCCGGCTTCTCGACGAGCTCGGATTCGAGCGGCGTCGACAGCCCGCAGAAGAATCGCGGCGGCGACTCACATCCCATGATGGCTCCGGACGGGGCGGGCGGGGTGTTCTACGCCTGGACCCACTCACAACTGACCACGGACTACAGCGCCATCCAGCGCTTCACCGCCACCGCCGGCGGTGGGGTGACAGCGGTATGGCCATCCGCCCCATATGTTGCCCTTTGGAGCTACTTCCCTGTTCTTGCGGCCGACGGTCAGGGCGGAGTGTTCGTCGCCTGCACGACAGGCCAGAATTACCAGATCGTCGTGGACCATCTGACTTCGACCGGCGCTCTGGCCACGGGGTGGAACGGCGCACAGGGCATCTGTCCCGCCACCATCGGACAAGCCGCGCCGGGAATCGTTTCCGACGGTGTCGGCGGCGCCATCATCGCCTGGGCAGACTCGCGCGACAGCACCCACGACCAGATCTTTGCCCAGCGCGTCACGGGCGACGGTCAGACGGTTTGGCCGGCGAGCGGCATTTGCGTCTGCTCCCAGCGATCGGACTTCGGGCCCAACCGATTCGGATGGTATGGCGCGGCCGACGGTCGGCACGGCACGCTCGTCGCGGACGGCTCGGGAGGCGTGCTTGCGGCATGGGTCGACCATCGCACTTCCGAGGGCACGTCCGCGGACATTTACGCGCAGCGCGTCACGGCGGGAGGCGCGGTCGCATCCGGATGGCCGGTCGATGGGGCGGCGATCAGCGCCGCCGCGGGCGATCAGCTCCTGCCGGCGATCGCGCCCGACGGCCGCGGCGGCGCGTTCGTCGCTTGGCAGGACGGGCGCTCACAGCCCAGTGGACGCTTTCGTCCCACCGCATCGATGCCACGGGACTACTCGCGTCGGATGAGCCGGCCGAGGGCCTCGTGCTCAGCGCCACACCCGACCCCAGCTCGCTTCCGGTGGTCTCGCCGGATGGTGCCAACGGGGCATTCGTGGCATGGATCGATGATGCGGATTCCCTTTCGAGCGTCTACACGGCGCATCTCGGCGCGGGCGGAAGCGTGGTGCCAGGCAGGCCGCGATCGACCGTAACGCTCACGAGCGACCTCAATCCCGCCCGAGAGGGGAGAACGATCGCGCTCACGGCGAGCGTGGAACCACCGGCGGCCAGCGGGAACGTCGACTTCTACGAGCTCGGGCACCTCATCGCCAGCGTGCCGATCGTGAGCGGCGTCGCCACGCTCCAGCGCCTGCTCACCACCACGGGGTCGAGAACGTTCATGGCCATCTACGCCGGCGACGCGTCCCTGGGGCCCAGCAGCGCGTTCATCGTCGAACAGGTGAGCCCGCGAAACGTGACGGCGGTGACGCTCGTGTCGTCTCAAAACCCCGCGCTCGTGAGCCGGACGATCACGCTCACGGCGACGCTTCAGCCCGCCATCGCCGGCGCATCGGTGGATCTGTACGACTCGAACACGCGCATCGCGACCCTGACGCCGGCGGGCGCTGCGGCGACGCTGCAGTACGTGCTGCCACAGACTCCGGGGACGCTCCAGCTTCGGGCGGCGTATGCGGGTGACACGGCGAACGCCCCCAGCAGCGCGACTGTCAACGAGCAGGTCGACGTACGGTTCCCGACCGGGTTCTCCGTGTCGAGCGGCGCGAACCCCAGCCCGACCCGTAATGTGAGCCTCACGGCTTGGGTCACGCCGGCTACGCTCTCGGGAGCCGTGACGTTCTCGGACATCGACGGCGTGCTCGCGACCGTCCCACTGGTGAACGGGAAGGCGACGCTCGCGTACCATTCCCCGAGCTTCCGCGCCCGAACCATCACGGCCTCGTTTCCGGGCGATTCCGAGTACGCGGCCGTCGAGGAGGACTACGAACAGCTGTTCAATGGGATCTACTCGACCACGACCCTCACGAGCAACATCGGTTCTCCAGCCGTGGGCCAGCCGTTCACGCTCACGGCGTCCATCTGGCCCACGGCGGCCACCGGAGCCGTGAGCTTCGCTCACTCGGGCAACGCTCTGGGCACGGTGTCGCTCGTGAACGGAACGGCGAGCCTCGTGTGGCAGTGCCCGATTGCGAGCAGCGAGGTGTTCACCGCCTCGTACTCCGGCGACACGCTATACACGGAGAGCACCGGTCAGCTGCCAGTCGAAGTTCGCGGCCTGTTGACGACGACGGATTTGGCCAGTAGCGGCAGCGCGTCGATCGAGGGCTCGCTCGTGAAGCTCACCGCCACGGTGGTCCCGCCCCTCGACTCGGGGACCGTCACGATCGACGTCGACGGCGTGGCGTTCGCGACGGCACCCATCACTGCCGGCGTCGCGACGATCCTGACGTCGACTCTGCCGGCGGGGAACCATCGCTTGGTGGCCGAGTATTCGGGTGGGCCCGTCTACCGTTCGAGCCGATCCGCCGAGTTGAGCTACCGCGTGACGCCCGTGCAGGGCCCTTACCTCCGCGTGCTCGCGCCGAACAACGGCGAGACGTGGACCGTCGGCGCGCCGGCGGAGATCCGGTGGGACGCGTCCAGCCGAAACGTTGCCCCGCGGGTCTCGCTGTTCGTCTCGCGAACACTATCGCCGCCCATCTGGGAGTCGATCGCCGAGAACGTGCCGAACACAGGTTCGTATACGTGGATGGTGACGGGGCCGGGGACGATGAGCGGCCCAAACTCGGCGCCGTCGGCGCTCGTCGCGGTCATGGACTACTCAGGACACGCCGGCAGCGACGCGAGCGACCTGCCGTTCTTTCTCATCGAGCAGCCGACCGCGACGATCGTGACTCGGCTCGATGCCGAGGCGACGGATCTCGGCGTGCGAGTGACGTGGGCGCTATCGGATCCCGCTCTGTTCGCGAGCATCGAGCTGCAGCGTGCGCCGAACGAGGTGGGGCCGTGGACTCACGTCGCCGCCGAGGTGCGCGACGAGGCCGGGCTCCAAGTCGCGGACGACGCGACGGTCGTCGGAGGCCAAACGTATTGGTACCGGCTGCTGGCAACAGGCGTCAGCGGGGCCCGGCAAGTCTTCGGGCCGCTGACCGTCACGGCAAGCGGACCGAGAGCATTTGCCCTGGGCGCCGCGTGGCCGAACCCGTCGCACGGGCGGGTGGCGCTCCCGTTTGCGGTGGCGAGGCCCGCGCGCGTCGAGCTCGACCTCATCGACCTCATGGGACGGGAAGTGACGGTGTTGGCGGCGGGCGACTACCCCGCCGGGCGATACGAGCTGGATTGGGACGCCCGAACGCCACAAACCCGAGTGGCCCCAGGCGTGTATTTCGTGCAGTACCGAACGCCCGGAAAGACGTTCGTGAGGCGCGTGGCCATCGTGCCATGACGTCGGTCAAGAGGCGCGGCGCGGGAATATTCATCGGAGCGGAAACGCATCGGAGCGAGATCACGCCCCGCGTCGCGCCGCCATTCCTGGACCGTCCGGGCTCGCGCTCTGGCCGGTCGATGAGCTCGCCGCCGCGGATCAGCTCGCGGTCCTGATCCGCGGATCCAGCGCGCGGTAGACCAGATCCACGACCAGGCTCGCCAGCGTAATGAACACCGCGGCGAACAGCACCGTGCCCATGACCATCGTCAGATCACGCATGCGGATCGCCCGCCACGCGAGTCCGCCGATGCCGGGGATGCCGAACACCGATTCGGTGAGCACCGCGCCACCCATGAGGTAGGCGACGTCCATGCCCAGCATGGTGGCGAGTGGGAGCAGGGCGTTGCGCAGCACGTGACGCGTCACAACGCGCCCCGGCGAGAGACCCTTCGCGTATGCGGTGCGGACGTAGTCGAGGCGCATGACGTCCAGCATCTGGACCCGGGTCATGCGCGCGTACCAGCCGGCGTAGAGCAGCGCCAGCGTGAGCCACGGCAGCGCCAGGTGCCAGGCCCAGGAGGCGGCGCCGCCGACACCGATCTCCACGTAGTCGCCGATGGGAAACCACCCGAGTTGATCCGCGAACACGCGCAGCAGCACGAGCCCGAGCCAGTAGGCGGGCGCCGAGATGCCCGCCAACGCGGCGACGGTGGCGAGCCGATCCCACGCGGAGCCGGGTCGGAGCGCGCTCACGATCCCGAGCGGAATGCCGATCAGCAGCCACAGCAGCACGGCGCCGATGCCGAGCGACAGCGTCTTCGGGAACGCCTTGAGGATCGTGGCGAGCACCGGCTGCTGGCTGACATAGGAGTAGCCCCAGTCACCGCGCGCCGCGTTCGCCACGAAGCGGACGAACTGGACGGGCTTCGGCTGATCGAGACCGAGACGCTTCTCGATCAGCGCCACGGTCTGGGGCGTGGCGTACTTGCCGGCGATCAGCTCGGCGGGCTTGCCGGGCACGCCGAAGAAGATCGTGAACGTCACGGCGTTCACGATGACGAGCACGAGCAGGCTCCACAGCAGTCGGCGCACTACGTAGCCGATCATCGCTGCGTCCCGGTTGCGGAACCCGGGTCGAGCGACGCCTTCAACGCCTCGCCCACGAGGTTGTAGCAGATCACCGTCACCAGGATCGCGAGCCCGGGAAACAACGAGATCCACCACGCGACCGTGTAGAGCGCCATGCCCTCTTGAATCATGTTGCCCCATGACGGGGCAGGCGGCTGGATGCCGACGCCGAGGAACGACAGGGCGCTCTCGAGCAGGATGTTGCCCGCCATCGACAGCGTGGCGAACACCACCACGGGGCCTGTGAGACTCGGCAGCAGCTGTCGCAGCATGAGGCTCGCGTCACTGGCGCCCAGGGCGCGAGCCGCCTCGACGAAGTCGCGCTCGCGCAGGCTGAGCGCTTCGGCCCGGACGAGTCGCGCGAGGTAGGTCCAGTTCACCAGCCCCAGGATCAACACGATCATCCACACGCTGCCCTGCTGCAGCACCGCGGCCAGTGCGATCGCGAGCAGCAGCACGGGGATGGCCATCATCGCGTCGACGAACCGCGAGATTGCCGTATCGAGCCAGCCGCGGTAGAAGCCCGCGAGCAGCCCGGCGACGAGCCCGACGGCGACCGCGAGCAGCGTTCCGAGCGTGGAGACGAGCAGCGACACTCGCGCTCCGAACAGGATGCGCGCCAGCACGTCCCGCCCGAGCGCATCGGCGCCGAGCGGAAATGCGGCGCTCGGGCCGAGCGGCACGCCGTCCTGGCTGACGACGTCCTGCATGCGACCGTGAACCGGGACGCGGTCCATGATGTGGGTGCGATACGGCGATTGGTGCAGCACGCGCTCGGCGATCCATGGCGACGCGATCGCGGCGAGGTGCAAGCCAACGAGCAGCGCCGCTGCCCCCGCCGCCCAGCGGTCGCGAGCGAACCGCCGCAGCACGTCGTGCCACCACGCGCGGACGGGAGCGGCGCCGGTGACCACCGCGTCGGGCAAGGCTCGCGCGGCAACGGTCATGGCGTTTGCAACCCGCCGGCCGCGACGGCGACCGCGCCGGTTTCGCGCGGCAACGCCCATCGGCCCGGGCGCCTCACGTCCGCCTCGCGAGCGCCGGCGCCGGCGACTTCAGGTACAAGCTTTCGATCTTGAGGATGCGCGTGATGTGCCGGTACCAGCCGCCGATCCGCGGCGAGTACAGCCGATCCTCGTAGAGGTGGAGGAGCGGGGCGACCGGCGCCAGGTCCATGACGCGCTCGTCGATCTGCCGCCACAGGCGAGCCCGGGCCGTGTCCACGTTCGAGGCCATGGCCTGCGCGATCCAGCGATTGACGACCGCGTCGTCGAACATGCTCATGTCGAGGTTGTTCACAGGCTGAATGCGCTTGCCGTTGAGCAGCACGTCGAAGAAGTTCGACGGTTCCAGGTAGTCGGCGGTCCAGGCGTAGCGGCCGAACGGAACGTGATTCGCGACGACCCCCGCCATGCTCGTATAGCCTGCGGTCTCGCCCAGGTCGAGGTCCACGCGGATGCCCACCTCGGCGAGCTGTTGCTGGATGAGCGCCATCTCGCGCGGGCCGGGCTCGGTAGTCCAGCCGTAGAGCCGGGTGTGGAGGCCGTTCGGGTAGCCGGCCTCGCGCAGCAGCCTGCGCGCGCGTTCGCGATCGGGACCGTCGTAGTGTCCGAGCCGCACGGCGCCGGGCATCGACGGCGGGAGGAACTCGCCCGCCGGCTCACCCAGGCCGCGATGGACCTTGAGGATCGCCCGCCGGTCGAGCGCCCAGCACACCGCCTGCCGCACGCGCACGTCGTCGAACGGTTTTTGGCGCACGTTCATGAACAGCATCTCGGTATTGGTCCCGTCCGCGACCTGGATCTGGCGGCTCCAGTACGGGTCGCGCCGCAGCCGCGCGTAGTCCCCCGGTGGGATCGTGAACATGCCGCCGTCCGCGAGCCCGCGGCGGACCTGCGCGACGGCGTTCGCGGGGGTGACGCCGAGCCGCAGCTCGAACGTGTCGAGCCACGCGGGCTCCCCGCAGTAGTCGCGGTTGCGCACCAGCACCACGCGGCGGCGCGGCGTGAACTCGGACACCTCGAACGGGCCGCTCGACACGGCGTGTTGCGTGAACGCGTTCGGCCAGCGCGTGTCGATCTCGCGCGGCACCGGCGCCGTGAACGTCATGGCGATGAGCTGCGGAAAGATCGGGTCCGGGTCGAGCAGCCGGAAGTAGATCGAGTCGCCGCGCGCGATCACGCCCGTGACCGTCGTGTCCTTTTGCTCGAGCATGGCGCGGGCGCCGCTGACTTTGAGATAGAAGCCGACGCCGGGTCCGGCCAATCGGAACTGGCGCTCGAAGCCGTACTTGAAGTCGGCCGCGGTGATGTGGCGATGGAGCGGGGTGCCGAAGCGTGCGTCCGGACGCACTTTGAAGCAGTAGAGGCGGCCGCCCTCGCGCACCTCGGGCATCGACACGGCCAGCTCGGGCACGAGCCTGGCCCCCGCGGCTCCGGGAGCGTCCGCGTACTCGAGCAACGAGCGGAAGATTCCCTGGACGAGCGGGGCCGAATAGATGCCGTACGACAGCTGCGGATCGATGTAGTCGGGGTCCTCCTCCCGCACGAACACCGCGTGCCCGCCGCGCCGCGGCGCGGTGCCCGTGCCGGGGCCTGGCGGATAGGGGGGCGTGCCCGTGGTGCCGCCGCACCCGCCGAGCACGATGGCGAGGCCCAGGCCCACCGTGGTGAGCGCCGGCGCGGGCGAAGGCATTCGAGGCATGAGAGACGACGTTACGCCTTCGGCGGCGCGCGGGTCGACGAGAAACCGATGTGGGCGGCGGCTTGGGCGCTCGAACGACGGGCCCGGGGTCGTCGCAAACCGGTTCTCGGTGGCCCGAGGCCGGACGCCTCGTGGGCTTTACGCCGCCTCGGCCCTCAGCTGCTCCACCAGCTTCGTCACCACGCCCTTGGCGTCGCCGAACAGCATCACGGTGTTTGGCAGGTAGTAGAGCGGGTTGTCGACGCCCGCGAAGCCGGGGCTCATGCTGCGCTTGACCACAATCACGTGCTGCGCCTTGTCGGCGTCGAGGATCGGCATGCCGTGGATCGGGCTCGAGGTGTCGGTGCGGGCGCCGGGGTTCACGACGTCGTTCGCGCCGATCACGAGCGCGACATCGGCTCGCTCGAACTCGGGATTGATCTGCTCGAGGTCGTAGAGCTGGTCGTACGGTACGTTCGCCTCCGCGAGCAGCACGTTCATGTGGCCGGGCATGCGCCCCGCGACGGGGTGGATCGCGTACTTCACGTCGATGCCCCGCGCCGCGAGCAGATCGGCCATGTCGCGCACCGCGTGCTGCGCCTGCGCGACGGCCATGCCGTAGCCGGGAACGACGATCAGCGAGCGGATGTTCGCGAGCAGCACGGCGGCGTCCTCCACCGTGATCTCGCGGTAGGCTTTCGCCGCCGTCGTCGCCGTGCCCGCGGTCGCCACGGGGCCGGCACCGACGCCCGCGAACAACACGTTCGTGAGCGAGCGGTTCATGGCCTTGCACATGAGCAGCGTGAGCAGCGTTCCCGACGCGCCGACCAGCGTGCCGCTGATGATCAGCGCCGGATTCGCGAGCACGAACCCGGTGGACGCCACGGCGAGCCCGGTGAACGAATTGAGCAGCGAGATCACGACGGGCATGTCGGCGCCGCCGATCGGCAGCACCATCATCACGCCGAACAGCGACGCGACGACGAACAGAGCCGAGAACGCCACGTTGCCGCCGCCAGCGAACCCGAGCATTCCGACGAGCCCGAGCAGCGCCAGGAACAGCAGGCCGTTCAACACCTTCTGGATCGGCGAGGTCATGGCCTTCTCCGAGATCACCCCCTGCAGCTTGGCCCACGCCACGACCGAGCCCCAGAACGAGATCGCGCCGATGACGCACCCGAACATCGCATCGACCCCCGCGGTGGGCACGCCCCGGTGGAAGTACTCGCTCATCGCCACGAGCGAGGCCGCGAGGCCGCCGGCGCCGTTCAGCAGCGCCACCATCTGCGGCATGTCGGTGATCGCCACGGTGCGCCCGCCGATCCAGCCGGCGGCGCCGCCGATCGCGATGCCGATGAAGATCAGCGGTACGTTGTGCGCCGGCATGCCGGGCACGAACAGCATCGCGAGCGTCGTAAGGCACGCCACCGCCATGCCGCCCGCGGCGACGAGATTGCCGCTACGGGCGCGCTTCGGGTGGCTCAAGAACTTGAGGCCGACGATGAACAGCACCGCCGAGGCCATGTACGCGAGGTGGAATAGGACCCGGAGGCTCACGACTTCTTTCCCCCGGCGTCCTTGCTCTTGAACATCTCGAGCATGCGATCGGTCACGACGAACCCACCGAACAGATTCGCCGCACCCGAGACCACCGCGATGAACCCCAGCACGACCAGGGCAGGGCGATCCGCGGTCGCCAGCACGAGCACGCCGCCGAGCATGACGATGCCGTGGATCGCGTTTGTGCCGGACATTAGCGGGGTGTGCAGGACGACCGGCACCTTGGAGATCACTTCGAACCCGACGAACACCGCCAGGACGAAGACGTAGATCAACGCGATCACAGTGGGAATCTCGACGTTCATCGATTCGCGTCCTTTCGCCGCCCGATGCGCTAGGCCGCGCCAGCTGCTGCGGCCGTGGCCGGAGCGCCTCCGCCCTTCAGGACTCGCCCGTCGTGGGTGACGACCGACTCTCGGATGATCTCGTCCTGGAAGTCCAGCTTGAGCTGACCCTCCTTCGTGACGAGGAAGGTGAGCACCGCCCAGATGTTCCGCGAGTACAACATGCTCGCGTGATTCGCCAGCAGCCCGACGATGTTGAGCGGCCCGAGGATCGTGACGCCGTGCTCGACGATCGTCTTGCCCGGCTGCGTCAGCTCGCAGTTGCCCCCGGACTCGGCGGCCAGGTCGACGATCACGGAGCCGGGCTTCATGTCCTTCACCATCTCCGCCGTGACGAGCAGCGGGGCGCGCTTGCCCGGGACGTTGGCCGTCGTGATCACCACGTCGGAGGTCTTCGTCCGGGCGTGGGTCAGCTCGCGAATCCTCGCTTGGAGTCCCTCGCCGACCTCCTTCGCGTAGCCGCTCTTGTCCGTGGTCGCTTCGGACACCAGGTCGTCGCCGACGAACGTCGCGCCGAGGCTCTTGACCTCGTCGCGCACAGCGGGCCGCACATCGAAGGCCTCGACGATCGCGCCGAGGCGCCGCGCGGTGGCGATGGCCTGGAGCCCCGCGACGCCCGCGCCGAGTACGAACACGCGTGCCGGGGGAATCGTCCCCGCAGCGGTCATGAACAGGGGAAAGAAGCGACCAATCGAGTTCGCGGCCAGCAACACGGCCTTGTAGCCAGCGACCGTGCTCATCGAGGACAGCGCGTCCATCTTCTGGGCGCGCGTGATGCGAGGGACGAGCTCCATTGCGAACGCGGTGACGCCGCGCGCCGCCAGCCTCTCGATCAGGGCGCCGTTCCGCGTGGGGTTGAGGAAGCCGACGAGCGTGGCGCCCGAGCGCATCAGATCCGCCTCGTGACCCGCGGGAATCGGCAACGGCTCGCGGACCTTCACGACGATGTCGGAGCGGGCGTAGAGGTCCTTCACGTCGGCGAGGACGGTGGCGCCCGCGCCCGCGTAAGCGGCGTCCTCGTAGTCGGATGCCTTGCCCGCGCCCGCCTCGACGACGACCTCGAAGCCAGCCCGGGTGAGCTTGCCTGCGGTCTCTGGAATCAAAGCGACTCGAGTCTCTTCGGGTGCGATCTCGCAGGGCACTCCGACACGTACCATGGCGTCGCAGTCTAGCCAGCCCGGTTGATGCAGGCAACAGCCCCGCCGACGGCCTCCGCGCCATTCACGGCGCGCGGCGCTGCGTTGGCGCTTCGGCACTTGGGTTTTCGCGGAACCGCCCCGAACCCCCGGGGTATCCACCGTCGAAGACCCGGGTGGGCAGGTACGGATGGTCGCGCCTTGACCGAGGCCAGATTCATGCCGGGTGCCCGTCCGGGTCGGCTTCTTCTCCCCCCTTCGATGACGCGGGTTTCTCCTGCGCGTTCCCCACCCGAGTTCCGCCACGGCCGCAACCCCGGTGTTCCCCATGGGCCGATGGTGGTAGCGTTATCGTTTGCGAGCGGCTTTCCTGCGCGCGACCCGGAGCCGCAGTGCCACGATGCCCCGCGACGACATCACTCTGATCCTCCGCACGCTTCGCGAAGGCCGTAACGAGGCGATCGGCGACCTGCTCCCTTTGGTCTACGCCGAGCTGCGGGCCATCGCCCGGCGTCACCTGGCTTCCGGGGGACGCGACGCAACGCTCGACACGTCGGCGCTCGTGCACGACGCCTACCTCAAGCTGTTCGACCGCTCCCAGCTCGACTGGCAGGACCGCAGGCACTTCTTCTCGGTCGCGGCCATGGCCATGCGCCAGATCATCGTCGACCGCGCCCGCAGGCGCTCCGCCCAGAAGCGCGGTGGCGGACTCGCGCGGGTCGATCTCGACTCCGCGCACTTGGCCGTGGACGAGCAGGCGGACGACATCCTGGCGCTGAACGAGGCGCTCGCGCGTCTCGCTCAGGTCGACGAGCGATTGGGACGGATCGTGGAGCTACGCTTCTTCGGCGGGCTCTCGGTCGAAGAGGTGGCTGAAGTGATGGAGATGAGCGATCGCACCGTGAAACGCGACTGGCGCAAGGCGCGGGCGCTGCTCTACCAGTCGCTCACTCACGAGCACGGCGCATGACCGATCCGCCGTCCCTGTCGCTCGACTCGCTCGACGCCGAGCGATGGCGACGGATCGAGCAGGTGCTCGACGTCGCATGGGAGGCGGATCCGGAGGAGCTGCCCGCAGTGCTCGATCGCGCCTGCTCGGGCGATCCCGAGCTCCGCCGCGAGGTCCAGCAGCTGATCGAAGCCGACGCCGGAGCCGGCGGATTCCTGTCCGTTCCCGCGGCGGCGTTGGCTCCCGAGCTGATCGGCGAATCGGTCGCTCGAGCCGAGGAGCGGGACGCGCCGCCGGCCGCGGATGCCGTGGGCGATGCTGCGCCGCCGAGCCTCGGGCGCTACACGATCCTGGGTGAGCTGGGGCGCGGCGGCATGGGCGTCGTCTACCTCGGCCGCGACGAGAAGCTCGGCCGCACCGTCGCGATCAAGCTCCTCCCCGAGCGCTTCGCGGGGGACGCGGAGCGGCTCGCTCGGTTCCGGCGCGAGGCGCGATTGCTGGCGTCGCTCCATCACCCGAACATCGCGGCGATTCACGGTCTCGAACAGTCGGCCGCCGGGCAGCGGTACCTGATTCTCGAGCGCGTCGCGGGAGAGACGTTGGCGGAGCGCCTGCGGCGAGGCCGGCTGCCGGCGCGCGAGGCGCTCGACGTGTGCGGCCAGATTGCCGAGGCGCTCGCGACCGCGCACGCGCACGGGGTCGTCCACCGGGACCTGAAACCGAGCAATGTGATGCTCACCCCCGCGGGGCTCGTCAAGGTGCTCGACTTCGGCTTGGCGAAGCACGTCACCCAGCGCGATTCGGCTTCGGCCGCGAGCCGCAGCGCGATCGAGGAGCGCGAAACGGCGCCCGACGCGGGTCCCGGGGTCACGGGTACAGGGACCCGGCTCGGGACGCCGGGGTACATGAGCCGCGAGCAAATCCTCGGACTCGAACAGGATGGCCGCACCGACGTGTTCGCGTTCGGCTGCGTGCTGTACGAGTGCCTCACGGGCGAGCGCGCGTTCGCCGGACGCACGCCGTTCGCGGTCGTGAGCGCCACGCTGTCGGCTCCCGTCGATCTCGACCGCCTGCCTGCCGACATCCCGGCTGCGACCCGCGGGCTGCTCGAACGCGCGCTGGAGAAGGACCCAGGGCGACGGCTCACCGCGCTGGGAGAGTTCGCGGCGGCGTGCAGCGCACACGCGAGCGTGGAAGCGCACACGCCTGCCGCTCCCTCCACGACGCCGGGGGGCCGCTGGCCCACGGTGGCGACGGCGTTCGTGGGGCGCGAGCGCGAGATCGAGACGTGTTCGCGGCTGCTCGAGCGCGCCCGGCTCGTGACGCTGACGGGAGCCGGTGGCTGCGGCAAGACGCGACTCGCGCTCGAGGTGGCCCGCATGCTCGCGCCACGCGAGCCGGCCGGGGTGTGGTTCGCGGACCTCGCGGCCGTCGTCGACGCCGCGGCCGTGCCGGCGGCCGTC
>JACXTT010001110.1_pt1 | contig 45702 bp, 39 predicted proteins | sample 9270951 | NCBI WGS metagenome assembly JACXTT01 (sample SAMN15532306, study PRJNA645909) | rock metagenome | isolation source: weathered quartz diorite | place: Puerto Rico | collected 2017-06-21 | reverse complement strand
TGCAAACGGCACGCCGCGCGCTGTGGCGTGCGGCTGGTCCAGCTTGTGCATTATGGAACAAATTTTTACAACGCGTGCGCGGCGGCCGGTTTTGCCGGTCCGCTACGCCGCCTGTATTGACGGCCCGTATGCCTTACAGTCCCAGGGCCGACAAGCCGGGATGGTCGTCCGGCCGGCGCCCCAGGGGCCAGTGGAATTTTCGCTCTTCAGCCTTGATCGGCAAGTCGTTGATGCAGGCGAAGCGGCGCTGCATCAGACCCTGTTGGTCGAATTCCCAGTTCTCGTTGCCGTAGGAGCGGAACCAGTTGCCGGAGTCATCGTGCCACTCGTAGGCATAGCGCACGGCGATGCGATTGCCTTCGACCGCCCACAGTTCCTTGATGAGGCGGTAGTCCAGTTCCTTGGCCCATTTGCGGGTGAGGAAGGCGACGATCTCCGGCCGGCCAACGACGAACTCGGCGCGGTTGCGCCAGCTGCTGTCGTGGGTGTAGGCCAGGCTGACCCGCAGCGGATCGCGGCTGTTCCAGCCGTCCTCGGCCAGGCGGACTTTTTCAATCGCGCTTTCCCGCGTAAAGGGTGGCAGGGGCGGCCGCGTGTGCGACGGGGCGGGGCTGGCGGGTGAACTCATGCGGGCCTCCGGTGGTCTTGCGCTTCAAGGGAATCGGGCAGGTAGGGCGAGGCATCAATATAGTCCCATTCCAGCCGCTGCGGCAGGCCACGCAGGATCCAGTGGTCGACCGTCAATTCCAAAAAGCGTCCCGTGCCACCGGTCTGGTTGGCGGGATCGGGCTGGTCCCACAGCAAGCAGGCGGTGCCGGTCAGCTGCAACAGGCGGCCGCTGGCGAAGTCGGGGATGCACAGGCCCGCGCGTGGATCGATCTGCAGATTGCCCAGGCTTTGAAACATGCCGTTGCCTCGGTAATCAGGCAGGCGCAAGGTGCGTGCGCCGGTCATGCTGACGAAGCCGGGATTGCCGCCCCGGTGCGAGGCGTCAGCGCCCCGCTCGGGATGGCGGCTGGCCAGGAACACGGTATCGGCCTGGGCCAGCAGCGCCGCCGCCGCATCGTCGAGCGCAATACCGCGCGCGAGCATGGTGCCGGCGGCTCCACTCGCTGTGTCCAGGTGGCGCAGGCGGCGCCGCTGGATATATTTGGGACAGTTGGGAAACGCTTCCTGCACCGCCACCTCGATACCCTGCGTGTCGAGGCGGGCGAGCTTGCCATTGACCCGGTAGCGGCGGCGCGTGCCCAGGTCGATAAACAGCAGACCCAGCGCATCGCCGCCGCTGGGGCAGGCGTCGCCGCTGAGGTTGTCCCACAGGGGATCCCAGCCGTCGCGCTGGCCGGGCGGGAGATCGATGGCGATATGGGCGCCGTCCGCGCTGTGCATGAAACCGGCTTCGCCAAACAGCAATGAGGCCCACACGGCGCCGACCGCATCGACGCTGGCGACGGCCACCATCGATTGTTCGGCAATGAAGGGGCGGGCGGCGGCCAGCACGCTGCCGGACAGGATCGCCGCATTGCGCTTGGCGGTGGCGGCCTGGCCGGCGCGCTCTTGCACGGCGCGCTCGCCATCGTGATAGCTGGACTGCTGCATCGCATCTCCCGGGTGGACTGTGGTGGATGGCGTATTGTCAAGCTGCGCGTCCCTGAAGCCAAGCCCCGCCGGCGCAATGGACTGTTACGGTGGGCGCAGTAATCTCAGGCGGGCGCAGGCGCGCTGCCGACCCGGTTGCGCCTGGTCGCCTTGGCCTGATACCGGCCGCGGTCGGCCGCCTCGATCAGTTCCCCTGCCGTGCTGGTCGGCCCGGTCCGCAGGGTGGCATGGGCCAGTTGCAACGGAAGCCCGCGACCGTTCGGGCCGACGCCGCTCAAATCCGGCGCGATCCTTGGCCAGATATGGGGCTTCAGCGCGCCGGCGCGCTTTGAGATATCGACCGACGGCGGCATGGGCTGGACTGCTGAAGCCGGGAAGTGGAGTGCTGCGGCGACACGCGATAACGATACGTCCACGAATACGTCCCTCATTGTGCGGGGGAGGTCGACGCGATGAGGGACGGTGGTTTGAAGCTCGCGGTGCTATCGGCCCACCAAGATCACGGCAGCTGCGGACTGATCGCCGTCGAATACGGCGCCAGCACCTGCCAGCCCAGGCCCAGATACAGGGCGCGGCCCTGCTCGCTCGCGACCAGCAGGCGTTCCTGGGCGCCGGCTTCGACGGCGACTGCGTCGAGCAAGCCCATCACCGCCGACGCCAGGCCGCGGCGGCGGTGGGCCGGGTCTGTTTCAATCCGGTCGAATACGGCGCAGCCCTCGTGCAGATGCAGGCGGCCCGTGGCAGCGCTGCTGCCGTGTGCGTCGAGCAGATGCAGCACGCACGTGCCGTGCTCGGTGGCGTAGGCGGCGCGGTAGCCGGCGGGCAGGGGCTGGGGCCGCATCGGGCCGGTCGTCGCCATCAAGGCACGGGGCGATTCAAGCGTCCAGCCGGGCGGCAGGGCGCGCAGCAGGACTTCCGGCTCGACCGCTGCCTTGATATGGACATGGGCTTGGCGGACGGTGCCTGCGCAGGCTTGCAAGGCAGCGCCGGCATCCAGGAAAACGTGGCGGCGCAACTGCTCGGGCCAGCCGACCTCCACCGTCAGACCGCCGCCATGGCGCACGGGGGCGGGCAAACCCCGGGCGCCGCTCCAGCCGCGCAGCCAGCGTTCCAGCAGATCGAGGCTCACGTGCATCGCCGCGCCGTTCATGCCGGATGCAGACTGCGGTTGGCGCGCAGGGTGTCGGCCAGCTGATCGATAAAGGCGCGCACTTTCGACGAGCCGTACTTGCTTTCGCGGTGCAGCAGGTGGACCGGAAGCGGCGCCTCTTGATGCCCGGCCAGCACCACCTTGAGCTTGCCCTCGGCCAGTTCGGACGCGATCTGGTACGACATCACGCGTACCAGGCCCAGCCCGGCCTTGGCTGCCTCGATGGCGCCGTCGTTGCTGGTGACGATAAGGCGCGGCAGCACCCGCACCGTTTCCGCCGCGGCGCCCCGGCCGAATTTCCACTCGTTGCGGGGTGTGACCCCGGCGGCCATGATGATGGCGTGCCCGGCCAGATCGCCCGGCAGCTGCGGCACGCCGTGCCGCGCCAGATAGGTGGGCGAAGCGCACACCACCCGGCTCACGGTGCCCACGCGCAGCGCTTTCAGGCTGGAGTCGGGCAGCTCGCCGATGCGCACCGCCACGTCCATCCCTTCCTCGACCACGTTGACGTTGCGATCAAGGAAAAAGGCGTTGACCTGGACCGCTGGATAGGCCGTCAGGAAGTCGACGATGGCCGGCATGACATACAGCTTGCCGAACAGGACAGGCGCGGTCACGGCGAGCTGGCCTTGCGGCGAAGTATTCAGGCCGCTGGCCGTCTCGTCCGCTTCCGCCACCATGGCGAGAATCTGGCGGGCGTCGTCGAGGTAACGCTGGCCCGCGTCCGTCAGGCGCACGCTGCGGGTGGTGCGTTGTAATAGCTTGACGCCGAGATTTTCCTCCAGGGTCAGCACCGCGCGCGTCACCGCCGCTGGCGACAGGTCAAGCTTGCGCGCCGCCTGCGCAAAGCTGCGCTCCTCGCCGACGGCCACGAACACCGTCATTACATGCATCCTGTCCACTGGGCTCCCTGGTCTTGTCTAATGGCATTCCATGCGGGCAAGTGTATGCCAAGTTGCCAGCGCGGTCGACCTGGCGGGGCCGTCGCCGGGGAAACGAAGCGCCGGCTCAGGCTATGATGTGGGCCATGCAAACACAGCCATCTTTTTCCGACGCCGCCGCCGGCGACGCTGCTGACAGATTGGGCAAGTCCTTTGCGCTGGGCGTGCAATGCATGCAGGCCGGCGACCGGGACGGCGCGATCGCCGCCTTTCGGGCTGCGCTGGCGCTGGCGCCCGGGCTGGTGGCAGCCCACCTCAACCTGGGCCTGCTGCTGGAACGCGGCCATCCCGATCAGGCCGAAGCCCACCTGCGCGCGGCCGTGGCGGCCGACCCGCTTTCGGCCCTTGCATCCCAGCATCTGGGCGCCATGCTGGCCGGGCAAAAGCGTTTCGAAGAAGCGGAACAGATTTACCGGGCCGCCCTCGCGCTGGAACCGGCAGCGCCCGCGCTGCTGTCCAACCTCGGCGTCTTGCTCGCCTGCACAGGGCAGGAAGCGCAAGCCATGGCCTGTTATCGCGCCGCGCTGGCAGCGGCGCCTGATTTTAGTTCAGCCCATTTCAATATCGCCTATCTGCTGCTGCGCGACGGCGATTACGCCGCCGGCTGGCGCGAGCTGGAGCACCGGACCTGGTACGCGCGGCTCGCCGGGCATTTTGCCTTCCCCCGCTGGCAGGGCGAACCCCTGCACGGCAAGCGCCTGTTGATCGGGGCCGAGGCGGGCCATGGCGACATGATCCAGTTCTGCCGTTATGCGCCCCTGGCGAAACAGGCTGGCGCCGCACAGCTCGGCATCGTCTGCCACGGCGGACTCAAGCGGCTGTTCGCTGGCGTTGAGGGAATCGATGCCGTGTTCGCTGTCGAGGATGCACTGCCCGCGACGGGGTGGGATTATTGGGTGCCGCCCTTGAGCATGCCCGGCTTGTTTGGAACGCGGCTGGATAATATTCCGGCCGCGCTGCCATATTTGCATGCGGTCTCTGCAAGCGCGGCGGTACGCGAGTGCATGGCGGCGCTCGATGGTAGCGCGGAGGGGGAGCGTGACGCTGTCACTACCAGCGCGCCAGCGATGCGGCCGCTGCGGGTGGGCTTGGCCTGGCAGGGCAATCCCCTGTTTGAAAACGATGGCGAGCGCTCGCTGGCGTCGCTTGCGATCCTGGCCCCGCTGGCCGGGATCGATGGGGTCGAATGGTTCAGCCTGCAAAAAGGCGCTGGCGAACTGGGCCGCATCGATCCCTCGCCGGCCGACGGCCTGGACCCGTGCCGGCACCGCTTTCCCGGCACGGCGACGGCTTGCATCACCGACCTGGCCCCGTGCATTGCTGACTTCGCCGACACCGCCGCCCTGATCGGCACGCTCGATCTCGTCATCACCGTCGACACGGCCGTGGCCCACCTGACTGGCGCCCTGGGCCGTCCTTGCTGGGTGCTGCTGCCCGCCTTCAAGCCGGACTGGCGCTGGCTCAAGGAGCGCGAGGACAGCCCCTGGTATCCCGGCGTGATGCGGCTGTTTCACCAGCAGAAAGCGGGTAGCTGGGACGAGGTCGTGGCGTCCTTGCAGCTGGCGCTGCGGGAAAAGGTGGCGCAGCGTTCGGGGCGCGCACTCAGCTGAAAAGCCCGGCGGCTTGGTACGCGCGTCGCCGCTGTGATTTCCCCAAGCGCCGCCGCGCTGCCGCTGGCGATATGGCAGAAATCGTGTTCTCGGCTTGTGCATTGTGAGACCCATCTGAGACCCCTGTGCGCCCCCCTGTGCGACCCCTGTGCGACGCCGGTGACATCGGCTGGCTGATGAACTCATCGTACACCGCAGCCGGCCCCGGCGCGATAGGCGCTGGCTGATCGTCGTCATCACATCGCACTGAACTTTTTTTCGGCGTCGCGATCTGAGCTATCTGCTACCTGTTCACCTTGAGCGAAACCGAGGCCTGTGCCCATGCATACCGTCGAACTTGTGAAGACCGATGGCCGCGACATGACGCTGTACAGCCGCGCGCCGATCGCGCCGGTGGCAGGCGCGCCCAGTCCCTTTCCCCAGCCGCTGGGCGCCCATCCCCACTTCCGCTGGCATCCCCTGCGGGGCGAGTGGGTGGCCTACGCGGCGTACCGCCAGAACCGCACCTTTCAACCGCCGCCCGAATACAATCCCCTGGCCGTCACGGTCGATCCGGCCGCGCCCACCGAGCTGCCGGCCGGCGACTACGATATCGCCGTCTTTGAAAACCGTTTTCCCGCCATGAGCGCGGGCGGTAGCGCGCTGTTGTTCGACGGGGCCGGGGCGGCCTGGCCCCCTGCGCCGGCGGCGGGCGGGCGCTGCGAAGTGGTGGTGTTCACCCAGGATCCCCATGCCCCGCTGGGCCAGCTGCCGCTCAGCCAGATTGCGCTGCTGCTGGCCGTGTGGGGCGACCGCACGCAGCGCTGCGCGCGCCGCGGCGGCATCGATTACGTGCTGCCGTTTGAAAACCGCGGGGTCGAAGTGGGCGTGACCCTGCACCATCCGCACGGGCAAATCTACGCCTATCCCTTCGTGCCGCCCGTGCCGGCCACCATGCTGCGCCAGGAGGGCCTGTTTTTTGCCGCGCACGGCCGCTCGCTGCTGACCGACATGGCGGCGCGCGAGCTGGCCGATCCCGTGCGGGTGTTGTACCAGGGCGCGCACGCCACCGCCTTCGTCCCGGCCTGCGCCCGCTATCCCTACGAGGTATGGGTGATGCCGATGGCGCCCGTGTCCGGCTTTGCGGCGCTCGATGATGCCCAGCGGGCCGATCTGGCGCGCGCCCTCAAGACCGTGCTGCGCAAGTTCGACCGCCTGTGGGACCGGCCGTTTCCCTACCTGATGGCGTGGTACCAGGCGCCCCTCGATGGCCAGCCCCATCCGGAGTGCCAGCTGCACGCCCAGTTCCTGCCCCCTTACCGCAGCCGCGACCGCCTCAAATACCTGGCCGGCACGGAAATCGCCGCCGGCATGTTCGCCATGGACGCGCTGCCGGAGGACAAGGCGGCCGAGCTGCAGGCGGTCGAAGTCATCCTGGAGGAGGCGTGACGGTGCCGGCCACAGCGCGCCTGAGCGCCCCCGACTATTTTCGCGAGCGGCCCTACGTGGTGGCGAGCGCGCCGGGGCGGGTCAATTTGCTGGGCGAGCACACGGATTACAACGACGGCTTCATGCTGCCCCTCGCCACGCCCCAGGCGACGGTGGTGAGCATGGCGCTGGCGCCGCTGGCTCAGGGCGCGCCGCCCCTGTCTTCGTATTATTCAGCCACCCTGGACCAGGAGGTGGTGTTCGACGCTGCCGATCCGGCGCCGCCCGGCTTCGCCCAGTACATCGCCGGCTGCGTGCACATGCTGGAAGAAGGCGGTGCGGCGGTGCCGCCCCTGCGAGTGCATGTCGACTCGAACCTGCCGCTGGGCGCGGGCCTGTCCAGCAGCGCGGCGTTGGAGGTGGCGACCCTGCGGGCCCTGCGCGAATTGCTGCCGGTAGCGCTCGACGATGTCACCCTGGCCTTGCTGGCCCAGCAGGCGGAAATCCGTTATGCCGGCGTCAACTGCGGGGTGATGGACCAGATGGCGAGCAGCCTGGCCGATGAGAAATCGATGCTCTTCATCGATGCCCGCAGCCTGCAGACCCGGCTGCTGCCATTGCCGGCGGGGGCTGACATCATCGTGATCGATTCCGGTGTGCCGCGCACCCTGGCCGCCAGCAAGTACAACGAACGGCGCGCCGAATGCGAGGCGGCCGCGAGCCTGCTGGGCGTGGCCAGCCTGCGCGACGTGCAGGATACGGCCGCAGTGGAGGCCCTGCCATCGCCCCTGCGCGAACGGGCCCGCCACGTCGTCACGGAAAACGCCCGCGTGCTGGAAGCGGGCAGCGGGGTCGAGGCGCGGCGCTTCGGCGAACTGATGAATGCCTCCCACTTCAGCCTGCGCGACGACTATGCCGTGTCGATCGCCGCCCTCGACGATTTGACGGCGCTGCTGCGCCAACAGGAGGCCGTGTTCGGTGCCCGCCTGACCGGGGCCGGTTTTGGCGGCGCCTGCGTGGCCCTGTGCGCCAGCGGGCAGGGCGGGGCGGCCGGCGCGGCGGTGCTGCAGCGCTACCAGGCCGGGTCCCCGGCCAACGCGGCGCACCCGGCGCGCCTGCTGATTCCGCCGCCCGCCGAGGTCGAACCTTCCTGAACTGATTGAAAGCCAAGCCCATGCCTGATTTTGAGTACCCCCGTCCCCAACTGGTGCGCGACAACTGGATTTGTTTGAATGGTCCCTGGGAATTTGCCTTCGATGACGCCGCCCGCCATGAAAGGCCGGACGAGGCGATCGCCTGGGGCGGATCCATCCTGGTGCCCTTCGCGCCGGAAACGGCAGCCAGCGGCATTGGCGACGAGTCCTACCACCCTTGCTGCTGGTACCGCCGCCAGTTCGATCCCGGCCCGGGCGGCGGGCGCGTGATCCTCCACTTCGGCGCCGTCGACTACGCGGCCCGGGTCTGGGTCAACAACCGCCTGGTCGCCGAGCACGAGGGCGGGCACACCCCGTTTGCCGCCGACATCACGCGCGCCGTCGAGGGGCCCGGGCCCCACGTGGTGGTGGTGCGCGCCTACGACGATCCCCACGACCTGGCCAAGCCCCGTGGCAAGCAGGACTGGCTGCCCAAGCCCCATTCGATCTGGTATCCCCGCACCTCCGGCATCTGGCAGACGGTGTGGCTGGAGCGGGTGCCCGCCACCTATATCCGCGCCCTGAAATGGACGCCCCTGTTCGAGAATTTCGAGATCGGCTGCGACATCCAGGTGGAAGGCGAGCAGGACGACACCCTGATGGTGGAGGTGCGCATCAAGCATGACGGCAACCTGCTGGCCGACGACATTTACAAGGTAGTGGGGCGCGAAGCGGTGCGCAAGATTGCCCTGTCCGATCCCGGCATCGACGACTCGCGCAACGCCCTGCTGTGGAGTCCGGAGCGGCCCACCCTGCTGGACACGGAGGTGCGGCTGATGCAGCGGGGCGAGGTGATCGACGCCGTCACCTCCTACACGGCCATGCGCGCTTTTCAGATCAACCGCGACCGCCTGCTGCTCAACGGCCGTCCTTATCCCCTGCGGCTGGTGCTGGACCAGGGTTACTGGACGGGGACCCTGATGACGGCACCGTCGGATGACGCCCTGCGCCGCGACGTCGAGCTGGCCAAGGCGATGGGTTTCAATGGGGTGCGCAAGCACCAGAAAATCGAGGATCCCCGTTATTTGTACTGGGCCGACAAGCTGGGCCTGCTGGTGTGGGAAGAAATGCCCTCGGCCTACCGTTTCAGCGCCAAGGCCATGACCCGTTTGCTGCGCGAGTGGACAGAAGCCATCGAGCGCGACTACAGCCACCCCTGCGTGATCGTGTGGGTGCCGTTTAACGAATCCTGGGGCGTGCCGAATTTGACCTCGATCCAGGCCCACCGTAATGCCGTCGAGGCGCTGTTCCACCTCACCAAGATGCTCGACAGCACGCGGCCCGTGATCGGCAACGATGGCTGGGAGGCGTCCGCCACCGACATCCTCGGCATTCACGATTACGATTGCGACGCCGACAAGCTGCGCGCCCGCTACGAAGTCAGCGACCCCGTCCGTACGCTGTTCGACCAGCGCCGCCCGGGCGGACGCATCCTTACCCTCGACGGCTTTCCTCACCGTGGACAACCCATCGTGCTGACGGAGTTCGGCGGGATTGCCTTTGCGGACCATGCCGTGGTCAGCGACGGAGGCGTCAGTGATGGCAGCGCGAACGCCGCTGCCGGAGTCGCTGCGGATGCAGACGCCACCCCTGCCACCTGGGGCTATTCCACCGTCGATTCGCCGGAAAGCTATCTCAGGCTCTACCGCCGCCTGCTGGAAGTGGTCAACAGCACCTTCATGTTCAGCGGCTTTTGCTATACCCAGTTTGCCGACACTTTTCAGGAAGCCAACGGCCTGTTGCGCGCCGACCGCACGCCGAAAATTCCGCTCGAACAGATCAGCGCGGCCACGCGCAATGTGAGCTTGCCGTGAACCAGGCCGGGCGCCCGTCCATCACCTGCCAGCCCTTCGGCAGCATGCCGGACGGCGCCGCCGTCAGCCTGTATTGTTTGCGCAACGGCGCCGGCATGACAGTCGAGGTGATCGATTACGGCGCCATCATCACCCGCATCCTCGCGCCCGCGCGCGACGGCAGCCTCGCCGACGTGGTGCTGGGCTTCGACAGCCTGCCGCCCTACCTGGCCCGCCACCCGTACTTCGGCGCCCTGGTGGGACGCTACGCCAACCGCATCGCCGGGGGCCGCTTCGAACTGGACGGTCAGCTCATCGAGCTCGACATAAACGAGCCGCCCAACCACCTCCACGGCGGCACCTGCGGCTTCGACCGCTTCCTGTGGACGGCGACCGTCGAGGACGACGCACTGCTGCTGGCGCGGCGCAGTCCCGCGGGGGAACAGGGCTATCCCGCTACCCTGGACGCCCAGGTGCGCTACCGGCTCGACGAGAGCAATACCCTCACCATGCTGTGCACCGCCAGCAGCGATGGCGCTACTCCCGTCAATCTCACCCAGCACAGCTATTTCAACCTGGCGGGCGCGGGCGATATCCTTGCGCACGAATTGCAGATCGCCGCCGACGGTTTTACCCCTATCGACGAAGCGTCGATTCCGTTGGGCGACATCGTTCTTGTGGCGGGCGGGCCGTTTGATTTTCGAGTGTCCCGGGCGGTGGGTTCGCGCATCGACGAGGATGATCGGCAACTGCGTTGCGGGCGGGGATATGACCATAATTTTGTGCTGTCCTCACCGATGACCGGGCGGGCGCCTGACCTTGCGTTCAACGAGCGGGCGAGCCGGGCCGCAGCCCCTGTCATTGCCGGGAGCACGCCGCCGGGGAACCCGAATCCGACCGCCCGCGACAATCCGCCGGCCCAGCTGGACGCGGCCGCCGCGGCACGGCTGCACGATCCCGCTTCCGGCCGCACCATGGAACTGTGGACCGACCAGCCCGGCCTGCAGTTCTACAGCGGTAATTTGCTCGATGGCAGTCAGACCGGCAAAGGCCGCCGCTACATCCGCCGCAGCGGCCTGTGCCTGGAACCCCAGCACTTTCCCAATTCACCCAACGTGCCGGGATTTCCCTCCACCATTTTGCGGCCTGGGCAAATTTACCGGCATGAGGCGCGGTACCGGTTTTCGGTGGAGTAAGAGCGCCTGGACGTGGTTTGGGCCGGTGGGGGCGCCCATCGTTGATCCAGCAAGCTTTGCAATGCACAGTTTTTCGACATTGCATCCGGATCGCGTGTAATAAAAGCGGTGACAGGCAGCGAGTGCCGGTCCCCCGATTGCCCAAGCCGCTGGCAGCCGCATGCGTGACTGGCACTTGCTGCCTGTCCCGATGTGGGACCGTGCAGCGCCGGGCGGAGATGCTAATGCAGGGTCCGTGCTTCGGGCGCCGTGGCAAGGGCGGGCGGCGCCACTCTGCCTGCCGCTTCGGCCGACACCCGGTCCACCGCCGCGACGATTGCGGCGGCGTGGCTGTAATGTGCCATGTGGCCCGTCCCCTGTTCCATGCGCAGCTCGCTGTGGCCCAGTTCGCGGTGCAGCTGGCGGGTGTGCTGGTCGGGATCGATAATGCGGTCGCCTTCGCCCGCAATCAGACTCACGGGCAAGGTCAGCTCTCGGTAGCGCTTGGCCAGGCGTGCGGCGGCGGGCACCATCGACGCTGCCTCCTGTGCGCTGGCGCCCAGCTGGGCAGGCCGCAGCGCCATCCAGGGCGGCAGGGCCTCAAAACGCGCCGGGACCGGGGCAGGGGCAAACATGTGTTGCGCCAGGCGGGGCCACATCAGCCGGCCCAGCAAGGGCGCCAGGGTGTAGCGCCACAATTGCCCCAGCACCGGCAGGGCGGGCAGTCCGCCAAGCACGGCGTCGACGCGGGGGCCGGGATAATAATAGCCGCCCACCAGGGTGATGGCGCGCACGTAGCGTGGGAATTCCAGCGCCATGGCCAGCGCCACCAGGGTGCCCCAGGAATGGCCCATTACGATGGGGCGTTCGATCCGCAGCTGATGCAGGGCCTGATAAAACAGGCGGGCCTGGGCTTCCGGAGTCCAGCTGGTGCCGCCGGGGCGCCCGCTGTAGCCGAAGCCGGGGCGGTCGAATGCAATCACGTGGTAACGCTCGCCGAGTGCGTCCAGCACGCCGCTCAGGGCGAAGTCGTCGGCAGTGACGCCGTTACCATGCAGTAGCACCACGGTCGGACCCTGGCCTTGTTCCAGGTAGTGCAGGCGCACCCCGTCGACCTCGACGAACTTGCCGGCCGGTGGATGCTGCTGTTCGACCTGGGCCTTGCGGGCTTGCACGTACAGGAAGGCGGCAGCCATGCCGGCCGCCCCCAGCAGCAGGGGGCCGCGCCAGCGGGAAAGGTGGGAATGCATGCTTGCTCCTTGATCGATGGATTCGGTAAATCAGGAACGACAACGCCGCCTCGGGGGCGGCGTTGCTGGAATGTATTTCGAGTGTGTCCGGACCGGCGCCTTCAGAGATCAGCGGCTGCCGTCCGACGTGGGCACGCCGCTGTTTGGCGTTGCACCCTGGGTCTGGCCGCTGTTGTTGCGCACGCCGTTCTTGCTGTTGTCAGGCATCGTGCTGCCGGTCATGCCGGGGGAGGTAGTCGAAGGCGTGACGGCCGTCGCCGATGGATTCGAGGTGCCGGCGCCGGTACTGCCATTCATACCAGACGAACCGGTGGTGTCGGTGCCGGTGGTGGGCGTGGTGGTCGTGGTCGCAGCGGTGGTGGCGGGCGTCGTCACGGTGGTATCGGCCGTGGGGGTGGTGGTGCTGACGTCGTTCTTTTTGCAACCGCCCAGCAGGGCAGCGACGGCAACCAGGCCGACGAGGTATTTCGAAGCGTTCAACGGTGCATTCATGGGTGACTCCTTGGTTGGATGGTCGACGGGCCGCTGGGCCCGGACGTGATGCGTTTGATGACCGCCTGCAGGCTGCAGGCTGGTGCTTTACAGCCAATGTTGATGAGCACATCATACTGAGTGAAGTGGCAACAAGCATCATCTGTCCGCTTGTGTCTTCGTAGGACTGATCTTGCACGGATGCTGTATTGACGGGCGGCGTCTGGCGGGGCGTTCAGCGGGATGGGCGCCGTTTCGTTATACTCGGGCAGTGAAAATTGCCTACCGCCCAAAGTTTTGAACACGCTTGCCGAACGCGACGGCTTGCATGGCGCCCAGCGGGCGCTGGCCATGGGTGCGTTGGCGATCGGGGTCGGCATGGCCTCGCTGGACACGGCCATCGTCAACACGGCGCTGCCCGGCATCGCGGCCAGCCTGCACACCACGCCGGCCGCCTCGGTCTGGATCATCAACATCTACCAGCTGGCCATGATCGCCACCATGCTGCCGTTCGCGGCGCTGGGAGAGATCGTCGGCTACCGCCGCGTCTGCATCGCCGGCCTGATGCTGTTCACGGCGGCCTCGCTGGCTTGCGCCCTGGCCTGGTCGCTGCCGAGCCTGGTTGCGGCGCGGCTGTTGCAAGGCCTGGGCGCCAGCGCGGTGATGGGTGTCAATACCGCCTTGTTGCGTGCCATTTATCCCGCCAAACAGATGGGGCGGGGCATGGGCGCCAACGCTTTGATTGTGGCGCTGGGCTTTGCAATCGGGCCCACCGCCGCGTCGCTGATTCTGTCGTTCGCCTCCTGGCCCTGGCTGTTCGCCATCAATGTGCCGCTGGGCATCGTCGGTCTGCTCTTGGCCAGCCGCTTCCTGCCCCTGACCCGGCGCGCCAAGCACGCTTTCGATCTGGCCACGGCTGCCTTCAACGCCTGCGCCTTTGGCCTGCTGGTGCTGGCGATCGGCGAGGGCGCCCACGCGGCGCCGGCGCCCGTGTTCGGCGCGGAGCTGGCAGGCTCGGCTTTGTTTTTCATGCTGTTGCTGCGCCGCCAGCGGGGCCATCCGGCGCCCATGCTGCCGGTCGACCTGTTCCGGCGGCCCCTGTTTTTTCTGTCCGTACTGACGGCGGTCTGCACCTTCGCCACCCAGGGCCTGGCCTTCGTGTCGCTGCCGTTCTATTTCGAGCACGTGCTGGGCCGCTCGCCGGTGGAGACGGGGTTTTTGATCACGCCCTGGGCGGTGTTGGTGGGCATCATGGCGCCGATTGCGGGGCGCCTGAGCGACCGCTATCCGCCCGGCCTGCTGGGCGGCATCGGTTTGCTGGCCTTGTCGGGCGGGATGCTGTCACTGCTCTTGATGCCGGTTCACCCCAGCTCGCTGGCGATCTGCTGGCGCATGGCCTTGTGCGGCCTGTGCTTTGGTTTTTTCCAGGCGCCCAATCTGAAAGCCATCATGAGCAGCGCGCCGCCCGAGCGGGCCGGCGGCGCCAGCGGCATCGTCGCCACCTCGCGCCTGGTCGGCCAGGCCAGCGGCGCGGCCCTGGTCGCCCTGTGTTTTACCCTGGCCGGCACGCACGGGACCAGCTGGGCGCTGGCGCTGGGCGCGGCCAGCGCGGCCCTGGCCAGTATCGCCAGCTTTGCACGCCTGGCCGTCCAGAAAGACTGATCGGGCAGGCAGCCGCTATGATGGTGGGTGACAGCCTCACTGACCAGGACCAACCCATGCAAGAATTGATTGTCGAATTGCGCCGCCTGTATCTGCTGGACGGGCAGCTGTGTTTCGAAGGGGGCGAACGCGACGCGCCACTGCCCCTCACCGCCGGCCTGCTCGAGCAGCACCTGCTGGGCGTGCGCACGGTTGCGCTGGCGCTGCAATCGCCGGCGGGATCGGGCCGCGCCATCGTGCTCGATTTTGCCGCTGGCGGACCGGCACGCGGCGAGCAGCAGTGGCGCGCCCTGTGCGAAACCGCCAACGCCCTGCGCGAGCGCTACCAGCTGCCCGCGCCCGCCGTCAGCATTTCCGGCCACGGGTTTCAGTTGTGGCTGTCCCTGCGCGAGCCCCAGCCGGCGGGACGCATCGCCGAGTTTGCCAGGCTGTTGCAGCGCGCCTGCCTGCCCGATCCGCTCAAGCTCGATGCCGCCAACGGTGAGCTGGTCACGGTGGTCGAATTGCCGCCCGGACGGCAGGCCAACGGCAAGTGGTCGGCATTTATTCATCCCGGCATGGGAGCTTCGTTTGCGGACGATCCGGCACTGGAGATGGCGCCGCCGATCAGCGCCCAGCTGGGTTTTCTGGAAGGCTTGCAGAGCATTGCACCGGCGGCGTTCGAGGGAGCGCTGGCCCAGCTGCGGGGCGAACAAGGTGTGGGCGCTGCCGATCCGGTCGCGCCGCCAGCGGGGACAGTTGGCAGCGTGTTGCTGCACGAAGCGAGTCTGGAGCAGATCGTGGCCGAACTGCACCGGCGCCAGATCGAACCTACTTTCCGGCACGTGCTGCCTGCATCGCCGCGCTGACGGCGTCGACCGCGGCGCCTTCGATCAGGCCGGCATCGGCGGCGTGTCTGGACGCCGCCAGGCTGTCCGCCACCGGCACCATGCCGACGCCCTGTTCGGCCAGCTGCGCAGCCAGCCGCGCCACCGCCCGGATGCGGGCCGGATCGGGATCGGCCTGGCGGATATAGATCATCCGCACGGCACCGGGATGGCGCTGCGCCAGGGCCGCGTAAATCTCCGGATCGCGTTCGCCGCTGTCGCCGATCAGCACAAAAGGCAGGCCCGGGTAGGCGGCGAACAGGCGCTCGATCTTGCTTGCCTTGTGGTTGACGTGGCCGCCCAGGTTCAGCAATTGCGGCAAGCCCAGTTCGCGCAGCAGCAAGGGACCCGCGGGCAGGCCGCGCAGGCGCAGAAATTCGCGCAAGGTGTCGTGCAGATGCCAGGGACTGCTGGACACGTAGAAGATGGGATTGATGCCGGCATGCAAGGCCGCGTACCAGGCCGCCACCCCGCCCAGGGGCTGGCGCGTGTGGTGGTTCGAGCGGGCCAGCATCCAGGCCATGCGCAGCTTGTGAATCACGTCGGAGAAAATCACAGTGTCGTCGAGGTCGCTGATGATGCCGAAGCGGGCGCCGCGGTCGGGCACCAGCGCCTGCGCGTCTGCGTGCAGGGCAGGCGTGCTGGCGGGGAGGGCCAGGCGCACCGTCAGCCAGCCTGGCGGGGGCGCTGCGGCCAGCGGCATCTCGAACGAAAAATAGCCGCCACCGTCCGTGCTGGTCTGCCAGTGCTGATTGCCGATGCCGGCCAGCACGGCTGCGCCCACCACTTCATCCGATTCCAGTCGCCGGTACAGGGCCGCCGCATTGCGCCAGCCGCTGTCGCCGGCCGCCTGTTCGCGAAAGCTGCGCTCTTCCAGCACGCGGCCTTGCAGCCAGATGGTGTGGGCATTGCCGTAACCGAGGTAGGGCAGGAGCATCAACTGGCGCTCGGCCAGGCCGAAGCGCGCCGCGCGGGCAAGGCGGCCGGCGGCGAGAGCGAAGTAGCGTTGCAGGCGGGGAGGCGCGGCGGTGGTGGACATGCGCGCCAGACTAGCACGGGGGCAGCGCGCGTTCATGTGCGCAAGCGCACGGACGCTGGCCTGGACAAGACGGCATGCTGTTGGCATTTACTCAAAAGGAGAACAGCATGTCGGACGATTTGACGAAACGTGGCCCCCAGGACCGCAGCCGGATTTCGATGCAGGAAGAGCACGAGGTGCGCCACTGGACCCAGGCGCTGGGGGTAACGCGAGAAGAATTGCAGGCGCTGGTGGACCGCGTGGGCAATAACGCGGCGGCGGTGAGGGAGGCGCTGGCGAAGCAGTCGCAGCAGAAGGGCTAGGGTGGAACCAGGCGAGCCCGGCCAGCCGCCGTGTTGAGTTTGCTTCTGTTCTTTCAATGGGGACAGACCCGCGGGGCCAGTCCCCGGTGCTAAAACGCGAAGCAGCTGCAGCCGAGGGCGCCCCAGAATCCGCCGTGGTTGGAGACGGGGATGCTTGAGCGGCGCGCGGTGCCATGGTTGTGGGCGTGCACGCCGCAAGGGCCCTGGCACTGGTGGGGCAGGGCGGCAGGCCGGTAATGGCCGCCACCGTGGGCCGCCGGTGACCAGTCGGGCAGCACGGGAATGGGCGGCGGGCCCAGTGTGCTGAACTCGGCCTGGCCGTAGACGATGCGCCCGCCGACGATGGTCAGCACGGACTCGATGGCCTTGATGGCTTCTTCCTCGATGGTGAAGAAATCGGCGCTCAGGACCGCCAGGTCCGCCAGCATGCCTACGGCGATGCGGCCTTTTTGCGACTGCTCGCTGGAGAACCAGGCGCTGCCGCTGGTCCACAGTTCGATGGCCGTCTCGCGCGAGAGGCGGGCGCCCGCATCGTACAGGCGCAGGCCGCCCACGGTTTTGCCGGAGACCAGCCAGTACAGTGCCGTCCACGGGTTGTAGCTGGCCACCCGGGTGGCGTCGGTGCCGGCGCCGACGGGCACGCCGGCGTCGAGCATGCGCCTGATGGGCGGGGTCTGCCTGGCGGCATCGGCGCCATAACGGTCCACAAAATATTCGCCCTGGAAGGCCATCCGGTGCTGGATGGCGATGCCGCCGCCCAGGGCGCGGACCCGGTCGATATTGCGCGGCGAGATGGTCTCGGCGTGGTCGAACATCCAGCGCAGGCCATTGAAAGGGATCTCGCGGTCGACCTTTTCAAACACGTCGAGCATGCGCGAAATCGATTCGTCGTAGGTGGCGTGCAAACGGAAGGGCCAGCGTTCGCTGACCAGGTGGCGCACCACCGCTTCCAGTTCGCCTTCCATGCCGGCCGCCAGTTCCGGGCGCGGTTCCAGGAAGTCCTCGAAATCGGCCGCCGAGAACACCAGCATTTCGCCGGCGCCATTGTGGCGGTACCAGTCGTCGCCCTGGCCGGGTCGGACCAGTTTGCTCCACTGCTGAAAATCGTTCAGCTCCTTGCCCTTGTTTTGCGTGAACAGGTTGTAGGCCAGGCGCACCGTCAACTGGCCTTCGCGCGCCAGCTGTTCGACCACGGCGTAATCGTCCGGATAGTTCTGGAAGCCGCCGCCCGCGTCGATGGCGCTGGTCAGGCCCAGACGGTTCAGTTCGCGCATGAACTGGCGGCTGGAATTGACCTGCTGCTCCAGCGGCAGCAAAGGACCCTTGGCCAAGGTCGCGTACAGGATCATCGCGTTGGGGCGGGCGATCAGCATGCCGGTGGGGTTGCCGGCGCGGTCACGCACGATCTCGCCGCCGGGGGGATTGGGCGTGTCCCTGGTGTAGCCGACCGCGCGCAGGGCGGCGCCGTTGAGCAGGGCGCGGTCGTACAGGTGCAGCACGAACACGGGGGTGTCGGGCGCGGCGGCGTTGATGTCGTCCAGGGTCGGCATGCGCTTTTCGGCGAACTGGAATTCGGTCCAGCCGCCCACCACCCGCACCCACTGGGGAGCCGGCGTGCGGCCGGCCTGTTCGCGCAGCATGCGCATGGCGTCGGCCAGCGAGGGCACGCCTTCCCAGCGCAATTCCATGTTGTAGTGCAGGCCGCCGCGGATCACGTGGATGTGCGAATCGTTCAGACCGGGGATGACGGTGCGGCCGTTCAGGTCGATCACCTGGCTGTCCGGCGTGGCATGGCGCATCACTTCGTCGGCGTCGCCCACGGCGAGGAATCTGCCGTCGGCGATGGCCACCGCGCTGGCCTGGGGATTGCTGCGGTCGACCGTATGAAAGCAGCCGTTGAGAAGAATCAGGGGGGCGGACAAGGGCAGTGCTCCTTTGGATAATGGACCTTCGCAGACGACCGCCATCATCGCCAGCGCCGCCTGGGATGTCCAGATATACCATCGGATATGGACGACCCGAGCCGGGCCGGGGGCCTCAACGCGATTTTGCGCTGCCGGTTACAATTCCCGACAGAGCACGTTCAACCGGGGAGGATGGCGACCATGCGAGACCAAGTGCAGGCGGACGGCCTGCGGTGCGGCTGCGGCGGCCCCGGCCTGCTGGACGCCGTGCGCGCCCTGTCCGCGCAAAGCGGCCGCGATGGCGTGTTGCGCACCCTGGCGCAACTGCTGCTGGAGCTGGCCGGCGCACGCCGCGCCGTGCTGATCGGGATCGACGACCGCGGGCCGGTGGTGGAAGCCATCGCCCGATTCAAGCAGGGCCGCCCGCAAATCCGCATGCTGCGGGCCGCGCCTGCAGCGCACGGGGTGGCGCCGGAGTTGCTGGCGCAGGCCACCGCCAGCGGCCGCGCGGCCGGTATCGGCGGGGCCGCCTTGTGCCTGCCGATGCCGGGACAAACCGGGCTGGCCGGCCTGCTGTATGCGGAAAACGGCGCCGCGCCGCTGGCGTTTTCGGCGGGGCAGCTGGAGGTGCTGCACGTGCTGGCGGCGCAGGCAGCGGTGGCGCTCGACACGGCGCGGCGGATGGCCGCCCTGGCCGAGGAAAACGCGGCGCGGCGGCGCATCGAACAAGCCCTGCGCGAGAGCCAGGCGATGCTGGTGCTGGGCGAGCAGATCAGCCAGAGCGGCAGCTGGAGCTGGCGTCCCGGCCAAGCCGTCCTCGATTGCACGGCCCAGTTCTGCCGCATGTTCGGCCTGGGCGAGTGCAAGGTGGCGGTGCCCTTCGAAGCGTTTTTGGCACGCGTGCACGGCGACGACCGCGAACGGGTGCGCCAGCACAGCAGCGACGCGGTGGCCCAGGGCCTGCCCTTTCTGATCGAGTACCGCGCTTTCGACGGCGCCGGCAGCCTGCGTTTTATCTCTGCGGCGGGCCGGCCATTGACGCCGCCGCGGGGAGAATACGGCGTCTCGCTGGCCTCGGCGGCCTATGTCGGCACCGCCGTCGACGTCACCGAGCGGCGCGCTTTCGAGGACAATCTGCGCCAGGCCCAGGCCGAACTGGCGCGGGTGGCGCGCCTGACCACGGTGGGCCAGCTGACCGCCTCGATTGCCCATGAAGTCAACCAGCCCCTGATGTCGATCGCGTCCGACGCTGGCGCGGCCCTGCGCTGGCTGGACCGCGCGCCGGCCGATCTGCAGCAGGCGCGCGCCAGCCTGCGCGACATCGCCGCCCAGAGCGAGCGGGCCGGCGCCATCATCGCCGGCCTGCAGGCCCTGACCCGCAAGGCGCCCGCCCAACTGGGGCCGGTCGATCTGCACGACACGGTGCGCGACATCCTTGCCATCTCGCGGGTGGAACTGGAGCGCCACCACGTCGCGCTGGAAATGGCCCTGCTGGCGTCGCCCAGCATGGTGATGGGCGACGCCGTGCAGCTGCAGCAGCTGCTGCTCAATCTCGTCATCAATGCCGTCGAAGCGATGGCCACTGTCGCGGGGCGGGCCCGCCTGCTGGCCATCTGTTCCAGGTCGACCGGCGACGGCCGCATCGCCGTGCGTATCGACGATGCCGGCGTGGGCCTGGCGCCGGGTGCGCGCAGCGAAGCCCTGTTCGAGCCGTTTTACACGACCAAGGAACACGGCATGGGCATGGGCCTGGCGATCTGCCGCTCGATCGTGCAGGCCCACCACGGCGCGATCACCGCCATGGCGCGCCAGCCGCACGGCTGCAGCGTGGAGTTTTATCTGCCGGCGCTGGTGCTGGCGCTGGAGCCGTCATGAGCGGCACCGTGTTCGTGCTCGATGACGATGACGCCGTGCGCGCTGCTCTGGTGCGCCTGCTGGCCTCGGCCGGCTATCCGGTGCAGGCATTTGCGGACGGCCGCGACTATCTCGCTGCGCCGTGCCCCGAGACGCCGGCCTGCCTGGTGCTCGACGTCAGCATGCCCGCCCTGTCAGGCTTCGAGGTGATGGCGGCGCTGGCGGCCAAGGGCGCGCCCGCTTCGCCCATCCCCGTCATTTTCATCACCGGCTTCGGCACCATCCAGATGAGTGTGCAGGCCATGAAACTGGGCGCCGTCGAATTTCTCACCAAGCCGGTCGCACCGGATGACCTGCTGGCGGCCGTCGCGGCCGCGCTGGCCCTCGACGCGGCCCACTGGCGCCGCCGCCTGGAGCTGGCCGGCCTGCGCGAACGCCACCGCAGCCTCACGCCGCGCGAGCGCGAAACGATGGAACTCGCCATCGGCGGCCTGCTCAACAAACAAATCGCCGCCGCCCTCGGCGTGAGCGAGATCATGGCCAAGACGCACAAGCGCAAGGTGATGGAAAAGATGGGCGCGCGCTCGCTGCCGGATCTGGTGCGCGATGCGGAGCGGCTGCAGATCAGCTGTGCGCGCACGCGATGAGAGGGCGGGTCAGATCGGATCAAACATCTTCTGATCCACATAACACCACCCCCAGGTTTCGCCCGGCTCCTTGGAGCGGATCAGGGGATGGCCGGTCTCGTGAAAATGCCGGGTGGCGTGCTTGTTCTTGGAGTTGTCGCAGCAGCCCGTCTTGCCGCACACCAGGCAGACGCGCAGGTGGACCCAGCGGTCGCCGATTTTCAGGCACTCTTCGCAGCCTACCGTGTTGCCTTGGCGGGTGTGGATCTGATCGAAGTGGGAACAGGATTGCGCCATGGCCGCTCCTAGAAGTGAAAAAGTTATTTGACGGTCGACAGATACAGCGACACAGCCTGCGCGTCGGCCTCGCTCAATTTGACGGCCACTGATTTCATCACCATCGCCAGCGGATTCTTGAACGAGGGCGCGCTGCGGTAGACCTTCAGCTGCTCGGCAGTGTAGGCGGGGTCCTGGCTGGCGATGCGGGGATAGAGCACGGGCGCGGCCTGGCCCTGGCCGCGGGCGCCGTGGCAAGTGGCGCAGGCCGGGGCGCCCTGGTCACCACCGGCGCCATGCTCGAACACCTGCTTGCCGCGCGCCAGTTGGGCGGGGTCGGGCTTGGGCATCCAGTCTTCGGCCACGGCGATGGCCGGCGGGGCGGCGCCGTACCAGGCGCTGAGGCTGTCGATTTGCTGGGCGCTCAGGCCGGTCGCGATGGCTTGCATGGCCGCGTGGGGCCGCTCCCCGCTTTTGAAATTGGCCAGCTGCAGCTTGATGTAGGCGGGCAGCTGGCCAGCCAGACTGGGTGCGCCGCTGCCGGTGCTGTTGTCGCCATTGTTGCCGTCAGCGCCGTGGCAGGCGGCGCACTGGGCCGCCGCGGCAGGCGCCGACGCGGTGGCGGCACCGGCCCCGGCCGATGCCGTTGCGACAGCGATTGCAAACAGGCAGGCGCAGGTGGTCAATCGGGATGAGGGTGGCATGGCGGGTCCAGTATCGAATTCGGTGCTCGATTGTGGCAAGGCGGAAGCTGGCGCGCCAGCTATACCAAGAGATACTGCCTCAGGCCTGCGCCTTGGCCGCTGGCGGACGCGGTCCCAGCGCATCGAGCCGCTGGCGCACGGCGCCGTGGGCCATCACGACGTCCGGCGAAGCGTGGAGCAAGGCCGTGTACTTGTCCCGAAAGTCGGCATCGACGGGTGCGGCCGGGCCGATCAGCGCTTCGATGCCCTGACGCAGGCCGTTGGCGCTGGCGCCGTCGAGCGGCCGCTCCGTGTCGTCGAGCCGCTCGTCCAGTTCGGCCATCGCGCCGGACAGCTTGAGCAGCCAGGCGAAGTGGGGATGATTGGTGATCAGCTGCAAGTGTTCGAGAGCGCTGCCGACCGGCTCGCCGAAGTCACGGGTGGCCGCGTCGATCAGGCTCTTGTGAAGTTGCCGCAGGGCGCGGGTCAGGTCGGTGAGGCGCTGGTGCAGCACGCCGTGTTGCTCGATGTCGCTCATGGGGATCTCGCAATAAATAAATTCCATGCTAACAGAGATGAGGCCGGCGCTGGGGAAGGCGCGCGGCCGACCTATACCAAGATATAGCAGCGTGGCCGCCACCGTGGCGTTAGGCTGTTACGCTGGAGCCTGCTGCGAACAGATGGAGAGAAATTTGGAAACCGATGCGGGAAAAAGCCGGGCTGCCCAGCGCGATGTGCTCACCGGCGTGAGCCTGTCTTTCCTGGCCGGCTATGTCGACACCCTGGGCTTTATTGCCCTGTTCGGCCTGTTCACGGCCCATGTCACGGGCAACTTCATTCTGATCGGCGCGGCCATGGCCGATCCCAACACCTCTTCGCCGCTGCTCAAGTACCTGGCCTTTCCCTCTTTCATTGCCGGGGTGGCGCTGGGACGCTTGCTGATTGCGGCCAGCGTGCGGCGCGCGCCGGGCGGCCGGGCCTTGCGCCTGTCGCTGGGCCTGCAATTTGTCTTGCTGGCCGGCTGCATGGTGTGCGGCATGCTTGCTTCGCCCATCGGCGATGCGGTCACGCCCTATGCGATGGCGGCCGGTCTGTTGGGCGCGGGCGCGATGGGCGTGCACAGTGCCATCGGCCGCCTGCTGCTGGCGCAGATAGCACCCACGTCCATGATGACCGGCAATGTGACCCAACTGGTGATCGAGGTGGTGGACTTGTTGTCCGGCTTCGGCGACCAGGGCACGGCGGGCCGCTGCCGCAAATTTCTTTGGCCGCTGCTGGGCTTTGCGGCCGGCGCCATCCTCGCTGCCTTCGGCTACAAGTGGTATGGCTTCGCGGCGCTGCTGCTGCCGCTGGCAATCCTGGCTTACCTGATTGCCACGGAGCGCAGGTATACCTAGAGATAGTGGCCGCAGCCGGGGCGCCGCTCTACCATCGGTGGGACATCAACAGAACCGGCCCGGCCAGGCCGGCGCCCCACCTGAAAGGAATCACCATGAGCAACCCCAAACTCGAACTGCTGACGCCCTCGAACTGCCAGCTGATCTTCATCGACCACCAGCCGCAGATGGCCTTCGGCGTGCAATCGATCGACCGCCAGGTCTTGAAGAACAATACCGTGGCGCTGGCCAAGGCCGCGAAAATTTTTAATATTCCCACCACCATCACCACGGTGGAAACCCTGGGCTTTTCCGGCTTTACCTATCCCGAACTGCTGGATGTGTTTCCAGGCAAACCCATCCTCGAACGCAGTTCGATGAATTCCTGGGACGACCAGAAAGTGCGCGACGCCCTGGCCGCGGCCGGCAAAAAGAAGGTGATCGTGGCGGGCCTGTGGACGGAAGTGTGCAACTGCAGTTTCGCCCTGTCTGCCATGCATGATGCCGACTACGAAATCTACATGGTGGCCGATGCCTCCGGCGGCACCTCGAAGGAAGCGCACGACAATGCCATGCTGCGCATGATCCAGGCTGGCGTGGTGCCCGTCACCTGGCAGCAGGTGATGCTGGAGTGGCAGCGCGACTGGGCCCGCAAGGACAGCTACAACGCCGTGATGGACCTGGTACGCGAGCACTCGGGCGCTTACGGCATGGGCGTTGATTACGCCTACACCATGGTGCACAAGGCGCCTCAGCGGGGCACCAGCAGCCACGAAACGCTGGCGGCCGTGCCTGCCGCCTGATTTTTCACGGAGAGTCGCCATGAAAGTGTATCTGGTGTCGCTGGCCGCGGGCCTGTTCGTCGGCCTGATCTACGCCCTGTTGCAGGTGCGCTCGCCCGCGCCGCCCGCGATTGCCCTGGTGGGTTTGCTGGGCATGCTGGTGGGAGAGCAGATTGTGCCGGTGGCCAGGCAGTTGATGGCGGGCGAGAAGGTGACGCTGGGGTGGGTCAAGCAGGAGTGCCTGCCAAAGATTACGGGGGTCATCAAGCCGCCGGATGACGCTGGCTGAGTGCTCGGGGACCGACAGCTTCGGCCTCAGTCCCCGTCTTGCATTGAGCCGATCAAGGCGCCAGATCAAACACAATCACTTCCGCATCGGCCCCGTTCGTCAACGCGATGTGCGACTCCTGTTCCAGCAGGGCCGCATCGCCGCCGTGCAGCCGGGTGCCGTTCAGATCGATCGCACCCTTGACGACGTGCACATATGCCTTGCGGGACGGATCGATCGTCAGGCTGGCCGATTCGTCGCCATGGAACAGGCCGGCATACATCGAGGCATCGGCGTTCAGAGTCACTGAACCCTGGGCGCCATCGCGGGAGCCGACCAGGCGCAGCTTGCCTTGCTTTTCCGCCTGCACGAAGCTTTTTTGCTCGTAGCTGGGCGGGATGCCCTTGGTGTCCGGCATGATCCAGATTTGCAGGAAGTGCGTGGTCTGGTCGGCAGCATGGTTGAACTCCGAGTGCACCACACCCGTGCCGGCGCTCATGCGCTGGACGTCGCCGGGCGGGATGGTCTTGACGTTGCCCATGCTGTCCTGGTGGGCCAGTTCGCCCGACAGCACGTAGGAAATGATTTCCATGTCCTTATGGCCGTGCTTGCCGAAACCGGAACCCGGCGTGACCTTGTCTTCATTGATGACGCGCAGATTGCCCCAACCCATGTGTTTCGGATCGTAGTACTCGCCGAAAGAAAACGAGTGCTGGCTTTTCAGCCAGCCAAAGTCGGCCTGGCCGCGGTGATGGGAGTGGCGTACTGTGATCATGGTGAGCTCCTTGTCTACGTTGTTGTCGAATGTTGTTGCAGTGCTGATGAAAGCCATTGTGCGCGCTTGACGGGGCTTGCGTGCGCAGTCCCCTTGATGGCATCATTCAAATTATTTGAATGGAGTTGCCATGAGCGCAGCCGCGCGCGACGTCCTGACACCCACCACCCTGGCGATGCTGGCCGCCATCGAGCAGACCGGCAGTTTTGCCGCCGCCGCACGCGCCAGTGGCATGGTGCCCAGCGCGCTCACTTACCGGGTGCGGGTGATCGAGGACGCCCTCGACGTGCTGCTGTTCGACCGCAGCTCGCGCCAGGCGCGCCTGACCGAGGCGGGCCACGAACTGCTGCGCGAGGGTGCCCGTTTGCTGGCGGACATCGATGCCGTCGCCAACCGGGTCAAGCGCGTCGCCACCGGCTGGGAGGCCGAGCTGACGGTGGCCGTCGACAGCGCCATCGACCGGGTCGTGATGATGGAATTGTGCGAAGCGTTTTTTGCGCTCAATCCGCCCACCCGCCTGCGCATGCGCACCGAAACCCTGTCCGGCACCCTGGCCGCGCTCACGTCCGGCCAGGCCGACCTGGCGATCGGCGTGGTGGTCGATGCCAGCATGCCCGCCGGCCTGGAGCGGCGCGAGCTGGGCAGCGTGCCCTTCGTGTTCGCGGTGGCGCCCCACCATCCTCTGGCGGGCCTGGACGAGCCCTTGCAGGACGAGGCGGTCCGCCGCCACCGGGTGGTGGCGCTGGCCGATTCGGTGGAGCGGGGCGCTGGCATGACGGTCAGCATCCTGCCCGGCCAGGACGTGTTCACCGTGTCGGACATGCGGGCCAAGATCGATGCCCAGGTGCGGGGCCTGGGCGTGGGCTTTCTGCCCCTGACCTTTGCCCGTCCGTACATTGAAAACGGCAGCCTGGTGCGCAAGCAGCTGGACCGTCCCGAGCACCTGCTGCAATTTGCCTATGCCTGGAAAGGGCGGGCGACGGGCCGTGCGCTGTCCTGGTGGCTCGAGCAGCTGGGCAGCAAGGTCACCCGCGCCGCCTTGCTGGGCGGCAGTGCGCACCGCAGTCTGCCGCAGGCAAATTTCAGCTAGCGCCTCGCATCCCCGATGCATATCTGCTACCGTTTGCCTGTTCATTTTTGAAAGCTTCCATGTCCGCTTCCGCCGAGGCCGCCGCGCCCACATTCACCACATACCAGAAATTCGTCGCTGGCCTGCTGGCCTTTTTGCAGTTCGCCGTGATTCTCGACTTCATGGTGATGGCCCCGCTGGGCGCCGTCATCATGCCTTCGCTGAAGATTGCGCCCAATCAGTTCGGCCTGATCGTGTCCGCCTACGCCTTCAGCGCCGGCATCAGCGGTTTGCTGGCGGCCGGTTTCGCCGACCGCTTCGACCGCAAGAAGTTCCTGCTGTTTTTCTATATCGGCTTCCTGGCCGGCACTTTGTGGTGCGGCCTGGCGCAATCGTTTGCCTCCCTGCTCGCGGCGCGCATCGTCACCGGCCTGTTCGGCGGCGTGATCGGCTCGGTGGTGCTGGCCATTGCGACCGACCTGTTCGCGCCCCAGTTGCGCGGCCGCGTGATGGCCGTCATTCAGACGGCGTTTTCGGCCAGCCAGGTGATGGGCATTCCCGTCGCTCTGTATTTGTCCAACAAATGGGACTGGCACGCGCCGTTTTATCTGATGGTGGTGGTGGGATTACTGGGCGGCAGCGTGCTGGCCTTTAAAATGCAGCCGGTAGTGGGTCACCTGGCCGGGGCCCATGAACGCAATCCCCTGCGCCATCTGTTCGCCACCGTCAGTGACCGCCGCCACCTGACCGCGTTTGCCACCACCGCCTTGCTGACCATCGGCGGCTTCATGCTGATGCCCTTCAGCAGCGTGTTCACCGTCAACAACCTGGGCATTTCGCTCGATCACTTGCCCACGATTTATCTGATCACGGGCCTGTGCACGATCGTGACCGGCCCCTTGATCGGCAAGGCCGCCGACAGCTTCGGCAAGATGCCCGTGTTTTTCGCCGGCAGCACCTTGAGCAGCGTGATGGTGATCATCTACACCCACCTGGGCCGGATCCCTTTGCTGGCGGTGGTGGCCGTCAACGTCATCATGTTTGTCGGCATTTTCTCGCGCATGATTCCCTACCAGGCGCTGGCGGCATCGGTCCCGGAACTGCCGCGGCGGGGCGCCTTCAACGCGATCAGCGCCTCGATCCAGCAATTGGCGGGGGGCACCGCGGCGGTGGTGGCGGGCCACCTGGTCAGCACGGGGGCCGACGGCAAGCTGCACGGCTTTGAAAACGTGGGCTACGTGGTCGTCATCACCACCTTTGTGGCGGCCCTGCTGGCCCGCCAGGTCAACCGCGAAGTGCAGGCGCGGCAGGCGGCCAATGCTCAGGCACAGCAGCCGGCCCGCGCCTGAGGCGGTGCCCGCACCAGGCCGGGCTTGTGTCCGAGAGGGGCAAGTACCGGCGGTTACAAGCCGATTCCGAGATTCTCAGTCAGAAGTTACCGAGACTGGCGTCAGCACGTTCTCACAGAGTGTTAAATCACGGGCAGCGTGGCGAAATGTTAAACATCTTTCTGGGGCATCCGATTAAAAAAAGGATTAACAATCATAGTGTTGGGAAAAATTGTGGCGCATAAATGAAAAGACTGGCCGAGATTGCCGATGTTACGATTGTTACATCCAAGCGTCCTGTCCGCTTTCAATGCGCCGGCCTTTTCCTCTCCTGTTGCAGAGATGGTGGCCCGGCAGCCGTGCCGTAGCCTACATTTTTGCCCCCCAGGCAGAAAGGAATTGAAATGACTGCCCCGACGATTCTCGTTTTTAGCCACCTGCGCTGGGATTTCGTCTTCCAGCGCCCCCAGCAACTGCTGACCAGGCTGGCAAAACACTACAAGATCCTGTTTGTGGAAGAACCTCAGTTCCACCCGGGCGCCCCCGAATTGAAAAAAACCGTGGTGGCGCCCAACATCACCGTCTGCCAGCCCTGCACGCCCGTGCGGGCGGCGGGCTTTCACGATGACCAGATTCCCTTGCTTCAGCCCCTCTTGGCCACCCTGGTGGCGGGCGGCACGGCCCCGATCGCCTGGTTTTATACGCCCATGGCCATGCCGCTGCTGCAGGGCCTGCACCCGGCGCTGGTGGTGTACGACTGCATGGATGAACTGTCCGCTTTCAAAAACCCGCCCCGCCAGCTGCTGCAGCGGGAGACGGCCCTGCTGGCCCGCGCCGACATCGTCTTCACGGGTGGACCCAGCCTGTACGAGGCCAAGCGGGCCCGCCATGAACACACTTTCTGTTTTCCCAGCAGCGTCGATGCGGCCCATTTCGGCCGCGCCCGCCAAGCCAGCCGGGATCACCCGGCGCAGGCGGCGCTGCCAGCACCCCGGCTGGGCTTTTTCGGCGTCATCGACGAGCGCTTCGACCTGTCCCTGCTGGCGGCCGTCGCCGCCGCGCGGCCCGCCTGGCAACTGCTGATGTTGGGGCCCGTCGCCAAGATCGATCCCGCCAGCCTGCCGCGTGCGCCCAACATCCATTACCTGGGCCAGCAGGCCTACGCCGCTCTGCCTGCTTTTGTGGCGGGCTGGGACGTCTGCCTGATGCCCTTTGCCATCAACGAGGCGACCCGCTTCATCAGCCCCACCAAGGTGCTCGAATACATGGCCGCCGAAAAGCCGGTGGTCAGCACGCCCATTGCCGACGTGCAGGGGCCGTACGGCCACGTGGTGGCGATTGCCGACAGCCCTGGGCAGTTCATCGCCGCCTGCGATACGGCGCTGGCGATGAGCGCCGACCAGCGCGCCGCGATGGTGGCGGAAATGCGCCGGATCGTGGCCGGCACCTCCTGGGACAGCACGGCCGCGCGCATGCACGCCATCCTGGACCAAGCGCTGCGCGCCGCCGTGCCGGCGCCGGCCCTGCCAACCGTGAGCCAGAGCCTCACGTCGACTGCCGGCGGCGCCGCCGTCAATGCCTTGCCCAACCAGGCCGCCTTGCAAACCGTGCCCTGCGTGATCGTGGGCGCCGGTCCCACCGGCCTGTCCGCCGCCTACCACCTGGGCAAGGAAGCCCTGCTGCTGGAACGCAATGCGACGGTGGGCGGCTGGTGCCGCTCCGTCCGCGACCACGGTTTTACCTTCGACCACGCGGGCCACATCATGTTTTCCAATGATCCCTACGTGCTCAAGCTCTACGACAAGCTGCTGGGCGCCAACCTGCACTGGCAAAACCGCGAAGCCTGGGTCTACAGCAAGCAGGTCTATACCCGCTATCCCTTCCAGGGCGCCCTGTACGGCCTGCCGCCCGCCGTCATCAAGGAGTGCATCGTCGGCGCCATCGAAGCGCGCTACGGCGCGGTCAAGGCGGGGCCGGTGTCAAACGCTTGCGCCGTGCGCGCGGGCGACGTCAAGGACGGCGCGCTGGAAGATTGCTGCGCCGACGGCACGGTGGAACTGGCCGCCAGCACGGCCAGCCAGCCTGGCGCGGTCAGCAACTTCGAGCAGTTCATCCACCGCGTCTGGGGTGCCGGCATCGCCCGCCATTTCGCCATTCCCTACAATCGCAAGCTGTGGACGGTCCCGCTGACGGAGATGGAAACGTCCTGGCTGGGGGGCAGGGTGCCACTGCCCGACCTGGAAGAAATCATCGAGGGCGCGCTGGAACCGGTGGCCAGGCCGATGGGGCCGAACGCCCGCTTCGGCTATCCCATCGAAGGGGGTTTCCAGGCCTTGATGGATGGCTTCCTGCCCCATATCCGCGGCAAGATCGAACTCAACGCGGACGTGGTGCAATTGCTGCCCCGCGAGCACCTGATCGCCCTGGCCGACGGCCGCCGCTTCCGCTACGACGACCTGATCAGCACGATGCCGCTGCCGGAACTGGTCAAGCTGATCGGAGCAGCGGCGCCTGCCGAAGTGAGGCAAGCGGCCCGGGCCTTGCGCCACATCTCCATTCGCTGCGTCAACATTGGGGTGCAACGCGAAGCCATCACCGACAAGCACTGGATTTATTATCCCGAGGACACGGTGTTCCATCGCATCTTCGTGCAGGGCAATGCCAGCCCCGCCTGCAATGCGCCTGGCGGCTTCGGCATCACCTGCGAGATTTCCTACTCTGCCCACAAGCCCCTGCCGGCCGATGGCAAGGGCTTGATCGAGCGCTGCATCGCCGATTGCATCAAGGTGGGCATGCTGCGCGACGACGACGTCGTCCTGGCCGCCAATCAGGTCGACATGCCCTACGCCTACGTGCTGTACGACCACGGGCGCGCGGCCAACGTCGCCACGGTGCGGCAATGGCTGGGCCGGCACGATGTCCACCTTGCCGGGCGTTACAGTGAATGGGAATACTACAACTCCGACCACGCTTTCCTGGCCGGCAAAAAGGCGGCAGAGAAGGTGCAAGCGCTGCGGCAGGCGCAGATTCCCGCCAAGGCCTGAGCGGCGCGATTTTGCGTTGAGGCATTTTCGTCAGTGCTGTCCCACAGCAGGGGCGGTGGCGTACCGACAGCCCGGCCGATATCGCCTTGTTAAGCTCACTTCATATTTTTCATGGGGGAGGGCAGAACGATGAAAGCTTTGACCTATCACGGCGCGCTGGACGTGCGTGTCGATAACGTGGCCGATCCCGTCTTGCAGAAAGATGATGACATCTTGCTGAAAGTGACGGCCACGGCTATCTGCGGCTCGGACTTGCATATGTACCGCGGCAAGATACCGGCCATGAAAAGCGGCGACATTCTCGGCCACGAATTCATGGGCGAGGTGGTCGACACGGGCAAAGGGGTCACCGCGCTCTCGAAGGGCGACCGGGTGGTGGTGCCCTTCGTGATTGCCTGCGGCAGCTGCTTTTTTTGCGACATGCAATTGTTCTCCGCCTGCGAGACAACCAATCCCGATCGGGGCAGCATCATGAACAAAAAAAGCCTGCGCTCGGGCGCCGCCCTGTTCGGTTTCAGCCACCTGTATGGCGGCGTGCCGGGTGGCCAGGCCGAGTATGTGCGGGTGCCAAAGGCGAATGTGGGGCCGATCAAGATCCCCAAGAATTTGTCCGACGAGCAGGTGCTGTTCCTCAGCGATATTTTACCGAGCGGTTATCAGGCCGTCTTGAACAGCGGCGTGCAAAAAGGGGGCAGCCTGGCGATTTTCGGCGCCGGCCCCGTGGGCCAGATGGCAGCCGCCAGCGCCCGCATGCTGGGCATCGAGCGCATCTTCATGGTCGACCACCACAAATACCGGCTCGACTTCGCCGTCAAGACCTATGGCGTGGTGCCCTTCAATTTTGATGATGGCGATGCCGCCGATTTTATCCTGCAGGCCATGGATGGACGGGGCGTCGATGGCGTGGTCGATGCGGTCGGCTTCGAAGCCAAGGGCAGCAAGCTGGAAACGGTGATGACGGATTTGAAGCTGGAAGGCAGCAGCGGCAAGGCCTTGCGCCAGTGTATCGCCGCCGTGCGCCGGGGCGGCATCGTCAGCGTGCCGGGCGTGTATGCCGGCTTCATCCACGGCTTCCTGTTCGGCGACGTGTTTGAGAAAGGCATCGGTTTCAAGACGGGGCAGACCCACGTCCAGCAGCACATGCCGGCGCTCTTGCAAGCCATCGAAGAAGGCAAGCTGCATCCGGAAGCCATCATCTCGCACCGCATGAAGCTGGGCGAGGCCGCCGAAGGCTACAAGATGTTCGACAAGAAGCAGGACGATTGCCGCAAGATCGTGCTGACGCCTTGATGCCTTCTTGCCCCGGGACTTGATGTCCCGCGGTCCCGTTTTACCGAGGTCTCGAGGTCACGGCGGACTCGGCATGCCTGTGCTAGCTGGCAAGATGCAGCACGTGCCGCCGGCTGTCCGGAGCGCCGTCGCTTGCGCGGCAGCAGGGCAGGCGGGTGGCCGACGACAGTGCCGCCAGCATCGCCACCCCTGCTTGCAGAAGCAACAAGACAGGCGAGCCGTGTCCAGCCGGCGGGCTGATCGCTTTATCCACAGTCTTGTCATATTGGCGTGGATAGCCCGCCACAGGGGCCATAAAAAGGTGGGTGCGGCCCTCTTTATCGCGCGGAAGGATTCCACCAAGCAGTGCTGTTTGTTAAGATGGGCTTCCTTTTGTGGCACAGAAAGCGCATGCCTTCACCCAGCCCGCAGCCGGACTTTTCCAGTCCGGCCCCGTCCGCACCGCACCCGAACAGTTCTTCCGCCAGCGGCGCGGCCCGCCCTTCGCACGCCGCCGCCGGAACAGACGTTTCCGCCGCTGCAGCTTCACCCTCGGCGCAATCGCCCCGGCGGCGCTGGCGCTTGCGCCAGGCCGAAGCCTTGGCCTTGCTCGTGTTCGTACTCGGCCTGGCCGCCACTTTCACCGTGTGGCGCGCTGCCCAGCATCAGGTCGAAAGCAAGCGCCAGACCGAATTCGATTTCCAGGCCCGCCGCACCGTGCGCTCCATCGAGCAGCGCATGAGCACCTACCAGCAGGTCGAACGCGACACCCAGGCTTTCTTGCTCGGCAATATGAACGTCCGGCGCGAGGACTTCCGCCTCTTTGTCGCCGCCATCGGCTTGCAGGAACATTTTCCCGGCATCCAAGGACTGGCCCTGGCCCGGCTGGTCGACCCCGCCCAGCGCGAGCAGCACATTGCCGAGCTGCGCGCAGACAGCAATACGGCCTACGCCATCGTGCCGCCTGGCAGCCGATCCGTGTATTCCGCCATCACCAATATCGAACCCTACAGCGGTTTGAATCTGCGCGCGCTGGGCTTCGACATGCTGACCGATCCGGTCCGCCGCGCCGCGATGGAACGCTCGCGCGACACTGGCGCTGCGGCCGCCTCGGGCAAGGTGCGCCTGATCCAGGAAGACGGCCGCGACGTGCAATCGGGTTTCGTCATGTACATCCCCGTCTACCGGCGTAACGCCCCCAACGCCACCGTGGCCGAACGCCGCGCCAGCCTGGTGGGCTGGGTGGGCGCGCCGTTTCGCATGGACGATCTGATGGCGGGGCTGGTGGGGGAGCGCTCCAGCGAGGTCACCCTCGACATTTACGACGGCACGCGCATCGATCCCGCCGCCCGGCTCTACAGCACGGCGAAGGAGGCGCGCCTGCCGGTAGGATTCAAGCCTGCATTGAACAGCGTGCGCCAGATCGTCGTGGCGGGCGAACCGTGGACGGTGGCAATCGGCTCGACGCCTCAGCTCGAGGCGCGCATCACCGCCAGCAGCCCTGCCTGGATGGCGCTGGGCGGGGCAATTGCCAGCGCCCTGCTGGCCTTGCTGGTGCTGACCCTGGGCAGCGGCAAGCGGCGCGCCCTCAACCTGGCCACCGCCATGACGGAACAATTACGCGAGAGCGAATTTCGCTGGAATTACGCGCTGGAAGGGGCCGGCGACGGCGTCTGGGACTGGGACCGCGGCGCCGGTGCCGTCACCTATTCCAAGCAATGGAAACGCATGCTGGGCTATGCCGACCATGAATTGCCCAACAGCACGGGCGCCTGGGAGCAACTGCTGCATCCGGACGACGCCGAGCGCGTGCGTGCCACCCTGGATGCCTACGTGGACGGCGACAGCGCGGCCTACGCTTGCGAATACCGCATGCGCACCCGCGACGGCAGTTACCGCTGGATCCTGGGCCGCGGCATGGCAGTCACCTTCGATCGCGACGGGCGGCCGCTGCGCATCATCGGCACCCACACCGACATCAGCCGCGCCAAGGAAACGGAGAATGCCATGCGCGCGGCCAATGCCCAGCTGGCCCACCAGCAGCACCGCTTCAACGAAATCCTGCAGCATTCCCACGACGCCTTTGTCGCGCTCGATCCCCAGGGCGTGATCACGGACTGGAACCAGAGCGCCGAGCGCATGTTCGGCTGGTCCAGCGCGGAAGCCTGCGGACGCCTGCTGTCCGACCTGATCGTGCCGCCGGAGATGCGGGCCCGCCACGACGCCGGCTTCGCCCGTTTCGTCGAGGGCGGGCAGGGCAGCCTCATCAACAATGTGGTGGAAGTGACCGCCTTGCACCGCTCGGGACGGCTGTTGCCAGCCGAACTGGCCGTGGCCGGTTTCCCGGAAGGCGATTCCTTTGCCGTCAGCGCCTTTATTCGCGACATTTCCGAACGCAAGGCCGCAGAGAAGAGCGCCGCCGAGCGCTCGCTGGCGCTGGAAGAAGCCCGCCAGGCCCTGCAGCACGCACAGAAGCTGGAAGCGGTCGGCAAGCTGACCGGCGGCATCGCCCACGATTTCAATAATGTGCTGCAGATCATTAACGGCAATGTGCAGCTGTTGCAACAGTTTTCTCCCACCCCGGCTGTGCTGGAGCAGCGCCTGAAAAGCGTGGCGGCCGCCGTGGCCCGGGGCGCCAAGCTGTCTTCGCAATTGCTTGCCTTTGCCCGCCGCCAACCTCTGCAGCCGGTGACGGTCGATCCCCTGCGCATCCTGCGCGACCGCGACGACCTGTTGCAGCGGGCGCTGGGCGACACCATCCGCATCGATTACCGCCACGAGCCGCATGCCTGGCACGTCCATGTCGATGCCAGCCAGCTGGAAAATGTCTTCCTCAATCTGGCCCTGAACGCCAGGGACGCCATGCCTGGTGGCGGCACCTTCCTGGTCGACATCCAGAACACGGTGCTGAGCATGGGCCAGGCGCGCAGCATGGGCGACATCGCCCCCGGCGAGTACGTGCTGATCAGTATCTCCGACAGCGGCTGCGGCATGACCGAAGAAGTGATGGCGCATGCCTTCGAACCCTTCTTCACCACCAAACCGGTGGGCCAGGGCACGGGCCTGGGCCTGTCGATGGCCTACGGCTTTGTCAAGCAAAGCGGCGGCCACATGCGCCTGTCCAGCGTGGCGGGGCAGGGCACCACCATCGACATCTACCTGCCCCGTTCCTTGCAATCGCCCATATCGCCGCCCCAGCAGGGCGCGGCTGCGCTGCGTGGGGGCGACGAAACCATCCTGGTGGTGGAAGACGACGAGCAGGTGCGCACCAGCGTGGTGGCCACCCTGCAGGGCCTGGGCTACCTGGTGCTGGACGCGGCCGATGGCGAGGCCGGCCTGGCTATCGTCGAGCACGCGGCCCGCTCCGGCGCGCCGCTGGCACTGTTGTTCACGGACGTGGTCATGCCGGGGCCGGTCAGCAGCACCGAGCTGGCCAGCCGCGCGGTGGAACTGCTGCCGGAGCTGGCGGTGCTGTACACCTCGGGCTACACCCGTAACGCCCTGCTGGTGGGCGGGCGTTTGCCAGAAGGGGTGCAGCTGCTGAGCAAGCCCTACCAGCTGGCCCAGCTGGCCCAGAAAATCCGCGACATGCTCGACAAGCGCATCGTGCTGGCCTGATCAGGCCGGCGGCGCCAGCGCTGCGCCCGTCACCTGGTGCCGCGCCAGCGCTGCGCTGATAAAACCTGTTCGTTTCATCGTCTCCACGAAGTCATGCAGCGCGGCCTGCGCTTGCGGACCGCGGCTGCGCGCCAGCCCCATCGCCTGGGCAATCGTCATGAAGCGCTCGTCGAGCAGGCGCAGGCCGGGCATGCCCGCCGTGTCCGCTTCCAGTTGCTGGCGCACGCCCGCCGCCACCAGGCCATCGCTGGCCGGATAAGCCAGGAACTGCGCCACCACCGCTTGCGAACTGGGCGCGCGCAGCAGGGTGGCGTGCTTTACGGTGCGCGACAGGAACAGATCGTAGGCGCTGCCCTGGCCCACCACGATCTGGCGGCCCGGCTGGTCGGCATCGGCATTGCTGTGTACGGAAGAATCCTCGCGCACCAGATAGCAACCCTCGATCAGCAGATACGGGGCGGTAAAAGCGATGGTTTCGCCCCGTGCGGGATCGACGGCGAAAAAGCCGACGTCGGCAGTGCCGTTGGCGGTCACGGCGGCCACCGCGGCGGCGGCCGTGTCCACCACGAACAGCTCGGCCGCCACGCCCAACCGCCGCGCCAGCTCGCGGGCGAGATCCACCGAGACGCCGACCGCCTCGCCCGGCGTTTTGCCCGGCGTTTTGCCCGCGCCCTCGCGGCTGGCAAGAATCGGATTGCCCAGGTTGATGGCGGCGCGCAGCACGCCCCCGGGCGCCAGCACGTCGGCAATGGTGGCACTCATGGCTGCTCTCCTTGCAGCCGCGTCATGAATACGCTGTTGGGATCCTCCTTGTAGTCGCCGAAGGGGGCGCAGACTGCGAAGCCGGCCTGGCGATACAACTGTTGCGCCGGCGCGAAGGCGGGCTGGACACCTGTTTCCAGGCTGAGGCGCGTATAGCCTCGTGCCGCGGCGACCGCGATCAGATGCTCGAGCAGGGCCCGTCCGGCGCCACGACGGCGCAAGGCCTTGGGGGTGCGCATCGACTTGACTTCGGCGTGTCCGCTGTTCAATTCGCGCAGGGCCGCGCAGCCCAGCAGCACTGCGCCATCCCAGGCCGACCAGAAGGAAATCGAGGGATGCCGCAAGCCGTCCAGGTCGAGCGCGTGCACGCTTTCGCGGGGCGACTGGGCGTGCATGTCGCGCAGGTGTTCTTCCAGCAGGGCGTGGATGGCGGGACTGCTCAGGTCGTCGGGACGGATGTGCATGGGCGCGCTTTCGGAGGAAGACGCCCCATGCTAGCAGAGCCTGCCGTCCGCGCCCAGCCGTCCCGCGCTTCAGGCTGCCAGTGCCAGGGTGGGCCGATGCTGCCGGTGTTGCGTCTGTTCCAATTTAAAAGCGTTGACCGCGGCCGTCAGGTGTTCGGCCTGGTCCTGCATGGCTTGCGAGGCGGCCGCGGCCTGTTCGACCAGCGCGGCATTCTGCTGGGTGACCGTGTCCATCAGGCCGACGGCGGCGTTGACCTGCTCGATGTCGGCACTCTGGTTCTGGCTGGCCGCCATGATTTCGCCCATGATGTCGGTCACTTTGCGCACGCTGGCCACGATGTCGTCCATGGTGCTGCCGGCATTGTTGACCAGCTCGCCGCCGGACTGCACCTGGGCGACCGAGTCGCCAATCAGGGCGGCAATTTCCTTGGCCGCCGCCGCCGAGCGCTGGGCCAGGTTGCGCACTTCCGACGCCACCACGGCGAAACCGCGGCCCTGTTCGCCGGCGCGCGCCGCTTCCACGGCCGCATTGAGCGCCAGGATATTGGTCTGGAAGGCAATCGCATCGATCACGGCAATAATGTCGACGATCTTTTTCGACGAAGCATTGATCGAGTCCATCGTCACCACCACCTTGGACACCAGCTCGCCGCCCTTGGTCGCCACTTCAGAGGCGGACACGGCCAGGGTATTGGCCTGGCGGGCATTCTGGGCGTTCTGCTTGACGGTGCTGGTCAGTTCGCCCATCGAGCGGGCCGTGCGCTCGAGCGACACCGCTTGCTGCTCGGTGCGCTGCGACAGGTCGCGGTTGCCGGCGCTGATCTCGGTGGCGCCGGTCTGGATCGCCTCGGTGCCTGTGCGCACGTCGCTGATGATGGTCAGCAGGCTTTGCACCATGCGCTGCATGGCGCCCTGTAACTGGCCCACTTCATCGCGCGCATCGCTGGACACGCTGGCGGTCAGGTCGCCGGCGGCCACCGTCTCGGCCAGGCGCACCGCTTCGCCCAGCGGGGCGGTGATCGAGCGGGTGATCAGGTAACCCAGAAAGAGGGTGATGAGGGAGACGATCGCGCCCACGCCGATGATCCAGCTGCGCGCCACCCCGAACACGCCGTCCGCCTCGCCGCTGGCGCGGTCGACGTCGCCTTGCACGTTTTTCAGGAGGGCATCGAATTCGACGACGATCTGGTTGCGCAGGGGGCGGCACTCGTTGGCGATGAAGGCGGCAAATTCCGCCGTCGTCGCCTTGGTGCGCAGGGGCCGCACACGGTTGAGCTCGACTGCCATCTTCTTCATGTCAGCATCGACCTTGGCGAACTCGGCGTTGTCCTTGAAATAGGGCGCCGCTTTCAGCATCTCGGCCAGGTAGACCGCCTTGTAGCTGTCTACCTTGTCGAGCTCGCGGCCGGCTTCGGCGTCATCGGCAATCGCCAGCGCGTTGCGGGCGGACAGGCCGGTCTGGTCGAGCGCTTCGCGCGCCGCATACAGCGGTTCGAGTTTGTGGGTGCGCACCGTGTTCTGGAAACTGACGGCCTGGGCGATATCCCCCATGCGGTTGATGGCGAACAGGCTGATGGCGACCATGAACAGGCCAAGGATGCCGAAGGCGAGGAAGAGACGGGGGCCGATACGCAGGCGTTGAAGGATGTGCATGACAGGAATTCCCAATGAGTAGCGGGGCGATGAGCTGCCGGTACAGGGGGCAAAGGCGGGCGGGGCAGGGCCCGAAGCGAGGTAAGGCGGTCGGCTGGATGGAGCGACAGGCAATGATAGGCAATTTGTTTCCTTATGGCACTAATCAGGACGTGCTACTACCAAGGGGGACGATGTTTTGGTCACGCGCTTTTTACAACAAACAATTTATTTTTTATTGGCTGCGCTCCTACAAACCGTTTTGGCGCATTCCGAACGTGCGGGTTGGCCGACCCCGCTACGATGGACATAGCAGCTGACCGGAAGCGCGCGCCGGTGGTCTCGTTGCACGCAGCAGCATTTTCACAACCATTTTCAGGAGCGCTGTCGATGTCGAAGCCCTCGCAGGACCGTGCGGCGGCAGCTGCGCCGGAGGAAGCGCTGCTGGTGATTCCCCTCGTCGCGGAGCAGGCGCGCCTGAAAGTGCGCCGCGTCGAGACGGGCAGCGGCGTGCGGATGCACACCAAGGTCAGCGAACGGGTGGAAGAAATCGACACCCTGCTGCGCGATGAAACAGTGCGGGTGGAGCGGCGCGAGAGCGGGCGCATCGTGCCGGCGGACCAGGCCCCGGCCGCCCATTACGAAGGCGACACCCTGGTGCTGCCGGTGCTGGAAGAAGTCCTGGTGACGGAAAAACGCATTCGCATCAAGGAAGAAGTGCGCATTACCCGCATTTCGGCCGAGCGGCGCCACCGGGAAACCGTGGTGCTGAAAGCGGAGCAGGCGGTGGTGGAGCGATTCGGCGAAGAAAACGAGAACGGCGGGGGCGGGGCGCAGGGGACGACGGACCAGCAATAAGCGCGCGAGTTTATTGCAAGGCGCAGGCGGCACACATCGGGCACTTGGTCATCATTTTTTGGAAGAAGATCATGCAACACACTTTGATTGCAGTTTTCGACAATCGCAACGACGCCCAGGCTGCCAAGGACGAGTTGTTTGCCGCCGGCTTTGCCGGTGCGGAGATCCAACAGAAAGAGTCGACGGGCACCAGCACAGCCGGTACGACCGGCACGACCGGCACGACCGGCACGTGGACGGACCCCGACGACACCGGCTTGGGCGCCGGTATCCGCCATTTTTTCGCCGAGCTGTTCGGCGCCGATGACAGCCAGGGCGGCCGCTATGCCAATGCGGTGGCGCGCGGCCAGCACGTGCTGACCCTGGTCACCATCAGCGAGCAGGAAGTCGAGCGGGCTGCCGACATCGTCGAGCGGCACGGGCCGGTAGACATCGACGAGGAATCAGGCGGGCAATCGCTGTCGGGCGCGCCGCTGGCCGGCGGCGCCGCGGCCGCAACAGGCGCCGGCATGGGCGCGGGCATCTCGCAGCAAAGTGCGGCAAGCAGGGTGCAGGGCGGCGCCGGCAGCGTGCAGGGTGGCATGCAAGGCAGCGCGCTGCAGGGCAACCTGGGCAGCCAACAGGGTTCCCAACAGCGCGCTGAAGGCACGGTGCTGCCCGTGGTGGAAGAAGAGCTGCGGGTGGGCAAGCGCCAGGTGCAGCGGGGCGGCGTGCGCGTTTTCCAGCGGGTGGTGGAAACCCCCGTCAGCGAATCGGTCACTTTGCGCGAAGAACACATCAGCGTCGAGCGCCGTCCCGTCGACCAGCCCATCAGCGCCGCGGACCTGGCCAGCTTCCAGGAGAAATCCATCGAGCTGCGCGAGACAGCTGAAGAAGCCGTGGTGGAAAAATCCGCCCGGGTGGTGGAAGAAGTGGTGGTCGGCAAACAGGTCAGCGAGCGCGAGCAGCAGATTGCCGACACCTTGCGCCGCACGGAAGTGGAGGTGGAGCAGCTGGGCAGCGGCGCGGCTGCCGGCGCCGCCGGCACGGCCGGCAGCGCGCAGGCGAGCAGCATGCTGGGTGCGGATGACGACGATTATTTTCGCAAGCACTACGACGCCAACTACGGCCGCAGCGGCCGCAGCTACCAGGACTATCTGCCCGCCTACAGCTACGGCTCGACCATGGCAGCCACCGACCAGTACCGCAGCAAGGCCTGGAACGATGTCGAGCCCAGCTTGCGCCAGGATTGGGAGTCGCGCAATCCCGGCTCCGTCTGGGAACAGTTCAAGGCGGCCATCCGCCACGGCTGGGACAAGATCAGGAGCTGAGGCCGGCGGGCCGGGGGCGTCTACTTGACCGATTTCATGTAGGCAATCAGCCTGGCAATCTGCTGCTCGTCGCTGAGGCCCCAAAAGCGCATCTTGGTGCCGGGCACCACCTTGCCGGGGTCGCGCAGAAAGGCGGCCAGGTTTTGTTCCGTCCAGACGATATGGGAGGCTTTCATGGCGGGCGAATAGGCAAAGTCGCGGGTGGAAGCGGCCGGCCGGCCCACGATGCCCGTTAGTTGGGGGCCGAAAGCGGCGCCCGCGTTGCCGCCGATCTGGTGGCAGGACGCGCACAAGGCAAAGGTGCGCTGGCCGGCGGCCAGGTCGGCGGAGGTAGGGGCGGCGGGTGATGCTGTGGTCGCCAAAGCGGTCGTGGCTGCGGTCGTGGCCGCGGCCGCGCATGGGAGGGCGCTGGCGAGCGACGCCAGCGTTGTCACGGTCAGCAGCAGTACCAGGCCGGCACGGCGTGATGTTGCCGGGGCGGGCGCCGGCGCGCAGGGGAAGGCGTCCTGCCGGGCTGGCGCGGCAGATACCGTATGCACGACGGTAGTGGCGGACTTCGGTGTGGTGTTTATGGCTGACATGCCGGGTGTCCTCGCAGGATAGGCATACGCCATGGTAGCGCGACGGCGAGCTGGGCGCCCGCTGCACGGTTGTGCAAGCAGGGGCGCGGAGGCCGATTGCGCGTCGCCGGCGGGACAAGTCCGGTTCAGGCGGCGGCAGGCATGGGGTAGGGCGCGATGCCTCGTTTGCGGGCTTTTTCGTCCGGCAAGACGAAAGCCAGGCCCTCTTCGAAGGAGCGCAAGACCATGTCCACCTGGGCGTCGACCACGCCCTGATGCTCGGTGTCTTCGTCGAAGGGCAGGCGGATGGTGGCGAGCAGGGCTTGGGGCAGGTCGCGCCGCATTTCGCGGGCGGCGACCAGCCATTGTTCGAGGGCGTCGGCGGCAGGGTAGGCCAGGAAGATGGTGGAGACCAGGTCGGGGCGGCGGTTTTCCGGCAACTCGCGTTCCACGGTGGCCGTCACGCTGCGGGCGTCGACGCCCACTTCGCGCAGGGCCCGCACCAGCAGTTCCGTCAGCAGGTCGTCTCGTTCAGACGGCAGGCCCACGCACAGCACCACCGAGTGCGCGGCCACGTCGAGCGAGCCTTGCCAGCGGCCCAGGCCCGCTTCGCGCATCTGGCGCAGGTGGGCGCCCACGTTGGCGTCGAGCAGGGACACGTCGCGCCGGCGCAGGCGGCGGTTGGGCGCGCTGGACACGGGCGTGAGGGTGGCGGCCACTTCGGCGATGGTCGAGCGCACCCGCTTTTCCTGGACGGCGTCTGTCTGGCCCAGGTCGCGGTCGCTGACGGCCAGCACCAGGCCGGGCAGCAGGATTTCATCGCAGTAGCGGGCGAAGGTGGAGTGACGCAGGAAGGCACGGGCGTCGGCGACGATGGCGCGGGTGTCGCCCAGCAGGAAGCGCTGGTAGATTTTTTCGGCCGCGCTCATGCTGGTGGCCGAGCCCAGCAGGGCCGAGAAAGTTTCCAGCGAGCGTACGTGGCGGCCCGCCACCACCAGACAGAGGGTCAGCGGGGTCGACAGCAGCAGGCCGATCGGGCCCCAGATGGCGGCCCAGAACAGGGCGGAGACGATGATCGACAGGGGTGACATGCCGGCGCTGCGGCCATACACCTTCGGCTCGACGATGTGGGCGACGGTGACTTCGATGGCCAGGAACAGGCCCAGGCAGGAAATCGCCAGTTTCCAGCCGGGATCGATGGCGGCCACGAACAGCGTCATGGCCGCCGCCGCCATCATTACGCCCAGGTAGGGCACGAAGCGCAGCAGGGCGGCCAGGGCGCCCCAGACGGCCGCGTGGGGCACGCCGGCAATCCACAGGCCGCAGCCCAGCACGGCGCCAAAAGTAACATTGACCACCAGCTGGGAAAAGAAAAAGCGCGAGATGCCGGCGGTGGCGTCGGACAGGGCCTTGATGGTGCGGCGCCGCTCGGACTGGCCGGCAAACATCACCAGGCGGTCGCGCAGGGAGTCGTGTTCCAGCAAAATAAAAATCAGCAGCACCAGTACGATGCCGGCCTCGCCCAGCGGCCCCCAGGCGTAGGCGACGACGCGCATGATGGCGTCCTTGGTGGTGACCTTGGGCGGGCGGATTTCCACCGGCAACGGCTGGGCCTGGTTAACCACCAGCGGCAAGGTCTGCGGCACGCCCCGCTTCGACACGGGCGCCGGCGCGACCGGCGCCGCTGGCGCCGTGGGCGAGACGGCAGACAGCTCCGCCTCGATGCGGGCAAACGGCCGCTCCGTCACCTCCCGCACTTTTTCAATCTTGTAGCGGATCGCCGCCCGGTACTTCGGCAAATCCCCCGCCACCGCCGCCAGCTGAAAGGCCAGCACGGTACCGATCGCCGCCACCGTGCTGGCCGCGATCAGCACGGCAATCAGGGTGGCCGGCATCTGCCCCAGCCGCCCGCGCCGCCGCAATTGCCGCACCAGCGGCGCGATCATCAGGCTGAGAATGGTGGCCAGCGCAATCGGCTGCAACACATCGCGCCCAAAGTAGAGCAGGGCGAGCACGCAGGTGGCGGCGATGACGGCTAGTGGTGTGAGGCGCTTCAAAGGGCACTGACAAAATCGTGGAGTGTTGTAACTTATAGGAAAACTGTGCAATGCGCAAACATGTGGTGTGCTGGGTTATGCGGCGCGTACAGGCACCAGGGATTGGCGGCGTTCGCATGCGAAAGCGGTGCCCGTCCCATTTTGATTTTCTGCCAAGCTTGCAGAAGGGGCCGTCGCTTGCCGACTGTCCCCGGTTTGCTCGAACGCTCCTTGTCTGGCAGGTGCCCGACGTGACTGGCATACCGCCGAAGCCCGCCGAAATAAGAGTGCGGCACTTGATACGGGGAAAGTCAGCGGGTGATGGCCGCCTTTCCGATAAACTTTGCTGAGAAGCAGAATGGGGACAGGCCCGCAGGGCCAGTCCCCGATGCTGTTTGCGCCGATGGCGATTTGACCTTCTAGAGAGCTCGCAGCAGAGGGACTGTCGCTTGCCGACTGTCCCCGCTTGCAGCGGAACATACCTCCGTCGGCTCTCCGCCGCACCCACTTCACAACACCACCGCCTCCAGCGCCCGCGCGACGGTGGCGGCGAGTTCGGCGAGCGGAAACGGTTTGCGCAGCAGCTGGTGTTCGCCGATGACTTCTTCGATGGCTTTCATGTCGGCGTAACCGGTGGCGATGATCATGGGAAGATCGGGGGCCTGGACGCGCACCTTTTGCATCAGCTCGGCGCCAGTCATGCCGGGCATGAGGTAGTCGGTGATGAGCAGGTCCGGCAGGTTTTTGCGTAGCATGGAAAGGGCGGTTTCGGCGTCGGCGGCCTGGGCGACGGCGTAGCCGATGGCTTCGAGCGATTCGGCCATCAGCTGGCGCACGGAGTCGTCGTCCTCGACCAGCAGCAGGCGGGCGCCGGCGTGGGGGGTGAGGGGCAGGGCGTCGCCGGCGCCGGCGTTGGGCTCGGGGGCGGCGGCGCGGGGCAGCCAGATTTCCATGGTGGTGCCGCGGCCGGGGGCGCTCTGGACGCGGGCGCCGCCGCCGGACTGGACCGCCATGCCGTAGACCTGGGACAGCCCCAGGCCGGTGCCCTGGCCTACCTGTTTGGTGGTAAAAAACGGCTCGAATACCCGGCTGGCGACATCGGCCGTCATGCCGCTGCCGCTGTCGCGCACGGCGAAGCGGATGTAGTCGACCTCCCCGCCAGCGTGAGCGTCCCCAAGCACCCCCTCGGGCGGCTGGTCGACGCTGGCCGAGAAATGCAGCTGGCCACCCTCGGGCATGGCATCGCGGGCGTTGATGGCCAGATTGAGCAGGGCCATTTCCATCTGGTTGGCGTCGGCGTAGACGTGGCCGGCGTCAGGGTCGACGGCGAAGTTGACGGCCACGCGCGAACCCACCGAGGCGGCCACCAGTTCGCGCACGCCATCGAAAATGGCGGCCACGCTGACCGGGCGCAGGTTAAGGGTCTGGTTGCGCGAAAAGGCCAACAGCTGGCTGGTCAGCTTGGCGCCCCGTTCGCAGGCGCGGCGCGCCACTTCGGCGCGCCGCTTGGCGCCTTCGTCGGGCGAGAGCATCAGGATCAGGTCCATGCTGCCCTGGACGACGTTGAGCAGGTTGTTGAAATCGTGGGCGATGCCGCCCGTCAGGCGGCCCACCGCTTCCATCTTTTGCAGCTGCACCATGGCTTGCTGGACCCGCTCACGCTCGAACATTTCATTGGTGAGACGGTCGTTGGCCTGGGCCAGCTCACGCGTGCGCGAAGAGATGTGGGCTTCCAGGGTTTCGTTCAGGCGCATCAGTTCGGCCTGGCTGCGGCTGAGCCGTTCGGCGGTGCGGGTGCGGTCGGCCAGCACGTCGCGCGCCTGGTACTGGCGGCGCCGGCCCCGCATGACGGAGGCCATGGCACTGTGCAGGGTGCGGGCGTTGAGGGGACGTTCCAGCAGGATCACGTTGCCCAGTTCGCTCAAGGCATTGCGGGCGGGGACGCTGTCGTGCGAGACCCGCTTCGACACCAGCACCACGAAGGGAAAGTCGGACCAGGATTCCTGCTCGGCCAGCCAGGCGCCCAGGGCGCGCAGGTCGACCTGGTGCAGGGCTTCCTCGGTGATCAGGGCGGCGCCGGCGCCGGCGCGGATGCGCTCGGCCATCGCCTCGAAGCTGGCCAGCAGGTCGCACTGGAAGCCTTCGCGTTCGAGCGCGGCGCGCATGACCTCGCCGTCCCGCCCCCAGGGCGAGAGGATCAGGATGCGCTCTTCGTCCTTAGCGGCCTGGCTCATGCGGTGCTAGCGCCATCATCGGGGTGCTGCCGCGGTAGGTCGGCAGGCCGGACAACACGCCTTCGAAGCCCAGCAGGGGTTCGCCGATCAGCAGGCCGCCGTCGGCCAGTTGCAGTTCGTGGATGGTGAGGGCGTGGTCGGCCGTGCGGTTTTTCATGACGGTGACGGCGCGGCGCAGGCGCCCGTTCGACTCGAAAAAGCGCAGCAGCACGGTGGTGTCGGACAGATAGGACAGGTCGATGTCGGTGCGCACTTCGCCGATCAGGCCGTGCTGGCCCAATACCATCATGGTGGTCACGCCCTTCTGGTTCAGATAGGACAGCAGTTCGTGCATCTGCAGGATCAGGTATTGCTCGCCCGGCATGGCTTGCAGGTAGGCGTTCAGGCTGTCGATGGCGAGGAAGCTCACGCTTGAGAGTTCGACGGCGTCGCGCAGTTTCTGGGCGAATTCGCCGGGCGACAGTTCGGCCGGATCGACGTGGTGGACGTGCAGCTGGCCATTGTCGATGAAGGGGC